>ERZ795050.1698-NODE-1698-length-27263-cov-5.294141_pt1 | contig 27263 bp, 19 predicted proteins | sample MGYA00375134_ERZ795050 | MGnify/ENA primary metagenome ERZ795050 (study PRJEB30179, sample SAMN05720221) | activated sludge metagenome | isolation source: Anaerobic digester | place: Japan | collected 2015-05-26 ... | reverse complement strand
CATTTTTTATATTATTATTTTCATATTCATCTTTAATTATTTTAGTAAATTTCTCTTTTATCATATTTTTTTGCTTTTCAAAATTTAAAGGGAAAAATGAATTTAATTCATTAAATGATTTATCAAAAGTTATGACTATATCAGGAAAAATCTTAAAAAGATTTTCTAAAAATTCTTTTTCTTTTTTAATCTGTTCGTTAGCATTTTGAAGTTCTAATGTTCTTTTTTTTACTAAATTTGTAAGGGTTAATGAGTTTAGTAAAAAAAATATTATAATCACTATTAGTATTGAAAGTATTATAATAATGGTTCTCAACGATAATTGCTTTTTTAACTCTACTCCAAACCATTTATCTTTAAGATTTCTATATACATTTTTTGGAATTGAATTAAAACCATTTTCGACAAATTCTAAAAGAGGTTCATTCCCTTTTCTAACAGCTCTATGAAATTGACCTGTATAAAGATAAAAACCAATCTTATAGTTTTCTAAAATACCATATTTATTTAAATAATAAATTGCACATGGTTCATCAACAGTAAAAACTTTAATCTTTTCTTCTTTTGCCGCAGCAATTATATCTTTGTAATCATTGAAAAATAAAATATTTGTAATTCCATTTTTTTGTAAATATTCAACAGCAGCATCTCCTTTTTTTGCTCCAATTATAAAACCTTTCAAAGAATCATAATCTGCAAGACCCGAAATATTCTTTGAATAAATTATGGGAACTTTAATGTCAAAATAAGGTTTTGAAAAAGTAAAGATTTTTGCTCTTTCTTCAGTAAAAAATATTGTATCTATTATATCTACATTTCCTTCTTTTATAGCATTAAGTGCTTCTGACCATTCTACAGCATATAAAACAACTTTAACTTTAGTTACCCTTTCCCATTCCCTCCATAAATCTACAAGATATCCTTTCAATATGCCATCATCACCCCTAAATATAAATGGTGGATAATTATGATCGATAGCAACCACTATTTTCTCAATGAATTTATTTTGTAAACTATAAAGATTTTGATTATTTAGAATTAAAAATAAAATTAAAAGAATCAAGAATAAAGAAACTATAAAAATCTTATGATAAAATCTTTTATTGGCATAAGTTTTATTAATATTATTATTCATAATAATTCATATAAATAATGATAATAAACAGATTTCCTATATTTTGATTATATTTTACGAGATAAAATAATAAAATCAATATTTTATTAAATCTAAAAAATCAAGAATAATATTAATTTATAAAAATATAAAAAGATTTAAAAAGTGATAGAAAAATTTTGAAATAAAAAGGAAAAATTTTAGATTCTTTATTGGGCCCATCAGGACTTGAACCTGAAACCCATTGATTATGAGTCAATTGCTCTAACCGATTGAGCTATGGGCCCTTTTAAGAAAATATGATGAAAAAAAAGAAAACGGGAGTGACGGGGCTCGAACCCGCGATCTCAGGTGTGACAGACCTGCGCGATAACCAGCTTCGCTACACCCCCAGCTGCTTTTTTTAAATATATTAAAATTTTCTTTTGTCAAGTATTTTCAACAATTTTCTTTTTTTCCCAATTCCCTTTTCGATAATAGAAATACGCTAAAATAGCTCCAAAAAACCATGCAATAGGTATTCCCCACCAGATACCAACAGTACCAAATTTTCTAGAAAGAAGATAAGAAAGAGGAACTCTCATAATCCATAAAGAAATTAATGTATTAAACATGGGAACAAGTGTATCACCTGCTCCTCTTAGTGCTCCATTAAATGTAAACATTATTGAAAAGAAAAGATAAAAGCTTGCAACAATTTTAATATAGTCTTGACCAATTTTCTGAACTTCTAAATCTTTAGTAAATATTAAAAGAAGATATTTGCTAAATATTATAATTAAAAAACCTAAAAAAACTGAAATTGATGCTGAGTAAATAAAGGTCTTTTTAACCCCTTCTTTTACCCTATCTATTCTATTTGCTCCCATATTCTGAGCAACAAAAGTAGTTATAGCCATACCAAAACTCATTATTGGCATACTTGCAAAAGTATCAATTCTTCCAGCTGCTGTAAAAGCCGCTATTGCATTAGTTCCAAATTCATTGACAATCCTTGTCAAAGCCATAAAACCCAGAGAAACAAGAATCTGTTGCACTCCAGTAGGAATACCAAGTTGAACACTTTTCACAAGTATATCAAAGCTGAAAGAAATATTTTTAATTCTTGGAGCTATTGGAAGATTCTTATTTATAGCGATAATGATACCCATAATAAAAGAAAAAGCCTGAGAAATTACGGTTGCTATCGCTACACCTTTAATACCCATTTTAAAATATATAACAAAAAGAAGATCTAAAATAATATTAATAATTGTAGCAACAACTAAAAGAAGGGTTGGAGTTCTACTATCTCCAATACCTCTTAAAAGAGCAGATATTCCATTATAGCCAAATGTAAATATCATACCAATAAATATTATTTTAAGATAAATCAAAGCTGAAGGAAATATTTCAGCTGGTGTTTTTATTAAAATTAAAATGTATTTACCAAAAATTAAACCAATGACTGTTATACTCAAAGCAGAAATAATCAAGACAATGTAAGCAGTATCAACAGCTATTCTAATCTTTTCCTTCTGTTTTGCTCCAAAGTATTGAGATATAATGATAGAAATTCCAAGAGCAATACCCATAATAAGTGCTACCATCAAAAATATTATAGGAAAATTTGCACCTACTGCAGCCAAAGCTTCTTTTCCGATAAAACGGCCAACTACAATCGAATCTACAACATTATAAGCCTGTTGAAAAAAATTTCCGAATAGAAGTGGAAGTGTAAAACTTATTATCTTTGAACCAATATTACCTTCTGTTAAATCATTTTTTATATTCATTTGTCTCCCATTTTTAAGTCAAAATCTTTTGCTCTATTTTTTTTAGCTTTTTCTTGAAATTTTCAACTGTTTTCTAATTAAAATACAAATCAAAAGATCAAATTAGAATTAAAATGTAAAACAAAAATGCAAAATACAATAAAATATAATTATAAAAAAGTTATGAAATGTTTTACATTAATTTTTAAAATTTAATTATTTTCACTAAAAATATCTTCCAGCAATTTTTGATTTTCCGATCCTTCTCTTATAAAAACTGCGGGCTTACCTAATGGAGCGTCGACTTCTATATAAGATTTTCCTTCAAATACTTTTTTACTCCAAACATGAATCCATTTCCCTTGAGGAAGATAAACTTTAATTTTATTTGCTTTTTCTTTTATAACAGGAGCAACAAGTAGATCATCTCCCACCATAAATTGATATTTAATCTTATAACATTCTTTATCATCAGGAAAATTTATAAAAAGTGCCCTTATAACAGGAATTGAATTTTCTGAGGCAATATTTATATATTTTTTAAAATAATCTTTTAGCTTAAAATGAATTTGAGCAAAAAGTGTATAAAACTTTACCGTTTCTTCATCAGATTTTATAGTTATATTTTGATCGCTATATTGATATGCCTGCCAGTTATTCAGTGGCTGATTCCCCTCATGAGTTCTAAATATTGGCGTAAATGCTTCAAATTCAATCCATCTTAATAAAAGCTCTTTTGATCTATGATAGGTCATCAAGGGATTTGTAATTGTCGTATATCCACCTATATCACTATGAATAAAAGGAATACCACTTAAAGATGCTGTTATTGTACCTAATATTGCTGAAGGAAGCCCATCATTTAAACCAAAACTTACCATCTGATCTCCAAGCCAGAAAAGAGTTGAATATTTTGGACTTTTTAAGTAACCCGCTCTTGCAAAAAAGACTATCTCGCCTTCTTTACCTGCTTCAGCTATAGCTTCTCTGTTTATCTTAGCCCATACAACGGGATATTCATTATGAAAAAGTTGTGCATCCACCCCGGAATAAAGAACTGCATCCATTGGAAGCCACTCACCAAAATCTGCCATCCATCCCGAAAGTCCATTTCCTATCAAATTTTCTTTTATTATTTCTTTTATCCACTTTACAGCTTCTGGATTGGTAAGATCAAGCAAATATGCCGGAAAACCAACCGTTTGTATTAGATATGGTTTATTCTCTTTGTTTTTTACAAGATAATCTTTTTTCATCGCCTCTTCAAGTAAAGGATTTGTAAAATTATCATCCGCTTTTTTGGGATCTTTATCTGCTAAAAAAGGATTTATATATCCAAGGACTTTAACTCCTTTAGATTCCATTATATCTACAAAATTCTTAAAATCTGGATATAACTCTTCATCAGGGTACCATCTCCATTTAAGTTGTTGTCCAAAAGAAGTTATCCTTTTACCACACCAATCCTGAATCCAGATGGCAGTTATAGGATTTCCCTGTTTTTTTAAACTATCTACAACCTCTATTACCTTTTTTTCTCCACCCTGAATACCAAGAATGTTTCCATATGTCCATTCTGGCAAATCAAGCATTCTACCATTTATTTCTGAAAAAAGTGAAATTAGTTCCTTGTAAGAACCACCAATGAAAAAAGAACCCGCTAATTTATTTGAACTTTTTGAAGTTGTAAATTGGACATCTATATATTTAGGATTTGAAAAATCAAATAAACCATAACCTGTATTTTCAAAATAAAAAGCCCTTAAATATGATGTTAAAAAATATGGTATTGGAAAATATGTAGTAAAATTATCCCCACCTGCTTTTTGAGTTAAATTTGCACCAAATGTAATAGGCTGATCCCCTCTTCCAACACCCTGTTCAGAGGTCAATATTGGAACTTTTTTACCTTTCAAGTCCAGAAAAGAATATTGAACTCCACCACCAAAAATTTTTTCTTCACCAGAAGATAGGAATTTTAATTTGATCTGATTTATTTTTTCATTATCCAGACTTAATTCAAAATCTAACCTGTTTTCATTAGAAATATTTATTTTAAAAATATATTGTATTTTGTTTTCAGAACTTGCATTTTCACTGATATATCCTTTTAATGTAAAAGAATCTAAATTATTTTCAATGTTTGTAATCTGCTGGAAAGTATATGATTTTTTAATTTTTTCTTTGATCTTAATTGAAGCCATATGATATTCATATATAAACTCTTTTTCAAAACCATTTATAAAAGATGAATTAAGTGGGAAAGATAAAACATTTTTGTCAGCATGATTAATATCTATTTTATCATTTCCAATTATTAAAAAATAATTATTCTTCAAATTATATTGTTCATTTTTCAACTTATTATCTAAAGTGGTACATGAAATTTGAGGAAAAATAAGCAGCATGATAAATAAAAGACAAAAAATTTTTCTTATTCTTTTATTCATTTTATTTCCCCATAAAAATTTTTAAATAAAAAGCATAATGAATTATTAAAAACAATTTTTTCAAAAATAATCATTTCTAATAATAATTATTCTTAAATTAAGCTTTAAATAAAAGAAAAATAATAATACAGATATTAAATTATTTCGCCCTCAAGAATTTTGATCGATGGAATACCTGTTGAAATATACTTAATAAATAGTAAATCTATCAATTCATCTATATTTTGTATAGAAAAACCTTTTGTATCAAAAAGGATTAAATTTGCTTCATAATCATTTTTAATAAAACCAATTTTTCTTTCAGTAATATCAAATATAAATTGAGGTAATATTAGAAGTTGATTTTTTAATAGTTTTAATACTCTTATATCTTTTGTAAAATTCACAATTTTGTAAATTGAGTTAAAAAGACTAAAACTATTAAAACCATTTGCAAGAACAAAATGTGAATCAATTCTTGAATCAAGTATTGAAAAGATATTTGAGCTAAATTCTTTATTTGAAAAATAATCATCATCAATAATATAATAAAGATTCGGTTTTCTTATAAAATTTTCAAAATATGCATTTGGATCTTCATATTTTACAACAAAAGTTTTTTCCATATCATCCAAAGCATCTATATCTTTGACTGAAAAAGAAGAATTGGCTGGAAATCTAATATATATAATCTTACCATCTTCAATCTGATGTTTTTTATTAAAATAATATCCATAATGATGAAAAAGATAAGGATCTTTTAAATTATTTACATAATCGTGATATGAAGAATTTTCTTTATCTGAAACTATTTTTTGTTCGGGATAAACATCATTAAAAAGATAGGACAATGAAGATTTTATTCCAATATTTTTTAATTTCATGGCTATGGTTATAAGTGAACTTTTTACCATATGATAACATAGATGATTTAAAAACAAAAAGTATGAGCCATTCTGAATCATCTTTTCCGATGCTATATCTACCCAGATATCAAGATAGTTGTATGGTAGTTTATCAAAAACTGGACCATCTAAAACAAAGTCAACAGAAAATGAATTGGTGTATTTATATGAAAAAAGGTCAAAGATAGTCTCTTTTATTAAAGGAAGTGAAGGAAGAGCGATGAAAGAAGAACAATCGATAATCTTCATATTCTCTTCTTCATGAATAACATCTGTGATGTTTATTGTTTTTCTTTTTATAACAATATTCTTCTCTTTTACAAGCTCTTCTCCATCGAAAAAATTAATATTTTTAAGTGCAATACTCTTCATCGCTCCTCCGATTAATTTTTCATTAAACCAATGATTTAAGCAACTTATCCTCAACTTTTCTATATTCTAAAAGTCCTTCGATAAAAATCATCAACGCTTCTTTCAATCTTTCTTCTTTTAAGACATAGGCTATTCTTACCTCATCATGTCCAACAGTAGGAGTTTTATAAAAACCAGATGCTGGAGCCACCATTGTTGTTTTCTTATTTTTTTCAAAATCTGAAAGCATCCATTTGGCAAATAAATCTGAGTTTTTAATAGGCAATTTTACTACAAGATAGAAAGCACCTTCAGGTTTTCTCAAAACAACATCATCAACCTGAGTCAAAAGATTATAACATATATCTCTTCTTTTCTGATATTCGTCAACTATGGTTTGATAATAAGAAAAAGGAAGTCGATATGCTGCTTCAGCTGCAATTTGCTCTATTGTTGGAGGGCAGAGTCTTGCCATAGCAAATTTATTTACAACACTCATTACATCCTGATTTTTTGTTATTAATGTTCCTATTCTTGCTCCACATGCAGAAAATCTTTTTGAAACTGAATCAATAACTATTACTCTTTCTGGATCATCAAGTTGTAAAACCGAGAAATGTGGATAATCGGTAAAGTTAAATTCTTTATATACTTCATCAGAGATAATATATAAATCAAATTTCTTTGCTATTTCATGAATCTTTCTTACCTCTTCTTCTTTCAATATTGTTCCAGTTGGATTATTTGGAGAACCAATTAAAATAGCTTTTGTTTTTGGAGATATCTTTTTTTCTATTTCACTGAAATCTTTTATATGAAATCCATCTTCTGCTTTTAATGTTATAGGCACCAATTTCACATTTGCACTTAATGCATACCCATCATAGTTTGCATAAAAAGGTTCAAAGACAATTATCTCATCATCAGGATCACAGATAGAATCTATAGCGAACATTATAGCTTCAGAACCACCAATTGTTATACATATCTCGTTTGGCTTTAATTCAATCTTATAGTTTTTAAAATAATCGCAAACAGCTTCTCTTAAACTTAGAAAACCTTGAGATGGACCATATTCAAGAACTGGTTTATCAAAATTTTTAATTGCATCCCACATAATTTTTGGTGTTTCTATATCTGGTTGACCTATATTAAGATGAAAAACTTCAATCCCTTTGGCTTTTGCTGCATCAGCATAAGGAGTAAGTTTTCTAATAGGAGAAGAAGGCATCATTTGCCCTCGTTTAGATATTTTCATTACTCTTCCTTTATAAAATTTTTTGAAATATAATTTTTACTATTAGTTTGTCAAGAATTAATAAAATTATTATGTAGCAAAAATTTCACTTAATTTTTATAAAATTTTTATCATTAAATATTTACTTTATATATAATGAGATTAATATTTATTTAACAAAAAAAGATTTTTTTAAGAGGGTTAAAATATGGGAATTTCAGATTTATTTTCTTTAATTACTTATTTTATAAAATTAAAATATAATAATAAAAGGAAGAATGTTATTATTAAAAAGTTTAATCAATTTTCTCCTACTATTTTCAATTTTCAATCATTTACCTTTTTTACCTGTAATCTGGATTATGAGGAATTTAATAAACTTAAAGAATTCTTTTTACTGGATATAGAAAGGATAAAAAATATATTTGAAAAAAAGGATGAAAAGATAACAGATCTTCTTATTAGTGCTAATTCAAATGTAAATGATAAAGATAAAAATTTTAGTGATAAAAATATTGAAAAATTTAACCTAGATAATATAAAATTTTTTTATGATGATAACAATACTTTCATAGTAATTCAATTAAACGACAAAAAAACTGATTATTATAAAATATATGGGCTGGGATTAAAATTCGCACCTTTTAATAGAAAAGGCTTTGTTTTTGATAATTTTAACACAGATAATCCATACCATGCAAATTTTGTAGACAACCTTTACTCAACATCCAATATTTTTTATATATATGATGAAAAATCACAAATTACCAATACATTTATAATAGATTTCCCAGGATTTATAAGATATGATTTTTGCAAAACAGATAAAAATGAGATAAGGATAAAAATTTATGCTAAAGCATTTCAACTTTTAAATTTTATAAGTAATGACTTCGAAAGTGCTATTAAAAAAGTATATGAAATAATTCCATCTTTATATAAACCACCATTTCATTCTTTTGGTTATACCTATTCTCATTGGGGTATTAAATCGATTGATGAAATTGAAAAACTTGTAAACAATCATCTAAAAGAAAATATTCCTATATCAAATATATGCCTTGATATTGATTATATGGATTCATTTAAAAATTTTACTATAAATAATAAATATGGTAATTTTGAAGGATTTAAAAATTTTAACCTATCGATGAAGTCGAAAAATATTTTTTTAATACCTATTATTGATGCAGGTATAAAAATAGAAAAAGGTTATCCTCCATACGATGAATATGTTAAAAGTGGCGCTCTGATTAAAAAAAATAATAAAGAAAACTATACTGGAACTGTTTGGCCAGGAAATTGTGTTTTCCCTGATTTTTTTACTGAAAAAGCTCAACAAATATTTAAAGAATTGATGAAAGATTGGATAGAAAAAACAGATACAAATGGATGTTGGCTTGATATGAATGAACCATCGGTTTTCGATGAAAAAACAAGGACTATTTCAGATAATGCAAGTTTTTTAAATGGTGAAATAGAAAATCAAAAAGTTCACAATATGTATCCTTATAATCAGGCAAAAGTAACATACGAAAGTTTTATTGAAAAAGGAATAAGACCCATGCTTTTTTCAAGATCGGGTTATACATTTATGGGTCAATTTTGTGGGAATTGGACGGGTGATAATCAACCAAGATTTTCTCACTTAAAAACTGGATTTCAACAGATAATAAGTCTTGCATTATCAGCAGTTATGTATACTGGAACTGATATAGGTGGTTTCTGGTTCAATCCCTCAAAAAAGCTATTGATAAAATGGTTTGAATCTGCTTTATTTCACCCTCTTTTTAGAAATCATAGCAGTATATTTGCAAAATCAAGAGATTTGACTCTTATAAACAAAAAAACAAAAAATAAAATAAAAAATATTATTGAAGTAAGATATATGCTTTTACCTACAATTTATTCCTTATTCAACTGCAGTATTTATTATAAAAAGCCTTACATTATGCCATACATATATAATGATAATGGAAAAACTATTATAAATGAAGATATAGTAATTATATCAGAAACAATTGGTTTTGATCCTTTTGATACAAATCTTTTGGAAAAGAATAAAAATTATTTACCATATAAAATTAATGATATAAATTTATATATAAAAAAAGGGAAAGGAATAATTCTTAGTGAAAAAATTAATCCACTTAAAAATATTTTTGAAACTTTCCCTTTTACCTTTGTTGGAAATTTTGATGCGAATAATATTTTTTCTCTAAAAATATATTTTGATGATGGGATAAGTGCTGATTCAATTGATAAATTTGCACTCTATAAAATTACTGTAAAAAAAGAGAAAGAAAATCAAAATTTAATAAGTTTTATTAAGATTTTTTCAAATCTTGAAAAAGAAAAAGAATTTGATATTGAAAACAACTTGAAAAATAGCAAAATAAAGACTATAAATTAGTTTTCACAATTTTATAACATTATTTTCACATCTTTTTTTTTTCAAAAATTAGTTCATCTTTGGTCGATAGTTTTTATATTTAGTTTAAATTAATGCTGATTAAAATAAATTTATTAAATTTATAATCAAAAGGGATTGAGATGCTTAAAAGGAAATTTGATGTTGTTCTTTTTGATATTGATGGAGTCTTAGAATATCAGGGGAAAGTATTTGATGGTGCAATTGATGTCGTAAATAAAATAAGAGATAGTGGCATCATCGTAAGATTCTTAACAAACAGTACATTAAAATCATCGAGAAGTGCTGCTGAAAAATTAGCAAACAAGGGTTTTAAGGTTTATAAAGAAGAAGTCGTCACTGCTTCTTATGCTACTGCTCTTTACTTAAAACAGATACAACCAAAATCAATATGGCTTTTACTTGCAAGAGAAGGAGTTGAAGAATTCAAAGATTTTATTCATGATGAGGAAAATCCTGAATATGTTGTAATAGGTGACTGCCGTGATTTATTTAATTTTCAAACAATGAATAAAGTTTTAAATAAAGTAGTAAATGGTTCAAAACTGATCGGAATGATTTCTGAATTAATCGACTCCAGTCTTGGATCACTTGAACTAAACGTAGGTTCATGGGTTAGCATGATTGAAAGAGCATCAAATGTTAAGGCAACTTATATTGGAAAACCAAACAAATTTGTTTTTGATCTAATTTTAAGCAATTTCAATATTGATAGAAAAAGAGTTTTGATGGTTGGAGATAGAATTAGTTCAGATATTGTAGGAGCAAAAGTGGCTAAAATCAAATCTTGCCTTGTAAAACAGGGCGAATTTTCACCCGAGCATTTTAAAATAAAAGCAAAACCTGATTTTGTTATAGATAAAATATCTGAACTTCCTAAAATAATTTTTTGAAATTAAAAATTTTAAAATTATATTCAAAATAGAATTTGGAATTAAGGTTAAAAAATAGGTAAAATTATAAAAAATAATAAGATTATAAGCAGGTATTTTTATGGCGAAGACTCCTTTTGTACATCTGCATACTCACACTGAATTTTCAATGCTTGATGGAGCATGCAAAGTTAAAAAGTTAGCTAAAAAAGCTGCATCTTATGATATGCCCGCTGCTGCAATTACTGATCATGGAAACCTTCATGGTATAGTCGCATTTTGTGATGCTATGATTGCTGAAAATATTCAACCAATCATAGGTCAGGAGTTTTATGTTGCTCCAAAAGATAGAAAAATTAAGAGTAAAATAAATAACTCTATCGATCCACAAAATCCATTTCATTTGATTCTTCTTGCTAAAAATGAAATTGGTCTTAAGAATCTATATTATCTTTCAAGTATAAGTTATATAGAAGGTTTTTATTATAAACCAAGAATAGATAAAGAAGTTTTATCTTCCCATAGTGAAGGATTAATTGCATTAACAGCATGCCTTGCGGGTGAAATACCTTATTATATCTTAAAAGATGATATTAATAAGGCTAAAAGGTCATTATCAGAATACCTTGATATTTTTGGCAAGGAAAATCTATTTTTAGAGTTAATGTACCATGGAATGGAAGAAGAAAAAAAGGTTAATAGAACATTAATAGAATTTTCAAAACTCTATGGTCTTGACATAGTAGCGACAAATGACAATCATTACCTTGAAAAAGATGATGCTGAAAAACATAATATTTTACTTGCAATCCAAACTCAATCTACAATTGATGATGAGCAAAGATTTCAGTTTAATGGAAGTGGATATCATTTTAAAAGCTATGAGGAAATGAAACAGATTTTTAATGATTATCCCGAGGCATTAAATAATACACTAAAAATAATGGAGATGTGCAAGGTAAATTTCAAGTTTGGAGAGATGAATCTACCCAGATTTCCATTGGAAGAAGGATATACTGAAGAAAGTATGCTAAGAAAATTAGCAGAAGAAGGTTTAAGAAGAAGATATAATGAAATTACTCCTGAAATAAGAGAAAGATTTGAATATGAATTCAATGTAATTTCATCAAAAAATTTCTGTGGATACTTTTTGATAGTATGGGATTTGATAAATTGGGCAAAAAGTAATAATATATTGGTCGGACCTGGTCGTGGAAGTGCAGGCGGTTCAATTCTTGCCTATGCGTTAGGTATTACTGATATTGATCCATTAAAACATAATCTTATGTTCGAAAGGTTTTTAAATCCAGAAAGAACCAACATGCCCGATATAGATATAGATTTTCAGGATGTCGAAAGACCAAAAGTAATAGAATATATCAAACAAAGATATAAAGAAGATCATGTTGCAGCAATTGGAGCATTTTCTGCACTAAAAGCAAAACAAGCAATTAAAGATGTTGCAAGAGTACTAAAAATAAGTGCAACAGAAGCAAACAAAATAACTTCATTAATAAACTCAGATTCTTTAGAGGAAGAATTAAAGACTAATGAAATGTTTAAATCTGTAATGGAAAGCAATGAAACATACAAAAAATGCCTTGAATATGCCATGTTTGTTGAAGGACTATATCGACAAACTACAATTCATGCCGCAGGAGTTGTTATAACTCAAAATCCTGTAATCAATGAACTTCCCCTTATGATTAGCTCTGATTCTAATCTTATAGTTAGTCAATTCGAAAAAGATACAGTTGAAAGACTTGGCTACTTAAAAATGGACATATTGGGTATAAACTATTTAACAATTCTTAAAGATACTATTGAATATATATATAAAAGACATAAAGTAAAAATAACACTTGAAAATATTCCAATTGATGATGAAAAAATTTATAAACTTCTTGCAAGTGGTAATACTTTAGGTTGTTTTCAGGTTGAAGCAGCAGGTTTTACAAAGATGTTGAAACAATTGAAACCACAAAACATTGAAGATATTACAGCAGCGCTTGCTCTATATAGACCAGGTCCATTAAAAAGCGGTTATGTAGCAACTTATATAGATAGAAAGAATAATCCCGAAAAAATAGAATATCCTTTCGATGAACTCAAACCGGTTTTAGCAGAAACATATGGTGTAATAGCATATCAAGAACAGATAATGAAAATATCTATGATTTTGTCGGGTTTTACTGGTGCTGAAGCTGATACTCTTCGAAAAGCTGTTGCCAAGAAAAAAGGTGATTTAATGGAAAAGATGAAAAAGAAATTTATAGAAGGAGCAGTCAAAAAAGGTAAAGATGAGAAAAAGGTAACGAAGCTTTTTGAAGATATTAACAATTTTGCTGATTATTGTTTTAATAAATCTCATTCAGCTGCTTATGGTTATTTAACGGTATATACCGCATATTTTAAAGCATATTACCCCATTGAATTCATGACAGCATTAATAAAAAATAATATAGATGATATAGATAAGGTTAGTAGTTATGTAAGAAATGCTAAAAACATGGGTATTGAATTTATCATGCCTTCTGTTAATGAATCAAGCATAAATTTTGATATTATGGACAACAAAATTGTCTTTGGTCTAGCAGCAATAAAAGGGGTTGGTGAATCTGCAGCACAGTTAATAATAGAAGAAAGAGAAAAGAATGGTAAATTTAAAGATTTTCTTGATTTTCTTGTTAGAATGGATCTTCAGAAAATAAACAAAAAAATAGTCGAGGCTTTGATTCAAGCAGGTGCTTTTGATTGGACAGGTTATAAAAGAGTTCCACTTCTTAAGGCTTATGATGAACTTGCAGAATATGCTGTTAGCAAAAAAAATGATGATGGAAGTTCACTTTTTGAAGAAACTAATAATGAAGAATTTGAAAAAAATTATCAAAAATCTCTATTAACTAAATATAAAGAAAATTTTGAGATCGATTTAAGTAAAGATGATGAAACTTATGAATATGCAAGATGGGAAGCCCAACTTTGTGGACTACCATTAAATAATGATCCATTGGCAAAATATAAAGATCTTGTAAAAATAATAAATCCTAAAAACTTCTCTTCTTTTATTGAAAATATTAAACCTAATGAAACTCAACAAATAATAGGATATATTGAAAATGTCACGACGAGAACTAAACAAAATGGAAAGACTGGAATTTATTATATAATTAAATTTTTTACAGGTTATGAGAGTATTGAACTCTTCTTTTTCCCTCAAGATAATATAGATCCGTCCTTTTATGAAATAATGCTTAAAACTTATATACCAAGAGTTTTTTTAATTGGTTGTAAAGAATATATTGGATATGATAATAAAGTTGAGAAAAGGATTAATATTTCAGATATTAAACCTATTGAACAGATCAAAAAACCATCGGTTAAATTATATACAATAATATTAAATCCATATATTCAAGATAATGAGATAAACGAGTTGACAGAATTTTTTAATAAAAACCTTGGTAATTGCCCAATTATTATTAAATTTTCAAACTTTAACGGATCTTTCGAAGTAACTTCTATTAAGATTTCTGAAAAAGAAGATTTAATTAATAAAATAAGGGAATTTGATTTTGTAGAAGATGTTATACCATCTTTTTAGTTGAGTTAATCAAAAATTTGTCGATATTTACTATAAGTATAGTCTAACCAGAAAATAAAAATCTGGTTTTATCGGAGTTTTATGGAAATTTATATTAATGGTGAAAAGGTTTCCTATACTTTACAGAATGAGAAGACTTTTAATGATGTTCTGGAATTTATCCTTTCTTTTCTCGATAAAAACGATTTATATATAGATAAAATCTCAATTAATAATCAATCTTATGATTTTGATCAGATAGAAAAATTCAAACCATATCCTATAGATCAGATAGAAAAAATAGATATTAAAGCAGCTTTCAAGCAGGAACTCGTTAGTGAAACTGTCGAAAATATCATATCTTATCTAACAAATGTGGTATCATATATTAAAGAAAATGAAAATTATTCTGAAGAAAACTTAAATAAGATTAAAGAAGGATTAAATTGGTGTATAAATGTTGTCGATAAGATTCTCACAATATATTCTGTTTCAATTGAATACTTTTTAACAAAATCTGAAAAACAATTCTCATTTGTTTGTCAACAACTAAAGGAAATTTCAGAAAATATTCATCTAATTTCTTCAAATAAAGAATTTAAACAACAGTTTTTAGAAGTTATAGTAGATTTCATGGATGGAATGATTAAAATTGTAACCTATGTTTTTGTTAGACTTAAAAATCTACCTAAAGAAACTAAAAAAGATCATTTCATTACTCTTTTTGAAGACAATATAAAGCTTTTATCTAAGGTTAAAGAACTTTTTATAAATATAGCTAATAATTTTAAAGAAGGAAAAGAAAAATCTGCGATGGAACTATTTAGTTCTTCAATTAATTTTCTCGCTTTTTATTTTGAAGTTCTTATTCTTTGTACAGAAAGTTTTGCTGATTCAGAATATAATTTTTCAGAGATTCATGAATCAATTAAAACATTTTCTGAAATATTCGGAAATATTAAAACATCAATAGCTGAAAAAGATTATATAAATCTTTCCGATATTTTAGAATATGAAATCAATGAGCCACTTAATAAACTTATTTTTCAGACAAGAAATCTTGTTGATTTTCTAAGTAATTTTAATGCAAAAGATGATAAGAAAACAGAATAAAAATTTATTTAATAATTAAAATATAAAAAATTTGAATTATTAATTAAAAATTAAAGATTTAGATCGATAATTTAAATCAAATTTGCTTTTCTTTATTTCTTAAAAACTTCATATAAAACATTATAATCTGAAGCTGGATTCCAGAAAACATAAGAATTTATTCCACTTTCAATAACACCTAAAACTTCATTTTTAATATACTGAACAAAATCTTCATTTACATCCATCTTAAAAGCTTGAATCCATGGCCTTATAGCTACTTTATAGTTTGAATTCTCAATAGCTCTTATTGTTCCATGTTTATAAATTAATCTAACAGATTCAAGTTGATTTATCCCTTTTGAATAAAATCCTTTTGAAAAATGAGATGGATAGTACATAGGATAAACAGCGTTAACTATTTGACTATTTAAAAATATGTCCTGTCCAATATGCTTGGAAATTCTATACCAACATTGATATCCAAAAAAGTCAACTGATAAAGATATTTTAATATTTTCCCTTGCCCTGGATAAAAACTTAAATATTTGATTATTTTTTGAAACATTATTTTTATTATATCTATATACTATGTCTGACACATTTCCTTCTGCAGGAAATCTTACATAGTCAAATTGAATTTCATAGACTCCCAGATTTTCGATTTCCTTTGCTACATCAATTAAATAGTTTAAATACTCTTCATTGTATGGATCTATCCATTTTTCAATGCTTTTTGCACCAGTCCAGGCAGAATTTTTCGACTTACTCCATAGTGCAAACTTATTATTATCATAATCATAAGCTATTGGATCTCTAAAAGAAACAATTCTTGCAATTATCTTTATATTATTTTCCCTGGCTTTTTCAAATAGATATTGAATATTTATAAGATTTCTTGAAGATTTCATCTTCTTTGCAAGTTCAAGATTTGAACCATAAGAAAGATATCCATAATCATCCTTAAAATCTACGACAAAGGCATTTAAGTTGCAATAGTTTGCTATATCTATAAGCTTATCTATTTTACTTTTACTACTTGCTGCAAATGATGAGACATAAAGTCCTCTAATATTATTATCAATAATATCATTTTCTTCTTCAAAATCTTTATCTATAACAAATTTATCATTTTCAAATTTATAAATTCCAAAATTTGTATAGGCATATAATATACCATCAATTTCAAAAAACTTTTCTATCTTTTGCTTAAAATCATCTTTTAACTCAAAATTTGCTTTTTTTATATTATATATTGCATTTTTACTTGATCTCATAGAATAATATGATTTAAGATCAAGTATATCTACACCTTTAGAAGATTGATAACCAATAAATAAATTATTTTCTTTTGCATACAAAGAAGTTATGGTCTCAAAAAGCATACTTTGTTCCGAAGTATAGAATACCCTTTTTATTCCGACAAAAAAATGGTAAAACCTTGAATCATCTAAAGATTTAGCAAATAAACCCGAGTAAGATGTCCCTATAAAAATATAATATTTATTGTCTTGTTTTGTCATTTCACAGGAAGTAAGATAAGCATTGCCTGGAATTCCATCCAATGGAATCTGCTTTATTTCATCATTTAATCTAACATAAATATTTTTATCGGTAACAATTATTGCTGTATGAGAATCTTTAATTTTATAATCATTTATATATTCATAATCAGGATTTACCTTTATTAAATCAGGTACTTCATATAAACCACCAAATAATGATTTATATGTTATTTTTGTAGATGTTGTAATATTATTTGTTGAAGAATCTATTTGCTGACTTTGATTGTAAATATCATTGTAACCTATTATTGCATTTTCAAATAGGCTTAAGTTCTCTTGTGCATGATATTCTTCATCAAAAGCTATCTGATTTCTCTGTATTTTTTCATTTACAAACAAAAAAGCTTGAGTTAAGAATAAAAGAAATATAAGGAATATTACTATAGTTCTATTTGTTTTAGCCATTTTTACACCTTAAAAATTCAAATAAACACTATTATAAAAATAAAATTTGTTTATCTCATTATCGGATAAGGAAAAAATTACTTTCATCGAAAACTTAAAATTTTTCAAATTAAAAAAGTAAAAAAGTCCTAAACCATAGGAATTCAAAGGAATATAAAAATCATATGAATCATATATGGAAGATTGAGGTAAGGCAATTAAAGTGGAATATTTTATGTCTAAATTTAAAAAAAGAAGAAAAATAAATCTATGATTTTCCAAAAAGTTTTTTTCAAGATATAAACTTAACAAATCATTAGTTATCTCTAAGATAGAATAAAAATCTTTTGACAATAATAATTTAGAAGATATTGAATATGTGGGTTCTTCTTGATTATAATTATTAATTTTGTAGGGAATTAAAAAATATATACTTAAAATTAGATTTTTTTTATCAACTTCAAATTCTTTTAAGAAAAATTCTAAGTTTAATATTTTATCATTATTTGTATATATATAATCTTTATAATAAAAACCTAATATTAGTTTTTTAAAATTAAAAGAAACTTGAAAAAAATTCCCATTTGAACAATAATATTGTGCTTGTTGATTAAAATCCTTATGAATAAACCTTATTGCAATAAAGTTGAAAATTTCCAGAAAGAAAAACGAATTTAAAAAGTAATAGTTATCTTTTATAAAAAAGTATTTTGATTCAAAACCAATTTTCAAAAAATCAAAAAAAATATAACTTGATCCAAGATAAAATTGATATTTATTTTCGAAAACAAAATCATCTATTTTGATTATATTGGCGATATTGTAAAAACTTAAAACTGTTAAAAATGAAAATTTATTAAAATTAAAAAAACTTATAATATTATAATTTTGCTTAATATCATCGTACAAAAATGATAAACTCAGTAATTTTTCCTTATAAGGATTGATTTCCAGATAAATACCCTTTGAAATAAGGGAAGAATATGAATCTGACGGGGAAAGATAAAAATCAATGCCAATTTCTGAAGTCTTTAAATATTTTATGCTAAGACTATTTCCCAGGTATCCGCTTAGATAACCAAAACCATATGTTATTATAAAATCACCAAAAAGTATTTTTAAATATAAAAAGTCTAATGACAATGTAATTTTATCATTTCGGTAAATTAAAATACTATCTTCAAATCTCACTGAAAGCAAATAATCTTCTGAAAGATATAGATTTGTAGGTTTATAAGTTGCTGATAAACCATAAAATGAAGTAATATATAGAGGATGATTTAAAAAAAGAAACAAGGTTAATACTTCCATAAATAATTTATCTTTCAAAAAATGCAGAACCTATAACCAATAGATCTGCTCCTCTTTCAATTATCGATTCAGCATTTTGAAAATTTATACCACCGTCAACCTGTATCAAATAATTTAAGTTATTTTCTTTTCTATATAAATCTAATTCGTCAATTTTACTTAAAGTTTCTTCTATCATTTTTTGTCCTGAAAATCCTGGTTCAACTGACATAACTAAAACAAGATTCAATTCTTTAAGATATTTATAGATTTTTCTTACCTCAGTTTTCGGTTTAATAGATATTCCTGCTTTTCTACCTCTATCTTTTATTTTTTTTATTAGATTAAATATTTTTTCATCATCACTAAATGATTCATAGTGAAAAGTAATATATTTAATCTTTTCAAATAAGAATTTATCTATATAAAAATCGGGATTTAAAACCATTAGATGAAGATCTGCGTCTATTTTTGTAGAATCCAAAATATCTTTCGTTATTTTAGGTCCAAACGAGATATTTGGTACAAAATTACCATCCATAATATCTAGATGAATAAAATTACATCCAAAATCTTCGATCTTTTTTATTTCTTCTTTTAATATTGAAAAATCTGCTGCAAATATTGAAGGAGATATTTTACTTGAAAAATCTATTTTATAATTTTTTCTGTCCAACATATAAAGTTATTATAGTCCCTTTATAGACATTTTCATTAGCAGAAGGATTTTGATTTAAGACTATACCTGCTTTGTCAAGATTATCAACTTCCGTATATTGAATATCAATTATCAATCCAAGAGATTCAATCTCCTGTTTTGCTTCTTCTAAAGTTTTACCTGTAAAATCTGGTAATTTTACTGAATCGGGCAATTTACCTTTAGATACTATTACTTGAACAACAGTTAAACTAGATAAATCAGTTCCTACTTCAGGTTGCTGAGAAATAATTAATCCTTTATCAAATATATCTGAATATTCTTCGCCAATTTTCTCAATTTTTATCTCTCTTTTTAAAATTAAGCTTAATTCTTGTAATCTTTTTTCAACAGCAAATAACGTCCAACCTGAAAAATCTTCCAAAAATGAATTTTCCAATCCCTTTGATACGATCAATTTAATTCTTCTTTGTTCTTTTATAACATGACCAGGATATGGATATTGAGATATTATGGTTCCATATGGCAGATTTGAATATCGAGATTCTATTACTGGAATTAAATTTAATCTTTGAATCTGCTCAACCGCCTCCAAAACTTTCATATTTTTGAATTCAGGAATTTTAACGGTGTCATAACTCTGAACCCAGATATTATAGGTAATTAAAAAAATAACTATCGATAATACTATATAAAAAATTAACGTGAAGGATAGATATCCTGAATTTATTATTTTTTTTGAATGTTTTAAAAATGATTTTATAATATATTTTATTCTGTAACGGGCGAAATTGATTCTAAATTTAAACTTACTCAAATAAAAAGCAAAACCATCTTTTGTAAAAAGATAATTTGCTATATGGACTATTCTTTCTTTTTTCTTATGAATAGTTTTATTTAGTCCTTTTAATTTTTTAATAAAATTTGAAAATGATCTTTTTATAAAATAAAAAATAACACTTACAAAAAAATGTTTTTTTCTCATTAATCACACCTCAATTAATTTTTTTTCATCAAATCTTTTTCTATATCCTTTCAAAAATTCTTGAATATTTTGAAGATTCTTACCTGCTTTTTGAAGTTTTAATATTGAAATAGTTCCATCTTTGCAACCAATATAAAAACCATTATTAGAAACTTTTATAGATCCAGGGTTAACATTTACATCTTCTTCAAAAGTCGCATCAAGAAGTACTATAATATCTTCTTCGATATTTATCTTGACTTTAGGCCATTTTTCAAAAGCCTTTATTTTACCAATCGCTATTTTAGCTTCTTCATTTTGAAAATCAATAAATGCATCATTTTTCTCTATTTTTCTTGTGTATGTTGCAAATTTTTCATCTTGGGGTTGAGGATAGAATTTATTAATATTTTTAATAAATATCTCTAATGCAAAACCCGCATAATGTTGCATAAGTTTATAAAACTCTGTAAAAGTGTACCACTGCTCTAATTCAAATGCTAATTGGAATAAAATATCCCCGCTATCTATAAATTCATTCATTTTGATTATGGAAATACCAGTTTTTTTAACTTTATCGATTATCTGAAAATGCAAGGGTGAAGGTCCACGATATCTTGGTAAAATAGATGGATGAATGTTTATAGCAAATTTTTTAGGAATTTCCAAAACATTTTTCTTTAAAATAAAAGCAAAGTCTATGACAAAAAAATAATCAACTTCAATTTCTTTGATTTTTTCATATATTTGATATGATTTATCAATATATATTATTGGGATATTTTTCTTTTTTGCTTCTTTTACTGTTTCAATATCTTCAGTAATAAAATGTCTTCCCTTTGGTTTTGGAGTTGAAGTTACAACTGCCTTAACATTATAATTATTAATTAAATATTTACAGGCATTATATCCAAAATCTGAAGTGGTCATAATGATAAAGTTATACATTATATCTCCTATCTATAAGATCAAGGATAGACTCTATATTTTTTAATTTTTCTTCCGGAATTCTATCTATAAAACGAATTCCATTTATATGATCTATTTCATGCTGTAATACTCTTGCAAGCAATTCATGAGCTTCCAACCTTTTTTTCTTCATACTTAAGTCCATGTATTCCACAATTACACCTTCGGGTCTGTCAACTGTAATATATAGTTTTGGAAAAGATAGACAACCTTCTTCAAAAGTAATTATTGGATCTAAGTATGATACAATAGTTGGATTAATTAATATTAATGGTGAATTTAAAGGTTCAATCCCTGCTATTGCCACTATACATTTATTATATCCAACCTGATTTGCTGCAAGCCCTATTCCATCATATTTTATCATAAGATTAACAAGTTTATGAGAAAAATCGATAATGCTATTATCTATTTTCTCTACCTTTTCACATTTTTTAGTTAAAATAGGATTGTTATAATAAACTATAGAATATTCTTTTTTACTCATAATTATATCCAAATTAATTTTTTTATTTTTTTATCATTATTTTAATTTTATTTAGTACTTTTTGTTATTTATAATTATTATTTATTTTATTCTTTATTTTTAAGTTTATATTTTTTATTCTTTTATCTAATTTTATTTTTATTTTTTTTTACTTTTAAATTAAATATTTTTTGAATCAATTACAAAAGTTACAGGTCCATCATTTATCAAATTAATTTCCATATGGGCACCAAATACCCCTTCTTTCACTTTTATATTTTGCATTTTCAATATTTTTATAAAATTTTCATAAATCTGTTTTGCGTTGGTCGGATTCATACATGTGTCAAATGAAGGTCTGTTCCCATTTTTTATATCTGCTGCAAGTGTAAATTGAGATATTGCTAAGATTTCGCCATCTACCTGAAATATATTTTTATTCATCTTTCCATTTTCATCTTCAAATACTCTAAGATTAACAATCTTTTTTGCTAGTTTTTCAAAAGATTTTTCATCTTCTTCTTTTTGTATTCCAATAAGTAATAAAAATCCTTTATCTATTTTTGAGATTAAATTACCTTCGACTTCACAACTTGCAAATTTAACTCTCTGTAAAACTATAACCATATTGTATTTTTTTGATAAATTAAGTTATTTAACAAAAAACGCAATTATAATAGATTATGATGATTTAAAATTCTTGTTTAAAACCAATTAATTATAGATAATTTATTGATAATATAATTTAATGATTAAACAATAAAAAAAGATTTAAAGGATTTATTCTTTTTTTATTATACCTTATTTCAAAATGAAGATGAGGACCTGTTGTTTTACCTGTATTTCCACTTAGTGCAATAACTTTAGAAAAATCGACCTGCTCACCCGCTTTTACTAAAATTTTGGACAAATGTCCATAATATGTTTCATAACCAAAACCATGTTCTATTATTACAAGATTTCCATAGTCTCCCTTAAAACCAGTAAATACAATTTTGCCTGGCATTGCTGCATAAACATTTGTTCCTACGGGTACTGCAATATCAACTCCTCCATGAAATGTTGGTTTATAAGTAAAAGGATCTATTCTTGTTCCGAAATTTGAAGTCAAAGTTCCTTTACCTCTAAGCGGATCTTTGAATAATGAACCTAAAAATAGTATTTTTTCTTCTTTAGAAAAATGAACTAAAGGCAAAAATATTTTATCCAATTTTTTAATATCTTCTTTATTTTCTATATGATTGACATATAAAATCGAATCTATTGGTATTCCATATTTTTTATATATCTCTTCTAATATATTATCTTTATCATTATCTATGAAAATGCCTTCACAGTTTGGAATTAAATAATCATTTTCGACATCAAATAGGTATTGTGAATAAATATTATTTACAGAGGCTATTGTATCAACAGAAAGTTGAAAATAATTCGCTATTCTATATAAATCATCATATTTTTCGGGTTTATAGTAGGCAAATCTTAAAGGTAAAAATTTTTTGGATGAATGAGCTTGATAATTATAAGAAATTTCTGAAACAAATTCCTTATATAAAAAATCTTCAAATAATGGTTTTGAAAAAAAAGGGAAACCCTCAGAAGCTGATGAAAAAAAAAGAATAATATTTAATATTAACCCTAATAAGATAATATAAGATTTGACTTTCATATTTTATTTGATTTTCGGTATCTTTTAGATAGTTTAAATTAATCTATTTTTGAAAAACTTTTCTGTTAAGAACATCATTATCAGTATAATTATGTAAATAGCTGAATATAATATAGAAATATAAAAAGATTTTATTGGTGAAATATTCAAAGAAAGAATCCAATACCAAATTTTTTCAAGCTGAATACTTGGGAAAATATAAGATAATATAATTGAAAAAATAGTATTATTATCTATTAAAGGAAAAGTCAAAAAATGAATAAAAAATAAAATTAAAGCCAGTATCACAAAAATATTATGTTTTTTTGTCAAATAAGATATTATATATCCTAGTATTGAAGCATTAAAGCTTAATAAAAATATATTTATTGGAAGATGGGCATAACCGAAAAATGGAATGTTTTTGGTAATTAAACTATAGAAAGTAAGTGCTAAAGAATTCAAAATAAAAAAGGCAAGAGATATTAAAAAAGATAAAATTACAATCACAGGTAAAAATGATTGATTTATTACTTTTAAAAACTGATCATATTCTTTAGTTAATAAATAATTACCAAAATTATAAGAAGATAGAAGAGAAAAAATAAAGATAAAAATAATTAATCCTGATAAAATTGAATAACTTGAAGGTAAGACTTTATTTGTTATAGTCTCCACAATCTCCAATGGAATAATCTTGGTTTCAACCATTTGTGTAAATGCATTAAAAAGCTCGAGTTTAATCTCTTTGGCAAATTTTATCTCATTTGAATATATTAAAATTCTAGGTTTTACATTACTTGATTTAGAAAAATTTGCTAAATGTGTGAATAATGTATAATTTTCTGGGAAATATAGAATGAGGGATATTTTCCCATTATTGAGATATTGTATGGCGTTATCAAGGCTTTTAAATATTATTAATTGATTTCCCTGTTTTTTAAGATTTTCGATAATTTGATTGGAAAATGAAAGAACCTGTGATGAAAATTGTAATGTTATTCCTTTGTCTAAATTTACAACTCCAATTTTTAAATTTACTTTCGGGTAAAATGCAGAAAAAAAAATGGTAAAAATAATTACCAAACTAATCAAAGTAATTATTAAAAATTTTTTTGAATTGATAAAAATTGACCAAAAAAGTAAAGTGAAAAGGCTAATTGATTTTGATTCTTTCATAACTTTTTTCGATTTTTTTAAGTAATGTTAATTGTATATCGTTCGGATTATTAATATTTAAAAGCTCAACTGGGTTTCCCACAAAAACAGGTTTTGAATCAGATAATAGTATTATATTATCTGAATTATCTATATTACTAAATCTTTGAGTTGAAACTATTATAGTCATACCAAGATTTTTCAAATTAACCAATCTTTTAAAGAAAAATTCTTCTAACAATTCATCACCATAAAAATCTTGAGCTGAAATAATCACAATCTCGGGTAGAACAATTTCGATTAAGCAAAGAATTAAAACACTCTTTATTGCTTTTGAAAGTTTTGTAAGTTTAATATTTTTTATATTTTCTAAACTATAAAAAGGTGATATCTTTTTTATCCTTTTTTCTATATATTTTAAAGGAATATTTGCAAATTCACCTAAAATTACCAGATTTTCAATTACTTTTCTATTTTCAAAAAAAATATTACTTGAAGGGATGTAGAGAAGAAAATTTTGTTTTTTTATCCTATCAAATGGCATCCCAAAATAAAGAATTTGCCCCGAAATATTCCTATCAATACCCGCTAGTTTTTTACACAAAGAACTTTTACCAGAATTTTCAGGACCTAAAATTATATTTAAGCTCCCTTTTGGTAAATCAAGTGTAATTGATTTTACATCACCTTTCAAATCAGTTTTATCATTTAAGGATAAAGATAATGATTTTAATGAAATAGGATATTTATAACTATCAAACATATATCGCTAAAAAAGTATTAGAAATTTAATTTCAGTCAAGAATTTATAAATAAATTATTATTTTAAGACTATTTTTGGTTGAATTTGAAAACCTTCTTCTAAAATTCCTAATCCTATTAAATTATCATTTATGTCTATAACTTTTACCAATTTATCATCTAAATTTGATAATATGAAATTGCCTTCATTATTTTTTCTAATTATCTCTTCTTTAAATATTTTTTCCGATTGATTAATCTTGATTTTTTGGCCATTTTTAAAATTTTTTATCTGAAAATTTTCTATAATAAAGGCAGGAAAAAAATATAAAGCTTTTGAGATAGGAATTATCAATCTATAAAATTCATCATAACTAAGATTTATCAATTTCTCATATTCTATGCTATTTGATATTGAAAAATCGCCAATACTTACCCTTGTTAATTTATACATATAGGCAAAACAATTTGACTTCTCACCTATATCTCTTATCAAACTTCTAATATATGTTCCTGATGAACAATTAACAAATATAGTAAAAAATGGTAAATTTATTTCGATTATATTAATTTCATTTATCTTGACATTAATAGGTTTTAATTCTATTTCTACTCCTTTTAATGCATATCTATATGCTCTTTTTCCATTTATCTTCTTTGAAGAATATTTTGGAGGTACCATTAGGTAATGACCTTCAAAACTTTTTATTATCTCAATAAGCATATCTTTTTCAATATCAACTTTAGCTTCTTTTACTATATCTCCATTTATATCACAAGTATCTGTTTCTTTCCCAAGTTCACCAACAGCAATATATTTTTTATCAAGATTCTGAAAAAAAGATGTAAATCTTGTAGCTTTACCTATTACAATTATTAAAAGTCCTTCAGCTGCATAGTCCAAAATACCCGTATTACCGGCTTTTATATTAAATTTTTTAGAAATATTTCTGACAATCTGATTAGAAGTTATTCCTTTTGGCTTATTACAAAGAATTATTCCATCCAAAACTATTTCCTTTTTCAATCTATTTTTGAAATTGATGTCATATTTTTCAATTTAATCATCAAAAATTATGCTGGATTTAATTATCAAAAAGTAAGATTAAATTATTACTACTTTTATTTTTATAATTTTATAGCTTATTTGATTGATGATATTTTTCATAAATTGATAATATTTATTTTAATCCAAGATATTTTTAGAAATGTGTTGAGCATATTTAAAAATTAACAGAAAATTAAAAAAATGAAACTTTACATTTTTGAATAATTTTTTAAGCATATTCTTTCTCTTGTATTAAAGGATATCTAATTAAAAATTTATTATTATAAAATATTTTAATCCATTTTCCTGGATTTTCTCTTATTTCTACTTTTCTATGAGCAAGGCTACATCCTTCATATTTTGGGACCAAATAAACTTTGTTGTTATAATTTATTTCATTAGCCTGTTCAATATTTTGTGCCTTTCTTAATTTTAAGAAAAAGGGTAATTGTTTTTGAAATGTTAAAAACTTTCTTTCAACCTTTCCTTTTCCCTTTGGTTATTATGATTTCAAGTTTATTAACTTTATATTTAACTATTTTAATGCTTAAGGTTGTATTACAGAATCTTCATCTTCTTTTAATAGATCAAAACGAATTGGATT
>ERZ795050.1691-NODE-1691-length-27338-cov-10.283473_pt1 | contig 27338 bp, 20 predicted proteins | sample MGYA00375134_ERZ795050 | MGnify/ENA primary metagenome ERZ795050 (study PRJEB30179, sample SAMN05720221) | activated sludge metagenome | isolation source: Anaerobic digester | place: Japan | collected 2015-05-26 ... | reverse complement strand
TCTACGGCGGCCTCCGCAAATGCGCATGGAAACCTTCGGACGGCGACTGGGAGTGTTACAACACTTCTTCCTGCTACTGTAGCGAAGATCCGGCCTGCGATCCCTTTGCCGAAGGGTTGCCGGGCTATGACGCCGAATGCGCCAACACCAAGACGAGCGTCTTCGCCTTTCAGCGATACGACGCCTACCGGCAGTTGCTCGCGCACGACTTCAACTATGTCGGAACCTGCACGGAACTTGAGATGCCGGCGCCGTTCCGGCGAAAGAACGCCAATCCCTATTTCGGTTTCCCGGACGAAATCCTGGCGGATTTCGCGCCGGAAAACGACATGAAGGGTTCCGCTCAGACGCTCCTCTATATGATGCCGGCATGGATACCCTATACCATCCTGACGCCCTATCCGTCGAATGCCCCAACGGTGCTGGCCAATCTCCTCTTCGATTTCATTGACATCGTCATGCCCCGCTATGCCTCGTCCGGTGTCGTCAACCGATGGACCGTGGCGAATGAAGCCGTGCGTGACGACGATCCGCCGGTTACCCTGAAATATGCCGTTACGGCGGATCCCGAAGACGACGTATGGGCGCTGAACGACGGTTACGGCCACACGCTGGGTACCCAGTTCCCGCAACAGCATGCCACCATTGACAACACCAACGTCTATGTCGATGTGCTGGGCCTCATCGACGACGAGATCATTCGGATCGAGACCGCGCCGGACAGCAACGGCCTGATTGGCGTGTCTCGCGGCCAGGGGGGAACATCTGCAAGCGCTCACGCGGCGGGGGCCATCCTCTATACGATAAAGAATCTCATCAAGCCCGAATATCCCAACATGAAACCGCATACCGAGGACGAAACCGACCCCGAACTGCTGAACAAGTATTGGCTCTGGCACACCATCACCGACACGCCCAACGATCGGGCGGGCGATATCTCGGACGTGTTCCTGGTCGAGGCGTTCAAACGGGCGCGGTATTGGGGTCCCGATCTCAAGCTGCTCTATTGCGACTACGGGTGCATCTTCCCGACCAAGACGACGCTCGTCGGCCAGACGCAAGTGACGGTGGTCAACGCAAAATTCGAACGGGTAAACGCCCTCAAGAAACTGCTGATCGCCTCCGGAGCGCCCATTGACGGTATCGGCGTCCAAATGTATGTCCCCGCGTGGGCCTGCCTGACGGCCGACGCGGGTGGCGAAGATGGACTCCGGCTCAATCCCAAACAACTGCGCGGAATCGTTGAAGGCTTAACCCTGCTTGCCGAGGGTGTTTCCATAGTTGCTATCAGCGAAATGGACATCCGAATGGGAATAACCAGTTTGGGTAATTACGAGTATGATGCCATGAAAGATCATGTGGGTGAAGGAAAGTGGGAGTCCCTTTCCATTGCGGATCGTCAGAAGTGGCAGGGATATGTGTATCGCGAGATCTTGAACGCCGCGCTGGCCGTGCCGTTTCTCTACAGCGTGAATCTATGGGGTATCATAGACAACATCTCTTGGTTGAATCTTCGTGATCCCTATGGGTGGCCTTGGTGTCCCAAGTATCCCGATCCGGGCGCATGCAATCCTGATCTATTGGGTGGCACATCATATGACTCACAGACCGGAACCTGGAACGGGCGTTACCTTCGCAAGCCCGCGTACTACGGCGTGCGCGAGGCCATCCAGAACTACTTCGGCACGGCGTTTTCCGTCAAGGACGTATCGGGCAACGAATTGGTTCGATTTGTCAACAACGGCAACGTCGTCGTTTTGAAAGGGCTGTTGAACCTCAACACAAGTCAGACGACGCTCAACGAAAAGGGAACGGCGAATTCGTTCATTGTAAAGGACAGCGCCGGAGACAAGAAAGCCGTGGTCGAACCGACGGGCGAAGTCTTTCTTGCGGGTGGGCTGACTGAGGAGGTGACGAGTCTTTCCATTCCATCCGGAAAAACGGCCTTCGTCGTCAAGAATGCCGCCGGAGACGCAGTATCTCTGATCGACTGCGATGGCCATCTCGTAATCCGGGGCAAGGTGATTGTGCAAGGGGTCTCCCATACGCTCGAACACAATCCCAATCATGCGGGCGATCCGTATTCGACGTATAATTAGGAGGAACCGGAACATGAAACGGTCGAAAGCCATGGGTTTCCCGTTTATCATGGCAACATACGCTTGCTGTTATATCTGGTGTTTTACGCCGGTTTGCGCCACCGGGGAAAGCGCCAAGAGTTCCGCCGTGCCGGAGATGAATTATTCCTGGTCCTGCGCGACTACTGCCGCTCCATGGCCGCCGCGGGTACGTCACGCTGTTGCTGTATTTCACGATAGATTGTGGGTAATAGGGGGTACTTCCGACTTGTATCACGGATTGAACGACATATGGTCTTCTGCGGACGGCGTCAATTGGGAGCAGGTCGCGTCGAGTGCGCCGTGGCCGGCACGCGAGAACCATCAGGCATTCGTCTTCGGGGACAAACTTTGGGTTGCGGGTGGTATAGACTACGCCGTATCGTACAACGACGTTTGGTTTTCGGCAGATGGAAGCACATGGGAAAATCCGATACCATCAGCTCCATGGTCTCCCCGATGCAATCACAACATTTTGACAACGGGGCAAGGAATCTGGCTCCTGGGCGGCTATTATCCGGAACTGAATGATGTGTGGTTCTCGCCGGACGGTGTGCAGTGGACACAGGTTGTGGAGCATGCATCCTGGTCCTCTCGCATGGGACAAGCAGGCGCGGTCTTCCGCGAATATGTCTGGATTGCCGGCGGCGTCTATTTCAACACTAGTATTAATAGCACCACACAATTTAATGATTGCTGGTACACTGATAATGGCGAAAACTGGATCCAAGCGGTTGAGAATGCGCCATGGCACGTTCGCTTCGGACATGCGTTGGTGTCGTTTTCCAACCGGCTTTGGATTTTTGGCGGCACCTATCTGACCGGATCGGGGCATTACGCGCACTTTGTCAATCTGAACGACATCTGGGCAACGTCCGATGGCGCCGACTGGACTCGAATGCCCGATGCTCCTTGGGCGCCACGCCGCTGGCATGCCAGCGCAGTTTTCAATGGGAAACTGTGGATCCTTGGCGGTATTGCAAAGTCAGGAATTGAGGAAGCCAAGATTGTCAACGACGTCTGGTGCATGTCGCCGGTGACGGTATCCATTCAGGCAACGGGTAGTACGTGGCGGGAAGAGGGCCGTCCCTTGGATCTCAAGGCGGTTACAGACGGCATTTCAGAACCGATACGCTATCAGTGGATCAAGGATGGGTCACCCCTTGCCGGCGTGACCACGGACATGCTTCATATCGAAGCCATTGCGCCGTCCGACGAAGCCGCCTACACCTGCCAGATCACCGATCAATACGACGCATCCTTTACCGCCGACCCGGTCCTCATTCGCGTCTTCGCTTCCGGCAGTCTGCCTGTCTGTGGTCTTGGAGGCTGTGCCATTATGACGCTGGGATGTCTGCTCGCCGGTTGGCGTCTTCTGATCCGACGCGGAGCGCTTGGGAGTTGAAAGGCGCGCTATGGGACGTTGAATGAAAGAAGCGAAGGCGAAGAACCGGTGTCGCCCGGTTGTTTTGGAAGGCTGTTTTGATGGCGTTGCCGTCCGGAACAATTTGAACCACGAAGGAACGAAGGCGCAAAGCATTGTGTGTTCGCGGGAAATGCAATGCTTGGAATCATCGTTGTCCAAACAATTTCTTGCGCCAAGACAACGTGTTTGTAGTGCGGGTTTCAGCCCGTTGACCCACCCGGCCTGCGCCGCCCCGATGGGATTATCACATACACGCCGCAATGCCGCAAGGGGTTCCTTTTACACCTCTTTACCCCGTTCATCTTTTCTGCGTGAGAGTGCCGAATTCTTGCTTGTATTCACCTGCCCTGAACGCGCATGGGGACTCTTTCGGGTGCGGAACGTCGGACAGACTGTCCAGTCGGTCTTTTCCGCAGCCACGCCATGTCCATGGACGGACAGGCTAGACAGCCTGTCCCACACACTCGCCCTTAGGCGGTGGAAATAAATAAAGGTAGCAACTCGCTTCATGCAGAACGCGAATTCATTGCATGTTTCAATCGCGATTGTAATTTGCCCATACCATAAGCTGCGACCTCTATTCCTTTCCGGCTACTTATTTCTGCTCCTGTTGGGACTCTGCATTCAATGTTTCAATACGATTCCGTAATCCGTTCAACAGGAAAAACAACATTTTTCGGGCAATTGCAGCCTGCACAATGTTCGAGAATTCGGTACTCTCATGTTTTCTGTATCTGCGTGTATCTGCGTCATCCGTGGATCGTGTGGTCTACCGCAGATGACGCAGATGCACGCAGATGGGAAACAGGGCATGGGTGTTTGGGCCAGGCGATCCCAAACTCGAATCCGCCGGTAATAAGGGATTCAGGGTCGCCAGCGCACCTGAAAGCCGGCAAATAGGCCGCATGCGGGGCGACGACGTCTGCGCGATTGGGCATGTCGTTTTTGATCGAACGAGGCGGCGGAATGGCGGCAAGAGGCCGCTTTCACCGTAGACTCGGCATCCTTGCCGCGTTCCTTGCGCGCGGGCGGTCTTGAACGGTTTGCGCGGCTTTGCCATACTGGTGCGGGCGTCACGGGAGAGGGTATCCCGTGTTTTACGCCTTGTGCGTGGGTGCATCCAACGGTTCAAAGGAAAGGGTTTTCGCCATGAGCAAGACAATCCAGCGCCGCCAGTTTCTCAAGACCGCCGCCACCGGAGCCGGGCTGCTCCTATTGCCTAGTGGCACGGTGTTCGGCGCGAACACCCCCAACAATCGCCTCAACGTTGCGTTGATCGGGGCGCACGGCCGGGCCACCGCCCATTACGACGGGCTTGCGGGGGAAAATGTCGTGGCGTTGTGCGATGTGGATGAAAATCATCTGGCGCTCGCGGCCAAGAAGTTTCCCAAGGCGAGGCACTATGTAGATTGGCGCAAATGCCTCCAGCGGAAGGATCTCGATGCCGTCGTGTGCTGCACGACGGATCACACGCATGCCTTCATCGCGAATTGGGCCCTGAACCGGGACTTGCATGTCTATTGCGAGAAGCCGCTGGCCAACAGCGTCGAGGAGGCGCGCGTGGTCCGCGCGACCTATCTGAAAAAGAAAGACAAACTCGCCACGCAGGTCGGCACCCAACGCCACGAACACGAGAATTTCAACCGGGTGCGGGAGTTGATCCTCGACGGCGCCATTGGGGAACTCAAGGCGGTCCATGCGTGGGGCAACCGCCAGATCCGGCGTCCGGGATACCTGCCCGCCGAGGGATCGCCGCCGAAGACCCTGCACTTCGATCTGTGGATTGGTCCTTCGCCGATGCACCCGTACAATCCGGGATATTTTTCCGGCCAGCCGGGGGCCAATTGCCTGCAATGGAACATGTACTGGGATTTCGGCAGCGGGCAGGTCGGCGACATGGGCAGCCATACGATGGATATTGCCTGGAATGCGCTGGATGCGGATTTACCCACAGCCGCCGAGGCAACCGGCGACGCATTCAATCCCGAAGTGACGCCCGTCGAACTCAAGGCCACGTTCCAGATTCCTGCCAACGACTGGCGCCCCGCCCTCCCGGTGATTTGGCACCAGGGCGGCGCGATGCCGCAATCGCCGATGGAGTGCATTGACCTGAACAAGATCGGCCACGGCGCGATGTTCAAGGGATCCAAGGGGTTCCTGATCGCGGACTTCGACAACCGGATCCTGCTGCCCTACGGCAAACAGGCGGACTTGACCTACTACAACCGCCGTCCGGCGGACAAAATCCTCCCGGCCATGAACGGTTTTCAGCGGGAATGGATTGATGCCTGCAAGGGCCGTCTCAAAACGTCCTGCGATTTTGATTACAGCGGAAAGATGATTGAAATGATGCTGCTCGGCCTGGTGGCGTATCGCGTGGGCAAGCCCCTTGAATACGATGGCGCCAACGGCCGCGTCACGAACTGCGCCGAAGCCAACGACCTGCTGCGCCGGCAATATCGCAAGGGCTGGACGCTGAACGGATAAGTCCGGTCCGCTTTGTTCACGGATCCGACAGACCGGCGAGGTATTGCAAGTCGGCTGGACCGTGCCGCGGCATGTAAAAAACGACCGGCCTTTGGACGTGACCAGAGGCCGGTTTCGGGTTTGCCGCAAAGGGGATCAGGCGGAGGCTTCCGCCGATTTGGCGTTGCCTTCTTTCTTGGGCCGCCGCGACGGCGTCCGGCCCGGTCCGACATTCTGACTGCTTTTCCGCCAATTCTGCCAGACGTAGGCCAAGGCGCTGGCCACGAAAATGCTGGAATAGGTTCCGATCGTGATGCCCACCGTGAGACAGATGGCGAAATCGCGCAGGACGCTGCCGCCGAAGAACAGCAACATGATCACCGTCAACAGGGTGCAGAAGGCGGTCAGAATGGTGCGGCTCAGGGTCTGGTTGAGCGCCGCGTTCATGACTTGGCCGAGCGTCAGGCCGCGGCCCGCGTATAGTTTCAGATCCTCACGAATCCGGTCGTACACAACGACCGTGTCATTGATTGAGTAACCGATAAGGGTCAGCACCGCAGCAATCACAGTCATGTCTATGTGGCGGCCGAGCAGAGCCAGCGCGCCCAAGGCGATAATCGAGTCATGCAATACCGCGATGACGCCCGCCACGCCCCATACCAGGTTGTAGCGGAACCACAGGTAAAGGATTTGGAACAGAAACGCATATAAAACAGCCTTGACGGCGTCAATGCGCAATTGCTTGCCGATGGCCGGCCCGACCACGGCCACGTTTTTCAAGAGGACCTTTTCCGGCCCGCCGGCCAACGAAGCCAGCGCATTGCGGATACGGCTTTCGATGACGCCCTCGCCCACGGCGGCGGCATCGCCGCCCCCTTCCTGGATATCGCTGGTACGGATGGCGAATTGATTGGTGGCCGAGGCCGTGTCGCCTTCGCCGTATTCCTGTACGATCGCGTTGCGGAAATTGTTCGTTTCGAGCTGCTTTCGCACACTGGCGATGTCAACCTTTTCGCCGGTATCCAGTTGCACAATCAGACTCGTGCCGCCGGCAAAATCAATGCCGAAGTTGTTGCTGGGACCGCGCCCGAAAAACGCAACCATCCCTGCCAAGATAAGAATGCCACTAAAGATAAAGGCCGGCCGGCGCCATTCAAGGAAGGGCAGTTTGGTGTCGGGCCGGATCAGGTTCATCATGACCAGTTTCTTCAGCCATTTTTTAGACAACATGACGTCGAAGATGGCCTTCGATACGATGAGCGCGGTAAAGACGCTGGTGAGAATGCCGATGGCCAATGCCACGCCGAATCCCTGCACGGGCCCGGTGCCGAATTGCAGGAGCACCAGCGCGGCGATCAGCGTCGTGATATTCGAGTCCATGATGGTCGTTGTTGCGCGTTCATAACCGAGATCGACGGCCGAGATGAGCGATTTGCCGTTGCGCACCTCCTCGCGGACGCGCTCGAAGATCAGCACGTTCGCGTCAACGGCCATGCCCATCGTCAGCACAAACCCGGCAATGCCCGGCAGCGTCAGCGTGATACCGAAATAGGCGAACGCCGCCAGCAGGATGAACCCGTTCAGGAACAGCGCGATGTTCGCCACAATGCCGCCCACGCGATAGTAGAACGCCATGAAGATCAACACAATCAGGACGCCAAACACAGCCGAGTAGGTGCCCTGTCGAATCGAGTCGGCGCCGAGGCTTGCGCTGACCACGCCGGTGTATTCCTCCTTCACCGGCACCGGCAACGATCCGGAATTCAGGGCAATCGCGAGGTCGTTGGCCTGCTGCCCGCTGAAATTGCCGGTGATCTGGCCGTTGCGCGTGATCTTGTCCCGGATGACCGGCGCGGAACAGACGACGCCGTCCACGACGATGGCCATCGGCTTGTTGATGTTGGCCTCGGTGGCCTCGCCGAACTTGATCGCCGATTCCGCGTTGAATTCGAACAAGATCTGATATTTACCCGGATGCTGATCATCCGGCCGCGCGACCGCCAACCGCAGCCCCTCGCCCGTGATAAGGGGCTGCTTGTTCATCAGATAGATGAGATATTCTTGCTCATCCCACGGATTGGGGGGTTGGCTTAGCGCCAAGATCTTGCCTTCCGGCAACAGTCCCTCGGTCTTGTTGACCTGATCCACGACTTCTTTGATGCGCCCGATGTGTTCGATGGGCACACGGAAGTAACCCTGGCGCGGATCGGGGCTTTTCAGGAATGGCGTGAACCGATCTTTGAAATCCGGATGCTTGCGAATGGCGTCGAATGCCTTGATGGTTTCATCGCTGCCCGAAACGATGTGGAACGTGAGATACGCCGTTTTCATGATGAGCGCGCGCGCGGCGTCCACGTCGCGTTCACCGGGCAACTGAATCTGGATCTGGTTCGTGCCCATTTTCTGGATGACCGGTTCCTTTGTGCCGAACTCGTTGATGCGCCGCCGAATCCGCTGCAGGATCATTTCCTGCACGTAATCCTCGGTGAATTTTTGTTCCTTCAGTTCCGGCGTGAGTTCAAAACCGAGCACGACATGCACGCCGCCCTGAAGATCCAGACCGAGATTGACGACTTTCGACCGGTCGAATTGGGCCCAGCGCTTGATGCCTTTCCATGTGTCGCGGAAGAAATTCGGCGCCCGATAGACGCTGTCCTCCTCCTTCCATTGCTTCAATTTGGCCTCGCGCGTTTGTTCGGATAGACACAACCATCCGACAGTGGGATAAACATAGATGAACGTGAACACCAACACCACGGTGATGAATGCCGTGCGAACCCATGAATTCTTCATTGATTACTCCAATCGGGCGTGGACGCCATGCCGCGCCGCCGTTTATCTGTCCTCAAGTCTTTTCCTGTCCTTCACGCGACACCACTTGCGAGACGGCCCCTCGCAAGAACTCCATCTTGACGTTGGGCTCGTCGCTCACGCGCAGCACCACCGTTTTCTCGGACAATCCCACGACATACCCGCAAATCCCCCCCTGCGTGATCACTTTGTCACCCTTGGCCAGCGACGCGAGCATTTCCTTGCGTTCCTTTTCCCGTTTCTGGTTGGGGCGGATCGTCAGAAAATACATGATGGCCATGAACGCCACCAGCATGAAGATCATGCTGTTCATCGGATTGCCCGTGGCGGCCGGCGCGTCGCCTGCGTCATTCGCCTGCGCCAGAACCTGTGCTAAAACCGCGCTGTTCCACACGTCCGTTCGACCTCCTCGCAACGCGACGATTTCAACGTCGCGGCGCTTCTTTGCCTGCGCTCTCTCGCGGCGTCGAAAACACCGCACCAACAGGAAAACGGCGGAGAAAACATGCTTCACCCGTGCCGCTCACGCTTCAGAAATTTCCCGCGTGGAATAGGCTTCGAGAAAAGCCCGCCTGAACTCGCAAAACCGCCCGCGAATTATCGCTTTGCGCGCGGTAGCCGCCAATTGTAGCATAAAGAACAGGTTGTGTAAAGTATTGAGACGCAGCGCAAGAATCTCGCCCGCCCGGTAGAGATGGCTCAAATAAGCGCGGGTGTACGTCGCGCATACCGGGCAGCCGCAGGCGGGATCCAAGGGACCAAAATCGTCCACGTAACACCGGTTTTTGATGTTCAAGCGGCCGCGCGACGTAAACAGGCTTCCATTGCGCGCGTTTCGTGTCGGCATCACGCAATCGAACATATCCACCCCGTGTTCGATGGCATGCAGCATGTCTTCGGGCGGCCCGACGCCCATCAAGTAACGCGGCGCCTCTTCCGGCAGCCGGGGCGCGGTCCATTCGACCACCTGGGCCATTTCTTCCTTGGCCTCTCCCACGCTGACGCCGCCGATGGCGTAGCCGGGGAAACCGACGGCCAAGGTCCGTTCGATGCTCTCGATGCGTAGATCCTGGTAAATGCCGCCCTGCACAATGCCGAAGAGCGCCTGCCGATCCGTCCCGTATTGAATCCAGCGATCTTTGCAGCGGGCCGCCCATGCTGCGGTGCGTTCGAGCGATTCCGAAGCCGTCTCCGGCGTGCAGGGATAGGGGGTACATTCATCGAAGCACATGATAATGTCCGCGCCGATGGCGATTTGGATGTCCGTCGCCTTTTCCGGCGTCATGTCATGCCGCGAACCGTCAATATGGCTGCGGAACGTCACGCCATCGTCTGTTATTTTTGTCAATCCGGCCAGACTGAACACCTGGAAACCGCCCGAATCGGTCAAAACCGGGCGATCCCACCGCATGAACGCATGCAAGCCGCCTGCTTTTCCGATGATATCCGTGCCCGGCCGCAAATAGAGATGATACGCGTTGGACAGAATCATTTGGGCGCCCGCGGCTTGCAAGTCTTCCCGCGAGACGGCCTTGACCGTCGCCTGCGTGCCCACGGGCATAAAGACCGGCGTTTCGACCTCGCCGTGCGGAAGACGCAGGCGTCCCGCGCGCGCCTGACAGTTCGGGTCGCGTGCTTCGACAACAAATGACAACGCTTTACAGGAGTTCTGTTTCATGGGCAAAGAGAACCATACCGAAAAAAACGGGAAGGCGCAATTCGGCGGTCCGCCGGCGCCGACTATCCGTTTTTTGCCCATAATATAGTTATTCGAATCACCACGAAAATACCCTTGGCCGTAACACCAATCGCGCCCTTGCGCTTGTTCGTAATCATGCTTCCAATCCAAACCATGGGTTAGGAACAGGGCGGTTGTCGGATACGGTTTCGAAATAGCATGCGCCCATGCACAAACGGAAGCAGCAGCCAATTTGCGCTTTACAGGCGGCAATGATATAAATAAACCTCAATCGGAAGGAGGAAGTTACGATGAAGACTGTAAGCGGTTCGAGTGTTGTCAAGGCGGCCAAGGCGGCGATGGAAGCGGGCGAAGGCATTCTGCGTCTTGCGCCGACGTGGGTGCCGCGTTCCTTTTTGCAGCCCGGCAAACGGTTGAAACTGCATCCCGATGATTATTATGCGCTCGGCACGCATCGCGGCGGGATTGACGAGCGGTGGTTCGCCTCGACGACGCATGCCGACAACGAGGGCGCGCCGGACGACGAAGGCCTTAGTTACGTTATCCACGACGGGCAGCGGTTCACGCTGCGCGACGCGGTCGAGGCGCTCGGCGCTGAAATCATCGGCGACGATATCTGGAACCAGTACAAGCGGTGGCCGGTGTACAGCAAGTTTTTCGACAACATGGGGCCTATCCCCCACCATTTGCATCAGAACTTCGAGCAGGCCGCGCTGGTTGGGCGCGAAGGCAAGCCGGAATCGTATTATTTTCCGCCGCAGATGAACGCCATCGGCGACAATTTCCCCTACACGTTCTTTGGCCTCGAACCAGGAACGACGCGTGAGGACGTTTGCCGTTGCATCGAGCGATGGAACGAGGGCGACAATGGCATTCTGGACTTGTCGAAGGCGTACCGCCTCAAGCCTGGCACGGGCTGGCTGGTCGGCCCGTGCGTGCTGCACGCGCCCGGTTCACTGGTCACCTACGAGCCGCAATGGGGCAGCGACGTGTTCGGCATGTACCAGTCGCTCGTCGAGGGACGTCCCGTCCCGCGTTCGCTGCTGGTCAAGGACATGCCGGAAGACAAGCACAACGACATTGATTTCATCGTGGGCGAGATTGACTGGGAGGCCAACGTTGACCCGCATTTCAAGGATCACCATTACCTCGAGCCGATTCCCGACGGCGACACGGCCGGCGAAGGCTATGTGGATCGCTGGATTAGTTATGGGCGCGTCGGAGGCAAACAGTATTTTTCCGCCAAGGAACTAACCGTCAATCCGGGCGTCAAGATGACGTTGAAGGACAACGGCGCGTCCGGCGTGATCGTCACGCAGGGCCGGGGTCGCATCGGCAACATGCCGCTGGAGTGCCCGGCGATGATCCGCTTCGGCGAACTCACCGAAGACGAGGTGTTCATCAGCGCGAAAGCCGCGCGGGAAGGCGTTGTCATCGAAAATTTGGGCAAGGCGTGCCCGCTGGTTCTCTTGCGCTATTTTGGACCGGAAGTCAACCCGCAGGCGCCCGAAGTCGGCGATTACAGGAAGGGATAAGTCATGAAAAAGATCTCGATTGGCACATGGGCATATTCGATTGGACCGTACGCGAACAACCCGGTTCCATGGGATGAAATCGTATCCAAATTGGCGGCGCTCGGATTCGACGGGGTGGAACTCGGCGGGTTCGGGATTCATCCGAATCCGGACATCATGCCGGACAAGGAGTCGCGCGCGAAATGCAAGCAGGGCGTGGCCGACGCCGGCCTCGCGTTTTCCGGCCTTGCCGCGAATCTGTGGGGCGAGAAACTGATCAACACGGACGACAATTCGCATTACCTGAGCGAGTTTCGCAAGAACCTCGAATTCTGCGTGGACCTCGGCATCCCCGGCATCCGGGTGGACAGCGTGCAGCCGCCGACGATTTTCGAGGAAGTGGACGAGGACACGGCCCGGAAACGGGTCGTCTCGACGTGGAAACGTTGTGCGCGCGAAGCGGCGGACAAGGGTATCTACGTGACGTGGGAATTCGAGCCGGGCTTCGCGTTCAACAAGCCGTCGGACATCCTGCGGATCGTGGATGAAGTCGGCGACGACAATTTCGGCGTGCAATTCGACACCTGCCATGCGCACATGGTCGCGGCGGTCGGCGCGCGGCAGCCCGGCAAAAAGGAAACGTTGCCCGGCGGCGCGCTCGAACTCGCGCAAAAACTGCGCGGCAAGATCAACCATCTTCACCTGATTGACTCGGACGGCACGCTGCACGACGATGAAACGAGCACGCACGCCCCCTTCGGTACGGGCATCCTCGATTTCGACGCCTTGCTGCCCGAACTCAACCGGTCCGGGATCAAGCACGACTGGTGGACGATCGATCTGTGTTTCTGGCCGGACGCATGGGCCGTGACGGCCGACTGCAAGAAGGCCGTTGACGCGCTGAACGCAAAATACGGCCACTGAGCGCGGAACGGACCATAAATGAATACCTTCGACCGCTATCGCGGCCAGTCGGCGTATACCGTCGTCTTGCTGCATGGGCATGGCCTGAACCGGACCTATTTCCGCCCGTTGTGCGATCGCCTGCGCGGGGACGGGATCAGTCACGTGGCCCTTGATTTGCCGGGCTACGGGTTTGCGCGGGATATTGACTGCGGGAATTACGCCGCCATTGCGGATTACATCCAGCGCATCGTGGACGGCGAACATCTCGACAACATCGTGTTCGCGGGATACAGTTACGGCGGGTTCATCTCGCTGTTGATGAACGCCCGCATGCCTGATCGCGTCAAGGGACTGGTCCTGATGGCGTCCTCCTACGAGATTTCGGTCCGAACATTGCGGCTGTCGTTTGTCCTGACGCGCTTTCCGCTCTACACGGCCATCAACGAGGCGTGCTGGCTCAAATGGAAAGACGGACGAATGGACTACGATCTGGGCGCGGTGTCCGAGTGCGCGGGCAACTGCGAGATGGTCGTCCATTCCTCCATCGCGACCCATCGCGCGAACATGCTCAAAAACGCGGATATCATGAAAAAAGAGTCGCTGCGGGAGTACGTTCACCGGGTCCACGTGCCGACGCTGATTATCCAGCCCTCGCGCTGCCAGTTCTTCTCGCGATATTCCTACGACTACCTTGCACACAACATCCGCGGTTCGCGCCGCGTCGCCGTCAATGCGCCGCACAATATAGCGTCCGCCTGGGACGAAGTTCATGCCGCGATGCGCGCGTTTCTAGACGAGCTGAAATAACCAACCGATCTACCGCACGATAAGCCGCACCGGCACGCTCGCCGCAAAGCCGAAGTGCGTCACGAATTCAAGGCGGCCTTCGATGATCCTCGCCGGGCCGCCGTGAATGCGCGGCATCGCGAGTTCGATGTCGTGGTTGGCGCCGGGCGGCAAATCGGGAATAGGGACAGGCGGCAGGGATTGCCCTGAAGTCACCGGATTCAGGACCACTTCGCGCAGGGTGAACCGGCGGCGGTTGTGGATGCGCGCCTTGGCGGTGTCGCCCGATACCGCCAACAGGGAGACGTCCGCATCCGCAAACGCCTTGACAATGGCGTTGTCGTACAGCGCATGGGTATTGAAACCCGGATCGATAATGCCGGGATGCGATGTCGAGTTTTCCTTCATGTATTGGAATCCGCCAGCCATTCCCTGTTCGACGCCCCACGCATACAGGTTGCGCATGGCATCCGCACCCTGCGAATGGACCGCGCCGTTGAAGGAGTTGAATTCGCAGAAGATCAGCGGAAGCCCGGCCCCGTGCGCAATGTCGAGCGAACGCCGTAGGATGGGATGCCGGCTTTCGGCGGTCTGCGCGCCACTGAAATAACAATTGACGCCCATGACATCCTGGCCCTGCCAATAGTCCTGTCCGTACAGGTTGGCGTAATGGACGGGGCGCGCATAGGGATCCAAGCGTTTGTAGAGCGGGTACTGGGAAACGAGGAAATCAATGCTGTCGCCCTCGATCTCGTTGCACGAGTTCCAGAGCAGCAGACCCGCGGAGTCCTTGTAGCGTTCGATGAACACGCGGGTCAGTTCGCGCGAGACAGCCATCGGCGGTCCGTCCTGCCGGGCGAAGATATTGCGCGTCGCGATGCAGCTGAACGGGGCCAACGCCGTGTAGACCGTGTTCAATTCATGGGCGAGTTCGAGTTGCCACCGCGCGGGAAAGTCGCCCCGCCATGTGTTGAATCCCAACCCGCGCATGATGCGAAACATGGCGGCGGTCCGTGCGGGACTCGACGGGTCCATGCCGTGAACGTTTGTTCCCTTGATGAGAAACGGCTCGCCGTTTACAAGCAGATCCGTGCCGCGTGTCTCGACGACGGTCGCGACAATCCGCTTCGCATACCGGAACGTCCCCAAGTCCGCCTCGATGTCGTAGTAACCGAACCACGGACGGGCGGCGATGGTCACCGTCGGTCCGTCCGATTTCGCCGATCCCGCAAGGCGGCCCTTCGCGAAGACGGAAGCCGAAACCGGCCCCTTGCCCGCATGAACCGTCACACGGGCGGCAAGGTCCTCGCCGACATGGTTCTCCTTTTCGGCGCGCATCGCATATCCCTCGGGCGGGATGAGGACGATGGTTTTTTGCGCTTCGGTCAACGGGTTCCCATCCAATACGAGTTGGATGCGAAACACGCTCTCGCCCGCGGTGTCCGGCATCCACTCGAAGGCCACCGGACATTCCCCGCCCGGCGGAATGTCCACGTCCGCCACCGCTTCATGCAAGACGCGCTTCGTATCCGCCTGGACGCTGAAAAGGGCCGTCGCGCGAACGGGCGCGGTTCCGACATTGCGAAATGTGGCCGAATCGGTGCGCGGCGCAAGCACAGGGCTTTCCCGCGGATCGAATCCGCGAATTTCGACGGGCGCACTCGACACATAAACTTGCCCAAGCAGATAGCCCGCCCCGATGCGATCCGGCTGCGGCCCCGGCGCATTGTCCAGCAGCAACGCGCCGCCATGCACCGGATCCGTCACGCCGGCCACAAGATAATGATATTCGTCCAGCACGGCGGGTTGTTCCGGATGCACGGACGGATCGGGATTTTCCGGGGATACGCGCAATTCGACGACTTGCTCATAAGTCTCGCCGGCCTTCCATGCGCTGGACGGAATTTTCGGCGGTGTGCCGGCGGACGCCACAGTGCGCGAGCCGAGCGGACTCGTCAACGCCACATGGAATGCGTAATCGCGGTCCGGCGAAGCGCCCTCGACCTGCCAGGGGATTGAAACACGATAGGTCCGGCCCATGACCATGCTCTGGGCTTCGAGGTTTGCCTCGCCGAAGCGGATGGAATAATCCGGCGAGTATATGGTCGCAACTTCTTTCGGTTCGGGGCGCTCGGGCAACGGCGCATCCGCCGGAGGCACAAGCGCATCCGGATCGCCGCCCGCCGCGCGCAGGCGCGCACCCTTGTATCCCCTCAGTTCCGCGAGCGCCTCATTCGCATAGGCAAGCGCGGCCCCGGCCTTTTCGAGACGGCCCGCCCGGTAGTGTACCTCCGCCGCGCCGGTGTGGGCGCATGCCGCGTCGCACAAGGCTTCCAGCCGGGGATCCCTTGCAGCGGCTCCATCCATGAAACGGCGAAACAATTCGGCGCGCCGCGCGGCATCGGCCCATGTTTTCGCGAACACTTCGACAGGCGCTATCGGAAAGCGGCATACCGTCTCGATTGCGCCCGAGATGGACACCGTGCATGACCCCGCGCCCAGCGGCTTGTCGAGCGGCAGCCACAGTCCGCCGCCGGAAGGCGAACGGACCGCCAATCGCAGCGGCGTTTGGGCGTGACCGGCGGGAATCGGGATGGATAGCGTGGTTTCTCCCGCGGCATGCCCGTCCAGCCGGACTTCGATGCGGCAGGACGCCTCGACAGCCCGGTCGCGGTTCGTGAAAAGCCACAATAGAAGGTCGTCGCCGGTCGTGGCGCGTTCCTGCGAAAAAGCCAGATACGCCAATGGCGCTGTCGTGGCAATGTCGGCATCCGCATCGAAGGCAAAACAGGCGATGTCAATATGGCCCGAATGCACAATCGCGCCGATGCGTCCCGGCTGAAGGCCGGTATCTGTTTCGATGATCCAGTCTTTGGGTTCCGGTTCTTGGGCGGGCCAGAACTTGGCTTTCACCCGGCTGCCCCCAATGTGTACCTTCTGCCAGATCCAGCCCGTCGCGTTCCATGGATCCGTTATCAGGCCCAATCCGGCGTGTTCTGCAAGAGTGCTTTCCTTGCCGCCGGCATCGAATTGCCTCACCTGAAATCCCGTGTCGTTGTCCTGCTCGACCCATGCGTGCGCACACTTTTCCTTGGTGTTGTGAATGACGCTCAAATCCTCGCCGACCTGCGCGCCGAACAGGATCACGCCATCCGAGTCGCGGTCCCGCGGATCGTTCTCGCGGTACAGCACGACGACGGTTCCCCCCAAAAACGCCCCGCCTTTCGGCAAGACCAGCAATTCGCTTCCCTCCATGCGCAGCACTTTCGGACCATACCCCGGCGGGCAGTTGACCCCCTCGACCGGCCGGAAGGTTCCGTCGCCCACGAAATCCAACACATCCCATCCCGTCCCGGACGCGCAATCCGCCTCGAACCGTTCTCCGAAAGATCCGCCTGCAATCAGCATCACCGCAATAGCCGCAACAACGCCTTTTCCCATGACCGTTACCCTCCCGCGCCAGTGTACCCGTCCAAACCGAATCGCTTCCATCCGCGCCCAATTGCGCCGAAGAAGAGAATTGTTACCGGCCATGACGCGCACGAGCGGACGGCAGCGCTATTGACGCCATTCCGAAAGCCACCTATAATCGCTGCAAACAGACGCTGGAGAAAACGGCATGGAAAGGGGCGTGGGCATGGACAGGTCGCGCGAAGATCTATTCGCCCGGCTGGAAACCGCCTTGGCGGCGTGGGACCGGCAGGTGTCGGAATCGTACGAAGCGTTGTGCGCGCGCGTGAGCCGCGTGCAGGAACAGATGCTTCTGCTTCGCCGGGAAGCGCAGGCGCGTGAAGCCGATCGCGAAGCCCTGCAGGAAGCACGCGCCCGACTCGCCGCTTTGCAGGAGGAAATTGTCCGGCGCGACGCGGAAATGGGCGCCCTGCAACAACGCATGGCCCGCTTGTCCGAGGAAAACTCGTCCCTGCTCGAACGTGTTCGACATATCGAATCGGAACGGGTTCATGTGGAGCAAGTGTCGGACACCGTAACCGGCGAGTTGAGCGGGCGCATCGCCCAGCTCGAGCGCGATTTGGCAGCCGCGCGCGAAGCGGCGGATCTGCGTCCCCTGCAGGAAAGCCTTCACGAAATGCGCAATGCGCTCGCCGCGGAACGCGTCCGCGCGGATTTGCTTCAGGAGGAACTGGGCGAGGCGAAGCGGGCCGAAGCCCGCGCCGTTTCAGATCAACTCGCAGCGGCGTTGCGCGACCGGGACGAGGCGCATCAGCAGATTGTGGCGCTTCGCGCCGAAATAGACATGCTGCGCCGGATGAACGCCTCGCTCAGCGTGCCCGGACCACAGGGCGCCGCGGCGGAAAGCGAGCCGGCGGCGGTTCCACTTTCGGATCCGCAAGGGCGCAAACTGCGCATGGGCGAAGTCCTCGTTGACCTCGGCGTGGTTACCCAAGAACAGTTGGAAGATGGATTGAACGAGCAGGCGTTCATGCCGCAGCGGCGCTTGGGAACCATCCTCGTCGAAAAAGGCTATGCAAGCGAAGAAGCCGTCGCGCGGATTGTCGCGCGCCAGTTGGGGTTGCCGTTCGTGAGGCTGACACCGGATGTCGTGGAGCCGGAAGCGACGCGAATCATCGGCGGACCGCTCGCGCGGCGTCGGAATTGCCTTCCTATCGGCGCCTCGCCGGAACGGGTCGTGCTGGCCATGGCCAACCCCTTGGACTTGATCGCCATTGACGATGTCGAACTGGCCAGTGGGCGGCCGGTCGAACCGGTTGTGGCCGCGGCGGGGGATATCGCGGCAGCCCTTGACCGGTATTATGGCGGCGGTCTGTAACCGGCGGCCATGCCGCCCGATAAACCGGAGCGAGACATGTCGAGTCAATCGAGCCGAGTAGCCTTGGTACGGTGCGACGATTACGACGCATCGCGCGTGGAGGACGCCGTGGCGCGGGGTTTGTCCCTGCTGGGCGGTATGGGCGCCTTCGTGCGGCGCGGCGAGCGCATCCTCTTGAAACCGAACCTGCTCGCGGCCACGCCGCCGGCCAAGGCCGTCACGACGCATCCGGGCGTTTTCGGCGCTGTGGCGAAACAGGCGATCGAAGCGGGGGCGCGCGTCTCGTATGGCGATTCACCGGGTTTCGGGCGTCCGGAATTCGCGGCGAAACGGGCGGGGCTGGCGGCCGTGGCCGGGGAACTGGGCCTTACGCTGGCGGATTTCGTCCACGGCAAGGCCGTCTCGAATCCCGAGGGTCATCAACTCAAACAGTTCACACTGGCCCAGGGCGTGCTGGATTGCGACGGCCTTGTGTCGCTACCGAAACTCAAGACACATGCGCTCACGCGCATGACCGGCGCGGTGAAAAACCAGTTTGGCTGCATCCCCGGTTTTCTCAAGGGCGAGTTTCACGCGCGGATGTCCGAAATGGATCGTTTTGCGCGGATGCTGGTGGATTTGACCGTGTTTATCCGTCCGCGCTTGTATGTCATGGACGCGATAGTGGCCATGGAAGGCAACGGGCCGCGCAGCGGACATCCGCGTCCGGTGCGCGCCCTGTTGTTTTCAAGCGATCCTGTCGCGCTGGACGCGGTGGCCTGCCGCCTGATCAATCTAGAGCCCGCTCTCGTGCCGGTCATCCGCTGGGGCGCGGAGATGGGGCTGGGAACCTTCTCCGGCATGGAGATTGTGGGCGATTCAATCGAACCGCTCGTCGTGGACGATTTCAAGGTAAACCGCGATAAAGAGGGAAAACGTGGCGTCATGCCGTCTTGGTTGGCAAAACCGCTCCGGGACCTGATTGTGCCGAGGCCGGCCATCGAGGCGGCGCTATGCACGGCGTGCGGAACCTGCGTCAAGGTGTGCCCGATAACGCCGAAAGCCGTGGATTTTCGCAGCGAACCGGCGCCCGATCCGTCCCGGCGGCCGCCCGTCTACGAATACGCCCGTTGCATCCGTTGTTACTGCTGCCAGGAAATGTGTCCCGAAAGCGCCATCCATGTCGAAACACCCTGGCTTGGGCGCTTGCTGCACCGCGCGTGATCGAGGATCGTCCGTAAAGCCTTTGCGTCCGTGGGATTCTTCAGGTATTCTGCGCGGCAACCACCTTTTTCGGAGGATAACACAGACGTGCCGGGAAACGTATCCAGGACGCCGGACGAAGGCTTGTCCGGCTGCGTCGTCATGGACGTGAGTTGTCTGGCGCCGCGTCCATTGACGGGGGTGGGTTATTACACCCGCGATTTGATCCGCGCGTTTCTGGCCGGGCATCCGGAATGGCGCATGCGCCTGTTTGCGAGTTCAGCGCGCGGTACGAAGGTTCTGAACGGCGAATTCAATGCCGAACTGTGCGCGGTGCGCTGTCCAACCCGGATAAAAAACGTTTTCTGGACGCGTTTCGATTGGCCGCCGATTGAATGGATGGCCGGAACGGCGGATATCGTGCACGGCGCGTTTCATCTCTTGCCCGCCTCGCGCAAGGCCCGGCGCGTCGTGACGGTTTTCGATCTCTCGGCGTTGCGCGTTCCCGGTTCGCGAACCGCATCGAATTTTCGCCTGCACATGCGCCTGTTGCGGCATGCCGTTGCGCGCGCGGATGCGCTGATCGCCATTTCGGAAAGTTGCCGCGCCGATCTCGTGGAGTTGTTGCGCGCGGCCCCGAACCGTATCCATGTTGTCTACGGCGGGGTTTCCCTGGGCGAGTTTGCCACTCCACCCGACACGGATCGGCTGGCGGCCTGCCGGAAGCGCTTCGGCATCAACAAGGACTATTTCATCCATCTCGGCACCCTTGAACCGCGCAAGAACGTGCCGCGGCTCCTGGAGGCCTATGCGCGCGTTCGCGCGCGGTACAGGGATTGCCCGATGCTGGTATTGGCCGGGAAGGCCGGCTGGATGTACGATGATGTGTTTCAAACCATCGCCCGCCTGCATCTGGAAGAATCGGTCGTGCACACCGGTTATCTGGACAGGGCGGATGCCGTGAGCCTGCTGCGCGGCGCCTTTGCATGCGTGTATCCGTCGCTTTACGAGGGGTTCGGATTGCCGGCGCTTGAGGCGATGGCAGCGCATACGCCCGTGTTGACTTCGCGCGTGTCGTCCCTGCCGGAGATCGTGGGCGATACGGGCATTCTCGTCGAACCGGAACGTGTGGAATCCATCGAGGCCGGACTCGTCGAACTCCTCGAACATCGCGCGGAAGCCTTGAAGCGGACGGATGCCGCATCCGATCGCGCGCGGCGGTTTACTTGGGAACGAAGCGCGGACGCGCTGGCGAATGTCTACCGGCGGGTGTTGGAAGGGTCGCCGTCATGAGCCGATCCCCTGTCCGCGAATCCGCGCAAATCGGGATAAACCTCGTGGCGATGGTGTCGTCGCGGTGTTTGTGCCTTGCGCTCAGTCTTGTCCAAGCCGGGATCATCTTCCGGGCGCTGGGCGTCGAAGGATCGGGACAATATGGGTTTGCACTCAATTACCCGGCGTTGTTCTGCATTTTCGCGACGCTCGGCATCCACCGCCTGCTGATACGCGACATCGCGCGCGAACCATCCATCGCGTGGACCCATGTGTGGACATCCAGCGTCGTTATGTTGATTCTGTCGCTGGCGACAACAGCCGGCGTAATGCTTTCCATGGCGTTCATCGAGCCGGACCCCGTGACGCGCCGGGCCGTCTTCATGTCTTCGCTGTCGGTGGTGGTTCTGTACGCGCTTCAACGGCCCTTCGAGTCGCTGTTGATGGCCCGTGAACGCATGGTCTGGATAGCCGGCGTCAATCTGCTGTCGGGAGTGGCCCGGCTGACCGGCACATGGTACGCCTTGCGTCTCGCGCCGAGCAGCGTCTCGGCGCACGCGGGCATCGCCGCCGGCAATCTGGTGGGACTGGCGGCAATCGTGGCCGTTTCGATTGCCGTCGGCGGGTGGGAGCGCCCGCGCTTCGGCCCCGCGCTTGCCTGGAGGCAGATCGTCGAAAGCAACGCGTTCACGATGGCGGCGCTCTTGTCCATGATTTATTTCAAGTCCGACATGGCGCTGCTCAAGTGGCTCGACGGGGAAACGGCGGCCGGCATCTATACCGCCGCGCAGCGTGTGACGGAACCCATGCTCATGATAGCGGGCATTTGGGGTACGACGGTTTTTCCGGCCTTGTGCCGCCTCTCCGTGAACGCGCGCGAAAATTACACGCGACTCATGCACACATCGGCGCGTCTTGCGCTGCTGCTCGCATTTCCGATGGGATTCGGCATCGCGGCGCTGGCCGGGCCGATCGTCGGCCTGCTCACCGGCGCGCGGGACGGCGGCTTCGCCGAATCCGTGTTGGTGTTACAGGTGCTTTGTATTGTCACCCCGGCCTTTTACCTCAACAGCGTCGGGCAGGAATTCTTGTATTCAAAACACCGTAACGGCCACGTCGTGGGCGCTTACTTCGTGGGATGCGTCGCCAGCGTGGCCGCCAACCTGCTGCTGATTCCGCGCTACGGCGCCATGGGGGCCGCATGGTCCGCGGTCATCGCCAACTATGTCATTTCCGCAATCTTCATTTACGGCATGCGACAGGATTATCGCGATATGCGCCTTTTCCCGATGACGGTCAAAACGCTTGCCGCGTGCGCGGTCATGGCGGCCGTCGCGCATGCGCTGGCGGATCATTCCCTTGTTCTGGCGGTGGCTGCGGGCACGGTTCTGTACGCCGTCCTCCAGATGGCCCTTTGGACGCTCCTGCCCGAAGAACGCGAACTCGTCCTGCGGATTGGACGAATGCTGCTGGGACGGGGTTAGCACGGCGTTATGACAAACCCGGCCTAAAAGTGTAAAATCTCCCTGCGATGAACACTTTCTATTACGAGCGACGATATGAGGGTTTCGGTGAAACCGACAACCGCATTACGTGGGCGGTTCAACGCCTGATTTTGTTCAACATCGCCGTCTTTTCGGCGCAACTGGTGCTCGATATTCCTTTCGGCCTGCCGTTGCTGGCCGGCGGCGGATCGGCGCCGCCCGGCGGGGCCATCACGGAATTTTTCGCGTTCCAGCCGGGCGCGTTCTATATGGGCAAAATCTGGAAGGCGCTGACCTATTTTTCACTGCACAACGGCCTGTTGCACCTTTTCCTGAACATGCTCTGGCTGTACTTTTTCGGCCCGGAAGTTGAACGCGCGCTGGGCAGCCGCCAATTTATCCTGTTCTACGTGCTATGCGGCGCGCTCGGCGTGCTGGGTTCTTTCGTGCCCGTGGTAATGGGCGGGGTGGACGTTTCGATTACGGGGGCGAGCGGCGCGGCGATGGGGGTCATGGTCGCATTTGCCGTGCTGTCGCCCGAACGCCAATTCTTCTTCTTCCCACTGCCCATACCCATCAACGCGCGAACACTCGTTTACATCATCATCGCAATGAACGTCGTGTCGGCCCTGCAGGACGGCGGCACGTCCGTGGCCACCCATTTCGGCGGGATGGCCGTCGGTTACGCCTACATGCAACTGGCGCCGCGGTTTATCTCGTGGCGGCGATCGCAATGGCTGGAACGGGGCCGGCCGAGGAACACGGCCGACCCATTGGACAAGATTGGCGAAGCCGTGGACAATATTTTCCGCTTCGACGACAAACGCAAAGGACGCTAGGCGTGAGTCCCGTTCATGAATTGATACTCTTGATTATCGTCGTGACGGTTTTGAGCGGAACCGGATTGTGGCCGCGCATCATCCGCGCGTTGCGCGAACTGCGCGGGGAGCGCGTGGACCCGCCCCCGAACGGGGCTTCCGCGCGCGATATGGACGTCTGTTTCAAGATTCTCGGCGTGTCTCCCTCCGCTCAGTGGGAGGAAATCGAGCGTGCCTACCGGCAAAAAGCCAAAATCCACCACCCCGATCACGGCGGCGACGGCGACGCCATGCGTGCGCTCAACGAGGCCTACACCCTGATCAAGCGTGTGCGGGGCAGATAGAGGCACTCCCGCCCCATTGTACTGACGTGGGTATCACCCATAACCCAATTTCTCTTCGTACTCGTCATCGTGCCCAAAACCCCAAGATTTTCGCACTCGCTAAATCACGGAACTTCAATCGGTCGCACAAATTGTCCAAGACTTTCTTGTTTTTTTGGGAAGCCAGACTTTAAGGCGCTGAAACACGGGCGCCCGATTGTGTCCAAATTCGGTCGTTCAAGCGGGGTTTCAGGCATATCCCGTGGACGAAGTGGACTTTTTGACAAAATAAACCCGCAAAATCGTTCGCCATTCTGGTAAAGATAAAACGCAACGTACAGTCCTTGCGGTGGACCATCCACGATTCACCTGCAACAGGGAGGATCGGCGTCTTCTGCCGCGTTCAAGGGAGCAAACCCATTACGCACACATACACGAAATCACAATGCCTGCTCCTGCATGTTCCGAGGAAAATCGTATGCCCCCTACGGGTCTGATGGTGTGTCCGTATCTTGGGGGTCTGCTATACTGGACATGAAGAAATCGCGGCAAACCTCCGGATGCGTGATCGCGGAGTTTGTCAGCTCAACACGCGAAAGGACGCACACATGGGCAAGGAAGAAATGAAACGGAGGCACTTTCTGAAGGCGGCTGCGACAACGGCGGCGGCGTTTTCCATCATGCGGCCCCGGACAGCCCTGGGATCGGAGGCGAATTCCAAGGTCGAGATTGGAATGATCGGCTGCGGCGGACGCGGGAAATGGATCGCCGATCTGTTCGAAAAAAATGCGCCCGCAAAAATTGTCGCGGCGCATGATTATTTCCGCGATCGCGTGGACGACGTCGGCGAGGCCTTCGACATTGCTCCGTCGCGCCGGCATGTCGGCCTCGACGGCTACAAGGCGCTGATTGCGGGCAAGGTGGACGCCATCGCCATCGAAAGCCCGCCCTACTTCCACCCCGAACAGACTGTCGCGGGACTCGATGCGGGCAAGCATGTCTATCTCGCGAAACCCATCGCCGTGGATGCGCCCGGCTGTCTCGATATCGTCAAGGCCGCGGACAAGGCCGCGGGAAAACTGTGTTGTCTTGTGGACTTCCAGACGCGGAACAACGAATTTTTCAAGGGGGCCGCGCAGCGCGTCCACGACGGCATGATCGGCGATCCGGCGCTTGGCCATGTCTTCTACCACACCGGACGCCTCGGCCTGCATGCCGAACCGGGAACCGAAACCGCCCGTCTGCGCAATTGGGTGTTCGACAAGGCGCTATCCGGCGACATCATCGTCGAGCAGAACATCCATGTCATTGACGTCGCCAACTGGTATCTCCAGTCGCATCCCGTCAAAGCCGTCGGCACGGGCGGACGCAAGGTGCGGACCGACGTCGGCGACTGCTGGGATCATTTCGTCGTGACGTTCCATTACCCGAACGACGTCATCGTTGATTTCAGTTCGCGGCAGTTCGGCGACGGGTTCGACGATCTCTGCATCCGCCTCTACGGAAGCACCGGCACCGTCGAATCGCATTACGGCGGCGACGTCAAAATTCGCGGCAGCAAGGCCGGCTGGGCCGGCGGCAATACCGGCAACATCTACAAGGAAGGCGCCGTCAACAACATCAAGGACTTCTGCCAAGCCATCCTCGAAGGCAAAGCCATCCAAAACGCCAAGGAAAGCGCCGACAGCACCCTGTCCTGCGTGTTGGGACGCATGGCCGCCTACTCCGGCGAGCCCGTCGCATGGGACAAAATGCTTCAATCGGGCGAACGCCTCGATCCGAAATTGAACCTGCCGGACGACGGGCCGGATCAAAAGGCGTAGCCATGAAAAAGATCATCATACTGGCCGCGGCGATCTTGCTGGCGTCGCCTTTTTTACTGAAACTCATGCCGAAACCGGTCACGCCGGAACGTGTCATCCAGGCCTTTCGCGAAAACGGCATGAATGTCAGCGACATAACGATCTCGGAGCGTCCCATGAACAATGCCGTCAGTGAAACGACAATGATGGTGGACGGCGCTTTCGTGAAATTGGCCCAATTCGCCGACGAGGGCAAAATTGCCATGCAGTACGAGTACGAGAAACCGGACGCGGGTTCGGTGATCGTCGAGACATGGAACCTGAGCGAGCAGTTGGGCGCGGCGAAACCGAAAAACAAGCCCAGTACGCCCGCGCGCAACGGCATGTGGCTGCTCGTCGTGACGCACGAGGACAAGGCGCTGCGCAACCGCATAACAGGCGTGTTCGACTCGCTTTGAGATGCCCGACGGAAATGCGGCTTGCTTCCTGTTGGATAACCTATTCGTTCAGCGCAGCGATCCGGCGGCGCGCATTGCCGCATGGAAAACCTTCGCCGTCGAATTCCGATTCGGCACGGGCATTGATAGATCGGCCGAATTGGAATTCGGCGTTACGCTTTCGACTGCGCCAATAAATTAACAAGATCCCGCGCGTCTGATGTTTCCCGGGATTACCGGGCGCGGCGGAAAGCGACGAGGCCGCCGATTGCCAGCGCCAGCGTTGCAAGGCCCGAAAGGCCCGCCGCGGGCAGCGTGCCGGCTTCGACGACGCGTATCTCCACCGGCAGGGTCTGGACGCTTCCCTTGCCCGGATTCGACACGATGCAACTGTAACGGCCGGCATCGCCGAAGCCCAGCGCTTCGATGGTGTAGACGGAACCGGTTTGGCCTGTCGCATAGGTCCCGTTTCGAATCCACTGGTACAACAGCCCGCTTGACTTGCCCGCGACTTCCACGCTCAGTTCCAACCGGCTCCCCTCCTCATGCCTCCCGCCGACGGGCGGCCGTGTGATCGCAAGCGAGGAATCGCAGCCACCCAGCACACGGATCTCATTCATTGGGAAAGTGAAGTCACACATTATCCCGAGACCCTTGGCCAGACACATCCAACGGTTCCAGAAGAAAGGCGGTAATCCACTACCGCTAGTCAGGACAAGTACATCGGGTTGGTCGCCAAGAGGAAACTGTAATCGTACACCAGTGCCAGGCGCCGGCAGGCCATTCGGATAAAAACTGAACAGGGATCCCCCACGAAAGGTCACCATTCCGTTCCAATACGGCGAAAAGAACGGTTCGTCCACGACTATCGTCAACGGCAGGAATTGCTTGAGGTTCCCTGTGATCGCGGGCAATTGGTCAAGATCTTCGGCGTGATTGGTAATACATAACCAACCGTCCACGAAAGCGGTATAAGAAACCTCTGGTCCCGCAAGGTCGCCGCTGCCGCTCATCGTCTTCCACACTTGGCAGCCGTTGACAAAAAAGACGTCATCAACGCTATATATATAGTATCCAGGCACACCTGCATATGCAGCAGACCAGACATTTCCGACATGATGCGGCCAGTAGTCGCAAAGGGACACCTCGGTCGCTGCCGCATATTCGGCATTTGTAATCAATAATACGGCAGAGCACACAGTAAATATCTTCTGTAGATATATGCTACATCTTATTCTCATGGCACACCCCTCGTTTCTTCGATTGTTCGGTCGTGAATCGCTGAGGATTTTTTTATTGCAGGATGATATCGTCGCTGTCCACCCACGATTCTCCGATTTCGTTCTTTGCCTTGAAATAGACCGTCTTGGTTCCCGCGCCCGCGGAAAGCGTGAACGTCGGGCTTGTGGAGTACACGGACCACGACGCGCCTGCAAAACCAGCATTTTCACTTGTCCCGGTTCAGCGGGAATTGGACAATCGCCGATTTTTCTAAGCGACTACAGT
>ERZ795050.1689-NODE-1689-length-27350-cov-10.911046_pt1 | contig 27350 bp, 30 predicted proteins | sample MGYA00375134_ERZ795050 | MGnify/ENA primary metagenome ERZ795050 (study PRJEB30179, sample SAMN05720221) | activated sludge metagenome | isolation source: Anaerobic digester | place: Japan | collected 2015-05-26 ... | reverse complement strand
CCTTGACTATGAAGGGTCGTCAGGTGAGCCAGTGCAGTTATGTTGGGACATACAGGGGAGGTCTTTGAGAACATCGCCATGCTCGTCGAGCTTGGCATTCAGCTCGCCAACCTTAGCGTATATCTCATCAACTTTCGCTTCGACAGCGGCAAGGCCACCCGATCCACGCCCATTGCCATGGAGAAAGCTGTCTAGCATTTTGTCATTCATTGATTGAAGGTGATCCAATAGTGACTTATCCTGAGCAATCCGCGTCTCAAAGCCGCGAGCAAAGAGCTTCAGCACCACAGCCGTAGCTGCACCTCCAGCAGCAAACTCGCCTATAGACGTCCAGTCCATTAGGTATCCATATCATGATGCCGTAGTAACTTGAGTGCCTTCTGCGGTGGTAGCTTCTTTGGCCTTAGGGAAGTGACTTATTGCATTCTGATGCGCTTTGACGTCAACCACTGCTGTTACCAAATGCCCCATATACAACTTGGTTAGCAAGACAATAGGGATATCAAGACGTTTGAGTCGCATACAGAAGCTCAGGTCCTCGCTGAGAGACGGGCCATGCTGAATAACGTAATCTTCGCCTTGCTTCTCGACGTCTTCAGCGATTGGGATGATGTCAAACGGAGCTTCATGCAGCTCGTCGCGGATCCTGTCAAACACCGATGTCCTGATAAGCATACCGCCGGTGCCAGCAGCGGCAACTCGCACTGCATCGTACTTGCCATCGAAATCAAGCGTATCGCAGATCATGAACGAGCCGTGACCGTTAGCAGCGTCTTCGACCCATTTATATGCCAGCGGCCTGTGCGGGGGGTGCCTTTGGAAATAGGTGCATGAGACGACATCGATGGGTTTGCCGTCTATCTTGCCAGCATAGAGCACTTGGAGCATTTGCGCCAGGATATCCGGCTCAAAGATATGATCGCAATCGCAGAAGAACAGCCAGTCACCGACAGCGCGCTCGGCTAGCCAGTTCCTTGCTGCTGGAAACCAGGTCATTGGGGCCCATTCATACATTATCTGGCCATCTCTGCAGACATGCCGGTTGTTGAAGTCTATCATTTCAACAAGGGATCGAGCGAACTGTGTGCTCATGAATGGCAAGCCGCCCATAATGCCAACTGTTCCGAGAGGCGGAGCCCAGAGAAGCGTCGTATCTGCACGGCCAATATCTTCCTGCACCGGCCTATTCATTGGCATCGCGCGTCACCACCACTCCAAATCCATATCCCCATGGGTAAGATATCTGCTGCCAGAAATCAATATGACCGCCTGCATCCGCTATGAGTTTCCTTACTGTTGCTTCATCGCGTTCATGGTGAGCAGTGGTCACACCATCGGTATACATAGCTTGCAGCTGTTCTTCTTGCCACGTGGGCTGTTGCATTTTGACAGGCCTTGGGTCATATGGAGTGGTAATGACTACCTTTTTCGCAACGCGCAAGCATTCGCGCATTGATTTGATGCAATCTTCGTCGGTCATATGCTCCATTACTTCGCCAAAGACCACTGTATCATACGCATCGTCATTGATGCCTTCCAAGTTTCTTGCATCAGCTATGAAATCGATTGGGTTCTCTGTTTTCAGGCCGATGTCGTAGCGATTGATATCAGCGTTATCGACTTGGATGTCAGTCCGCTGCTTCAGCTTTCCTCCATCATCCGCGCATCCGAGGTTGAGGGTATGGCCCTCGGCATGATCGTGCTGAAAGCTCCATTGATGGACAGCATAAGGCCATTCATATCCGTTGATCATCGCGACCCAATGATCAACTGCAAGCTCCCAATCAAAGAGGGCCCTGGCGCGCGCCATCATGGGCTTGCGCAACTCTTCCTGCCGATTGGGATTGTTCAGCAAGAAGAGCAGATGCCCCTTCAGCTCAGCGCGAGTCAGAGCAGACTCATATGCTCTGCCATTGACCTTCACGCCAGCAAAGACGTGCTCATGAATGGCCCAACGCGCCGTCGTGACTGGGATAGCCCCTCCGCACATGGCCTCAGCGGCACAGATGCAGAACGTTTCCTCGAAGTCTGAGGGATAGAACCAGATGCCTGACGAAAGCCATTCGCGATAGAGCACGGATTGCGAGACACGTCCGCGCCAGATGACGCCTGGGATATCCTGCGCCTTCTTGCATTGCTCGATCATGACTCGGCACTGATTCGCCCTTGGGTCATTTCTCTTGCTTATTTCTTCGAGATTATCCAGTCCGTAAAAAACATGGAGTTCAGCATCTGGACATAACCTGTGTATTTCGGGCCACATGGGCAATAGGCACTGAAGAAGGCCTCGGTCCGGGCTCGATGCATACATGAGCTTCTTTGGGTTTCGTGGAACTGGACCTTGAGCCTCAATCTGTTCGAACAGATCGACACGCACGCCATCGATTGTCCGAACGAGCTTTGGTTTCGTATACGGAAGCGCAGTCGCTACGAAGTTCAAGTGCGCCTCCGAAAGCACATGAATAGCTTCGACCCGCTCCACGACCTCAGGAGTAATCCCGGGCGACAAGACGTCATGCAGGAACAGTGTCAATCTGCCTTTGTAGTCATTGTTCATTACTTCCTGTGGGAACCGCTGGATCGACCAGTAAGCTTCTTCCCCCCGGAACTTGGGGAGCTCTTCGATGTCGTGCCATGTCGTCCCCCGCCAGTGCGGTTTACAGCCGTTTCCGAGCGGCGCGAAGACCCGGACTTTGTAGCCGCGCTTCGCGAGCCGCCATGACAACTCGACGACACTGGTCTCACTCCCACCAATCCCAATGGTATCCGGAGAACGGTAGTCCCATTTCTCCAGCGCCAATGGGCATACGAAGTTGACTTGCTTGTGCCTGCTCAGGGTCTTACCTCCTCGGTGATACGGTCTGCGCCCGGTCCCATGATATGGGACCCACGCCTGTCGCCCAAGGCCGCGTATAACCTTTCCAGAAGCAGCTCCGTTTCCCGAATGGCCTCCTCAATAGCCCCATAGCTCATGTGATGAAGTCCCTTAGTTAGTCTGACATATCTCAGCTCGGGATGTACTGCCATACCAGTTCTCCTATTCTCGCCACCTGGGTTGTGGCATGAGCTGACACAGCCAACGATACCTTCATCTTGAACAGATCACCAGGGCTCCACGAACCCAGGTCTGAAGAGCCGAATGTGATGGACAACCAAGAGCCCGATCCCTGCTGAAATGAAGCGGTGGCACACGATGTGCTATTGCAGAATATTTCGACATCAACATAGCTTGTCGTGTTGCACGCATCTGTCCAGGATTGAAGAGCAATAGCGCTAGAAGTATCCCAAGCGCTGAAGTCATCCGGTATCCTGGCAATGAAGTGCCCGATAGATACTGAGCCGACGCTAGACCATTCATAGTAGTTTCTGCCGCCATACCCAGTCATGCCAATAGCTGGCTGCGCTGTCCATGCGATGCCAGGATACGCCGGATCGAAGCGGATCGTGCACGGCTCAGCAGGAAGAATATAGGCTACAGTAATGTCATTGCCAGAGATGTCAATATCGATGCGTCGCCCGGACAGGAGCTGGAGATGGTCGAAAAGCATCGAACCAGAGTCTACCGTGATACTCTTGACCAAGTTGCCGTCCGAGAATGTTGCTGTTCCAGTGACGACGAGGTTGGTCTGCACCAGCGTCGATGAATGCGGGTTGATCGACGACGCATGGTGAGCTGCAACGTCGTTGGCATTGTTGTTGAGCTTGCTGCGGACGGTGGCAGCCGTATCGAGGTTTGCAAACGTCTGCTGTGCCATGGCCTACTCCGTCCATGTCATCCCGGAGTCCCGACTATCAGCATAATGAATAGCGCCGTCGAGACCCAAGTAGCATACGGTTATTACGCCGGCGAGGTTCACCCAAACTTCAGGAGGGGCATTGAATGATGAAGATGCAACTATGTGCCTCGTGCCTTCTCGATATGTAAGTTGCCCTGTGTCCTTATCGATGTCGAAGTATGCGAATGAGATTGTCCCGTCCTTTTCTCTGGCTGCGCATGGGATTTTGGCTCCGTTCCACATCGGGTAGTTCAACCCTCGTAGCCTCAAGTGCTCGAACTCCGCGTCAGCCGGCACAATGTAGACCGGAAGGCCCCAATCCTTGCCGCGCAGCTCCTGAATAGCCGTGGCATTAGTGACTGGATATACAACTGCTTGGTGACCATCGGGCAGCATAATCGCGCCTGCTGCCACAGTCGTATGAGCTTCGCCGATCACTCGGTTCGTATGCGTGTTGACCTCATAGCCGCGCTCTTCGCCAGTCCAGCAGGCATCTACTGAATAGTGGGTTCCATCAAGCACATAGAAGATAGTAATAATATGCAGCCCATGGTTCTTTGGTTGAACATGTGCGGAGTCTACCGACGGAAGCAGCAGCGATGAAGTAGAAGCCCTTCGCCGCAACTGATATAAGTTATGATTGTATACATAGAAGACCCATGGCATGGTCCCGTCGCACGGAGACCACACCACGCTCGGGTCCGAGCCCTGGACCTGGATGAGCGGCTCTTCGACCCAATGCTCACCGCCATTATACGTCGTTTTGAGCCACAGCATGTCACCGGAAAAATACGCCACAGCCATGTAATCCGATGGTTTGCCGTCAATGCCGAACGGTTGCGGCGAACTGACAGTCACGCCTTCCCAATGGCGAAGCTCATTGACGATATCCGTATACCAGGTTGTCACGCAGCTCGCTGAGTCAACTGCTGACACGCCAGCATCGAACAGTTCCTGAGCTCCGCGTTTGCCAAGGAAGTGGAACCTGCCCCAGTCGTCGGTAATGCACGTCTCCACGCGACTCATGGAGCCCTCAAGATCGCGCTGGAACAGGTAGACGCTAGCGCTTGCTCGACGCATCCATCCGGAACGTGCTATGCCGTGAATGTTCCCCTGGAGTATCTTCACGACCTGACATGGCAGAGGAAAACCGGCTGCGGCATACAAAGTGCCGACGCGCGGTCGTACGGGAAAGGTGGTTACTGAGGAACTGATTTGCCTGTCGACGCATTCAGCGATATCGGAGAAGTAGAGACTGCCTCCAAGCATATCCGAGGCGCTGGAGTCGACGAAGGCTCCCATGTATTCTGATGCAGTGCTAGCCCACTGTCCGTGATCATCGATAGAGAAACCTTCGAGTCTATTGATTTGTTGGTAGACAGATGATATTTCCTTCAGGTGATCCATGATGATGCCGGTCCCGGATCCACGGGAAGGCTCCACGAATGCGAACCCTTCCTCGCCGCATAGTGCACGAAACTGATCCGGAGGACGGGCAGCGCGAGAACCCTCTGCCGTAGTCGTCCATGCCTCATAGGAGATTGGTAGCCCTCCCGGGTCCGGCCTCGTATAGACAACCTTGCAGTCCACCTTTCCTGTCTCGGTTCCTTGCGTTGGGTTATAAGGCACCAACTCAAGATCGCGGATTTCAAACAGCCACCACGAGGTTTCTGATGTGTTAGAAAATCCAGACAGTTCTAGTTCGTATACATGCTGCAACTTACGGTCAATCATATCTTCTAGGCCGATATAGGTGACGCCCCCAGCGACATAGATTGGGACTTGAAAGGTGTGCTCTTCTGGCGTCACGACGATGGACGACAGCCAAGCTGATTTGCGGTCCTCCCAGCTCGTCTCATGGGTGTCGCTCATCGAGACAGCATTGTTCCTCACGGTCAGCGTAAGCGTGGCATTGGCTTCTGAGTAATAAGTGAGCTTGAGGTATTTATAATCTTCCCAGCAACATATGTCGTTGCCCTGGGAGTGCCGCAGGTATTGGTATGCTTGCGGCAATCCATATTCCTCTGCGCCGTCTGAGGTGCACCGATATGAGAGGTAGTCGTCCTTGAGCGTCCGTCGGATTGCTGCATTGGACACATGCGGACCGACGTCTATCTTGGTTACTCGCTCAACCTGGTCTATCCCGAGCTCTCCGCCCACGGAAATCCATTGGCTTGGCATGGTCTCAGAATCCCAAGGCCACTGAACTGAACAAGTCATGTTCCTGACTGGATGGAAATGCGACCAATCATACAACCCATATGACTCGCCCGATGTCGCGAAAGCCAGTCCATGCTCCTCGATGGTGCAAGCCCAATCAGCAGGGTCAACTAGCTCCGAAGCCGAGGCCATCCACTCTGTGTTGAGTCGCGGAGAGAACGTCCATACCCTCTGAGAGGCTGTATCCCAGGAGTTCTGCCAATATGAAACCCTCTCGGCATATGGCGCATCGACGTTCATCGTAGATGCAGAAGTGTTGTTGCTTGGTATAGTGAACTGCGCTCCGGAGTAGTCTTTGTCCCATGACTTAGCCTTGAGGTTATATTCAATGATTACAGGCGGGTAGATCGCCAACGAGAACCCCACGCCGTATAGAGGGACTTGCGACCAAGTAACGCAATATAGTTCAAGTGAGCAACCATTTCCAATACAATGCAGCCCTACACTAGTTGTATCAAAGCCAGTAAAGTCGGCATAGCTGTAGGAGTCGCCCCAAGCGAAACGAACATTGGTGATACGGGCAACAAGGCCAGATATCGCTCCCAACGGAGTCCTTGTCATTCCGAGGTCTAAAAAGAGCGGGAAAAGATCGGTACTCCCGCCGCCGCCGCCGGCCCATGATGGAACCATCCTTGGGTGTGATGTAGTGTCAGAACAAAGGCTTGCGTCCACGGATACTGAATAAGTGCCATCGGTCCCCCAGCAGTATTTCATGCCAAAGTGGAGCGGATGACACGGAGAACTTGGCCCGTCCTCATATTCAGGCATCGGCTCCGTATCGCGGCTCTTGTATAAGTCAAATGGCCCTGCTAGTCCAGATGCTGCAACAGAGAATGTGGAACTTCCTGTATATGTATATGAATATGGAGGCGATGAACCGCGCACCCACGTTCCGCCCATGCTAGCCGTTCCATAGACGCCCGGCAATGCCCCGATAGAAGCCAATACGCCAACCCCGAAGTTATCGCCTTCGGAATATAGGAATGATGTATACTGAACTTGCCCGCCTTCAAACTCATATCCGAAGCCTATCTTCGTAACTGGCACATGTGGCACCAAGACGGGCGGCGTATTGCCTCCGGCTATGTTATGAAACTGGCATTCAGCACTCCATTGCGGAGTAACTGAATATATTGTCTTAGCAAACGCCATGATGTCACCCTAGCACATGCACGTCATCATCGTCGAGGGTGCCGAGGTCGGAATGGCCTATGGTAAAAAACGGGCCAGAGATGCTATAACTTGTGTATGCTGCATCTGCCGAAGTATTGATCATGTGATATCCAGTATCCCTGCGGTTTGCGCGGATTAGATTGAAAAGTAGAACGTCGCCCTGAATGGTCATTCGGTATCCCTCGCTGCAACATGACTGCTAACTAGTCTGGGCAATCCGCCGCTTCGCTCGATCCAATACCGAGCTTGAACGACGCCGAGTGTTTCACCATGCAATGGAGACCACGGCAGGTTGACCGTAACTGTCGCACGCGGTATGGCCGCAACATCGGCATTCCGGCATACCCACGTGAGGCGGTCCTTGCCGAACATCCAACGGCGCAGGTAGATGTCCGCCAAGCTCCTGGTCTTGGCCGATGAGTTCAGATCGACGAGCTTCGTTCGATATCCGCCAAGATAGAGAGCGGAGTCCGGGTCTGAAACAGACGGCTGGTATGCGACACTGTATATGGTCGGCTCAATCCCGTCGCCTTTCAGATCGGCAGTCCTGACGAGGATTTCATTGTAGTATTCTCGACCATTTCGTTCGTCATCGGCTTCGGTTGGAACCACATATGACGAGTCCTGGCTGACGACAGAATACCCAACGGCGGAGCTGAACCTATCGACCATCGGCCATATGATAAGGCTCCCATCAATCCCGGTGCCCCATGTCAGGCCAGTGGCATTCAGCACGTCAGTGAGCGCTTGTGCTGCCGTGGCTGAAGCATCAAAGATGAACTCAGCCTTGTTCACGTTGCGCGCTGGAACTATGAGCCCGTTGTAGAGCGACTTGCCACCGACCCATGATACCCGATTATAAGGAATGCCTGCGCGCTCCATAATGAACTTGACGAAGCCGCGTATGCCAGGCCATAGGCCAGTGTAGTTGCACTGAAAACAGTATGGCGGAATATCCCCACCACAATAAGGGCAGACGGTCTCGTCAGTGATGCCCCATCCAGTGAACGATGGGGTCACGTCCATCGTGGTGGCATCGAGGCGATATGTCCAGCCTTCCAGGTTCACCCTGACCGTTTTCCGGCCATCGTCAGCGTCAGCCGTGACATTCCGCCTCGATATAACTCCGCCATATAGCTTGACCGGATATGAGTCCTGTGTGCCATCGACATATTGATTGTATGCCCATATATCGACATATTCATTAGTCTTTGGGATGTAATCAGTTAGCCATGGCGAACGATACCATTGCAGCGTTGCTACATTCTGCTGATAAGAAAGGTCCATCTCGATGGAACAATCATACATGGTCGTGATTGTCCCGCCTGAGTAAGTCGCCAGCGAATATGTCGAGTCATAGATAGTAGTGAGGCCGTAGAAGACGGGAGTCTTGCGAGCATCACTGGTCGGGGTCAGTGATACATGAGGAATAAGAAGGCTGGCACTGAGGTCCGATTGCCAGTAGGATGCCGTCATATGGGTTCGCTCGGAAGCGCTCGATGAGTTCCCGAAGTTCACCCCATGAACCCAATCCGCCGATGGAGGAATGGCATAGGCAATCGTTGGATTATTGCCCCATAGAACAGTCTCTCCTGAAGCGGAGAAATAGACCTTGGTCGGGCAGAAGGCCACTGCATATCCCCTGCATGTAGCCCACCATCTTACAGAGTTGTCCTGGAAGCCGCTGGCAGGGAATGTAGGCATTAGCTTGTTGAGAGACAAGACCTCGCTGATCCTTGGCTCTGGATCATCCGCTTCCCTGACTTGGAACAGCATGGAATCGGCATCTCCCTGACGCCCCTCGATGGTCCCAATCGGAGAGAAGCGGAAGTGGAGCAGTGATTCACCGGTTCCAATGCCAGATATCCGCTTAGGAGCAGCGAGTAACTGCCAAGAAAATAGGGATGAACTAATCTCCGGCGGTGGATTCACACGTCGTCCCCAGCCTTCGCCCATAAGGACAGTATCGCTGCAGCTTACGACGTCTGGCTTCCCTGTGCGCCCCCATACGGCCATTATCATGCCGCGTTGCGACGCTTCATTGGTCGTGGTCAGCGATACTGCGAACAGATCATCAATCTCACATGTAAGTTCCCATGCTGCTTGCTTGGCTTCCGAAAACGTCGAATGGAATGGAACGACATGAGTCCACATGCCGAAATGATTGCAGATACCACCGACGTCAAGTCTGAAGTAATAGGTTGCTGAAGCGGACCAGACTTCGCATAGAAGGGCATTGTAATACTTTGCCTCCATCATGCTGGCAGGCCGTAGCGCTCCAGCAGCCCATTCCTGGTCATATTCAGTAACTCTCACCCATGATGACGATAAGGTGTTCCGCACATAGAACGCGCATTCATTCTCGCCGGTCAAGCCGCGCCAGCATGGAGACAATGGGACAGACTCGCCCTGACACATGATCAAAGGTATTGGCTTCTCAATCAACTCACAGTTATTTGGGAACCAATAGTTGGCATTGTCTGGCTGGCGACCGTCAAACGGATTGCTATCGCGCTTCTGTGCCTCGACCCAAAAATCCCACCCGACGCCGCGCATGAATGGATGATCGTCATCTACCAGCATGGGATAACCGGGAGGCCACCAGTTGGCGGTAACTACTGTTCGGAGGATATCGGCCATCAATAGCTCCCAGCGAGAGCAGGATGCGGAACGAACTTCATCTTCGCACGCCCGACCAGGTATTTGGCATCCGGTGACGTCTCAAGGGTAATGACCAGCTCGGAGGAATTCCCCATTATGTCACGATATGGTATTGCAACTTGATTGTTGCCAACTGCTTTTATAGGAAATACAGTGCCTTCCGGAAGCCCAGTGCCATATACGCGATACCACTTGTTGTTAGCCCACAACTCTTGATAATATTTCATGCGCTTGAGCGTATCAGGCTCCCAGTTAGCACTTCCCATCCATTGTTGTTCAATCCAATTGGCCATATTCCAGAAATCTTGCTCACTTGTCATTGGCTCAAAAGCAACAGGCATCCATGTCTTGTTCTTTGTTCCAGTCCACTCTTCCACAAGTCTATTCCATGCCTCAGATAGCGTTTCTGTCTTTTCTGTCAAGTCACTAATAGAATCGCTGAAGTCGCCCATACTATCTATTGTTGCGTCGAATACAGTCCCTGCATCACTTCCAAGCTCTTGGCTTGCTTGGGCTTGGAGATCCCGCCAGTATTGCGTCTGCTCGACAGGGGCTGGCTTCCAAGCCATCAGCCTATTCCCTTCCTTTTCATGATCGGTTTTGTAATTTGTCTTGTGCAGCATAAGGCTAAGATTTGCTAGTTGTTCAATAGTTTGATTGCGCAATTCACGGCGACCCTCCCATACTCTAGGATCGATCCATGGAAAATAAATACGCGTTATGGGTTTCATAAAGAAATCTTTGATGTCTTCAAGAGCATATTTGAATGCCAGCCCTGTAAGAGCCGAATCAGCTAGTGCAGGTGCCATTTCCACAAATGTCTTGAGCATTTCTTTGATCATTGTTACTGCATTCTCTATTGCTGATCCATTAGATAATTCTCCAACTATGTTGGAAATAAAGCCGGCAATATAGCTAAATATTTCCGTTATCTTATTCATTGCTCTTTGGCCCGCGTCTGAATGCAGGAATGCTTGCACTTTCCCAATCAAATCAATAGCCAATCCTCCGGCTATGCGCAATATGCTAGTCAGGGCCTCGCTTAGCTTTGTCCAGCCATCGCTATTGATTAGTTCATTGATCTTGTCCACCATTGCAGCCAAGTAGTTATGCGCTTCTCCACCTTGGCCAGCTTCGCCTGTGAGTGGCTCAACGAGCTTGGCCCCGCCTATCTGTATGTTCTCCATGACAGTCGACCAGATACCGCGCATAGTGGCAGACTGTAGGAACATGGACCCGCCATAGCGCTCCTTGATTACTTGGTTGATTGCCTCGATAAGCAAGGAGCGGCCAAGTTCTTTGTCCCCTCCACCCATCTTCTCAAGCTCAATCTGGTTCTGCGCGTTCCATGTAACTCCCTTTTCGCGCAGAAGCTCTTGTGATATGCCCCATTTCGAGAACTCAAGCAGTTCGCGCCCAACTGTGTTTTTGGTGGCGACACGCTGCATCATTTGGGTAATACGGCTCAGGGGCACTTTGCCTCCCATGGCAGCCCATAGGTCAGCAAGAATCTTGAGCTGATCCATGATTGCTTCAGGGCCGCCACGAGCCCATCTGTCTGTTCTGGCGAGAGGACCAATGCCAGGAACAAGCTCCTCGGTGGTCATCGGCGTCATCAACGAATACTGGCGAACGCGTCGCAGAAGGCCCTGAGCCGTAACTCCGCCACCAGGAATATCAAGGCCAAGGCTGTTAGCAAGTGGCCTCGTCCACATCAGCACTGCAGTCTCCATTTCAGCTTGGTACTGCAGTGCTGATTTTGATACCTCCATTAGAGCATTTGCTGCCGACATTCCATACTTCGCAATAGTCTGAAATCCGCCAATCAACTGCGAAGTCATTGAGTCGAAACGTTCGAGCGTGAATTGCACTGTCTTGATAGCTGCCTGAAGGCCAAGCGTTCCAGCAGCAATGCCTACCGCCGCCGGTCCGCCAACGCCCAATCCTGTGAAACTGAAAAGCCCTCCGCCGAAAGCCCCAGCACCAATGCGGCCGCGAAATTGGTCATTGGCCGGTCTTCCGCCCGCTGACCCCTTGCCTGCATTGCCACCTGCTGCAGATGTGCGCGTTCCTGCAGCTTCGCCTCCACCACCGCCTGCCCCTCCAGTGACGCTGCCCTTGACGCTGGAGACAGCACTCTGCGCTTGCCTTGCTTCTTTGGCAAGTTCAGAAAACTTATCCTTGAGGCTTCCAACTGAACTGGCAAGTTTTGAAATATTATCTACCGCGCCGGTCGTATCAACCTGCACGACATACTTCTTCATGGCGGAGTGGAGAGCAGAATAATCAGCCAATGTCAGGTTCCTCCGCTGGCTCCTCCTCGACAGGACGGAAGCCGCACATTTCGTTGAGCTTACTAATCAGCAGTAGATAAGTTTCGAGTTGATAGTCGAGAGGCATATATTGGTAGAAGTTGAGTGGGTTGCACTCAACCTCGTTGCCCTGATCATCCTCGACATTCTCCCATCGGCGCAGGAACTCTCCGACAGCCGTGGTGCAGAACTTCTGGGCTTGTGGAGGATCGGACATGAGCGGGGCCAGCAGTGAACTGGCTCGGACCACGGGGACGACGAACTCAAGTCGCGCATGTGGCTCGCTATCGCGCGTCAGCTCGACAGTAATGACGTGAGATTTGGTGCGGCGTGCCTTGATCATGTTATAACCCTCCCAAGTTGGCTTTCTTGATCCGGATAAGCTCCCATATAGTATCCCTTAGCTGGCATGGCATGTTCAAGACTTCGCTTGGAGGCCACTTGAAATAGCAGCATAACTGAGCATCTTGGATCATTGCCGCTGCCATTGATGCGAATGCTGGGTCACCGTGCTCCTCTATCAAGCGCTCCTCTCCATTCACTATCGCATGGAACAGCGCTTGCTCGGATGGATCTTTCCAAAGTGGCATTATGGCCCCAGAAAGCCTCAGGGCGAGGTTGATGAGCTGTCCCCAGTCCAGATACTCCATTAGCTCTTCCGGCGTCTCTGGCAGGCGATCAGGGGCGTCAGGGCCATCGATTCTCACGAGGCATGAGAGGATGACGTCCGGGAGAATGGCCAGCCCCTCTCCGCTCTGGGCATCCCGCAGTCGTCGCCTGTTGACCTCAGATACCACAAACCAACAGCGGTGCCCAGGGAGCCCAGGCACCGCTACTTCCACCTCATACGTCCCGCTCCGGCTGAGCGTCCCCATGACTAGACCACCGAGAATGTGAAGTTATTGCTCATTGCAATAAATGGTATATTGAATGTCATGGGATCATCCGAAGGCCCGCCATGGTTGATTACATCAACATCATTCATGGAAGCCGTATAGAAAAGCCACTGATAGGACGTCGTTGTCGCTCCGGCCCTGGTTGCCTTGATTACGATGTTGAACACACTTCGCGTCAGCAAGCCCGGCTCGGTGAAGCTCGTGGTGGAAAGCCTGGCGGTCAGGGAGCCCTCTATCGTTGGTAGAGTATCTGTGTGGATTGCCTGAGGGAACGTCGTTGTGGCCCCATCCAACGAGAACAGGGGCTGAATGTTATGGTTCATGGTATATGCGGCCTGGATCACCTCGAAGCTGGCCGAGTTGATGCCGACTTGACCATCATACCACTGGTAGATAGCGCCGGTTCCTTCCGCCGATGCCGTGGCGCACGATGTCGTGTAGAGACTCGTTCCGATGAAGTCGGCGGATACCGTAATCGTCCCAGTATTATCCGGAGCCCAGTTCAAGATATTTTGTGAGTTATATGCACCAAAGAGCTCCCACGAACCATTCGGATTATTGATCCGAAACTTGATTGGAGTCAGGACACCTCCCGTCCGATACAGATATGGCAGGATGCCTCCGGAAGCGACATGGCGCAGCTCGAAGCTGAGGCCAGTCAAACTAGGGGCCCCACCGGTCAGCAGAATGGTATCATTGACCCCCACGGATGCCCCGAGAGCCCGCGATACCACTTTGCCAGTCCCCTCTCGCAAAGTGAACCCTTGAACTCGCGGGAGAGTCGCATATGAGCCCGAAAGCGTCGCCCATTCGATAGTGGTTCTCCAATTGGACAATCGTGGCATGTTTATCTCCTACCTAATCACGCTTGAGTGGTTGTGACTGCACTCACGTCAATTGCTATCACACCAAGCATGGGATCTATTTCTGCGAAGACTTCTGCTTCTTCAGGGTCAGGATCCTCATCCTCGATCAGAAAACATCGATATTCGCTGGCCCCAGTCCTGTCATTGGCAACCAAGTAATCATCAAAGCTTTGGTATTTCTTTATTACCCTGCAAAGCAAATCCTTGGCCTCGGCGGATCGCTGCCCCGGCATATCATCATTGGTTTCGTCGCGAAGCAGGAGGATGCGGAAATGGTGAGTTGCCAAGGTGAAGTCTCCGCATACATTATCCGGTTCCACGGTAGTCGGCATGATGAGAACCCATAGCCCAGGAAGTAAGGCGCGATAGCCAAGCGGATTGACATCATTGCTAGCAGACAGTATAATGTTAGCCCAATCCCGACGTCGAGCCTTGGCAATTGTCACCAGGCCAAGTGGCTCAAGATCCTGGTCATCATAAGCTTCCGCCTCAAACCGCATGACGAGGTATTCTGCCAGCACATCCTCATGCGTGAGCGGATTACTCATGGAGAGGTCTCTCCTCCAGGAAAAACGCAACACCTGCTGCATAAGACGGCGGAGCGACCACCGAAAACCATGTCCCGTCTGACATCCTCACCGAGTCGCCCATCTGGATGTCCACTGTCTTGTTTGAACAAACAGCAGACCCGCGCCTCTGGACAATCCGTCCGATGGGATCAGCATTGAGCACCCTCGGAGTTCCCTCATAGAACATGCATGAAGCAGTCTGAACATATTCTTCATGCATAACCATTTCTGTCCCCATTCGTTCTCTCTGGGGACGGTATATCATTATGATTTGTCGTGGGTCATATCCGAAGGCGCTCATAAGCATTTCCACAGTTTGTCGAAAGTCTCGATTACTGCCTGATTGATCGCTCTGTTGCGAATGCCTGTTACCAATGCATTGCTTTCATTCATGAATCTTAGATACCAGTGATCCGTTCCGCCCATTCGATACTTGAGGGGCTTTCCGGACCGCCAGTCAATGCCGAAGTATTGGTAGGTCCCATAGTCAAACCACTTACCGGGACCTTCTTTAGTGCGAAATCGACCTCGGCCTGGTGACGGAGGCTTGAGCTTACCAGTGCCCTCGCGCTTCGCTCTTGCCTTGGCTTCCTCGGCTGTGGCTTCCTCGGCTGTGGCTTCCTCAGGCGATGCGGGCGGCTTCGCTTTACGCGGGCCACCGAGCTTCTTCCAAGTCTGCCTTCGGCCCCGCTGGAGCTTGGCCACATCCCATCCCAGAGCCAACCAAGGACCTTTCTGGTGCATCCCAACATGCGAAGTCTGGGCTGATCGAAGCGCTCCAGTTTCCATAGGTGCGCCGCCTGACTTTGCATATGCGACGGCCACTTTGCCAATCTCAGCCAGGCCATCCTTGATGCGTGAGTCCATGTATCGCTTGAGGACGGCTATGCTGGGGACCTTTCTACGCGAAAGCCCGCTGACACCCCATCTGGCCATGGATCATCGAAGCTCCTCATTCATGATGCGGATTGCCTCGACAGCATCATTCCAGCCAACCTCGACGAACTCGCTATGAACGATGGTCTCTTGTTCTCCGCGAGCACGAAACCGACGTTCCATTTCGCGCCAATGGGCAAGGGCATGGTCACGTGTTGCGCCCTCCGTGCCAATGGCCTCGCCCAAGTGCGCTTTTGCATTCATGATATACCGGCAACACGCCGCGCACGTCATGAACAAATCATTCGAGTATGCGCTCAGGAGAGCATCAATCGTCTCGTCCTCCAGCATATACTCAACTGACACGTTAGTATCGCCAATTTCGAGCCGCACTCGATCCCGCGTTGTCGAGAGGTTTGGGTCGAATGTGGCGCTCACGCTATCCCACCTGGCTTCCCCATGACACGCATACGGAGCTGCCGCTGCCAGTGACACCGACAGAGGCAGTCAAGCCTTCCGTGCAGAAAATCGGCGGATTGAACGAGTAAGCAAAGCTATAGCTCGCGACGAGGAAATTGACGAAACTGAATGAAGCGTCAGCAATAACGACTTCGCTAGTTCCCTGAGTTCCTTGGCCATAGATGCCAAAGATGCAGACGCGCTCGGTGGCACTCGCAGGTGCAAGAGCCACCGAGCAAGTCTGCTGTTTGTAGCTTTGACTTTGTCGGAGGGTAATCCTGCGCCCATCAATGGACGGCATTCAAGCCACCACCCTCCTAGCCGACGCGCCCATAGAGCCTGTGATCCTGGATGTAAGCCCCATTCACGCGCATGACCTTCCAGCGCAAAACATCACGCTCGAAGTATGAACCGGCATCCCTGTTCTCCGTGAAGAACAGAATGCCCGTATAGCCAGCGAGCTCCACCAGCGTAATGCATGGAACCGTCGCCGGAGGAGCAAGCAACGCCCAGTCAGTAGCCGTGGTTAGGTAAGGATTGACAAACCACGACAAGTTGTTCTTGAAGATCGGATTGCGAGCTCCGATTGTCGATGCAGCGCTCGTGGAAGCAAGCCCAGTCACAATCATGATCGGACTATTACAAATCCGATCCGCCGTGCCATGGAGTGTCGGATGAACCATGAGCCTATCATAATTGACGGGGGCCTTATTTCCAGCCCAGTCAGTTAGGCTCAGGCCTTGCGTAATTCCAGACTCCACAGCAGTTTCTGACAAAGCATCAGTTGTCTTGTTGGCCCCATGACTGGTGGCATGAAGTAGCGTGATACTATCGTACGTAGCTACCGCATTGCTAGTATACAGAGCAGTAGTAATCTGGTCTGGGATTGTAGCAAATCCAGCGCCAATTTGCTGGAGCTGCTTGCCGAAAGCATTGAGCTTATCAGCTTGCTGCTGCTCCCACTGCATAGCGGTAATCACGCCATACTTCTTGACGCTATAGGTGCCAGAATATTCGCTCTGGCGCACCTCGGGATATTCGGCACCTGGCGGGACGGTTTCAGGGGCCCCAAAGCCTCCGAGCCAGGCGAACCGATGCTCCTCGAAGTCGCTTACCGTGTCGGTGGCACACCATGCCGGCCAGATAGTTTGTTGGTTTGTATACCCCTGAGCCAATCTGGTTCGCATATTGGCACCGATCAGGTATGGGAAGTTGTCCGGGCCAGTCGCCTCTCGAATGCTGGCGACAGACTCAAGCAACCTCGCCTGGCGACGAAGATCGTCATCGTCATCCATGTTGTCCTGGAATGCGCTGGCAGCACGCGCTAGCTTTTTGACGATATCTTTGTCCTTCTGCTTGAGCATCCGATAGAAGGGCTTGAAATCGCCTTCCGCCATTGCCTCGATGATCCTGGACTGCCGGACCTGAGCAGCCGAGGGCATCCCGCCATCGTCGACAAAGCTCAGAACCTTATCAGCACTGAAGCTTTCGCCAACCTGAACGCTCTTGGTCATGGTTTTGCCCTCCTATTCCTTGGTCTCAAGTCCCCATCTGAACAGGCCAACACCTGCAGATGCGGAAATGGTATGCGTCAGCGTAAAGCTGCACGTTGATTTGGTGATTGCAGTAATACCGCTTGCGCATTTCTCATCCAATAGCAGATACAGAGCATCTGCCATATTTGGAATGCCCAGAACTGAAAATGAGAACACCGATGTCGTCGAGGTATTGCTTGTAGTGCACCTGATATACCTCATCATCATGGCCGGACCGGGAGCCCAGAACCGGCACTTGACATCGGTGTCCGACGTGCTGTCATTCTCGACGACTTCGCCAACTGCATTCGAAATGTCGGTCGATGACGTGATTTGTGTGACCGTAGTAGCCGAATCCAACTTCACCAAGTTGCCAGCAACGTTCGCTGCAGCAGAGCCGAGGTTCAATTGAAATATTTTGGACCCGTCGAACATCGTTACTCCGACGTGGTCGCTACCATTGGCCCCGCCAGCATCGGACTCAGCAACACCAATGGGTCTTCGGCCTGCTGGAGTCGACTCCATTACGGTGAGAGTCCCTGCGGTGCTATACCTGACCATCTGGCCAGCCGTGATAACACTCGCACTGAGCGTAGGACTCTTCACCACATCCCCGCGCTGCTTGTATTCAACGATTGCCATTACTCTTCACCTCCGTCCAGATTACCAATGCCGAAAACCTGGCCGACAATAGCTTCGAATGCCTTGGCGGCCTGCTCATCAGACATGTCCTCATGCGCCGAACCGTCTGGCTCGGCCTTGGGAGCAGGGACAATCTTCTGAACAGTGGCAACTGCCTCACGGCACGCATCAATCAGATCCTCTGCGTCAATGTCGACGAGACGGAGCGCGACGTCAGCCGCCTCCGGAGACAGGCCGGACTCGCCGATGATGGATTGCGCCTGGACCCTGCGGGCTTCACGGCGGCCCGCTTCCTGAAGCGAATTGATGCCACGCTCAACTTCAGTCCGAACAATCTCGGCAATGGCCTCATGCGTCAATGCCGCAGGAGGAGCCTTGCCTTCCTTCTCCCGATGCAGCAGCTCAGCGACGAGAGCAGGATGCGCTTCAATGAGCTGCTCAACAGTCTCGATACTCATCTCTCTCAAGATCCCTTCTGCGGCTTCGCGAACGTAAGCTTCGAACGCACCGCCCGCGTTGCCCTGAGTGACGACAGCCAATCCATTCACGTAGACGATCCGGTCCACGCGCATTCGCTTGCTGCCGTTGGAGCTCTCCAGAACCTGGACAGCTTGCCCCTCCCAAGACGTGCCCATCAAAGACCTCGTTTCCTGGTCTTTGAGCAGAGCCCACATCCCATCGGCCAATGGATGCCCCTCGACCAGCCGCACCATCCCGACCAGGGCACCCTGGCGATTGGCATCCACTTTGGCGTCCGATGCAACGCCAAGAACGTCTAGCGGGTCACGCTCCTTCATGCCGCGCCGCTCTTCTACCGAGCCGTGGCCTCTCCACAATCGGGTGGACGAAAACAAAGGCGCGGCTTCAGCCAGCGTGCTCTCGGGATAGAGCCGTCGCTTGTCGAGGGTTTCGCCAGGCCGCAGAAAGACCACGTTGCGGATAACTCTGCCCTCCGACTCGCTAACATCCGCTTCTCGGAGCGTTTCTGGCTCCCAATGGACTATAGGCCATTTCTTCATTAGTCACCCCCGACAATGAATATGCTTGGGAATGCGCCTACAAAGCGTTGGCCCGGCAGCTTGGGCAACCGCCGGGCCAACTTCCCCCGCTGGCACACCCCCATACAGGCGCAAAGCGCCGCATGGGCTTACGTTCCACGTTGAGCTTTGGCAAGAGTGCCTGCTTTGGCCATCGTCTGAACCCTGGCGTTGTTCGCCCTGCTTCTGGCAGAACCTGGCTTGCCAGGCGCGACATTTCCGGGCTGTGGGTTGTCTGAAGGTTCAAGCTGAGCCTTTCTGAGCTCTTCGCGATATTCGCGCTCTTCTTCCCATCGAGGCCGGAGCTGGCTGATTTCATGCTCGACACCCGTTACCCCAAGCGTTTCCAAGCTAGTTCTAGCCGCCGTCTCTTCTGTAATAAGATTATTCGGCAAAAACATCGAAAGAGCATTGGCTATCGCAGTAATATCTTCGCGAGAAATGTTTGGTTTCCCGACATTCACATAGATGTCGTCCTCACTATAACCAACCGAGCCGGTCCCAAAGCGTGCCCTGATTGCCATCCACGCCAGTTGGGACATGAATTCTCCGGTCTCGGCATAGAGAGATTCCACCATGACCTTCACAGGCAACTCAAGCGACGTAGCTGTGGCTAGGTTCGCCTCACTCATATCCCCAAAGTAATGAGGAGGAAACCCGAGACCAGCGCTTACATGCTTGAGAAGTAGTGATGAGTTAGTCTGTGCCTCTCCAGCCCTGGTTGGGGTATCGACGAACTGAATCTGGCGGTTGGGGCCTTGAATGCGAACGGAGCCAGGGGCTGGAGGAACGGACATGCCTGACGCCGATGGGCTCCAATCAGACTTCGCCCGTGCGGCATGTTGGCTTTGCTGATAGCTCGTTCCAGACAGTTGCTCGATGACCGGCATTGATTGAGCGGCTCTGACTAGTGCAGCTTGGCCGATTTTGAGGTCGCGAAGCATGGACGCCCATTGCAGAACTGGCGACAAAGAAGACACGCCCCATGACCACCATGGGAGCGCCATCGACATGCGATGGAGGATGGATCCAATGCCGCGCTTGCAGTTCTTGGGGAACAAGGAATCCGCGTAGTCATCCTCCAGGACGCCATTCTCAGATGCATAGCACCTATATGCGATCCTCACCTGCTTGCCATTCACATTGCCAATTCTGCCGTCTTCATCATATTTCAGAGGTGTGTATTCCCTGATGAACCAAACTGGCGTAATCCCGTCATCCGGGTCAATGATGACATCAGTCACTTCGGTTGGATAGAGATATCTAAGGCGAAATACTGCTTTTGGGTCTGGTTTGGCGAGGATGAAGCTATTTCCGTAGATCAGAAGGGCATTATCTGCTCTCTTCTGAGCCGTCGTAGAGAACGTGGTTCTTTGGTTATATGGATGCCTCCACATGTCTTTGATTGCTGATTGGGCTGGCTCCACGACGTCCTCTGAGCCGAGCTTGCGCGCTGTGGGCATGGCAAAGCCGACGCCCAAAACGAAGTCGCTGCGCTGTCTGATACCGCAGTTGACGATACCATCATGCAGCCAGAACTTGGCGGCGGTGGCCCCGAAGGTATCGATGATATCGCGGTCGGGCTGGCCACCTACGTCATTGTTTGAGATCCGAAGCCAGCCCTTTTCTGTCAGCTCCTTTTGAATATGATATGCTAGATTTACTGTCTCCTCAATATCATATTTATAGTTATCGATGCCAAGAATATCCTTCAAAACACTCTCAACATGGCGGGCATTCGACAGCGCTCCGCCTGAAATCCAGTCACCAATGCGTTCTCGCAGGCCCATGGCTACAGCTCCAATCCGAGGTTATAGGTAATCGGTGAAAACGGCTGCCAGCCCTTGAGGTATTCCGATATCGGAACAATCCGTGTATAGTTATCCATCCCCCAAGCCGCAAGTGCTAAAGCGATCACCATGTCATCATGTTCGCCATATGGCGCATCGTATTTGATGTTGCCAGACTCGGTGGCCTCATATTCGTAGAGCCTCAACTCTCGGTCGAGCTGCTCATCATAGGGGATCCGGATGCCCATGGAGCTGTCCGGGCCGTAATCGAACAGTAGACTCAAATGCTGCACGATTTGCGGCTTCTTGCCCCGGAACTGGATGCCCTCGATGTCGAAGCCCTCATTGGTAAGGCTTTGAATGATGGGGTCGCCTGCGCCCGCTTCGTCGGCGACGCAATGGGGGTGGCCATAGATCCTCATGAGCCTCATGATGCGGCCCAGCTGAAGGCCCCAGTCAGCTCCAGTGAAACGATCCCATGCGACAACAGTGCGCGTTGTTTCATCGATCACCATGGCAACGGTGAAGTCGCGTTTTCTGGCGAAGTCCAGCCCCATGACATATGTGTGGCCCGGTTCAGGCGCGACGAACTGGAAGAACGGCTCTCCTGGCAGCCTTTGCATGGACTTATCGACGCACTTTTCATAGCTCCGGAAGACCGCTCCGCCCGAGTCAACGAATTCGGCATCGAGCTCCTGCCTGGCCTGGTCATCCGTCATATGCTTTCTGGCGTCATTGATTTCTGCTTCACTCAACGCAGGGTTATCGGATGTTTTCCAAAAGAACCACTCGAAGTCCGGATCGCGTCCATTTCCGGTCTCGTCATAGAGCCGTTTGAGCCAGTTCTTGCCTTGAGGGGTTGTGGTGCCCCAGAACCAGCCCTCCGTTGAAATGAGACGGCCCCGGACGATGGGGAACAGGTCTTCCGAGCACATGGCTAGCTCATCGACCCAAATCCAATCCGGGGTCAGGCCTCGAATGCTCCCCGGTTCCTGTGCTGACCTGAGGAAGATAGTGGTGCCTACCGAGGTCTCAATGTAGTTCTTCTGGCGATTATGGGAAGTAATCACTCCATCGGGGCAAAACTGGTTGAAAGCGACCATGGATGAGTGTTCGAGGATTGAGTAGGTCGGCCCCATAATGAGTCCATAGCACATGCGTGGCCGAAGGCCCTTGGCGCGTCGTTCTGCAGCCCTGAGCTTGGGGAGTTCCAGGGTGTAGATGATGGACTCCATGCCTCCAGCCCACGTCTTGCCACCGCGAATGCCGCATACCATGAAGCGGAACCGGGCTTTCGAGTTATGGAAGCGCTCTTGGCCGGGATGCGGCACGTATTCGACACGAGATATTCTTCCGTAGTCAACTTTCAACATAGTCAATCAGTCCCTCGTCGCCCTGGTAGTCCACCTTGAACTTATTGAATGCCTCGAACAGTTTCGAATCGACGACGACGGCTGCTTGTGCGCTGCTGGAGGGGCCTGAGGGTCTGATTGAGTCGCATGGCAGCCCTGCTGAGATGCGCTCTTGGCGCTGGATGAGTGTCAGTGCGCTCGCAAGCATGGAGATATCGCGCGTTTTTACGTCGGGCATGGGGGTGTTGATGAGCGATTCGGTTTTGAGTCTGATCAGCTCAAACATCCGGGCCGACATCGATTGATGCCGCTGTATGACGTCTTTTTGCAGGGCCACTAGGTCTCCAGGCACTGCTTTTTGCGTGGCGAGCATGAGTGCGGCGGCTCTATCCGTCCATTGCCATTCGTCGGCCCAGGCCCGGATTACCGCTTCGGTATAGTTGAGGCTGTTCGCGACGGCTCGGTATGTCCTTTCCGACAGAGGCATGTCTCGGAAGCAACAGAATGCCTCATATGCATCCTCTGGCTCTCCGGGCATCCGTTTCCAGGGGGTGTCGCTACCTCGCCTTGCAAGTTGCTCTTCCGGCATGATATCCTCCCCGCAGACCCGCTTTTGTTCATTATACAGCCAAGAATGTATTGGTCAAGCCTTGGGCTTGACTGTGTTGGCCATGGATGATATAATATATCCGGCCCAAGCATGAAAGGAGAGATATGAAAATCTGTCTTGCTGCATTAGCTGTACTGGCACTTGCTGCTCCATCGTATGTCAGGAGGCCTCCATGCAAACGTGCTGTCCAACATGCGGAGAAGTCGGAAAGTCCATCTACCTCGGAAGCCAGAGGGTCCGGGTCTGCCGAAACAAGCAATGCAGTGCCATGGGCAAAGCTTGGCAGGATTTCCCAAGCATTGGATGTGACAGCTACGGATTCCAAGATGATCCTGGCGAGGATCCTGGAGCTGAAGCCGTCACTCAGCGATGGCTTGAGTTTTGATATCGCGCACGAGACAGCTCGCTGGAGTCGGGTATATGGCATTCGATGGCAGCTCGCTGTTGCTCTCATGTGGCACGAGAGCCGATTAGACCCATGGGCTATATCCCCGACGAATGATTATGGCCTCGGGCAGCTCCATGGCAAGAGGTATTTTCGGGCCGATGGCCAGCCGGATGTTCCTTCGCAGGTCCGCTATTGCTTGCTTCACCTCAAGGGATGTCTGGATGCCGCACACGGCAATGAACGCATTGCCCTGGGTCATTACAACGCCGGCAGTAAGTGCAACTTGACATATGCGGATAAGGTTCTGAAGGAGGCAAAATGATTAGGTTCTATGCAGAAAATGGTGAAATTGTGGCCGAGGCGGAGGATTTCAAGGAGTTTCTGGATGCACATGACGCAGCGAGGATTTTGAACATGCAGGCGGACCGGATTGCGCTGTTGGAGGACCGATTGGGTGATTATCATGGTCAGCAGTCCGTAGAGTTCTAGTTTTGCGGCCAGCCCCGATATACTGGAGCTGGCCGCTTTTTCTTAGTAGGTCTCTTCGATCCATTCGGCAATGGGATATTCGAAGTCGCCCTCCGTCATCACCAGCTGCCCGATTTTGCCGTTCTCATCTTCGGACGTCGATGTATGTATGCTAACGTCCAAGCGCTCAATCGGGCGCGACCACAGCAGTCCAAACCGCAACGGATAGACCACAACGGAATCATTCAGCTTGATATGAGCTTCATGCAGCTCAAACTTCGTTGATTTGTGTACGCCATTGATCCATTTTACGCATATTGCATAGGCCTTGTCTCCCTCTGTCAGGAATGTGACGTAACTCGCCTCACGCATGAGGCGAATCTGGTCATCTGTTAGTCGCATAGCGCCCTCCTCGCCTTTCTTCGGACATATCCGAGTGCTCCGATGTTGGGTGGTGTGACTGAGTCCCCTGTGTAGTAGAGGCAAGCTTGCGTGACTTTCCAGCGCTCGTTATCGGTGAGCGTGGGCAAGGTCTGTAGTTCCATGGATGTCAGGAAGTACGTGAAGCCCGGTTCGTCGACAGCGCGCGTGGTTGGCTCGATGGAGCATGAGCAGAATGCGTCTTTGCTTCGATAGAAGTTTCTCAGCAATGAAGCCCTATGTTTTGCGAGACAATCCCTGATGTGTGACTCAATGGTGCGCAGCTCAGCGTCGTAGGACCGAATACCTTTGATGGCAGCGATCATGCCTTCCTGCAGTGCATCTTCCTTGTCGAGTCCTGGGATTGACCATTTCGCCGTACATGATCGGATGATTGGTTCGAGGTCACTGAGGAGCTCCTCTTCCGAACGGCCTCGATGAGTGACATACGGTCGATCCAATCCATGGCAATGGACATGATAGGCTTGCCTTTGGTTGCGAGAGTGACTGTGCATAGATCCTCACCGTATGAGCCGATAGAGGGCCAGCCGATGAGCCTGGTGCCTGCGTGGCCTTTGATGTCGACCTCGTGGTCGCCATATTCCAGGAAGCGGGCGAACTGCTCGGCTTCGCTATGGCCCAGCGTTATCGGGTATTGGACGATGCGCTCCTGCCATGGGAACGCGCTGATTTTGAGATCGAAAGAGACTTTGTTCTTACTCATATTTTGTATGTCCATGTGCCACCGTCGTGGTATTTCTTGGCGCTGGAGACGGCCATTGCGAGTGGGGATCCGTCTCGTATGACAATGGCAGACCTCTCGATAGTATTGCGGTTCCACTTGCCCTGCGCTCTTTTGCGCAGGCCTTTCTGTCTCTCCAGGCACTTCCTGGAGCAATACTTCTTCCGTGGCTCATAATGTTCGATAATCTTACCGCAGAAGGCGCATGTATGCTTATTGTTTTCGCTGTTTCGTGGAAGCTGCGTTGACGATTGAGGAGATATTCTTTTTGAATTCAGCATATTCTTCTCTTACCTTCCGTGCTTTGCCATATTCTCGGTTCATTTCGGCCTTTCTGGCCTCGATTTCGGCTATTCTGGCTTGCAGAGAGAGCATTTCCTCGACCCATTTACGCGGAGGCGTCCATAGTCGGGCTATGGGCAGGTCTTCGGAGCGTTTTGCGAGGTACCAAGCCGGCAGCGGGCCTCTTGAGCGTTCCATTTCTTTTCGAACCTCTTTCGTGCCTGGAATAGGCGCGATTTCACTGTCCCGATGGGCACATCGTATTTCGCTGCCATATCAGCATAGCTTACGTTATTCGCGAAGTCAACAAGTGGTCTCCGATATTGTTCTTGCATAGAGCTTACTACCCTGACGACCTCCTCTGCGTGGATTTTGTTGGTTACGTAGTCGTCAACAGCGTTTTTGTGGGTAGCAACTTCCATTCTAGGGATTTGTTGTTGTCGTTTTTGGGAGGCGAGGGTTTCTTTTGCGATATTGGCTGTGATGGTGTTGATCCAGCCGGAGAACTTGTTCCGGCATTCGTAGTACTTCATGAATGCCGTCATGCGTATGAAGACCATCGATACTACGTCCTCTGTATCTTCTTTGCTTGTCAGGTAGTACTTTGCGATCCTCCTTATGCGTTCTTTGTGCCTATTCCAGAGGATTTCGAGTGCTCGATGGTCTCCGGACCGTGCCATGGATACAAGTAGGTCGTCCATTCTGTCATTATACACAAAAGCAGCGCTGGAAGTCAAGGCTTCTTGACGAAAATCAGCGGTTGTTGTATGATGGAATGTGAGCAAAGGGGGTCTTGTAATGACTATACGAGATACTCAGTTGAAGTTCAAAGGCGATCCTGGATTGAGAAGGTCAACGCTTGGACTGGTGGTGCATCATAGCGCAAATGCCAGCGCTACTGACACTGCTAAGTCGATAAATGAGTATCATCAAAACAACAATGGATGGATTGGTATTGGTTATCACTATGTGATTATGCCTGATGGGGTTGTGGAGCGAGGTCGGCCGGAGCATTGGATTGGCGCGCATTGTCCTGGGGTGAACTCGACGCACATTGGGGTATGTTTGTCGGGGCGTTTTGATGACCGGAGGCAGCCCACACGGGCTCAGCTAGAGGCCCTGGCTGAGCTCTGGGCGCTGTTATCGGACCGGTATGGGTGGTCGAAGCGGGACGAGTCTCTTTCGGGCCACAGAGACCACTACGCGACTGAGTGCCCTGGACAGAATTTGTACGATAAGTTGCCTGAAATCCGCAAAATGGGTCGCGAAGGAACGACAAGCATCGTCGATATCGAAGGTCTTGGCAAGTTTTCGTACAAAATGATCGACGACAAGTCGTACATTTCGGTACGCGACCTTGCGGCGACTATGACGATGAGTATTGATACGACAGGATGGCCGCACATCAGGCTCTTCCGCGAGTAAAATGCAGTGGCAAGCCAGCGTTCTTTGCTGGCGCTGATATGGTTAGTTTTCCCTCATGCGCCACCAGTGTTTTCGCGGCACTTTTTCGCGTAATCCGGGCTGGCAATTTCGTTGCATCGCGCGCGCGCGTGCGCGTGTAATTAAACTCTCTAACTATAGTGGTCTTAGATCTTAAACCCCAAAGATCTTTACTAAGCTATGCTATGTTAGGAGGTGTGCACGTTGTCGGACCGCGCGCTCCTTGCGCGGGCCGACGAGCTGGGGTCCTAGGGGGTGCGCCCCCTAGCGGGGTGCGGGGCAGGAGCCCCGCGAACTTCAACAGCCAACCACCTAGCCGCGTAACTATCATATAACCCCCACATGCACCGCAAAACCTCGCGACGACGCTTGACATGCATCATATAAGACAGAACTCAACACCGAAAAAACAAGTGAGTTGACTAAGTGAGGAAGTGTGACTTCGAAAAGTACGTCCACAGTTCGCGCAACGAGGTGAGCTTAGAGAAACGTCACTTACGGCGAAGGCGGCAGGGTAATCACAACTAAGTTTCTTGGCACGCTAAAAGCAATTAGCGTGTTGTGTCTTCCCTCGCTAACCAAAAGCACACAGAAACAGCCTCGGGCGCTTAGCCGTTGATCACTTGCGCATTGTTGGGCTAAGACGTCGACTATTCACCGTATTAGAGGTAAGCTTGTGCTCACACACACCTAAATGTGTGGCGGCTAACATACTTGCACCATGTTATCATGCGCTAACCACGCCCCCGGCACACGGCCCCGGCACACGGCCCCGGCACACGCCCCCGGCACACGGCCCCGGCACACGGCCCCGGCACACGCCCCCGGCACAC
>ERZ795050.1688-NODE-1688-length-27351-cov-7.051839_pt1 | contig 27351 bp, 14 predicted proteins | sample MGYA00375134_ERZ795050 | MGnify/ENA primary metagenome ERZ795050 (study PRJEB30179, sample SAMN05720221) | activated sludge metagenome | isolation source: Anaerobic digester | place: Japan | collected 2015-05-26 ... | reverse complement strand
CAGGGCGCCGACCTGCCGCCACCCTGACCGCTCCCCCGCGCCACACAAACCCAACGTCAAGCGCAACCGCGATTCGCCGCCGCTCCGCTCCACCCGCCCGTTGCGGAGCACCCCCCGTGTTCTGTCCCTTGTCTGGCTGACGACTGAGAGCTGATTGCTGAAAGCTCCCTTGCCCGCTCTTTGAAATCTGAAGACCAACCCCCTCCGGCCCAAACCCAGGAGCCAACACCTCAAGAACTCTCTCCGACCAAACAAACCCAACCCGCTCGGCCCGGAATCCTTTCCGGGCCGCATCCCCCGCGGAATCCTTTCCGCATTCACGTATGAATGACGATCGGAATCGTCGGCAGAAGGGTCCCAGATGGGAATCTGGGACCAGCGGGTCACAGCCCCGCCAAGTCGCCCCGACGGAGTAGGGCGCCGACCTGCCGCAGGCCTGACCCTGTCATTCATGCCGGCCGACTTCACTCGTCGAGCAATATGGGTACCAGCTTCTTCATCTCGCGCTGAGCGTTGACGCTTCGAACGATGCCTTTCCTGTCGATCAGGAACATCGCAGGGATTACGTCGATACCGTGCTGCCGGGCAAGTTCGTGCCAACCCGGTTTCGCCGTGTCGAAGAGCTGAGGCCAGTTCACATCCGGGTTCTGAGCAAGGAACTTCCGCAAGGCCGGAACTTCCCTGTCGCAACAGACCCCGACAACCATGAGGCCCTTTTTCCCGTACATGTTTCGGACCTCTTTCACCTGCGGCAGTGACTCGCGACAGGCGGGACACCAGCTCGCCCAGAAGTGCACCAGAATCACCTTGCCCTTGAGCGAATCCGTGGAGAACGGCTTGCCGGTCAGCAGTTTACCCTCCAGCACCAGCGGCTTGCCCCTCAACGCCGCACGTCGCTCGGCCGGGGTCATCGTTGCCAGATCCAGGGCGTTCTTCAGAGTCTTGTCAGGAAGCTTCTCGACCACGTCGGAGATCTGCTTGATTTCCTCCTTGGAAAGGGCTCCCGCGTACACCACCGCCTGAAGAGCCGTCGCCGCCCCGGGTGGAGCAGCGCCCTCGGCGCCCAGCAGGGCGGCGAATTCGTTCATCGCGGTTTTCCGTTGTGAGGTGTCGGCGGCCACAATAACCCTCGAAGCGGCCAATTGGATCTTGGCCCCGCGGTCGCCGCTCTCCGCGGCTGTCGTCAGGTTGGTCTTGATCGAATCGTTGCCCAGGGCCAAGGCGATGACTCGGTACCACGCCGAGTCGCCGGCCAATGATTTGTCAAACCTGGCCCGTCGTTCGAGGCATTCAATCGTCTTCTGAAGAATGGGCATCGCGGCGGGGGCGACCTTGGCCCGGACGGCCGGATCGCGCAGCGTCTTGGGATCCTCCGGCATGGCCTTCTTGAGGCTCTCATGCAATGCCTCGAATTCTTGTTCGAGCTGGGTCCGTATGTCGGGCTTCTTCTCGGTTCGCGCCGCCGCCAGTGTATCCGCCGCCGCGAACGTCGCCGCTCCGCAACCCAACAAACACATTGCCAGAAAACGTTGCATCGCTATCCTCCATTCCTTGCCATTGCGGTATGCAAGCCGGCGGTTCAGCGCGCCTCGTCTCAACCTGCCAATCCGTCACGTCGCCCCTGCTGCTGTCCCGGCATGAGTCTCAGGACCGGCTTCCCAGACAATGAACGTCAACATCATGAAATTGATGATTCGCCGTGTCACCCGCTGCTTCCCGCACGGCCGAGCCTTGCTCTTGACCACGTAGAACCCGCTCAGCTTGTCGTGCCATGCCTGTTTGTGCTCGTCAAACAGAATCCACAGATGATCGAGTGCGAAGAACAGCAGAAGAACCACCGCCACGAACGATCGGAACAGAAGGACCAAAGCCGTTGGTTTGCCGTCCAGCATATAGGCATAGCGGATTCTGAAGAGTCGATAGCCCGGTGTGCCCTTCAGTGACAGGCGGAAGCCGAGCATGTACAACACGAAAGCTATCGTGAACACGAAGGCGAGAACCGCATCCTCCTGCTCCTCAGTCCATGGACTCGATGAGATGGAAATGCAGATTCCGCCTATTAAGATGGACGCCAGGATCACCAGAATGATGTCGAAAAGCAGCGCTGCCGTCCGGCGGATGAAACCGGCGTAGTCCTCGTGTTTGTAAGCCGGCCCTGTCACTTGTGACATGCCGTCAATCTCCTGGGCGACTGATGCACCGAGGTCCGTGCCTCTTCTCAGGCTACCCAAAAAGCCGGATCGTCCTGCGAGCGATGCGCTCCCTCCGCGACGGTCAGCCTGGTTATGATGATAACACTTGTAACAACGGCACAAACAGATCAATCTGGTGTCAACAACCGGCAGAGCCCGCCCTGCCCGACGGGTCCGTGACAGCCCGGCCGGGGGGCCTCTTTCAGAACCGCGACCGCAAGGGAGCGGCGCTTCCTGTGATGTTGCAGATTTGCGGTTTGGCCCCTCGCCTTATGAAACCGCCCCCAGCATCGCCGTTGTCTGCATGTCCTGCGACGAGGCCGCATGTCGGCAAGAGGCGATCCACGCCCGCATGGCGCTGAGCGTTTGTGGCCATTTGCTCGACAACCGGCGTTTCAGAAAGGCGGCGTAGAGCCCGTCGCCGGCGTCGATCAGATCGCGCAGTCTGCTCATACGATCCTCGAAGACCGCCCTGACGCTGTTGGCATCCTCAGGTGCCGGCAACTGCACGCCGCTGAAGGCCATCGCATCGCCCCGGAGGGCAAAACTGAAGATGCTGCCCTGGGCTTCGATCTGCATAGCCGCCCGCACTGGCTGCTTGCCGCCTGATAAAGCGACCAGGGCTTCGGGCAGACGCGTCGGGCTGTCTGAGCTGACCGCCACCGACCCGCTCATCCTGAACGCGCACTGCATCTGCATTGACTTCTCGAACAGCACGGTCACCGCTCCCGACTTGGCGGTCGTTATGGTGGAAGACTCAACTTGCGTCGCATACCACAGCCAGGTCAGCCACTCGGTGCCGAGGAAATCGTTTGTTCGGCCTTCATCTGAATGCGCGTCCGGAGTCTCGCCTGCCCCTTCGGGCGGAGTCACAAAATGAGCCGGCCGGCAATCCTCGAACAGCCGGTTTTCGCCGCTTGCCGCCGCCCATCGCGCCGCGATCTCGCCCGCCGAGGCCGCCACGACGCCGCGGTCGAAGGTCTCGCGGAACAGCAGCATCAGCGATTCGGCCGCCGAGTTGCTGGTCGAGCCGAAGTAGAGTTCATTGCGCGTCAGATCCCAGAACACCGGGATTTGCTTCATCCGCCTGAACGCGCCGCTCTTGGCCTCGGAGTCCAAGCGCGCCAGAGCCTGCTCCCTGGCCTCGCGGCGCTGGGCCTTGCTGAGGAACTCGCGGCCGGTGGCTCGCAGCATCGCCTGCTCGTTGATCTTCTGGTAGCTGCGAACCAGTTCGGTCGGTGGCTTGTTGGTGTCGATCCGCAGAGCGAAGTACAAGCCGTCGGCCACTGCGTTCTTGGCGAAGTCGAACTCGGTGTCGAGAATGTGTTCACCGGTGCTCCACCCGATTTCGCTGTGGTCGGCCGTCTGAATGCTGTCGGCACCGATGGCCTTGGCCGCCAATTGTCCGAGCAGCGCCTCATCCACACGCTGGGGGCTCCGCCCCGAAACGAAAAACCGCTTGAAACTGAACGATCCCCTGTCAAACGCCATGACCAAAGCTCCCCGTAAACAAACGCCGCGAGGCGAACGTCAACCCATTCGAGCGTTCATCCGTTGGTGCGGGGTGCCATGGTAGGCAGGTCGGCCATACGGTCAAACCTCCCGAAGCCTTCGCGAGTGGTTGGGGTGTGAGTAATGGGGTCAGGCGCCTGTGAGTTTCCCAGATGTCTTGTGAGTGCTCAGCGATCGTCTCTTTGTGGTCCGGCGATCGGCGGCAGCGGACCATAAAGAAAAAACGCCGTCGCCAGCAGTCCGGCGGCCATGATCGCCAGCAGCTCGCGGTTGGGAGATTCGACGAAAAGCTTGTGCCACGGCCAGGCCGGAAGCCATTGCCTGAGTCTCAGCACCCACGCCGGATAGGGGTTGATCGGCGGAAGGGGTTCCTGTGCACCTTCCAGCATCGATAGATCCAGCCTTGTGCTGGCCAACTCCGCTGCCGGCCACTGGATGATCTGTTCCCCTTCAAACCGGTAGTTCAGTTCGCGGCGGATGATCCGCTGGTTGACCTGCGGATCCGCCTTGATGGCCTTGATCCGCTCTTCATTTCGATTTGCCTGATCCTTCAGGTCCGCCACCAGCCGTTCCAGCTTCTGTTCCGTCTCCATGATCTGTTCGGTTTCAGCATAAATGGGAGCCAGCACGCAGGGGGCGAAAACGGCCATGGCCAGCACCGTCAGCGCCCAGAACATGATGCAATGCTGGGCGACAACGCCCCCGGGGCTGTCCGCCCGACCGCCGCCTTGGGCGCCCTGTTCGGGGTGGATAGCGGTCTGGTTGTCCTGCTCGGTTGGGCAAGTGTCGGCGTCCATGCCCGAACCTCTGTCCGGCCGTTACTTGTTCCAGAACGTGCCTCCGAAGACGGCCTCGTCTCCGAGGTGTTCCTCGATACGGAGCAACTGGTTGTACTTTGCGACCCGATCGCTCCGTCTGACGCCGCCGGCCTTGATCTGACCGGCATTCGTCGCTACTGCAATATCGGCAATTGTGGTGTCTTCAGTTTCGCCGCTTCCGTGACTGACCACCGTCGTATAGCCGTTTCGCATGGCCAGATTGATGGTGTTGAGCGTTTCGGTCAGGCACCCGATCTGGTCGGTTTTGACCAGGATGCTGTTGGCGATCCCTTCCCGAAACCCTCGCCCAAGGCGATTCATGAGGGTCGAACACAGGTCATCCGCGACAAGCTGGATCTTCCCACCCAGGCTGGCGGTCAGTTTCTTCCAACCGTCCCTGTCGTCCTCGGCCAGCCCGTCTTCAAGGCTGCGAAGAGGCCATTTCCTGCATAGAGCCAGCCAGCAGTCGATCACCTCGTCGCTGCCGAGGATCCGGTCCGGATCGCTCTTGAAGAGGCAATACCCTACCTTGCCCTTGGCCTTGGCCTCACCGAATAGCTCACTCATGGCCGGATCCAGGGCAAAAAAGATCTGCTCGCCCAGCTTGTAGCCGGCTTTCTCCACGGCCATGGCCATCAGCTCGAAAGCCTCATCATTGTTCTTGAGCTTCGGGGCAAAACCACCTTCATCACCGACGGAAACGCTGTAACCCCTTTCGCTCAGAATACTTGCGAGGGTTTGCTGGATCTCGGCACTCCACCGCAAGGCTTCGCGGAAGGTCGGGGCACCCCACGGTTGAATCAGGAATTCCTGGAAATCCACGTTGTTGTCGGCGCGCCGGCCCCCGTCGAGCATGTTCATCATCGGGACTGGCATGACATGGGCACTTACCCCACCAAGGTATCGGAAGAGCGGCAGTTTGCACGCCTCGGCAGCCGCCTTGGCCACTGCCATCGAGACTGCCAGGATGGCATTGGCCCCGAGGTTGCCCTTGTTGGGGCTGCCATCGAGATTGATCATCTCCCGGTCCACCGACTCCTGGTCGCAGGCATCGAGCCCCAAGATGGCTTCGGCGATCCTCTCGTTGATGTTTTCAACGGCTTTCAGTACGCCCATGCCCCCGTATCGCGCCATGTCCCCGTCGCGAAGCTCGACCGCCTCATCTGCGGCTTTGGACCTCCCCGACGGAACTGAGGCCTGCCCCACACACTCGTTCTCCAGCACGACGGTGGCTTCAATGGTCGGGTTGCCGCAAGAATCCAGGATTTCTCTGCCGTTGACGTAAACGATTGCTGTTGATGACATTGCGAGTCTTGCTCTCGATACAAAAGGAAGGCTTGAAGTCTGCGCCCCGGGTCACCAGCCGGCTTGTCCCAGGCTCGCCGGTCGCCACTATACGGCCGTGCCCATGAGCGTCAAGAACATGGATGCTGGAAGACCCGCGGACACTCTTGGCCGGGGCCAACAACGGGCTGTCTGCGAGCGTTCCCTCATCGCCGCGGACAAGGCCGCCGGTGAAACCCGAACCATGCCCCCGCCGGATTCGTCAACAATACTCGAAGCGTCCGCGAGAGTCGGAAATCTTACGGCCAGGCATCTGTGCGGCTTGCGCGCATGCTCCTGGATCGCAGAGCGCTCGGGTTGCGGCCTGGCCCTTTGCTCGCGCTCGAGGTTCGGAACGGGCCGTCCGGACTGTTGTGGCCCCATGCTCGATCGCAGCTCAGTCCGCCCTTGTGGCAAGTATCAATCTCAATACAATAGCCGGGCTGTTGCCGACTTGACCTGGAATTCGTTTGTTACCCGGACGGTGGGTACCGGGTCGTTTGCTGCGAGCGGAGATTTAGATGCCAAACTACAGTACGACTGACATCCGGAACGTGGCCCTCGTCGGCCACCAATCCTCGGGTAAGACGTCGCTGGGCGACGCCATCCTTCATGCGACTGGGACGACCAACCGGTTGGGCGACGTCAATGCCAAGAGCAGCTACCTCGACTTCATGGACGAGGAGAAGAACCGAGGTTGCTCGATTGATTCCGCCCTTATACACGTCACCCACAAGGGCAGGCAGATCAACGTTGTGGATACCCCCGGCGCTCCGGATTTCATCGGCCCCGCGATCGCAGCCTTGGCCGGCGTCGAAACGGCCATTTGCGTTATCTCGGCCACGGCGGGCATCGAAGTCAACACCCGCCGGATGATGGAGCGGGCCAAGGAGCACGGCCTTGGCAGAATGATCGTGATCAACAAGATCGAGGCCAACCCCGACTGCGCCGGCGTCGTCGCCGCCGTGCAGGAACTCTTCGGCAACGAGTGCCAGCCGATGAACCTGCCGGCCAAAAAGGGTAGGGCGGTGATCGACTGTTTCCAGCAGAGCGACGGCCAGGCGGATATTCTGGATGTGGCCTCGGCGCATACCGCTCTGATCGAACGCGTCGTCGAGGCCGACGAGGCTATGATGGAGCAGTATCTCGAAACCGGCGAGGTCGACGTGACCAGGCTTGGCGCCGTAGTAGCCAAAGCGATCGTGGCCGGAACCTTCGTTCCCATCCTGTTCACCGACGCTCGCGGTGAGGTGGGCGTGTCTGAACTCCTTGACGTTATCGCCGAATTTGCCCCTTCACCCCTCGAAGGCAAACAGCGCGTTCTCAAGGTCGATGAAACTGAAACGCCCGTCAGGCCCGACAGGAACGAGAAGCTCGTGGGGCAGGTTTTCAAGGTCTTCAGTGACCCAAAGAGCAATATCAAGTATTCCGTCTGCCGGATCCATGCCGGCAGCCTCAAGTCCGATTCGCAGATCTATGTTGGCGACGATCGAAAATCGCAGCGGCCCGGACAGCTCCACAAGCTGCAGGGGGCCGAGCACCCCGAGATCGATGAGGGAATTGCCGGCGACATCATCGCCATGGCCAAAATCGAGGCCCACATCGGCGACGTCGTGCGATTCGAGGCCGGCGGCGGGACCATCGCCATGCCTAAGTTCCCGCACCCGATGTTCTCGTTGGCCATTGAGCCCAAGAGTCGCGGTGACGCCGACAAGGTCAGCGGGGCCCTGGCTCGATTCTGTGATGAAGACCCCTGCTTCATCGCCGATCGCGACACGGTGACGCACGAACTGGTGATCCGCGGTGTGGGCGACCTGCATTTGCGGTCGATTCTGTCGCGCATGGCTCAGTACTTTAAGCTCGAGGTCAATACCAAGCCGCCCAAGATCCCTTATCGCGAGACGATCACCGGCAGCACCAAGGACGTCGAGTACACGCACAAGAAGCAGACCGGCGGTGCAGGCCAGTTCGCCAGGGTCATCATTGCCATGGAGCCGAACGAGCGCGGCGCGGGCTATGAGTTCATTGACGAAATCTTTGGCGGAGCGATCGACCTGTCGTTCCGCCCGAGTGTGGACAAGGGTATTCAGGCCCAGATGAAGGAGGGCGTGCTCGCCGGCTATCCGGTCGTCGACGTGAAAGTGCGGCTGACTGACGGCAAGACGCACCCCGTTGATAGCAAGGACATCGCGTTTCAGATCGCCGGCCGCGAGGCCTTCAAGAAGGCCTTCATGCAGTGCAAGCCGGTGCTCCTGGAGCCGATCGTGCACGTCGAGGTGACCGTTCCGAACGATAAGGTGGGAGACATCCAGGGCGATCTCGCGTCGCGTCGCGGTCGGCCGGAAGGCCAGGAAATGCTCCCTGGCGGCCTGAGCGTCATTTCCGCCCGGGTTCCGCTTGCCGAGATGTCCGACTACCACTCGCGGCTGTCCAGCATCACCGGAGGCCAAGGCAGCTTTACTATGGAACTGTCGCACTACGAGAACGTTCCCGGCAACATCCAGCAGCAGATCATCGAGAACGCCAGAAAAGCCCGCGAAGAGGCAAGGGCCTGATCAGCGGCTCGACCGACCTGAACGCTTGCATTTCGCGCGCGGGCACGTCGCGTGTCCGATGGCGGTCTGCGCAGGCCTGCCGCCGGGTGGCGGGCAGTCGCGAGGCGCGCCTCATTCGCGGGTTCTTGCTCTCGCTGCCAGGATCACCTTTTCATCAGTGCCGTGCCTCCGAATGCCATTGGCCGGAGCGTGGCCGGTATGCTGACGGAGGCCGCACAGACAGCTGGCGGCGAGGTCGATGCCGGCACGGGCGACGATGGTTGCGCCTCCTGGCAACGTGTCCCAGATCAGCGCCCAGGCCCGGACGTTGGTGCCCTTGGGACGGTCCTGCCTTCCGGTTGCATAAGACCGACCGGGAAAGATCGGAAGGAGCCATGGAGACGATCTACCTCTCGAGACTCTTGGCTCGAACGGAAACACTATGCCGGTGCATTTCGCCGCTCGGGGGGAACAAACCCCGTTCTCAATTCTGCATTCGCCATTCTTCATTCCCGGGCGCTGCCGTACGCAACGCAGAGGCTGATTGGCTGGTTTGACGTGCAGGGCCTTTGCCAGAAAGGGCTTCGACAACTCGGCTGGATGCGCTGAACGCCTGCGGATTGCCCCTCGCTGCAAGATTACGCGGTGGCGTCTCCATGTGATTCGTCAACACACGAGGCGGGCTCTCTTTCAGCGGCTTGCTTGGCATTGGGCTGCAAAGCAGGATCAGCCCGCTTTCCGCTTTGTCGATCAAGGCTTGGCCAGGCGATTCAGTGTCGAGAAGTACTTGTGGGCTTCGATGAAATCGGCGGCCGCGTATTCGAAAGTGTCCACGCTGAGTCGCCTGACGTTGGGGAGCGCCTCGCAGGCGTGAAGACCCTCCCACTGGCGAAAACGTACGGTGATCGTTGCCGGCAGCGATGGGCGGTACACGGGTAGACGACGTGGTTGCGACAAAACCCTTCCGGTCGTCTCGCGTATTTCCTGTCGAACCATGGCGATCGGCCGCATCTGGGCGGCGTTGAAGGACCAGCCTGTCTTGGTCACCACAAACTCGAAACCTGCCGGGATGGTCTCGCGCACTTGGTCGGCCAGCTTGTCATCTCCCGTGATCATCGCCACCGGCACGCCGAAATGTCCGGCAAACGCCGCCGCCCACTCCGCTTCGCCCACCGGCGTTCCGTTGACCCGCAGTTCCAGAACGTTCCGCGACCAGGTATGTGCAAACGTGGCGTCGGCCGTGGCTGCCCGGGCGTGATAGCCGATCAGAATCAGGGCGTGAAACTCGGGGCTGATGCCTTCGACCATGCTGTTGAGCGGTCCCCAGCCGCTGATCAGCTCAGCCGCAGGATGAAGCTTTTCCAGATCAATGTTGTTCCCGTCACAATGGGCATCTTTGACAACAATCCGACGGGCACCGGCCGCCACGGCTCCTTCAATAGCGGCGTTCACCTCTGCTGCCATCCACTCGCATGCCCGCTCATAACCGGATCCGCCTGATTCCCATTGATGCAGGCCGAATACGCCGCAGATACCTTCCATGTCGGCGGAGATGAAGATATTCATGCGTCAGGTGCTCCTCCTCAGCCGAAAACCGAGGTTGCAGTATACCAACGAACCGCCGGCGACCGCCAATCGCCTTGCCGCACTTGCCCCAAGCGGGTACAACTCTCGCCAAGTGCAAGTAGTTGTCCCCATTGCCTCGGAGGACACCACCCAATGCTGTTGTGCCAGTTGCTGCTGATCTGCCGGTTGGCGGTACTGTCGCCCGCGGACTACTTCAAGATCCAGGTCGTTGACGCCCAGACCGGCCGGGGCGTCCCACTGGTGGAGCTGACGACCACCCACAATGTCCGCTACTACACGGACAGCAACGGCCTGGTCGCTTTCTATGAGCCCGGACTCATGGATCAGCGAGTGTTCTTCACCGTCAAGAGCCACGGCTATGAGTATCCCAAGGACGGTTTCGGCATGGCCGGGACGGCCCTGGACATCAAACCCGGCGGCAGCACCGTCCTCAAGATCAACCGGATCAACGTCGCCCAACGGCTGTACCGCCTCACTGGCGGCGGCATCTACCGCGACACCGTCCTGCTCGGGCTGAAACCCCCGATCAGAGAACCGCTGTTGCATGGGCGGGTCCTCGGCTGTGACAGCATACAAGGGGCGGTCTATCGCGGCAGGCTCTTCTGGATGTGGGGTGACACGAGCTGGCCGGCCTACCCGCTGGGCAATTTTCACATGACCGGGGCCACCTCGGCCCTGCCCTCGGCCGGCGGACTCGATCCGGACGTCGGCATCGATTACGACTACTTCCTTCGCGACAACGGCTTCGTAAAGGAGATGGCTCCTCACCCCGGTCCCGGACCCGTCTGGCTGGACGGCTTGGTTACCCTGCCCGATGAGTCCGGGCGCGAACGCCTCTACGCATTGTATGCCCGAGTCAATACCGCCATGGAGGCCCAGGAACGCGGCCTCATGCTCTTTGATGACCAGAAGGAGATCTTCGAAAAGGTCGTCGAATTCGACCTTAAGGCGCCCGTCAGGCCGGCGGGACATCCGTTCAGGTGCGAGGTCGATGGCAGACGGTTCGTTTACTATGACCCCGGCTACCCGTTCGTACGCATCGCTGCCGACGCCCGGCTGCTAAGAGATTCTGCGAACTATGAAGCATATACCCCACTCGTCCATGGCAGCAGCGTGGAATCTCCCACGTTCGACCGGCGTCCTGACGGTGCGTTACGTTATGCATGGAAGAGGAACACGCCCGGGCTCACACCGGCCGACTTTGCCAGGATGATCAAGGACGGGCTGCTCAAACAGGAAGAGGCGCTGATCCAGACGACCGACGTCGAGACGGGCAAACGCTTCCAACTGCACGGGTCCTCGGTCTGCTGGAACGAGTACCGCCGGCGATGGGTGATGATCGCCTCCGAGATTATGGGCACATCGATGCTCGGCGAACTGTGGTATCTCGAGGCCGACACGCCGCTGGGGCCGTGGGTCTACGGCCGCAAAATCATCACCCACGACAAATACAGCTTCTACAACCCCAAGCAGCACCCGCTGTTCGCCAAGGATAACGGGCGGTTCATCTATTTTGAGGGCACGTACACGGCTTTTGTCTCAGGCACGCCGATGCTCACACCGTGGTATGACTACAATCAGATCATGTATAAGCTCGACCTGAACGATGATCGCCTGGCTTTGCCGGCCCCCGTGTACGAGCTTTCGTTCGAGCCCGGCAAGCAGATGCTGGGGCGGTGGGACAGTGTAACGCCCGGCCGGGACTTCCCGAAGATCGCGTTTTTCGCGCCCGATCGGCAGTTCGCGGGCAGCGTGCCGGTCTATCAGCATAAGTCCGCAGATGGCGCAATGACTCTCATCGTCGGTGACACGGCCTCTGGAGCGGGCGAAACGGCTGACAAGCCGTTGTTCTACGCCCTGCCGGCAGGCATCCAGTCGCCGCCGATGGCCTTGGTCGGACTGCATCTTTCCAAGGCAGGTGACCGTTCACAGGCTTTCTACTCAGTGTCTGCGACAGCTCCCGCCACAGGTGCGGCCCAGGCGGATAAACCGCTCTGTCTGGTATGGCCAAGCCCCTACACAGCCGCACCGCCTTTGCCGCCCAAGGAGGACATCAAGCCCGGCCCGCCGCAGTGAGCGGCCCATGGTCAACCGCCAACCGGGCTCTTTCTCGACTTGTGAACGGGCCGGCAAGCACGAACGCTCGGCAGACAGTTCAGGCAAGGGCAAGAGGCGATGCGCCGGGACCGCCCGGGTCTGCGGCAGTCCAGGTGGCTCTCTCGGAACCTCGAGCGCAAACGAGGGGCAAACCACAAGGTTGCCACGACATAAGAAGGTCGCTCCTTTACGGTCGCGGTTCTTAAGGTGAACCCTCGCGTTTGCCGCGAAGTCTGTCACGGATCGTCTGCCCTGAAAAGGCGTTGTTCTTCAGTCGGCGAGAGTCCTGCCCGGGATTAGTTGTTCCACCCGGTAACAGTCGAAACAGAGAAGTAAAAATGAGACGAAGCTTTCGACGAGAAGGGTTGCTGAAGGCAGCCTGGCGAGCAGGCAGGCCGTGACCTGAGGGAACGCCGAGCAAGCTCGGAAACAAAGCTTGCGGATGCGGACCCCATGGTCCAAGGAGGAAGGCTACCGCTGTGGAGACCGGAGCCCTCGCCCCCAAGCGAGAACAAGGCGGAATGGCAAAAGCTCCATGGGTCCGCCGGGGCAGTAGCGATGGCATATTTGCGAGGAGAAGAGATGCAACACGGGAGACCCGTTCCGGTGGCGGCCGAAAGCCGGACAACGGGTGGCCCGTTAGGGGCGGGACCGGTCCGGACGGGGTCGAACGAGCTCGTCGTACCGACGAAGCGGGTCACGACCATGGAGGGAAGGAGCCTGAGTCGAAGGATCAGCGTAGGAAACGACGCGGAAGGAAAGGGGAGTGGGGTTGAGCCTGAGGCGGACCGCCTTCTTGCGGGTTGCAACCCAAGCTGACCTGCGATTCAGCAACATGCGCACAAGCTGCACACACGTCTGGCCGTGAGGTTTTAAAGCAGCGCGCCACGTCTCGATTCAACACGCACGAATCACGCCTCGCTCGTGGTATTCCCCCCTGGCGTCGAGCCATGTAGAATAGCCGGCCAGAGGTAGTGCCGCTCGCGTGCCGAAATCAGTTCCGTATCCTTATGAGATGGGAGGTGTCTAATGTTTCGCGGTCTGATCGCAGGTCTGGTACTCGTATCACTGATCACGCCGGCTGTCGCGGCAGATGAAACCCAGGTCGTTTGGCAGATCGGCCGGGCGGATAACGATTACCGCGACCTGGCCCACCTCACTAATCTCGCCGACTTTGGCAAGACGTTTCCCGACGGCGTGAAATTCACGGTCGGCAAGAGCGACCCGGCGAAGGATTTCCCCTTCATCCATCCGGGTCCGGCGGATGCCTGGGCCGGCAAGCGCGAACACCCGTTCACCATCAACTTCGAGCTGGCCGCAGTGCCGGATGACGGTTGTGAGCTGCGAGTCGATCTCGTCGACGCACACGCCGATGCCCCGCCGCGGCTGATCGTGGAGATCAACGGCCAGCGAGGCGAGGTGGCTTTGACGCCCGGGACCGGCGATCCGACGCTGATCCGGCCGGAGAAGGGCAAGAATCGCACGCTGCGGTTTTTCTGCAACACGAGCGTACTCAAGCAGGGGGCCAACAAGATCACAATCACCGCCACAAGGGGCTCGTGGTTTCTTTATGATGCGATCACGCTGGCCCGCTTGCCGAAAGAGGTCGCTTCGGCGCTGGAGCTTGCCGTTACACCGAGCATCTTCTTCGTGGAGCGGGACGGTCGGCTGCTGCAGGAGTTCAACTGCTACGTTGCCGGCGTGTTGAGCAGTGAGCCGGTGGTGATCGAGGTTCGCACCGGTGACGGTCTTCTGTCAAGCGGCAGGCTTGCGCAGGCGTCGCTGGGAACACTGAGCGGGCAGGTGCTCATACCGCCGGCCGAGAGCACGCGTTCGCTGGTGATCCGGGCCATCTGTGGGAAGCAGACCGCCGTGGTCACCGTGGATCAGAAGCCCCAGCGCAAGTGGCACATCTTCTGCGCGCCGAGCACGCACACGGACATCGGCTACACCGATCTGCAGGAGAACGTCATCGCGCTGCACAACCGTAATACCGACCTTGCCCTGCAGCTCATCCAGGAGTTCCCGCTATACCACTGGAACCTCGAATCCTCGTGGGCGGCGCAGATGTGGTTTCGTGACCGGCCGCAGTGGCGTCACAAGGAGCTCTACGAGGCGAGCAAGAATCGTCGCGTGGGCATCGAGGCCGGCTATCTCAACATGCTGACCGGCCTGTGTTCGGAGGAGGAACTGGTTCGCAACCTGTACTACTCGGCCCGGCTGCATCGCCAGCACGGCGTGCCCTTCGAGAGTTTCACGCTCACTGACGCACCTTCCCACGTGTGGAGCATTCCGACGATCCTGGCCGGGGCGGGCATCCGTTACGTCAGCGTGGGCATCAACGGCATCCGCGCACCGCTGCTCAAGCAGAACCTGCACCACAAGTCGCCCTTCTGGTGGGAAGCCCGTGATGGCAGCAAAGTGCTGACCTGGTTCACGCCGGGATACTCCCAGGCGGGGCAAATCGGCTTGAACGAGGGGCCCGAGCGGATGCGGGCGGCGATCGAGAAGGACCTGTACTGGTGGGACCATCGCGAGGACTACCCGTTCGATGCGATCCTGCTGCATGGGGCCTACTCGGACAACGTCGCCATCGGTCGGGCAATTGCCGAGTCGCTCACCGAATACAGCAAGCGGTATGCGTATCCGAAGGTCATTCTCTGCGCCAACAACCACTTCTTCGAGCACATCGAGAAGAACTTCGCGGACAAGATTCCGACCGTCCGCGGGTGTGGCGGCAGTTGGTGGGAGGACGGAGCGGCTTCCAGCGCGTTCGAGACGGCCGTCAACCGTGTCGCTCATCAGGATGCGGTGGCCGCCGAGGCTATCTGGGCGGCCGGCGGCAAGGACAAAGCCACGACCGGTGCTCAAAGCGCTTTCAACCGCGTTTGGGACAACATTCTGCTTTACGACGAGCATACCTGGGGAGCATGGAACAGCATCAGCGCGCCGACCTCGGATTTCGTCACGCGTCAGTTCGCGGTTAAGGCGGCCTATGCGACGGATGCGGCGAGGCAGATCCGTCAACTCATGAGTCGCGGCTTGAACCGCTTGGCGGCTCGGGTCAATGTGCCGGCGGGCTCACTGCTGGTGTTCAACCCCTCGGGCAGCGTTCGCACCGGCGTGGTCCATGCGGAGATTCCGCGGCACATGCTGGTCATGGATGAAGACGGCCCGCTGCCGCAGCAGGTGGTCAAGGAGGACGTGCTGGAGAACGTCACCGTCGCACTGCTGGCCCGCGACGTCCCGCCCGTCGGGTACCGGACATACCGCGTGGCCAAGGACACCGGCAAGCTTGCGAATCCGCCGGCCCGGTTCAAGGACAACGTGCTTGAGAACGACTTCTACCGGGTGACCTTCGATCCCAAGACTGCCGCCGTGGCCAGCATCTTCGACAAGATGCTCAAGAAGGAACTGGTCGATCAGTCGAGCAAGTACAAGCTGGGACAGGTGATCTATGGCGTGGGGGGTGATTTCACCGGCGAAAAGGAATGGTGGGGTCCGGACCCCGCCAAGATCGTTTTCAACGAACTGACCGGCAAGAGCGTCGAGGCGGGGGCTCGCGGCCCGCTGTTCAGCAGCGCCAAGTGCAAGGCTGAGATGAAGGGTTTCCGCAGCGTCGAACTTGAGACCATTCTCTACGAGCAGGAGCGCCGGATCCAGTTCGTCGTCCGGCTCAACAAGGAGATGACCTTCGACCGCGAGGCGCTGTACGTCGCATTCCCGTTCGCGGGGGCCAACCCCCGGTTCCGCTACGAAATCGGTGGCGGGCACGTCAAACCCAATGACGAGCACCTGCCGGGCGGCTGCCGCGACTGGTTTGCCGTGCAGAGGTGGGTCACGGTGCACACGGACGACGCCGCGGTAATCTGGTCGCCGGTGGACACGCCGCTGATCACGTTGTGTGACCTGACGCCGGGCAAGTGGCTGGACACGTTGCCGATCACCAACGGCACGATCTTCGCCTACTGTCTGAACAACTACTGGTTCACCAACTACAAGGCCGGCCAGGACGGAAACTTTACCTTCCGATTTGACCTGACCAGCGGCAAGTCGTTCGATCCGCAGTCCGCGTGCGTTTTCGGCGAGGCGGCAGTCCAGCCGATGCGGTCGATCCGGCTTCACCCCGGCCGAGGAAAGAAGGGCCTGCCTGCGAGCGCGAGCTTCTGCCAGGTTGGCCCGGCCAACGTCATGCTCACCGCCTTCAAGGATGCCGACGACGGCCGGGGTGTGATCATTCGCCTCCGAGAAACCGCCGGGAAAGACACGACCGCAGTTGTCAAGACCGTTCTGCCCGACGCCAAAAAGGCCGTGCTCTGCGACCTCGTCGAGCGCGATCAGGGACCGGCCGAGTTCAGCAACGGCGAACTCAAGGTGCCGGTGAAGGCCGATTCGATGGCGGCGGTGAGAATCGAATAGCTGTGAGCGGTCAAGGGAAGCTGTCAGTTTTTGCTTGTCAGCTATTGGCCGAAAGGGTGGGAACCGGTGGTTCTTAAACGAGTGCCGGCGATCGGAGTCGCGGGTTGAAGACTATCGGTTCGTGACTGTGGATAAGCTGAATTCGTGGCGGCCGGCCGGGAGCCGGAGGCCAAGTTCTCCGGTATTCCGAGCATCGACGGGAGCATCCTGCCCATCGATTGTCGCGCGGGGTGTCCTTCCCTGAATCGCGGGGCAGTTGACCGTGCAGGTCCTGGCCGGGCCGTCGGTAACACCGGTGATGCGGTCGTCCGCAAGGCGCAGCGTCAGCGGTCCCTCGCAGCGGACCGTGATTCCCGCGGTTCCGATGAAGCGGCCATCAAGAATGTGAATCATCGTCTCCTGCTCGGTTTTGCTCACGACAGCAACGCGGCCGTCGAAGGTCACGGCGTCGATCGTTTGCCGCTGCGCGTCAGGGTAAAAGAATACCAGGTCGCGGCCGGCTGAGTGCTCGATAGTTAACACTCCCGGTCCGGGGCTCGCCGGCTTGGGCGGCGGCTCCTCCTGCTTGTGCGGAACCAGCGCTGCCAGATAGTCGGCGTCGGCCGGCGCCGTCACATGAAGGGCAATCTGGTTCTCTGCGACGGCGGGCATTGGATCCGGTGCGACCCAAGCCGGCGCCGGCTCGCTCTCGTAGCCCCACCGACTGGTGGTCAACTGAGCGGTTCGGCCACCAGAACCGCCATGTCGATGCCGTATTGGCCCTTGCATCGGGCCATGGGCCCGGTCACCTCGACGTCTGACGCCAAAACCTGCACCGTCCAGCCTGTGGAGAACCGTGAGGCGTCTGTTCCCACGTCGTCGCGGATCACGACGTAGTCGGGTCCTTTGACGAATAGGACCTCCCGACGCCACGGAATCTGATAGCGGTTCCATTTGATCTCGCCGTTCACGCCGGGGGGCAGGGGTCCTTCCGGCAGATCCGGCACGCGCTGCAGGCTTCTGACCAGAATCTCGCCCCGGCAGAAGTCCACATCCGGCAGCGAGACGAATTGCGAGATTTCGCCCTGGCCCCAGACTCGGCGCCGATCGAAGTCGAGCGTGCTGTGCAGCCAGGGCTGTTCGATGCTCGGCCGGTACATGGAGCCGAAGTCGAGCGAAATCGGCCGACCCAGCGCATACCAGTGAAAACTCCCTTCGTCGCAGTCAAAGTGCTGGTCGATCGGCCCCATCTTGAACAGGAAGTATGATTCGCGGTCTGTGCCGTACTTGTTGCGGAACAGGACGCCGTAGCCCGGCAGTCGTTCGCTCGTCAGCGGGGTAGGCGGAGCAACCTCCGGAATATCGGGGTCGATCAGGAGCAACGGCTGGAGCCACCCCTGTCCGAAGCCCAGGCCGTGCTTGCCGAAAAGGACCGACCCGCCGCGTCTCCACGCGTGCATCATGCGTCCGGCGAAGGTCGGATCTTTCTCTCGCAGCAGGGCGGCGGTCCATGCAAAGACGTTCTGGAGGCTTTGGCTGTGATAGGAGGAGGTCGTGTCGCCCACCGTCGGCAACATGTGGCAGCCTGCGCGGCCGTCAAACGGCGTCTGGATGCGAAAGAAGTAGTCCATCGTCTCCCGAAACCGCGGCTCGTCGGCGAAATCGGCGAAGCCGTTCAACTGCATCAGCCGCATGGCGATGATCAGGTAGTGCATCGTGAAGCCCTGGTAGTTGGGAGCTTCGCACCACGCACCGCCGGGCGAGACGCATTGGTCAAACTCCAGCCGCATTTCGCGCTCGACGTAGCCCATCCATTCCTTCTGTTTGGGATGTCCCTTGAGCAGAGCCGCTACCGCAGCCCGGCAGGTGTAGTCGTCGCTGTGGAAGTTCACGTTGCCGCGATGAAAGCCCTGATTCCGGCCCGGCCAGCGATTCTCGTCGTAGAGGCAGTATGCGAAGAACGCGAAGGTCCGAAGGCACCAGTTGCGCTGGGCTGCCGTCATGCTCGGGCTCGATGCCAGCACATCAAAGGACAAGGCCAGTGTCCTCAATGGACGCGTGAACGGGATGGCACACAGGCTCTCGCCATAGTTGCCGCCTTCGAGCGCCTCGTCCACCCACTTGCGAAGCTGCGTCATCAGTTCGTCGATGGCGCGTCGGGCAACGCGCTCGTCACCTGTGGCCAGGTACAGTCCGACCGGGTCTTCAGGAGCATCGGGGTGATCCTCCAATACCCGCTTGAACAGCGGATGGGTCCGGGCCTTGCCGCGGATAGCCGGGATGTCCGCCGGCCTGCACAGCAGATGCGGATACTCGATTTCGTCCATACCCGGCCAGTTGAGCACCATGTCTTTGACCCTGTCGAGCGGGTTCTGCCCGAGGCGAACCGCTTGGAGCATCATCAGGCTGGCGCCAGTGGGTTTGTTGCGCAGGGCTTCCGCCGCCGGAGAGAGCACGATCGCCCAGGTTCGCGCACCCTGATGGAACGGCAGAACCGCCCGTGCACGGCCGCCGGGGCCTGTGCTGATCCGGATCACGTTCGGAGCGGGGTTGGCCCATTCGGAGGGTTTGAGCGGCAGGATTCCGACATATCCGCCTTCCGGCCGATATGCCGCCCACCAGAGGCCGTAGTCCTTCCACCAGGCATAGAAAGGCTGGATCCGTCCGGTCCATTCCTTGGAGAAATCGATTGCGTAGCCGCTGGTCAGTTTGCCTTCGCCGGGTGGGGCAAGACGGCCTCGGCCGTGACCGTGTGTCAGACCGGCCGGGTCACTCAGCTCCACAACCATCTCGCCGGCATCCAGCTTTCGAAAATCCTCATGAACGACGACGACGGGTTCGTCCGGGATGGTCCCGTAACGGCAGGTATACTCGCTGCCGTCGGCACACTCGTACTTCGCTTCGCGCCAGTCGATCAACGAAGTCCGCGGAAGCCCAACCGCGTTGATGCTTCGCAACGGCGGCAGCCCTTTGAGCTGGAAATAAACCTGCGAGCTTCGGATCGACGGCTTGTTTGCCTCCACACTCCGGATCGGTGGTCCGACTTCTTCGACAGGCACGGGGGGATCGAATGATTGGGTGCCTGACCAGGAGTGGACTCGAGCGAAGTCGTAGTCGATCCGCCGTTCATGGTACTTAGGGCCGAAGTCCGGCACGACCGCAACCGAGAACCCTTCTCGCGGATCCCGCCTGACGATGCGGAATCGCCGGGTTTGGCCTGCGTCCAGTGCCACGCGCACCATCACGAGTGCCTTCGCGATGCTGCCGTCGGGGTTTACGTCCGCAGCCCCGAAATCCGAGCGAACCTCACGGCCGTTCTCGTCCACGACCGCGAGCATCCATTTGTCCCGAGTATCCGGCGGCACGCAGACCAGCCGCGCGATCCACTGCTCATCCCAACGGCGGCCGAGTTGTTCGGCAATGGTCCACTCGGCGATGGTAATCCGGCGGTCGGACGGTGCTGAACAGGCAGACGCGGCAACAGCAACACCGACGAGAACAACCAGGATCGGGCGAGAGAACGGTGTCATGAGCGGGCTCTAATACACACGGTCTCGGGTTCCGAAAATACTCATATTACCACCCTGCTGCTTCACCGGGGATGTCGGATCAGATGCTTCTTCGCCGTGACGGTCACACCTTCACCGGTCCAATCCTGGCCGGTCTTGTTGACGTAGATCTTCGTGCCGTCGGACAAGGTGGTTCGGAAGACGCCCGGGGCGAGCATGTGGTGGTCGGTGATGAATTCGTAAACCAGCGGGCCGTTCCATTGCTGCGTCTCGAGATACTCTTTGCGGATCTTGTCGATCTCCTCTCTGGTGGGGGCGGCGTTGAACTCGTAGCCGGTGCGTCCGGCCAGTTCGGCGCCGCCGCCGTAGCAGCACAGGCCGTGGTAGACGACGTGCTGCATGGGCACCCAGTGGTCGATGAGGCCAGCCTCGCAGAAACCGTTGCCCGGGAACTTGCGGGATGCGCCGTCGCCGGGATACGTGGTGTTTCCTGCGTTCACGATGATGCCGAGCAGCGGCACGATGCTCGTCTCACAGCCGACGGTGCCGAAGATTTCGGCCGCGTATCTGAAGTATTCGATCGCTCCCTCGCCGTATTCGCGGCGGGTGATGATGCGGTTGTTGGGCACGCCGCTTCGGGCCGGGAAGGTCTCCTCCATGACGGACAGACAGGCGTCCCAATAGTGCATCCCGCGCAGGCCCAGTTCGCGCAATCTGGGCAGGTCGCGTTTACCGAACCGCTCGAGCATTTCCTGGGGGATGCCCTGATATGAGAAGCCGCCGATCCAGGCCCCGTGGTAGCGCAGCTCGCCCCATTCGTTGACCTGAATGGCCTGCGGCGTCCAGTCGGGCGAGCACTGGTAGACATCCTTGTAGTTGAGGTGAAAGCACGCGCGGTAGCCGGCCGCGTTGAGCCGCTCCATCATTCTGCGGAACGCGGGTTCGCCGCCGTGGGCGGGCTCGAGGGGAAAGACCGTCGGATGGGCTCCGTCGTGACCGGCGAAGTTGGCGCCGACGAACACGAAGTTGATCTTCTCGAAGCCGGCCTGCTGGAACAGCGGTATCGCCTCGCGGAACTGGTCCCAGGACTGGAAAGAGCGCATCTCGCCCTGGCCGTCGAGCGAGAACCGCTTCATGCCCATCATCACCCGCAGGTAGATCGAATCGACGAAGTATTTGACTTCTTCGTTCGTCTCGGCTCGCCGGCGAAGGGTTTTGACCCCTTTCTCGCCGATCAGGTAGTCGCGCAGCAGGTTGCCGACGCCCGAGTAGTTCGCTTGGTCAGGACCGAGGGCAACCAGCCGCACGCGCCGGTCGACGGGATCGAGTTTGGAGTGCCAATACCGCCGGTAGTGCCAGATCGGGTTGATCGAGCAGGTGCGATTGGGGCCCTGGTCTCGCCGGGCGCGGATTTCGGTGTCGTACTCGCCGCCGAGCAGGATTCCTGCCAGCCCTGCGCCGTCGCGGATGGTGGCGTACACCGGTTGCTGTGACTGGTCCTCCCAGGCGGCTTGAAGGCCGTACATCATGGTCCCGTACTCGGCGGGGGCGTCGGGCCGGAAGCTCCAGCGCGTTCGCAGGCCGCTCTCGGTGGTTGGGTCGCCGTGGCCGGGTTGAGTGTATTGCGGATTGGCTCGCGGATGGTTGCGGTCGAAGTAGTACACGGCGCCGGACCAACTTGGGATGAGGAGGTAGCCCGGTGAGCCGGCCGGCGTGGCTCCGAGGTGGGGGAAGATCTCGACATTCATGAGCCGCCAGCGCTGGGGCAGGTTTTCTTTGAGACTCGCGATCGGAATGGCGTATTCCAGGGCGTTGTCTTTGAGTGTGAGTTCGACATCCAGCGAGATGCCGAAGCTTTGGGTGCCCATGGCCGAGGCAGAGCCGGCGCCGGTGGACAGGCGGATAACGGCTTGCGTGTCGGTAAGGCGGTCGATTGTAACCTTGCACGTGAAGGCCTCGACGTCAGGGCTGATGATCAGCACCCGGGTGCGGTCCTCGGTGCTGTCGTAGACCCGGACGATGCCGAAGTCGGCGGCCTCGTATAGCTGGTTGGTTTTGAGGTCCTTTAGTCCAACGTGCCCGCCGTCGAGGCGGAGGTCAATGTCGAGCGACAGGTGCTGGTTGGATAGTGTAAGGGTTGTTTCGTTTCCGACGGCTGCGGATGATGACAGTGCAAGAGCGCACAGCCCGACTCCGAGCACAAGGTAATCGACGGATCGCATGCCTGAGTGCTCCTTTCAGTGAAAAGGCGTATGCCGGTCGCCGCGACGACCGAGACGCCGCCATACCGCCTGCTCACAGCGATCGGCCCGTGCTTTGAGGCGCACAAGCAGGGCTCACGGCTGTTCCGCAAGCAACTCGACAAAATGAAGCGTAATTCTATCTGGTTTCTCGCGGCGTTTCACGCCATGGCAAGTGAACCAAGGACTAGGCGCAGCCGGTACGTTGACGCTACCATAAAGGCGGTTCGTTTGCCGGCTGGAGAATCATGTGCCGGCTGTCTGGAGAGCGAAGCAGTACCGTCGGTAGTGTATGGAGAGCGGCTCCCGCCCATCGGGTTGATGTGAAAGGAGCGGAAAGATGTATCCCTCGTTTCCGGTACGTCTCGTTGTTACGGGGTATCTTGCGATTCTGGGTGTCCCGGCTGTGTTGCCGGCCGCGGAAGTGATCGTGGATAACACCGACGCCGGCTTCACTGCGTTGTCCGGGGTTTGGAGCACGCGAACAAGCGGGACCGGCGAATACGGTATGAATTACCGGCGTGCGACCACGGCCACGACGGCCAGCGGGGAGGTTCAGTGGCAACCGACCATTCCGGCAAGCGGTGATTACGAGGTGTTCGTGTGGTATCCGTCGGGAGACGGCACGCATATCACCGACGCCCGGTACACAGTTCACTACAACGGCGGGAGTCAGACTTTTCTCGTCAACCAACAGACGAACACGGGGCAATGGGTCTCGCTCGGCACGTTCGAATTCCTGGAGGGCTCGTCGGCCAACGGGCGCGTCAGCCTGACGAATCAGTCGGCAACCGCCGGGGCGCGGGTTTATGCGGACGCCGTTCGCTTTTACAAACCCGAGCCGGTCAGTCTCACGATGGCAGTGAGTCCGGCCGGGGCGGGTACGACCACGCCGGCCGAGGGCGGGCCATACGGCTACCTGGAGGGCGACGTGGTTTCGATCGCGGCCAGTCCGGCGTCCGGCTACCGGTTCAGCCATTGGACGGTCTCAGCCGGTTCGGACGTCGCCGATCCGACGTCCGCCGACACCAGCGTGACCATGGACGTGGACAAGACGGTAACGGCGGTGTTCGCGGAGATTCGGCCGGAATTCCGCGGTTTCTGGGTGGATGTCTTTCATGTAGGGATGCAGAACGCCGCCCAGATCGATCAGATGATCAGTCTGGCGGTGCAGGGGAACTACAATGCGATAGTACCAGAAGTGCTGGCTTTCCACGACAACGAGGTCGGCTCACACGGGGCATACTGGAAGTCCGACATCGTGGCCCGGTCGGTCTATGTGACGGAATCCTTTGATCCGCTCGCCTACATGGTTCAGCAGGCTCACGCCAGCGGACTCCAGGTCCACTGCTGGCTGGTGGCCTTTCGGGTGTCGTCGAAATGGCCGCCGCCGGGCAACGCCTTTTTGGCCGCCCATCCGGAGTGGCTCAAGGTTCCGCTGGCCAACATGGGGACCGTCGCAAAGGTCGGCAGCTACTATGAGTTTGACCCTGGTTCACCTGATGTCCAGGATTACCTTGCCTCGATCGTGCGCGAGTTGGTGACCGACTACGAGATTGACGGCATCCACTGGGACTACATCCGCTACACGAACAGGGATTCCGGTTATCCTGCGGACACGAGCTACGAAAACTCAAGCCTCAAGCGGTTCCAGCGAATCTATAACCGGACCGACGTGCCCAGTCCCACGGGTGACACTCAGTGGGACGATTTCCGGCGCCGCACCGTGACCGAGGTTGTACGCCGGATGACCTGGGAGATCCCGCTGATCACGAGCAACCCGCGCCAGCCGGTCCGTTATTCTTCGGCGGTCGTGACGTGGCATCCGTGCAGCACCGATTTTCATAACACACGGCCCTACTACGAGGTCTTCAGCGACTGGGAGGACTGGCAGTCAAAGGCGTATCTGGACTCGCCCGTTCTGATGGCCTATTTCGATGAAGACGGTTCCTACGCGCAGACCTATCGCGACTGGGTGGACAACAGTATCAACTTGTGGCGATACAACCGCCAGACCATCATCGGACCCGGCATCTACATGAACTCGTTTGCCAACAGCGTCGTTCAGATGGAGTACGCTCGGGCGGCGGGTGCGGACGGTCTGTGTACGTATTCGTATGCCACGACCAATGACGCGGGGCTTACGTGGACCGATTGGTATCCGTACGTGGCGGAGAACTTCTTTCACTATCCTGTTCCGGTTCCGCCGATGCCCTGGAAGGATCCGGCGACGGCGACGGAAGGGATACTCTACGGGCGAGTCACTGACGGCAGTACCGGGCTGCCGGTGGACGATGCGACCGTTCAGGTGGGGGCGCTCCCGAGCGTGCAGACCGACGCCGGCGGTTATTACATCGTTACGAACATCACGGCTGGTGCCTCGGGAACATATTACAGCGTGACGGCCGGCAAGGACGGCTACCCGGTCGTGACGCATCCAAGTGTGCAGGTCATTGCCGCCGGTGTTCGGAGGGACGACCTGGTACTCGGCGGCACCCCGCCTGCGATAACCCGGCACCCGGCGCCCCAGAACGTCTGCCCGGGCGGCACCGCCACGTTCACGGTATCGGCGACAGGGGATATGCCTCTTTCATATCTGTGGCAGAAGAATCAAAGCGACCTGAGCGACGGCGGTCACTACTCGGGCGTGACGACGGCGACTTTGACGGTTTCGAGTGCCGACGCGGATGACGCGGGTGACTACCGTTGCGTGGTGAGCAACGGGTCCGGCAGCGCCACATCGGAGGAGGCAGGGTTGACGCTCAAACCGCTTGTTGGTGCGGATTTCGACGCCGACTGCGACGTGGATGCGGACGATTATGATGCGTTCGAGATCTGCGCGTCGGGGCCCGGCGTATCCGTTCTGGCCGGCTGCGAGGGGAAGGACTTTGACGCGGACAACGATGTTGACCAGGCCGATTTCAGCGTCTTTCAGCGATGCATGAGCGGCGAGAACACGGCGCCGGATCCGGCCTGCGCTAATTGAATCCCAGCGTTCAGCGCAAGACGGGGGCCTGCCCGAAGAGAAGAAGACGCACCGTTGCTCGTGGACGCCGTGTCAAGCTGGCGTTCAGCGGGCGGTGGCGCCGCTTTTCGGGCAGGCCCTGGAAGTCCCTGTTGAACCTCTCTCCCGTGCCCGCCGGTTACGAGGCGCCGCCAAAAATCGCGCCCAGTGCCTGAAAGATCGCCAGGAGCATCGCGATAATGCTATATGGACACATGCAAGAAACCTCCACAGTTTGGGAACCCCACAAGCAGCCGCCGATCTTCCCAGCGAGTCGGGCGGCCGGCGAAGAATCCGGGCGACGGTGAGACCCTCGCCCGGCCGTTTGGCCTGACACAAGCCGTTTAATTCATCGGCCGCCAGGGAAGATCTCCTCGACAAAATCTGTTCATGGCGCGGATGCTTTGAAGCGGCCGTCGCCGGTGGGGGGGAGTCGCGAGTGCAGAAGACATTGAGGTCGTCACACAAACGATACAAGCGCCTTTGGCCGGTGACAAGATGTTTGCCCGCGTCGACCGGCTATACCGTCCATTCATGCGTGATGTGAAGGCAGTGACCGTGACGCATTTCGCAGGGTCATATTCCGTTTGCCACGGGGGCTTTTCCGCCTGCACAGACCCGGAGCGGCAGAAGGCACTGGCGATTTCCCCGCCTGTACCGTCACGAAACCGGCAGAGAGGCGGCCGGCGGCACCCTTGGCCCGACTGTGACGGACGCCTTGGGGCGTATTGTCCCATGGCCCCCTTGTATCGTACCGCCTGCGTGAGATAATCCGCCCTTCCGCGGAGGTCGGGAAGGCGTATTCCCTGGAGTCGGCTATCGGGGAAATCCGAGCGGGCTGTGCAAGGTGTGGAATCGGCGGCCGCCGGGGTTTGCGGGCCCCCGCGCAGCGGGGACAAGGAGAAAGCCGGTGATCTGGCTCAAACGGTTGCTCGTCATCACGGCCATTGGGCTTTCGCTGTTCGGGGCTTACCTGAGCACTCAAATGCTGCTCCACCATCTATTTGGAAAGTCGAGCAGCAGTCTGCTGACGGCGATGTGTGATGCGGCGAGCGGAGGCTGTGACAGAATTGCCTCGAGCCGTTGGAGCACTGTTCCGCCGAGACCCAAGAAGGGGGAGCAAGACGGCGCGCGGTCGAGTGACGGTAAGGCGGCGACGCCCAGCCACGGCGGCATCCGCGTGCCCGTGCCTATTCTGGGTTTACTGTATTTTTCTTTTCTCGCTGCCTGGTTCCTGGGAGTGGGCTGCCCCAACGAATTGGGGCGGCGGTGGCAGTTGGTGCCGTTCGTCGCGGTTCTGGCGGGAAACGGCTGGTCCATCTTCTTCATGTACATCATGGCCAGGGTAGTCAAGGCGTGGTGCGCAGGCTGCCTGACGATTCACGCAATCAACTTCTTGTTGCTGGTGATCGTGCTTGTGACATGCCCCCGTCGGTGGCGAAAGGATGCCGCTTACGCACTGAGGGGTGACTGCCCGGGTTCTGGAGCGATACCTGCGGCACCGCATCCGACGGCTCGGCTGGCGCTGGTGACGCTGGCTCTGGCCGTGAGTTTCGGGGTGATCGGGGGGGCGATCGCCGTTGCGGCGGTTTTCGCCTTGGAGGTGGCCAAGAACAAGGGTATTGTCGATGAGGTTGTCGGGGATCCGGAGATACTTGCCCGGATGTACTTGAAGCGGGACAAGATGGAGATACCCATCTCGCCGGATGCACCTTTTCGTGGCGGGCCGGCCGACGCACCACTGACGATGATCGTATTCAGCGACTTGACCTGCTCAAGATGCAAGGAATTTGAGGATCTGTTGACCAAGACCATTCTGCCGCGTAGCGACGGTCGGTTGCGCGTGGTTTTCAAGCACTTTCCGCTTTCGGACGGCTGCAACCAATATGCCCCGGGTCGTGGTTCGCCGCATTCGTGTGAGGCAGCGCGTGCTGTGGAGGCGGCCCGGCTTCAGGGGGGCAACGAGCTGTTCTGGAGGATGCTGGCCGAGGTGCGTGCCTGGTCCGAGGATCTCGCTTCGCTCGACTATCGGGCCGAGGCGGTGAAGCTGGGGCTTGACGGCGACCGGTTTGTCGCGGACATGCAAAGCGAGGCGGTGCGGAATCGCATTCGCGAGGACGTGGAGTTGGGCCACAGG
>ERZ795050.1676-NODE-1676-length-27490-cov-7.957390_pt1 | contig 27490 bp, 14 predicted proteins | sample MGYA00375134_ERZ795050 | MGnify/ENA primary metagenome ERZ795050 (study PRJEB30179, sample SAMN05720221) | activated sludge metagenome | isolation source: Anaerobic digester | place: Japan | collected 2015-05-26 ... | reverse complement strand
ATCGATGTCCGCGCATTTTGAGCTTACTGAGTCAGTCATGGACGCATCACGTTGGCAGCCAGTTGGTTACGATCTCACTGTGCGGCTCGGGCGACGAAAATGACACGGTGGTATGGGTCTACCGCGGAAACTGCGACGGCTACCCGATCGCCTGGAACGACGACAGCCCCGAGTGCGGCAATCTCAACTCCAAAATCGAAAACATCCCGATGCCTGCGGGAACCACTTATTACATCGTCATCGCTGGTTATGGATACAGCACGGTGGACTACGTTCTCAACGTAACCAGCGTGCCGCTCGTGACCGGGGCCTGCTGCTTCTGCGACGCCACGTGCATGGAGACCTGCGAGTCCGATTGCACCGACCGGGCTGGCACGTATCAGGGCGACGGGACGTACTGCTGGAGCTCGGAGTGCACATATCAGCCGCCGCCCAACGACGACTGTGAGAGTGTCACTCCCGTTACCTTGTCGAATGGCGTGCCGGAGGTGTTCACCGGGCATAATGCGTGCTCGACCAACGATTGCGGGATGGTCAGCGGTCCGCAGGTCTGGATCGCCTTCACCATAACGGAATTATCCGACGTCGACATCAGTTACTGCGGGACCTGGCCGACCCAGACTACTGTATCGGTCTGGATGTTTGACGCCTGCCCCTGCGACGCGGATTACTACGCTGCCACGACGAGCGGCTGGGACTGCCCCGACGGCAGCGTTAACTTCCATGGCACCTGGAAAGGGCTGGCACCCGGCACCTATTACTACGGGGTGCAGACCGCGCCGGGCGCCGAGGGGCCTTACTACGTAACCGTCACGGCCACCGTGCCGGTTTACGGCGCTTGCTGCCTGTGCGACGGCGCCTGCGCCGTAGTGATGGAGGAGGACTGCGCCGCCGAGTTCGGCGCCTACTACGGCGACAACACGACCTGCGAGCAGGCCGGCTGCACGCCCGTACCTGTCCCTGAAAACAACAACTGTCACAACGTCCAGCCGGTCACCCTTCTGGATGGCGTCCCGCAGCAATTTACGGGCACAACCCGCTGCGCGATGGCGGCCGATTGCTCGCTGCTGATGTATCCTACCGTGTGGCACGCCTTCACGCTCGATTGGCCCGCCCAGGTAACGGTGGAGTTCTGCGGCACCTCTCCCGCGTTCGAGAATGCCTATTGGGCCCTGATGAGTGGCTGTCCCTGTAACAGCGGCGTCATACGTGACACCTTTAGCTGGAAGGCCTGTGGCGACGGCAACCTCACGTTCGGCTTCAACGGGCTGGCGACCGGGACCTATTACCTGCCGGTTCTGGCTGCCCCGATCTGGGCCAGCGGGCCTTACGTCGTGACCGTCACGGCCACGCCCGTCGCGGGCGGCGCGTGCTGCGTTTGTGATGGCACCTGCCGCGACGGCACTGCGGAGTCTTGCGCCACGTTGGATGGCCTGTACTACGGGGACGGCTCAAGCTGCGAAGACACTGAGTGCCCGAACCAAATCCCGCCGAACGCCTATTGCGAGGATGTGACGCCGGTCCCGGTGACGCCCGGCGTGCCGCTGGTGTTCGAAGGCAACAGCCATTGCGGGCCGCAGAGCTGCTCTATCCTGGGGGCGCAGGGCGCGGTCTGGGTAGCCTTCACGCTCAGTCATGAAACGGATGTTACCATCGCATTTTGCGGGACCAATCCGCGCTTCGGTACGGCTTACACCACGCTTATGACCGCGTGTCCGTGTGCGAACCCCATCTGGGCTAATGACTATAACTGGAACAGTTGTGGTGTCGGCGACACCAATGTGACGCTCTTCTTCTACGACGTGCCGGCCGGCACCTACTACTACCCGGTGCCGTACCTTCCCGCTAGCGACGCCAACGGTCCCTACGTTGTGACCATCATCACGCCTGCGCCCACCGGTGGATGCTGTATGGAGACGGGTTGCGCAGTCATGACCCAACCCGACTGCGCCGCGCAGGGCGGCTGGTATGTCGGCGACTACACCGACTGTGGCGGCGTCTCCTACAACGTGAACCAGGGTACGGCTTTCGAGGACATTTCAGCCACAGGCGTGGAGTTCAGCCCGGCTGAAACAGACGACGGCGGCGGCGAGTATGCCCTGCCCTTCACGTTCAATTTCTACGGCGAGGACCATACGACCGTCGGAATCGCGTCGAACGGCTATCTGACGTTCAGCACTGACTGGTCTACAACGGGGGGCGCCTGGACCTTCCCCGACCCCACCCCGCCGAATAACATGATCGCCGCGTTCTGGACAGATCTGGTTCCGGCGCCCGAAACGGCCCCGGTCCACGTAGCGACGCTCGGTACGGAACCGAACCGCCGCTTCATCGTGCAGTTCACCAACGTGCCGATCTGGTGGTTCGGCGGCAGCAATACGTTCCAGATTGTATTGTTTGAAACCACCAACAACATCGAGTTCCGCTACCAGAATTTTGATGCGTGGTTCTACCGCTGGATCGAAGCTGGTATCGAAAACGCGAACGGCACCGTGGGAATCGAGCTGCATCCGCAGGTGCAGCCCAATACGTCAGTCGCAATTACATACAACGTCGCACCGAGCCCGTGTGCTCGGGGTGATATGAACTGCGACGGCCTGCTTAACGCCTTCGACATCGATCCGTTCGTCCTGGCCCTTGTTACGCCCGAGCAGTACGCGGCAGCATTTCCCGACTGCTTGATTGAGCGGGCCGACTGCAACTGCGACGGCATCGTGAACGCTTTCGACATCGACGCATTCGTCCAGTGCCTCCTCGGTGGCTGCCAGCCGTGCCCGTAACACCGGTACGCTCGTAGCCTGACCTGGAAGCTCCTGACAATCAGCGGCCGACCCGACGCTCGATCGGGTCGGCCGCTGTGCTTTTCCTCTGCCCCAATCAGGCGTTGCCGCGCGTCAGATGCGAAGGGTAAGGACACACGGGCAGAATGTTTCCGTTTTGCCGCGCGAGATGTTCGAGGACGGCGTCGAAACCACACTGGGACTGTATCGTGCCGCGTGCGAAGGCGCCCGACCACGGGTTTGTGATGGCGCCCGTAATGGCATAGGGCTCGTCCGCGCGTTCGGGAATCCCGGCCGGTGTGAGGCGTGTAACGTTCCCGTTGAACGAACCGCACTGGCCCAACCGGTGGGCGGAGGCTCAGTGTGTGAGCGTCATCCAGTTCAATCCGCTGTGGGGGATGCTTTGGCGTCTGGGCTTGCCTTTTCTTCCACTCGTCCGGCAGCCACTCGTCGTGCGGCTGACCGGCGTGTCGGGCAGGTTGGCCAGCAATTGTTGATCACCTGCCCCCCAAGACCCGATCCCACACCGCTTTTTATCAGATCGCTTGAGCACCTAGGGTCGCGGAACCGCCGCCGCTCGCGCGCGGGTCCGTCGCGCACGCTGCCGACGACCCGTTCGCGGCCGTCACCTTTCTCCTCACTCCTCTCACCTCTCTCCGCGCAGCGGCTGGGTTAACGCCGCCGCGCGCCGCCGCCGCTCGCGCGCAAATCCGTCTCGCGCACGCTCTGCCGCCGATCTCTTCCCGGCTGTCCACCTTTCCCCTCCCCCCCAAATTGCCCAACAGCCCCGTAGCCTAATAACCTCCCAGCCGCTAGAACTCGCGCATGCGAATCGTGTTGCTTGGCACTGCAGACTTCGCCGTCCCCGCGCTGCGGGCGCTGGTGACCGCTGGCCACGATATCACCGCCGTCATCAGCCAGCCCGATCGCCCGGCCGGCCGCGGCCGAACGCTGGCTCCCACGCCAATGCACGCCGCAGCGGACGAACTCGGCCTGCGCCACATTCAGGCCGAAGACGTCAACGCCCCGCACCTGGCGGACCTCTTCGCCCCCGGACCATCGCAGCCCGAGATCGGCGTCGTGGCCGCCTTCGGCCAGAAGATCGGCCCCGCCATTCTCAGCGCCCTGCCGCGCGGCTGCATCAACATCCACGGCTCGCTCCTGCCGAAGTACCGCGGCGCGGCCCCGTATCAATGGGCCATCATCAACGGCGAAACGACGACCGGCGTGACCATCTTTCAGCTCGAGCAGCGCTGGGACGCCGGCCCGATCTGGAGCCAGCGCGAAACGCCCATCGGCGAAACGGAGACTGGGGACGAATTGCACGACCGGCTGGCCCTGCTCGGCGCGGAGTTACTGATCGAGACCCTCGCCGACATTCAAGCCGGCCGCGTTCAACCGCGCCCGCAAAACCCCGCGCAAAGCACACGCGCCCCAAAGCTGACGAAAGCCGACGCCGCCCTCGACTGGAACCAGCCCGCCGCGAAGATCGTGCGCCGCATTCATGGCCTGTGGTCCTGGCCCGCCGCGACCTGCACGTTCGTCTCGCGCAGCGGCAAACGCGAACGCGTGCAACTGGCCCGCGCCCGCGTCGTCGACCCGGATGCACCGCCTGCGCCCGCAACAGGCGCCGAAACAACAATCGCGCCAGGATCGTTTCTCGCCGATCGCACCGTCCAGGCCGCCCCCGGCCGCGTCCAGTTGCTAGAAGTCAAACCTGCCGGCAGCCGGCTCATGCCGTTCGAGGCTTTCGCCAACGGCCGGCAGATCGGACTGGCGGATCGACTGTTACCGCCGGAGCCGCAATAAGTGGCTCCTATTACCGCCGGAATCGCAACAAATGGCTACTGGCGAACATTCCGACCCCGGCGGCCTTGACGGACGCGAAGCGGCCTACCAGGCCGTGCTGGCCGTGTTGCGCGGCCGGGGCTTTGCGAGCGAGGTCATTCGGACGCTGCGAACCAAGCAAAGTCTGACGGCGCGCGACGCCGGGTTCGCGCTGGATGTCGCGCTCGGCGCAATCAGGCACATCTTCACGCTCGACCATGTGCTGGCGGCAGTCGGCCACGTCGACAAGCGCCGCACGCGCCCGGAACTGCGGGCGATCCTCTACACAGCCGCCTACCAGGTCATCTGGATGGATCGTGTGCCGGTCTTCGCGGCCGTGAATGAGGCCGTCAAGCAGGCCCACCGCCACGTCGGCGGTCGCGGGCCTGGCGTGACCAACGCCGTGCTGCGGAACCTGACGCGGTGCCTGGCCACTCGTCAGGTTGAATGGGAGCGTTTGAATCCCGCGCACATTCGCACAGACTGGCGCAACGCCACGGCCTTCACGCGTCCCGTTCTGCCCGATCCGGCCGACCTCAAAATCCACCTGGCCGCTGCGACCGGCGAACGCCCGGCCCGCTATGCGGCGTTGCGGAAGTGCTTTGGAGCAGAAGCCGCCGAAGCCATCGCGTGGGCCGCACAGGCGGTGCCGGTCACTGTCGTGCAGCGCAACCGGCTACGCATCAGCGCGGATGACTTCCAGAAGCGCATGCGGGCTTTAGCAACAAGCGCGGCCGATGAAGAAGCGGACGCTCACACCGGGGCGCGGGCTGCGAGCGGTCTGCAACAGATGGAGCTAACGCCTGATGCGGCGTTCCTGCCGGCATCGGCGCACTTATCCGAGATTCCGCTGTTCGCCGAGGGCCTCGCGCTGGTTCAGGACCCGACTGCACATTCTGCAGCCCTGCTGGTTGAAGCCTGGCCGACCGAACGTGTGCTGGACCTCTGCGCCGCGCCGGGCGGCAAGTCCGCCGTGCTGGCGATTGAGATGGAGAACCGCGGCGAAGTCGTCGCTTGCGACAGTTCGCCCGAGCGGCTGGAGCTCGTGGCGGAGAACCGCTCACGACTGGGATTGACGTGCATAACGCCACGCCCGGCCCCCACTCGCAAGCGCGATGACCTGGGCGAATTCGACGCGGCGCTCGTCGACGTCCCCTGCTCCAATACCGGCGTCGTCGCCCGCCGCCCCGAGGCTCGCCTCGGCCTCACTAGTGAGAAGCTCGCCTCGCTCATCAAGACGCAGCGAGAACTGATCGAAACCGCGGCCCGCCATATCCGCCCCGGCGGCCGTTTGGTTTACAGCACCTGCAGCATCGAGCCGGCAGAGAATCAGCAGGTGGTAGCTTGGTTCCTGGCCCGTCATCCGCATTGGCTGCTGGACCGCGAGCAAACGACGTTGCCCGCCTGGGGGCCGCGGCTGGCCGATTGGCGCGACGGCGGCTACGCCGCGCGACTCCTCCGCCGGGCAGATTGATCCGCAGCTCCCGGTATGCCGGCTGTTCCGGACCCCCGGATCAAGGCCTGGCGGGAAGGAGCATGGCGGCCAAGTCTTCGGAAGCGCTGGCGAGTTTCACCGGCCGTGCGGGAACGCCGACAACCGTCGCCATGCTGGGGACATCGGCGGTGACCACGGCACCGGCGCCGGTGATTGATTCGCAGCCGATCGTAACCTTTGGAACGACCGTCGCGCCGATGCCGACGAAGGCGCCGGACTCCACCTTAACCCGTCCGCCGATGCGTACACCGGGGCAAATGTGGACCCCCTCGCCGAGCATCGTCTGATAATCTACGACACAGCCGGTATTCAAAATGACCGAATCGCCAATTTGGCAACGGTCGCACACGACGACTCCGGCGCAAATCACGTCGTTTCGCCCAAGCGTGACGGTTGAGGCCAGCGTGGCCGCCGGATGAACCGCATTGACGAGCGGAATACCCGCGGCATCCACTTGGCGTGCCAGGCCGCGGCGCGTGCCGTTGTCGCCGATGGCGATGATGACGCCCTGGATGTCGAGCTCACGGGCGAATTGTTCGAGGTCTTCAATCGTCCCGTATACCGGCAGGCCGTCGACCCGGCGGCCAATCATGTCGCGGTTGTTGTCGAGGTAGCCGACGACCTGATAGTTTGCGGCCTGTAGCAGGATGTCGAGAACGACGCGCCCGTGTCCGCCAGCGCCGAGAATGAGGATGCGATCGCGGCGGCTCGGGCTGTTTCGGGCAGTATTCGGCATGCCGTGGTCCCGTTCCAATCAAGGGCGCTTATTGCCAGACGAACTTTCGCCAACGGTCTTGTGAATCGTGGCCGAACGCGGCGAGCGCAACCGTCCTATCGGAAAACAGGGAGGGAACGATCCCGTCGGCGCCTCGAATAGCGCACTAGGGAGCGGTTTTGCCCATTCGGGCGAGCGTCCCGGGCACGGCCGAAAGAACCGAGCGTGCGTGAGCCGATAAACAGTGCCGGGAAGCCGAGACGAGGATTGTGAACTGTCTGGCCGCGCCCGACGTAAGTTGTTTGCCGTGCGCTGAATAGGTTTGGGATTGTCGCCGTGCTCGTTTGACAACTTTCGGGTAACGCCAGTAAATTGCTCAGTTCCTCGAGCGAGTCCGAGGGCGTGATCATTCAGCCTTAAGCCGAAGATGAAACTCGAGTTGGACCGGACAACTGCCGGCACCAGCGCGAGCGGAGGAATGCGGAATGGATTACAAGCCGGCGCTCGGAGCAGCCTTCCGCCTGGCCGCATGCTTCGGGTTGCTGCCGGCGCTCACTGGCTGCGCGCTGCTAAACGGCTTTTTGGACCCGACCGCCGTTGGGCATTTTCCGGTTGATTCGGAGGAGCGCTGTATTCGGCGCGTCCTCACGCCGCGTGAGCCGCCGCTGGGATTGGCAAATGCAGAGGAGCCCACGGCGGCCGACTTGGTGCCGCACTTTGATGACTACCGCGTGACGGCGGGCGACGTGGTGGCCATCGTAATCCCGGATCTAAACACTCCAGGGCAGGTCGAACAGGTCGTCGTCGAAGTCAGCTTTAGCGGAAACATACGCGTTCCGCTGCTGGGTTCCGTCAAGGTAGTTGGGCTATCCGAGCCCGAAATCGAAGCCGAGTTGAACGCGCGTTATCGCGAGGCCGGGTTGCTCCCCCAACCTGACGTGCGCGTGTATGCCCAGACGCGTCGCGCGCGCACCTTCTACGTTCGCGGAGCGGTCGGCGCGCCCGGCCAATATCAGATCACCGTTCCCGACATGCGGTTGTTGGACATAGTCGGGGTCATTCAGGATATTGGCGCCACCGTTACGAAGTTCTACGTGATCAGAAAGCAGCGTGACGGGGCAGGCGCGGTTTGTCCCACGCCGGTGCTTCCGCCGGGCGAGGGGTATCGCCCCGAAGGCCTGATCCTGGAACCGCCGCCGATTGAAGAGGGTTTCCAGGTCAACTTCGCGTCGGCTGCGGGACGTGGCTGGCAACCGCCGCCTGAGCCGCCGCCGGCCGATAGTGCGCCTGCCGGTTCGCCGGCAACCGAACCGGTGATTCCGCGCTCCGAACTGGAAGCCTTGCTGGCTCCACCGGAAGCGCCGCCGCCCGTCGTCGCTGAGCCACAGCCGAAGGAAGCGCCTTTTGCTCCGCTCGTTTTCGATCCCAAGACGGGGGAGCTGATTGAAGCACCAGCGCGCCCCGCGCCCCCGGGGGAAATCGGACCGCCGGCGCGGACCGTACCGCCGGTCGCCGCACCCAGCCCGCCCTGGCCGGAGGCCCAACCCGGCGATTTTGACTGGGAGAACATCCCGGAACTGGAGTTGGAGCAGCGGGTGATCGAGATCGACGCGCGGGCGTTGTTTGCGGGCGATCCGGCGTACAACATCGTTATTCGGGATGGGGACGTGATCAACGTGCCGGTCCCGACGGCGGTGTACTACCTGATGGGTGAAGTAGCGCGCCCGGGCGTTTACGCCTTTAACGGCCGCGATATCACGATCAAGCAGGCGCTGGCCAGCGCCGGTGGATTTGCGCCGTTCGCGTGGCCGTCGCGCGCCGAGGTTATTCGGCACCAGCCGGGCTCGGACAAGCAGATCACGATTTCGGTCAACCTGGACGCGATTTTCGCGAACTTGCAGGACGATTTCTACCTGCGTGACGACGACATAGTGAACGTGGGGACGAGCATTGTAGCGCCGTTTCTGTACGTGATCCGCAATTCCTTCCGTTTCACCTACGGGTTCGGGTTTGTTTACGACCGCAATTTTGCAGACAAGGACGCATACGGGCAGAAGGTCAATCCGCAGATTACGGCGGAGGCGCGCCGCCAGAGACGAGGGTTGCCATTCTGATGAGCCAGGCCAGCGCATTGAGAACCAGCAGCGAATCGGCCCGGCTGATCAGCTTTGATCGAGCGGCCCAGGTCCGGACGGCGCTGCTGGCGGCGGCGTTTGTCGCGGTCTTCTGGGAGCAACTGGATTTCATCCCGCCAAAACTGGGAGCGCTCGTCTACCGCTGGGTCAATGACGCCGACTGGAACCATGGCCCAATCATTCCCCTGTTCAGTGCGTATCTCTGCTATCTGCGCTGGGACCAGATTCGAAGCTGCGCCGTAAAGCACGTGTGGCTCGGGCTGCCGATCATGCTGGTGGGGCTGGGATTATACACCTGCTCGCTGGCCGGCCTGCTGGTCGGCTACGCGCAGCCGCTGGGAATGATGATCTGCCTTTTGGGGATCGTTGTGTTTCTATGCGGCTTGCCGGTGCTGCGCTATGCGTGGCTGCCGTGGCTGTACCTTTTCTTTGCGATTCCGATACCGCCGCGGCAGTATTTCATGCTCACCGACCCGCTGCAAAGGCTGGCCGCGATGGTGGCTTGCGGCGTTCTGAACTTGATGCCAGGCGTGCACATCGATCGAACGGGGACGATGATTCAACCGTTTCTGAACGCCGCCCCCCTGCCGCCGCTGTCGGTGACGGATGCCTGCAGCGGCATGCGCAGCACGATGGTACTGTGTGCCCTGGGGGTGGCGGTGGCGTTCATGGCCTGGCGGCCGTGGTGGCAGCGCGTGATCCTGATCGGATCCTGCGTGCCGATAGCCACTTTCTGCAACTTCCTGCGCGTCACGAGTACCAGTATCCTCCACATTTACGTGGACCCGAAGTACGCCACCGGCACGTATCACACGGCCTTAGGCTTGGTGATGATCGTGCTGGCCACTTTCCTTTTCCTCGGCATCGGCTGGGTGCTGAACAACATCCTGATCGAGGAAGGACCCGAAGGAGCGGGGAACATGAGCGAGCCGCAACCCCGGGGGCAGACCCGGTTAAGGCATGACTAGCGCGCCGACAACCGAGCAACAGATGGCCGCGCGGCCCGCCGGCGGGCAACGCCGGTTGAGCCGGGCCGGCATTCGCTATTACATCTGCCTTTCGCTCCTGCTGGCATCGGCCGTCGGCATGCAGAGCGCCGCCAGCTATTACAAGATTTACTTTCGCAAGGAAGCGGTGCCTCTGAAGCGGCGCTTCACCGAATTGGACTGGCGCAAACTGGCCTCACGCTATCAGCCGCACCCGATTCAGCCCCGGCTATTGCCGCCTGAGCAGGAAGAAGCACTGGGGACGGAGGACTATTTGGAGCTGCGGCTGATAGATACTGAGAAGCCGGCGCGCGATCCGGCGGCGCTAGCCAACGTGTTTCTCACGTATTACACGGGGCAGCCCGACATGGTTCCGCACGTGCCGGACGAGTGCTATCTGGCGGGCGGCTATGAGCGGATCGGCTGGGCCACCGAGGAACTGCGCGTCGTTGGGGCCCGGGCCCCGGATGACCGGGTGCCGGTGCGGGTGGTGCAGTTCCAGTCGCGCAGCGGGAGCGGTGAGCCCATCTCGGTGATTTACTTTTTCAGCGTCAACGGTGAGTACCGCAATGGGCGTGAGGGTGTTCGTTTCCGCCTGGCGCGCCCCTTTGAGCGGTACGCCTACTACTGCAAGATTGAGTTGAGCTTCACTGATAATGAAAACCCGTTGCGGCCGCGGCGGGCCGACATGCAGCAGTCATTGGCGGCAGCCCAGGATCTGCTGACGAAGCTGCTGCCGGTGCTGATCGAGGATCATATCGATTGGGACCCGGCGCGCAACGGTCCGGCGCAGGCGGACGAGCGCAGCGGGTAGAAGGTGACTGGCATGGCTCGCAAACGAGTGAACAAGAATCTGGTGGCCTTTCTGACGGTCATGGGCATTCTGCTGACGGTCGTGGTGGTGTTGATTGCCACAGCCTTGAGTGCCAACCAAGATCCGGAGATTTGGGCCACGCAGGCCCGGGAGCGGCTTGCGACCGAAGAGTATCAGTTGGCGGCCGATCTGTTCGTGCGCGCTTACGCGAAAAGCAAGGACGTCAAATATCTGGTCGAGGCCGCCGACTGTTACTATCGCGCAGGCCGGCCTAACGCACTCTTCCCGCTGTTGACGACCGCCCGCAATGCCTCGGACCGAGGGGCGCCCGGACACCTCGAAGCAGTGAAAGCTTACCTGAAATACGCCTGGAACCTGGCGGAGCCCTACAGATACTGGCAGTTGGATCCCGAGTGGCGCTCCAATCTGCTGCAGTGCGCGCAGGACTTGCAGCAGGCGGACGCCGAGGATCCGCTGGGCAGCGTAACTGAGGCCGCCGCGCGGCTGGCGATGGCGGCGGAGGATCCGCAGGAGCGGGTGCAGGGCGAAGCGGCGCTGCAGCGCGCCATCAGCCTGAACGAGAATGCCCCCTGGGTGGTGCTGACGCGTATCCAGCACGAGTTGCACGAGACTGAGGCGCGCCTGGCCAGGCTGGTCCAGGAACGCGCCCCGCTCGCGGAGCGCGAGAAGCTCGAGGCGGATTTCAACCGGCAAGCCAGGGAATGGCTGAGTGCCGCCGTAGCAGCCAACCCCACTGAACGGAAACTGATTACCGAATACGTCGGGCTGCTGCAATCGGAGAAGAAGGTCGCGGAAGCGCGAGCCGTGCTGGATCGCGCTCTTTCGCAAGCCCCCGAGGCGGCGGACATTCATGCCACTATGGCAAATTTTCTGCTGTGGCAGGCGCGCGACGCGCGTTCCGAGCTCTCGGCGGAAGAGTACGCCGGCCTGCTCGATGAAGCGGTGAAGCACAGCGTCGAGGCGACGCGGCTCTCGCCCGGAATGTTCCAGGCCTACATCGCTCAAGTTCAGGCAGAGTTGATGCGCGACGCCCGGGAGGCCAACGCGCCGATTCCCCGGGAGCGCTATGAGACGGCGTTGCGCATCTGCGAGCACGCGTTGCAGTCAACCGTCGGCATACAGAGTATCGACGCCTGGCGTGGTGCGCGGCTGTACCAGGAGGCCTTGCTCCACATCCAAGCGTTCAATACCGCCGTGCAGTATCTGGTCAGCCCGGGCCAGGCCGCGGACCGTGAGCAACGGCTGGAGTGGGTACGAAAATTCCGCGAGGCCATCGAGGCCCGCTATCCGGATCAGGCGTTCACCTGGTACGTCCGGGGCTTGGCGCACATGACGGAAAACGACGCCGGCAACGCCATCCAGGCCTTCGAGAACGCCAAGCGAATAGAACAGGCCAACCCGCGCGTGGCGCTCTACCTCTGGCACCACGGCTTCAACGGCATTTTGCCGGTCCACCGGCTGGCGATGCTATACCGTCAGTTGAACGAACCGGGGATCGCGCTGAACCTGACCGAGGAGGCGCTGCAGCGCTACGCTCAGCTCTACCCCGGCCAGGCTCCGCCCATGGAACTGTGCATCAGCCGCGCGGAACTGCTGGGAACGCTAAACCGCTCTCAGGATGCCCTCGATTACATCCAGGAACTGCGCCACGAATACGCGGCCGTGCTGAATGACTCCGATCGCGAGCGGCTGGCCTTCGCCGAAGCCCAGGCGCTGAGTTTGTCCCAACGCGGGGCGGAGGCGGCCAGCGCCCTGCCCAAAGCCGATACGCCAGCCAGCCTGCTGATGCAGGCCAAGCTAGCGCTCGTGGCACAGGATCGCGAGACCGCCGCGGCGCGCCTGCAGGCCCTGCTCTCGGCGGCCGACGTTCAGCCGCAGCAGGTCATTGAGGGCCTGGGGCTGCTGGCGCCCTTGCTGACTGAGCCGGAGCAGCGTCAGCAGCTGCGCCCGGAATTGGCGGAACTTAGGAAGCGTTTTGCAGGCAACGCGGCGCTGCTGCGGCGTCTGGATCAGTACGACGCGGTGCTGACCTACACGGACCCGGAACAACTCGACCAAAAGCTGCTGGAGTTGATCGCGGCCGAGCCGGAAGGTCCCGAGCGGGCCCGGCACTATTTCGATTTTTACGTGGCGCGTGAGCGCTATGCCGAAGCGCAGAAGTACCTGGACCAGATGGAAGCCGCCGGGCATGCTGATCCGACGGTGCTGGGCCGGCAGTTTGAGTTGGCCGTACGCAACCAGGACTTCCAGCGGGCCGAGCAGTATGCAGCCCGGCTGGCGCGAGCCAACGACGGGGCTGGCGCAGATAACGCGGGCGGGGCGGTCTTCCGCGGGCAACTGGCATTGGCGCGGGATCGGGCCGAAGACGCAGTGCGCGAGTTCCGTGCGGCTCAAGCCCTCCTACCGCGTTCTTCCACGCTTCAGGTTCAACTGGGGCAAGCGCTGCTGGCGGCCAATCGCGTGGACGAGGCGTTGGAAGCTCTGCGCGAAGCGTATGACTTGAATCCAAACAATTTCACCGCCAACGTGCTGTTGGATGACATCTACTACCGGCGCGTCAGCGAGGATCGCCGCCCGGATGACTGGGAGAAGCACCTGGAGCAGGCCGCACGCTTGCGGCCGCGCAACCAATACGTGGTAGAGAATGCCGACCGTGCCGATCCGCAGGCAGGGATCGAGCTGCGCGAGCAGCGCCGCGCGGCCGAGCCGCAGAATGTGGAAAACCTGATTCGGTTAGCCCAGCTCTACGCGAACAAGCGGATCGGCGATGTCGAGCGCGCCGCCGAACGGCTGCAGGAAGCCGCCCGCTTGCAGCCGGGGAGTTTGGAGGTGGCGCGGGCCGCAGCGCAGCTCTTTGGCGCGCACGGGCAGCGTGCTGCGGGGGAACAGATTTTGGGTGCCTGCCTGGAGCAGCACAGCGGGATCGAGCGTGTGCCAGTCCAGGTGCTATTAGCCCGTTTTTACAACCTGCTGGGCGATACTGCCGCCGCCGAGCAGGCTTTTGCAACGGCGCGGCAAATGGCGCTGGAGCAGCCCGCGCAGCCGGGTGAACCAAACGACGTCCTGCTGGGCGTGGAAATGGAGCTGGTGAATTTCTACCGGGCGCTTCCGGGGCGGGCGCGCGACACGATCACGGCGGCCCGCTGGGTTCTGGATAAGCTGAATGCTAAGGCTGACAAGGATTTGCCGCGGGTGCAGTTCGCGCGGCAGGCCATCATCCGCGCCCTGCTGGAACTGAGGCAGTTGGGCGAGGCTGAAAAGGAAATCAACAATTACCTCGAGAATTTCGGGGACGACGTAGCCGGTGCGCTGCTGCAAGCGCAGCTCAAGTTGGCGCAGCGTCAGTGGCAGGAAGCGTACGCCGCTCTGACGCGGGTGTTGCAGAAGGTCCCCAATCACTCCGGGGCGCTGTTGCAGCGCGGCGGACTGGCGATACGGCTCGGCTTGGGCGGCGAGGCGGCCGCGGACCTGATGAAGGCCCATGACGCAGCCAAGGCGGCCCTCGAGCGTGTGCCGGCCGAGAAGCGGGCACAGAGCAGCGAGCTCAAGCTGTACATTGCGGCCTGCGCCGAACTGGCAACCTCGTACGAAATCGAGGAACAATACGAGCTCGGCGAAAGCATGCTGCGCCACATCATCGACCTTTATGGGCCGGAGCACAGCGCCCAGCAGCGCGAGACGGTCGAGCGCTTATTGCGGCTTTATGAGCGCTGGGGCCGTCCGGAAAAGGCGCAACAGGTAATCAGCGAATTCATGGCGCGGCACGCCGACGACCCATTCTGGCCGGCGCGATTGGCCCAGGCGCGCAGTCAGCAGGCCGAAAAGTACATCCAACAGGCCGAGGCGGCCGCCAAGCTGGACAACCGCGCGGACGAGAAAAAGTACCGTACAGCCGCCGAAAGCGAGTACCTCGCCGCGGCGCGCTATTATGAGAACGCCCAGCAGCTCGCCGCGGCGCAGAAGCAGCCTGGGCATTTGATGTACGTGGCTTACCAGTTGGATGCGCTGGCCGCGGCCAAGCGGACCGACCGGGCCTTGGAGCTGTTCCGCAATCTTGAAGGGCAGCCGGGGATCGTGGTGCCGCCCATCGTCTACGCCGCAATGATCCGCGTTTACGAGGACAGCGGTCAGCGGCCGCAAGCCCTGGCAGCCCTGGAGAGAGCCATTGTCTCGGCCGGCCGCGAGGGCGGCGGCGCCCTCCCAGCCGTGATGGGCTTCGCCGGCGACCACTTGCCGGCCGATTCGGTGGCGAGCGTGATAAAAGGGTTGATCGAGAAGGTGCCGTCCGAAAGCCTCGAGTCATTCGTGCTGCACAATCTACTGGCGATGCAGTTACTTGATATGAACCAGGCGGCCGAGGCGCTGGCGGCGGTCGAACCCGTGTTGGCCAAAGCGCCGCCCAACGCGCCCGTGCGGCTGGCTGCAATGCTGGCTCGCCAACAGGCGCTGTTGGCGAGCGGGCAGGTGGACGCCGCCCTGGCGACATTGGAGGAGATTGTCCGCCTCAACCCGAACAACGCCCTGGTCTTGAACAACCTGGCCTACCTGCTGGTCGATAGTGGCAATCGCCCGGCCGAGGCGCTGCCCTACGCGGAACGGGCGCGTGAGCTGGCCGGTTCGGATCCCTCAGTGCTGGACACGGTCGGGTGGGTGTATGCGCGGAATGGGCGGAACGAAGAGGCTGAAGCGGCCTTGAAGGAAGCTCTGGCGCATGATCCCCACAGCGCGATCACCAATTACCACCTGGGAGTACTCTACCAGACAATGGGGCGTAATACAGCGGCCCGTATAGCGCTACAGCGGGCGCTGGAGAACGCAGCCAGGCAAAAGAACGAAGAATTGCAGCGGAAGGCGCAGGAAGCGCTGAACGAGCTTCATTAGCACGGCCGGAACCGATTCGGGCCGCGGTTCTGTTGCGTCCAGCGAGGACGTTTGCTACGAGGTGGCGATGAGTACCATGACGGATGCCCAAGGGATTGTCAGACGCGCACCCTACTCACCGGCGTGGCCGCCGGCGGGCGAGCCGCAGGCCCCGACTGAAGAAACGGGATTAACCGCCGCGGACATAATCCGCGCCCTGAAGCAGCGTAAGTTGCTGCTGGTGATCATGTTCGCGGTTCTTTATGCCCTGGTGCTGGCGACCACGGTCGCGGTGTGGAAGTGGCTTCCGGGGTTCACGGCCAACGCGCTGCTGCAACTCCATCCGCCCCAGGAAGATCCGCTGATGCCGGCGGAGGCGCTGGTGGCGCCGAATATCATGGACTTACTGGTTCAGACCGAAGCCATGCGTATCAAGCGCCCGGACATCCTGCAGGACGTTCTGAGTCTGCCGGAGGTGAAAGCCACCAATTTCTATAAGTGGTACAGCAGCTTCGACAAGGCGGTGGAGGACTTGCAAGACCTGATCCGGGTCAGTCCCATCCCGGACACCATGCTGATCAGTCTCAGCCTGAGTTGCCGCGACCGCGACGAAGCGGTGCTGATCGTGAAGAAATTGGCCGAGCGCGCCACCCAGAGCTACCGCGAAGAAGCCGGATATCGCGGGCAACAGGCGCTGGAGGACTTGAAACGTACGCGCGACACGGTCAAGCGCGAGTTGGAGCAGCGGCAGCGCGAGTTGGAGAACTTCCGGAAAGGGCACGATGTGGGGGCGATCGAGACGGAAGCTACGACGCTTGGGCAGAAGATCGCGGACCAGAACTGGGCCGTAAATTCTTATATGGCGCGGCAGGCGGAACTGCAGGCGCAGCTCAACATTGTCGGCGGGCGCGATCCGCGGCAGTTGCCGATCACGCCCGAGGACCGCGTGATCGTCGAGGCCGATCCGCTGCTACGTTTGTACCGCCAGCAGGTCGAATCGCTCGATATCCGCATCAACGCGGCCAAGAAGCACACGATCGGCGAGAACAACAGATTCATGAAGGAGCTCCTGGCGCAGCGCGATGGTTATTACGAACGGGAAAGAGCGCGGCGCGAGGAGCTGCTGGATGACTTGCGTGAGCGCCGCGTGCAGAGCATCCGCGAGGAGCTGGCGCGCGTGCAAGCCGTGCTGGGCACCCTGCTGGAGCAGTTGGAAACTTACGAGGCGCGGCTTGCAACGGTGGACAACGCGCGAGTCAAGTATGAAGCGATGGTGAAGGAGGAAGAGCGCATCCAGAAAAACCTGGAGGGCCTCGAGGAAAAAGTAACGCAGCAGCAGCACGCCGCCGGTTCCGAGCAGCGCCGGGCGCGCTTGACAATCGTGCAGGAACCCAAGCGGCCGGTCTGGCCCAGCCGTCCCAATCTGCCCGTCTACCTGGGCGGCGGCTTGCTACTGTCGCTGCTGGGCGCCGTGGGCTTCGTCTTTCTGCGCGAGGTGACTGACAAGTACATACGCACCCCGATCGACGTGGCGCGATATGGGCGACTGTCGGTGCTCGGCTGCATTCCAGCCCTGGACGACGAAGAAGCCGAAGTCGAGGAAATCGAGAAGGCCACCCGGCAGGCGCCGCACTCGCTGGTGTCCGAGGCCTTTCGACAGGTGCGTGCCAACCTGCTCTTCAGCGGGCCGCACGAGTCGCAGCACTCCGTTTTGATCACCAGTCCGGGGGCCGGCAACGGCAAAACCGCCACCGCCATCAACCTGGCGGTCACTCTGGCCCAGGCGGGCGAGCGCGTGTTGCTGATAGACTGCAACTTCCGCCGCCCCGGCCTGCGGCGCGCGTTTCCAGAGTTGCGCCCCGAAGGGTTGAGCAACATCCTGGTAGGCCAGGGCAAGGCCGAGGACCTGATTTATCAAAGCAGCGTCCCCAACCTGGATCTGCTGGGCAGCGGGCCGATGCCTCCCACGCCGTCGGAATTGCTCGGCTCGCGCTATATGCAGGAGCTGATTGCGCTCGTTAAGAGTAAGTACGAACGTGTCATTCTAGACGGACCGCCGGCGCTGCTGGTCAGCGATGCGCTCGTGCTGTCGCGGCTGGTGGATGGAGTCATTCTGGTAGCGCAAGCTTCAGAGAACACCAAGGGCGCCTTGCGGCGGGCACGCGAGCAGTTGTTGCGCATCAACGCGCGCGTCCAGGGCGCGATTCTGAACGGCGTCCGCGCCCGACCCGGTGGCTACTATCGCGAGCAATACCGCGAGTTTTATGAGTACGGCGCCGACGAGACGATTCCGCCCGAATTGCCCGGACCGTTCAATGTCGGCACGAGCGACCCGAAGTAGCGAAGCCGTCGCGTATTAGCAGAGCCGGGGCGTGTCGCCCCGGCGCGTGCCAAACGATATCTCTGCCACCAGTGAGCAGAGCCGTTCGGGCGTGGCCCAAACGATACCTCTATCACCGGTGTGCAGAGCCGGAGCGTGTCGCCCGGTGACGCGCCAAAATACCTGCGCCAGCGATGCGTGCCATTGACTAACGTTGCGTCTTCTCATTACTAATCACTAAAAACTAAAAACTAATCACAAAGAACAACCGAGGTGTGTCGCCCCGAACTACCGCCGTTCCACCAGAATTCGTCGCCAACCCTACCGAAGCCGTTGCCCATGCAACGCAATCTCAAGCTACTGATCGCCTACGATGGCACGGATTTTCACGGCTGGCAGGCCCAGCCCGGCATGCGGACCGTGCAGGAGGAACTGGCAAAAACGCTCGAACGCGTGCTGCGCCACCCGGTGACGCTCGCCGGGGCCAGCCGCACCGACGCCGGCGTACATGCGCGCGGGCAGGTCGCCAGCCTGCGCACGGAAGCCGCCATCCCAGCCGCCAACTTGCAGCGCGCCGTCTCGTGTCGCTTACCGCCTGACATAGCCCTGGTTCGCGTCGCTGAGGCCGCGCCGCAGTTCCACGCGACGCGCAGTGCGCGCGGAAAGCTGTACCGCTACGCATTGTACAACTCGGAGCGGCGCCCCGCGGAAGCCATGGCCGCCCGTTACGCCTGGCATTTCTGGCACGCTTTGGACCTGGATGCGATGCGCGCCGCGGCGGCAGTCCTGTTGGGCACGCACGATTTCGCCGGGTTCGCCAACCAGGGTCAGCCGCGCGAAACGACCATACGAACGCTGCGCAGCATCGCCGTTCGCCGTCACTACGAGCGCGTGCACATCGAGGTCGAGGGCGACTCTTTCCTCTACAATCAAGTGCGGATCATTGTGGGCACCCTGATCGAGATCGGCCGCGGGCACTGGCCGGTGGAGCGGACAGCCGCGATTTTGGAGGCTCGCGACCGCAGTCTCGCCGGCCCGACTGCTCCGGCCCACGGACTGACGCTCGAGTGGGTGCGCTACGATCCGCCGCGGAGCTGCCATGAATCTTGAGGGTGGCGTCGTTCTGGTGACTGGCGCAGCACGCCGCGTCGGGCGGGCAATCGCCCTGCGTTTCGCTAGCGCCGGCTGCGGCATCGCAATTCACTACCTGCACTCGGGCGAAGAGGCTCAACGAACCGCAGACCAGTGCCGGGCGCTCGGGGTGACCGCCGAGACGTTCCGCGCCGACCTGAATGATCCCGTGGCCACCGCGGCCCTGGTACCCGAGGTTTTGGAGCGGTTCGGTCGCCTGGACGTACTGGTGAACAATGCTTCCGTGTTCGAGCCGATGACGCTCGATACGTTTTCGCCGGCGGAATGGGAGCGTACGCTCCGCATAAATCTGACCGCCCCGATGATTTTGGCGCACGCGGCGCGGGCGGCATTGGAACAAGCCGGCGGGCGCATCATCAACCTGGCGGATGCGGCCGTGGCGCACCCGCGGCCGGAATATCTGGCGTACGTGGTATCAAAAGGGGCGCTGGAGACGTTGACGCAGGTGCTGGCGCGAGCGTTGGCTCCCCGGGTGAACGTGGTCGGCATCGCGCCCGGAGTGGCAGTTTTTCCGGAGCATTATGATGCCGAAATGCGGAAACGCCTGACGAGCCGAATACCGTTGCAGCGCACCGGCACGGCAGAAGAAGTGGCCGAGCTGGCCGAGTTTTTGGTGCGAGCGGGCGATTTCATCACCGGCGTGGTTATCCCGATCGATGGCGGTAGACGACTCTTGTAATGAATGCGCACTCGCACCCGCCGGCAAAGCCGACAATAATCGAGTTCGGGCGGCTGCGATCGTCGCCGGCCTCGTTTACAATGGAGGAGTAGGACCCAGAGGTGTGGAAATGTGCTGTTCGTGGAAACTCCCAGACCTCGTCCGAAAAGGCGCTCCGCGCCGAGTTATTCTCTGGTGCGCCGCAACGTTTGTCTTCACTCCGATTTGGGCCAGCGCCCAGGTTCCGATCACGCAGGACGGGCGGCTCTTCGATGCAAACACGCAGATCTCCGGCTCGCGCTACAATTTCGGCCGGCCGCAGTCGCCCCTGCTGCTGGGCAACTCGGTAGCCACCGGGAACGTGCGCAGCGGGCTGTCTTTCCGGGGCTTTCAGCCCATCAGCGATCCGACGTCGTTCATGACCACGATCCCGAGCGGCGCGCTCTCTAACTTTCGCCGCGATTCCGTGAGTGTCGCCGATGCGGCGCTCGCGTCTCCGCTGATTGGCGGACCGTGGTACGCGCCCTCGCTCACGGCGCCGACAGTTGGATTTTTGAGCGGTCAATTTTTGCCGCGCACGCCGATCCCTGATCAGAGGCTCCAACCGGCCCGCGACTCGGGAATCATGACCGCCCTGCGCCAACCGCTCGGCCCGATTGGTCCGCCGCCGTCGGCCGTCCGCGGCAGCAGCGAACTGCTCTCGGCCCAGATTATTGGCATGATTCCAGGGGAGCTGACGAGTTCGATATTCGGGCCGCCACAGCCGCCGGCCGCGACACCCACGCGCGAGACGTTCACGCCCTCCGTCGTTGAGCCGGGTCTGAGGGGCGGCCAGGCGACAATCGGACAGACGGGCATCAACTGGACCGCGCCGTATCTGCAGGAAGTTCCGGGCTCGCGACCTCCGCTGGGCACAATGCTGGATCTGGTTCGAGAGCGTCGCCTGCAGCGCTTCCCCGTCGACACGGAGCAGGAACCCGGCACGCCGGGCGAGCTGCTGCCCCAGCCCCAGCCCCAGCCCCAGCTTCCCTCCAGCCTCGGGCCGGTCATGCCCGAGCCCGAGCAATCAGACGCATCGCCCTTAACTTTCGGCCCGGGAGCACTGGCTGAACGCTTTGGAGAAAGCCGCACGCTACGGCCGGGCGCGATGGATTCGGCCGGCGCGGACCTGGCCGGCATTTCGGCTCCGCTGCCGGACACCAGCGTGTTGCCGGGCTATGACGTCTTCACCGATATGCAACTGGCCATGGCTCTGAGTGGCAACCCGAACGCAGACTGGTTCGCCCAGATGCAGCGGGCCATCCGCGAAAACCCGGCCACGGCTGTCATGCTGCGCGAGCGGGCCGACGTGGACGCCCAGGAATTCATACAGCAGATGCTCAACAGCCCAATCCAGACCTTCCATGGGCGCGGCGAGTCGCCCAAGAACAACGAAATGCTGCGGGCTGAGTCGCTGATGGAGATCGGGCACTACTTTGAAGCTTCGCGGCGTTACCAGATAGCTCACCGTATCGATCCCCTCGATCCGTTGCCGCTGATCGGCAGGGGCAATGCGCTGCTGGCGGCGGGCGAGTACCTGACGGCCGCCTTGGCGTTGATGCAGGGCTTCGAGCGTTACCCGGAGCTGTCGCGGTTTGCGCTGGATTTGCCGAAGCTGGTGGGCGGGCGCGAGATCATCGATATCCGCCGGGCGGATATCATGCGCATGCTCGAAACAAGAGACGATCCGCAGTTACGCTTCCTGTTGGGCTATCTGGAGTACTTCTCGGGCGACGCCAAGCTGCGCGAATCCGGGCTGGCGAATTTCGACCGGGCCGCACACTTGGACACGAGCAATTCGCTGATTTCGCGTATGCCGGCCCTGCTGCGGCACGAGGGCACGCTTCCGCCGCCCAAGTTGCCCGAACAAGATTCTTTCCTGCCGGAGGAGATTCCGACCCCGACGGAGTTAGGCGCACCAGACCAGACCAGCCCCCCGCCGCCGGTCCCGCTGGACCCGCCCCAGCCCCGTCCTTTGGAGACAGGCGAGCCCCAATGATACGTTTTGTTGTATTACTGCTACCCGGCGTTGTGGCACTCTCCGGATGCGCTAGTCAGATGGCCGCCACCAACCAGCAGTCGCGCCTTATACAGGAGTGCCAACCCGACAAAGTGATGACCGTAGCGGCCAGGATGCTGCAGCGCGAGTTCGGCCGCGTGCGCGTGAATTGCGAGGCTTTAACCATCGAAACCGAGCCGGCCGAGTTCTTGACCACGTGTGACAGCGGTACGGCGCGCGACCTATATCGGGGAACGTCCACGATGCGGCGCGTGGCCCATTTCAGCCTCGCACGCAGTGGGTCCGGCACGCTGGCCCGCCTGCGAATTGACGTCGAGCGGCGCGACACCGAGCGGGTCGCCAACGCTCTTATGCCGACGCAGACCTTGGGCGATCTGCCGACGGTCAGCGCCACTCCCATCCAGCGCGAAGCCGCGACGACGGAGCGTCAGAACACCGTCTGGACCTTTGTACGCCGCGATCGGCAGATGGAACGATGTTTGCTGGACGAGTTGGCCAGCGAGTTCGCACCGCCGGCTGTCGAACCGCCCGCCCTGGAGGCGCCGGGTTCATAACTGCACGGCTCAGCCGAACTTACAGACAACATTCGCGCCGAAAAGGAACAAACCATGTTGAAGTTTATGTCCCAACCGCTTGCGGAAACTGACCCCGAAGTCGCCGGCATCATTCGGCGCGAAGAGGAACGCCAACAGAACACGCTCGAGCTGATCGCGTCCGAAAACCACGTTTCCGTGGCCGTGCGCACCGCCGTGGGCTCCGTCTTCACCAATAAGTACGCCGAGGGCTATCCGGGCAAGCGCTATTACGGCGGCTGCACCAACATGGATTCGGTCGAGGACCTGGCCCGCGAGCGCGCCAAAAAGCTCTTCCACGCCGAGCACGTCAACGTGCAGCCGCACTCCGGCGCCCAGGCAAATACGGCCGTCTTCATGGCCTGTTTGAAGCCGGGCGACACGGTGTTGTCGCTGGACCTGGCGCACGGCGGGCACCTGACGCACGGGCTGAAGGTGAATTTCAGCGGCACGATGTACAACATCGTGCCCTACGTGGTCAGCCCGAAGACCGAAATGCTGGACATGGCTGAATTGCGGCGTCTGGCGCTCGAGCACAAACCCAAGCTGATCATCGCCGGAGCCTCGGCCTATCCGCGCCGGCTGGATTTCCCGGCTTTCGCCGAGATCGCCAAGGAATGCGGAGCGCGGCTCATGGCGGACATCGCCCATATCGCCGGCCTGATTGCAACCGGGCTGCACCCGACGTCGATCGGCTTCGCCGACTTCACGACCACAACCACGCACAAGACGCTGCGCGGGCCGCGCGGCGGAATGATCATGTGCGGCGCGGCCGACGCGGCCCTGGTCGACAAGTGGGTCTTCCCGGGCACCCAAGGCGGCCCGCTGATGCACGTTATCGCCGGTAAAGCGACGGCGTTTGGCGAGGCTCTGCGGCCGGAGTTCAAGGAATACCAGCAGCAGATTCTCAGCAACGCGCAGGCCCTGGCGGAAGCGCTGCGGGCGCGCGGCTACCGGCTGGTTTCGGGCGGGACGGACACGCACCTGATGCTGGTTGACCTGCGTGACGTTCATCCGGACCTGACCGGCAAGCAGGCGCAGGACTGGCTGGAAGAGGCGGGCATCATTACCAACAAGAACATGATCCCATACGACCAGCGCAAGCCCACGCAAACCAGCGGGCTACGGCTGGGGACGCCAGCCTTGACCACGCGCGGCTTGAAGGAGCCGCAAATGGCTGTGGTTGCGGAGCTGGTGCACCAGGTTCTGCTGGCCAAAGGCGACCAGGCGGCGATGCAGCGCATTCGTGGCCAGGTGCGTGACCTCTGCACGCAGTTCCCGGTCCCGCACGCGTAAGGCAACCGCCAAGACGCAGGCCACGGCAACCGCCAAGACGCAAAGAGCGCTAAGACCGCCAAGAAGAGGGTTGGCAGCGTGTGCGAGAGACTGCACGCGCTGCCGGCTTCTTATTCCCCCCTGCTGCCTTCCGCCTTCCCCCTTCTGCCTTCTGTCTTCTGACTTCTGGCTCCGGCCTTCTTACTGATCGTACCGCATGTCGTAATAGCCGGCTTCGCGGCGCGTGATGATTTCAGGCAGGCCGTCGCGCCGCAAGATGACCGGAACCTCACCGTCTTGCGTAGCCTGCATCAGCGGCCTTCCCTCCTCGTCTGTCGCGAGCCGCGGCAGGAGGTTGCTCCGATCGACCGTGTATTGAACGCGGATGCTGGAGTGCTGCTGCTCCGGATCGCGGTTCATGAGCGTCATGTAGACGGTGAACGTATTGCTGCGCGTCGTGAGGAAATGCGTATCGAGCAGCGCCATCAGGCTGACCGCTTTGAAGAAATCGGGGCAATTCATTTTTCGCCCGTCATTCGGCTGCCCAAGCGGGTTGTACAGGAGATCGGTGCTGCGCCTCAAACCCCTCCAACCCGAGTGCGCATGGCGAACCGGGCAGTCAAAACCCTTGACATTTAGCAACTCGCCCAAACTCAGGAAGCCGTGCTTCAGGTCGCCACGGCGAATGGCGCCGTACTGGAAGCCGCCAAGCCCGTCTCCAGGTATGGACGCGACTTCGAGTCGGTATTGCGCCTCAACCGCCGGGCTCGTCGTCCCATCTGAGTCGATCGAGGCATTACGCAGGTCGGCGGCCCAGAGCGGGTTCCGGCCGGACGACAGCGTACCCGGGTCGGACGCGTAACGGAGCTGGTCGCGGTACGAGACGATCGCTTGGGCGTAGTATGGCCCGAGCCTGATCCAATAAGGCTCCGTCTGATCCACCACAAGCAGATCATTGGGGGACTCGGCTGGTGGTGCTGTCGCCGGTCCGAAGCGGTATAGAGCCCCACCGGGGAGCCCGACGACTTCTGGAGTTTCGAACTCGTCCACAACTCCAGTGAGAATACCGCAGACCGGGCTCCAGAACGCAGGCGATGCGGTATGATCAATCTGGATTTTATTCGGGTCGGTTAGATCGGGGTTGATCACCGGCAGGCCGGCCAAGACGTACCAGGGTGCGGTGTTTATGTCGATGCGCCCGGGGATTCGGTGCGGGTCGAGGTCCGGTTTGCCATCTTGATCGCCGTCAAACTTGGGATCAACGGTAGTAAAGTAGTCGTAGACCAGTTGTCCCCAAGGAATCTTCCCGGCCAGTGAATCGTCGAAGTAAGGCGTAGCAGCGACGCTGCCGCCGGTTACGGAAGTCTTCTCGAGTTCTTGGCGATTGTCGAAGAGCGGCATGTGCCCGAAGTCGGCCGGGTACTCGCCGTTGGGCGCGCTCCAGCGGCTGACGGACGAGCCGCCGGAGGGCCCGGATGGGCCGCTGGGACCGCTGGGGCCGCCGGAGCCGCTACTGGTGTACTTGTGTTCCCAGATCAGCCATTGCTTGCGCAGGACATCGCCCATCGTCGCGGTTGTGGTCCCCATTACGTGTGAATATCGGGGGATAAAGTGCATGAAGCCGACGGTCGGAAACGATGCCGGGCGATAGGCGCCATGCACGGGGTTTGAAGTAAAGAACCAGGCGTGCAGACGGTCCCTGGATGGGAGCGCGTTCCGCCACCAGATCGTGTCCGAGCCCCCCGGGTCGCCCGCGTTCATGGTGTACAGCGGGATCGTCGGGGCGAAGCTTGTTCCACTGAGCGGGGCCGTACCGAGCTTTTGCTTGTAAGGCGTCAGGTCAATCTCGTCGCCGGAATCGGGCTCGCGCTCCTCACCTTCAGCCTCGTAAAGGTTCGTGACCATGCGCCAACGGGCCGGCGCCTGTCCGCCAGGCCACGTTCGGCCGAAGTGTGGTTCATCCGTGCAATCGCGGTAATAGTCGACGACCCAACTCTTCTCCTCTGAACCGTCCGGAACTGGAATCCTCGCTTGGTAGTCGGAACCCAGCACGATACGATCGACGAGCCAGCCGCCGGGCGCAACCGAGGTCGACGCCGGCCCGCCGATGCGATACAGCGACACCACGATCTGGCGTTGCCCGGCACTCTCTGGATATGGCGCGACGTAAATCCGCCCATCGAGGTGGCTCCCGTCCGGGTTGGACAGCAGCGGCGGCGGCGCCGTGAGCGAGGTCCCGTCCTGCACGAGAATCGTCATGAAGTTCCGGCCCCTCAGGTGCGCTCCCACAGTGCCGGCATTGGAGAGCGCTTCGGCCAGCGTGCCCCAACTGGCACTCTCCTCCTCCGCGCTCACTGTCACGTAAAACTGATGCAAATCAAGGGCGAATGAGTCGTGCAGAAACTTGTTGATCGGATCCACAGGGTTGTCGCTGAGCGACGGGTCAGGGTCGTTGGGGTTGAACAATTCCACCGCCACGGCCATCGTACCGTCCCTGGAGTCATCCTGTTCGCTGTCGTCGTGGCCCTCGCAGTAGGCGATCGCTTCGGTGATGAACAGTTGCGGGGCGTAGCCGACATATGTGCGCGTCCTGGTACCGCCAGTAGTCAACGGGTCAGGCTCGGCCGTATCTTGGTACCAAACCACATCTATGAAGCCCGGGCTGCCCGTAATGGGGTTGTCGGTACGGGGGGCGGCGAACGCCACGGTATTCACGGCAAGCATGAATGCCTGCTGGCGCCGCGAGACGGCCTGATCGTCGCCATCGGCCGGCTCTTCATCGACGTCATCGATGTTGCCCCAGTCGCCGTACGGCGTAAGCATTTCGTAGTAATAGTTGGCCAGTTGCCGCACCACCTTGTTGCCACGCACAAGCCCGGTGAGCGGGTCAGTGTCGTCGGCCACGTAGTAGCCGTTCGCGTCAAAGGCCTTGGCAATGTCACCGAGATAGAATTTCAGGGCGCCGGCGTAAATGCCCAAGTCCGTGCCTTTGTCGGGGCGGAAAGTGCGCGCCAGGTCGTCGCTGTTGCTGATCGCCGTCAGCAGCCGGCGGCGCGCGTAAAACTCGCTCGGCGCTTCGCGTATTCCAAAATCGGCGTTGAAGGTGTCGGCGTCGAGCGTGGATGCGTCAGACCAGTAGGAGAATTCACCATGCGGATAAGCCGCAGTAGGAACGAGGTTGAAGCGCTGCCACTCGGACATCGACGCGTCAACCAGGTAGCGCCCCGAGCGCGGGACAAACGTGTACGGGAACGCATCCACCAACTTTCTGAAAACGTCGGGAAGGCCGAAGCGTGTGCCCGTGGTAAAGGGTCGGCCGTTGAATTCCTTCTCGGTCGCCAAGAGGCCGCCGCGATTCCGCAGATAGGGCTCGATTCCCACAGCCGCGGTTTGGATCTCATCAAAGGAGGGCAGGATCTCGCCGGACGAGGGTATCGGCTGCGTCTCGGGCCTATACCTCAGCGTTGCTGTGTCGTCGTTATGCCGAATCCAGTTGAACATCTCGACCACGAACTCACGGTTCCAGGCCGAGCCACGACGCGAATACTCGTCGTAAGTCCCCGGTGAAGCCAGTGCTACCTTTCCGCCATTAGATTCGATCTTCACCGCCAACTCATACTTGGCCTGGTCGTCGAAACGCAGCCACATCTGGGCAAGCGCGTAGCGCGGGTCAGAGACAGGCGCGCCAGGCTCGATCGCGCTGGGATTGAACTCGATGCTCTCGTTCGTGCCTGCGGCGGTCGCGGAGCGCGGCACCCTAATCGGCGAGCCGGCGATTGCGTTCGCCATTTCAATTAGCGCCCCCATGCCGACAATGGACG
>ERZ795050.1654-NODE-1654-length-27740-cov-6.061947_pt1 | contig 27740 bp, 24 predicted proteins | sample MGYA00375134_ERZ795050 | MGnify/ENA primary metagenome ERZ795050 (study PRJEB30179, sample SAMN05720221) | activated sludge metagenome | isolation source: Anaerobic digester | place: Japan | collected 2015-05-26 ... | reverse complement strand
GAGCGGTGAGCAATCCCCGTGGCAACTGTCGTCAGTCTGATCCAGCGCCGCGGCCTCGCTCCGGTTCCATGAGCCCAACTGCGAGTTTCGCCGTTACTGCATGAGCCACCAACCTTCCCACGCTTCACACCCCCGCACCCCCCCGCGGCCAGGCCGGGTCTTTCCCCCGCTCTTCCTCCTCCTCGGTGCGGTCAGCGGCCTGTGGGTGTTGGGCGCGCGCTCCTGGTTTGCCACGTGGCACGGATTCCCGAACACCCCCCTCACCACCCTGTTTTTCCTCGCCGCCGCCGCGACGGCTTCGGGTTCGGTCCCGTCCCGCTACCGGTGGAGTGTGGTGGCCGGCCTGGGCTTTTCAGCCTTGGGCGATCTGTTCCTCATGCTGCCCAAGGACCACTTTGTCGCCGGCCTGAGCAGCTTCCTTGCCGCTCACCTTTGCTACCTATGGGCATTGACGATGGACCATCGCCTTGCCGGGCGCTGGCCGCCCTTTGCGCTCTGGGGCGTTGTGGGACTGGCGCTGATTGCATGGCTGTGGCCGGCGGTTCCCAGCCCCCTGCGGCTGCCGGTGCTATTCTACACGGTGGCTTTGCTGGGCATGGCGGCCCAGGCCGCCAGCCGGGCCCAAGCCGTGCGCAGTCCGGCCGCGGTGCTGGCAGCGGCGGGCGCCGCTTTGTTCGTGGTCTCCGACGCGGTGCTGGCCATCCAGCGCTTTCGGCAGCCGTTCGAGGGAGGCCGCTTTCTGGTGCTGGGCACCTATTTCGCCGCTCAGGCTGGAATCGCACTGTCGGTTGTCCTCTTTCCCCCGCCGCCGTCCCAAGCCGGACCGGCCGAAGATTGAGAGTATTGACCTGGGAGCGGGTCTTGGGTTCCCTGTGGGCCATGAACGCCTTTCCCAAGCGCCTTCTGACTGCCCTGGGTGCCGCTTTGCTGGCAACCTGCGCCCTCGCCGCCGCAGACCTCGCCAAACCCAACATCCTCCTGATCGTCGGCGACGACATGGGCTACGCCGATGTCGGATTTCATGGCTGCAAGGACATTCCCACGCCCAACCTCGATGCCCTGGCGGCTGCGGGCGTGCGCTTCACCAGCGGTTATGTCTCCGGCCCCTATTGTTCCCCAACCCGGGCGGGGCTGCTGACCGGACGGTACCAGACGCGGTTCGGGCACGAGTTCAATCCCGACGGCGCCAACGGCATGCCCACCAACGAGAAAACTCTGGCTGATCGCTTGAAGGCCGCCGGTTATGTCACCGCACTGGCCGGCAAATGGCATCTGGGCAGCCAGCCCGACATGCTCCCGCAGAAGCGCGGCTTCGATGAGTTCTTCGGCTTCCTTGGCGGGTCACACAGCTATTTTGACCGCGACGGCGTCGTGCGGGGCACGGACCCCGTGGCGGAGCTGGACTACACGACCGACGCCTTCGGCCGCGAGGCGGTGGCGTTCATTGACCGGAACCGGCGCAAACCCTGGTTCCTCTACCTTTCTTTCAATGCCGTCCACACGCCGATGCATGCCACCGAAGACCGGCTGGCCCGATTCCCGGACCTTGCCGATCCACAGCGCAAAACCTACAACGCCATGATGCTGGCCATGGATGAGGCCGTCGGCCAGGTCATCGCCAAAGTCAAAGACGCCGGCCTCGAAACCAACACCCTCGTCTTCTTTATCAGCGACAACGGCGGCCCCACCATGCCCGGCGTCACCCGCAACGGCGCCCGCAACGACCCCTTCCGCGGCTCGAAACGCACCACCCTCGAGGGTGGCATTCGCGTGCCTTTTGTCATCACCTGGCCCGGCCGGCTCAAACCCGGGGTGTTCGACCACCCCGTCATTCAGCTCGACCTCCACGCCACCGCCCTCGCTGCCGCCGGCGTTACCCCCCGTCCGGACTGGAAGCTCGAGGGCGTCAACCTCCTGCCGTTTCTGACCGGCGAAAAAACCGCGCCTCCGCACGACGCCCTCTATTGGCGTTTTGGCGACCAAATGGCCATCCGCATGGGCGATTTCAAACTCGTCCGCTACGACCGCAACGCCGACACCCTCACGGGTGCTCGGAACCAGGGCGTGACACCCGCCAGACTCTACAACCTGCGCTCCGACCCCGGAGAGTCCAAAGACCTCTCGGCGGAATTGCCCGACCGAGTGAAGGAATTGCAGGCCAAATGGGACGCTTGGAATGCCGCCAACATCAACCCGCTCTGGGGGGCAGCTCACCTGGCGGCCGGGGACGCCGCAAAGGCCAAACGCAAAAAGAAAGGTCCGTAGGCGTCGCGGAGCGCTGTCACCTGCAAAATGAACCCCTCTCCCCGAGGGTCTGTCGGGGAGAGGGTTGAACCGGACCTGATAGGATTGGCCCACCCCAGCGGGACTGGCCTCCAAAGGCTCGCGGCGGGGAGACACTGCCCCGGTGGGTTTGTTGGGCGGCTTACGCCGCCTTTTTCGCCGCTTCCTCGGGCACGCTCAACTTGGTCGTGCCGACATCCTTGATTTCGACCGTCGTGGTTCGGCTGACGTCCATTTCGTTGTTGTTGAACGACATCTTCCCTTCGAGTTTGAATTCGTACTTGGAAAGGACGCCGTCTTTGACCCAGAAGCGCACGGAGCCTTTGGCCCCGCTGATTTCCGGGCCCTCCCCGCCGCGGCGGAAGCGCATCAATTCCTTCGCCCCCTCTTCGGTCAGCTCGCCGGCATACACGCCATCCGCCAGCTTCAGCTCCTTTGCCTTCGCAACCAGGTCCTCGGCCTGGGCGGCGGGCGCCTTGAATTCCTGCAGCATCCGGGCGGCGAAACGCATCGCGTTGAACCCGCCGCTCCCGTCATCCTGAGCCGCTTCGTCAAGCGATTTCCAACCCGCGTCGGTCTTGATCGCCCCCTTGCCCCCTTTTAACACCGCCTCGGTGGTCGTATCCCGGCGCGCCATCGAAATCCACGTGAAACCGTCCTTCTCGGTTTTGCCTTCGGTCGGACCGGGACGCCATCGCGCCCCTTCGGGAACTGTCACCGTCGTGGTCCAGCCATAGTTCTTTTGCCCGGCCAGCTTTTTGGCCGCGGCCAGGACCTCGCTCTTGGGACCGGACTCCGCCGCCAGGAGCGATGAAGCGGCCAGAGTCAAAACGCTGGTGAGGAGAGTTGTGTGCATGCGATTCATAGGGATGTCTGGATTGGGATCCGGGGGCCCGGGGGACCCCCGTTTCGGTTTTGATGAGGTTGAGACGACGACAATCTGCGCACGGACGTCGTGCCTGTCCTGCAAGCTTCTTGAACGATCGCGTTCACAAATCACCGTCGGTGGCCCCATCATGGAGCCCCGCCGGCCTTGAAATCAAGCCCACAAACCATTGTTGTTTGTCTCCCGCCCCCTTCCTCCGTTCATCGGGCTGTTTTTGGAGTTGCAAAAAAATTCATGCAGCGAGACTCTTTGTCTTATGAGCGCACAACCTATTCGAGTCGCCGTGACCGGCGCCGCCGGTCAGATTGGGTATTCGCTGTTGTTTCGCATCGCCTCGGGCGCCATGTTCGGCCCGCAGCAACCGGTGATCCTCCATTTGGTGGAAATCGAACCGGCGCTGCCGGCGCTGGCTGGCGTGGTGATGGAGCTCGATGACTGCGCGTTTCCCCTGTTGAAGGGGGTCGTTGCCACTGCCAGCCTCGAGGAAGGGTTCCGGGGGGTGAACTGGGCTCTGCTGGTGGGCAGTGTGCCGCGGAAGGCGGGGATGGAGCGCAAAGACCTCCTGGGCATCAACGGCAAGATTTTCGTCGGCCAGGGCTGGGCCTTGGAACGCAACGCGGCGGAGGATGTGCGGGTGCTGGTGGTGGGCAACCCGTGCAACACAAACTGCCTGATTGCCATGAACAACGCCCCCGGGATTCCCACCGACCGCTTCTTCGCCATGACGCGCCTGGACGAAAACCGGGCCAGGTCCCAGCTCGCCAAAAAAGCGGGGACGGAGGTGACGGAAGTGACGAACATGACGATCTGGGGCAATCATTCGGCCACCCAGTACCCCGACTTTTACAACGCCCGGATTGGCGGCCAGCCCGCCAATCAGGTTATTGGGGATGAAGCCTGGCTCAAAGGCGAGTTCATCACCTCGGTTCAGCAGCGGGGCGCCGCCATCATCAAGGCCCGAGGCGCGTCCAGCGCCGCCAGCGCGGCCAATGCCATCGTGGACACCGTGCGCTCGATCCTCGAACCCACGCCCGCGGGAGATTGGCACAGCCTGTGCCTGTGCTCCGACGGCAGTTACGGTGTCGAAAAAGGCCTGATCAGTTCGTTCCCTGTTCGCAGCGACGGACGCAAGCTCGAGATCGTCCAGGGATTGCCCCTCAACGAGTTCAGCCGGGCCAAAATCGAGGCCACGGTCAATGAACTGAAGGAAGAGCGGGCGATGGTCGGGGACTTGCTGGGCAAGTGAGGCGTTTCCCCCGCGCGGCCCCCGCCGGTGATTGGCGGCTGGATGCCGGGGCCTGCAATGCCTCCTCAAGGTAGAAGGGACTCGAAGCGGTAGCGCCCGGACTCCACTTCCACTACCGCTTGCCCGCTCTCGCAGCGCGCCCCTTTCACGCCCGAAGCGTTCGCCACGGGCTTGCCGCTTTCGGTCACGGTGTCCAGCGCCCGGGCGGGGAGGACGACCGTGGCGGTGGCGCCCACCGGAACGTGGACGCTCAGTTCAAACCGTCCGCCGCGTTTCCGCCAATCTGAGCTCACCGGGCCGCGAACCGAATCATAGGATGCCTTGGCCCATTCCAAATCCCTGACGGGGTGGGGCGCGATCACCAGCTTGTCGCATCCGACGGCATCCGGGGCGAGGTTGATGCCGCCAATCACTTTGTAGAACCACTCGCTGACCGAACCAAACATGGGATGATTGTGCGAGTAAGTGTTGTCACTGAACTGCCAGTGTTCCCACAGCGTGGTCGCGCCGCGCTCGAGCATGTGGCCCCACCCGGGAAAGGTGCGCTGATTGACGACATCATAGGCCACTTCGGCCCGGCCCGAGCCGGCCAGGGCATGCAACATGAAGCGGGTGCCAAAAATCCCCGTCGAGAGGTGCCCCTGGCGTTTTTCCTGAATGTCTGCGACCAGCACCTCCAGGGCTCTGGCCTTTTCCTCCGGCGGCACCAACCCCAGGTAAAGCGCAAACGCCTGGCAGGCCTGCGTGGCCGTGTCGTAGCGGCCGCTGCCCGCCTGAAGGAACCGGCGGTTGAACGCCTGCCGGATGGATTCCGCCAGCGCTTCGGCCGACGCCGCCTCCGACTCGCGCCCCAGCGCCCGCGCGATTTGCGCGCAGAGCCGCGCATTGAGATAGTAAAAGCCCGTGCCCGTCAGCGCCCGCGGCTTGGGCACGAGGCTCTCGTGGTCGCTGATGCCATTGTCCAGAATGCCGTCCTGCGCCCGGGACTGGAGGAGCGCCAGCCACCGTTGCGTCGCTTCAAACTGCTCCTCCAGCAGGCGCCGGTCCCCGTAGTACTGATAAAGTTGCCACTGCAACAACGGATGTGCGGTGCCCCACCCCACCGGGCCGGACTTGTCACCCAGGCCCTCGTCGCTGATGCCGACAAAGGGGGCGGTTTCGGTAAAACCGCCGTTCGGCCGGACGGCGTCGGCCAGGTCCCAAACCGCTTTGGCGTAGAACCGGGCCATGTCGAAGTTCAAAATCCCCATTTCACTGGCCGCGACCATGTCCCCCCCGTAACCGAATTTCTCGCGATGCGGACAGTCGGATTGGACACTGAACAGGTTGCTGAGTTCGGTCCAAAGCACCATTTCCTGGATGCGGTTGAACAGCTCGTTGCTGCATTCGAACTGGCCCGCCACCGCGACGTCCGAGTTGAGCCGCAACCCTTCCAACCCGGTGAGTTGCACGGTTGGAGCACCCGCCCCGGAAGCGGGCGTCCGTTCCCCGCCGCTCCCCTCGAAAACCCGGCGCAGCTCCCCGCCCAGTCTCAGCGGATGAGCAGACGTGATTTCCACGTAACGAAATCCGTGGAAGGTGAAGCGCGGCGTGTAGGCCTCCTCCTTGCCGCCCTTGAGAATGTATTCGTCCTGCTGCCAGGCGGTCCTCGGCTCGACCGCCCCCTCGTAAACGTCGTTCGCCCCCCCTCGTTTGATCTGGCCGCAGACCGTGGTCAGGCCGTTGAGCGTGCCGTCCGGATTTAGCAACTCGCCGTAGCGCAGTTTGACTCGCGCCCCAGCCGGCCCGGAGACCTTCAATCGTGCCCAGCCGGCGAAATTCCGCCCGAGGTCAACGATATATGTCCCGGGCTTGGGCTGGGTCACTTTCACGGGCTTGAGCAGGCGGGTCACCCGAATGGGCGGCGCATCCTGCGCGCGCAAGGGCCCGAGCGGGGCCGTTGCCAAAACCGCGCTTTGCCAGGCCGAGTCATCGAAGCCGGGCCGGTCCCAGCCGGGTGACTCGCGCCGGGCGTCGTAGATTTCGCCCAGGTAAACATTGTCCCGCAGGATGGGGCCGTCCCCCACGCGCCAGGTTTGGTCGCTGGCGAGGGTCTCGCGCGTGCCGTCCGCGTAATCCACCACCAGTTGCAGGATCAGTCGCGGCTCCCCGATGGTCAGGTGTTCGCGAAGGTTCAAATGGTTCCAGAGCCGCAGCGGCAGGGGATTATACCATCCGTTGCCCAGCATCACGCCCATGGCGTTCCGACCGCGCCGCAACTGGCCGGTCACATCATACACCGAGTAAAGCACCCGCTTGGAATAAGTGGTCCAGCCCGGGTCCAGCACCCGGTCTCCCACGCGTTGTCCGTTGAGCCGCAGTTCATAATACCCCAACCCGCTGACATAAACTCGCGCGCGGCTGATCTCCTTTGCCAGCGCAAACTCCTTGCGGAACAGCGGCGCCGGGTTCTCGCCAAACCGTTCGGCCGGGGCCAGCGCGCGCGGGCGCGGGCGCGTAATCCAGGCTGCGCTCCAGTCCCTGGGCTCGAGCAGTCCCATCTCCCACCACGCCGTTTTGCTGTAGCCGGAGGGACGGCCATCCTTGTCCCAAGCGCGGACCTTCCAATACACCCGCTGGCCCGGGCGGAGCGTCTTTCCCGCATAGACCACGTGCAGAGACTCGTTCGATTCAACCTTGCCGGAGTCCCAGAGGTCCGCGCGGCCCTCGGAGAGCCGGTCCGGGCTGGTGGCCGCCAGGATTTGCCACGCGGTCTGGCGCTGGCCGCGCCTGCCGGACTCAAGCCGCCAGCTCAAGCGCGGTGGCCACGCATCCACCCCGAGTGGGTTTTCGCGATACTCGCACTTCAAACCCTCGACTCGCAGCTCCGCCGCCCCCGCGGGGCGCACTGCGGCAAACCAGGCCAACGTCAGCAACCCCAGGGCCAGGAACCCTGCGAGCCGGACCTTCCACTTTTTCAATCTGGCATGCATAACCTCGGTGCATTAAAATCAGCGCGTCAACTCGTAACGACCCCGGCAAACGAACCGCTGCAAATACTGACGACGCCAGTCTAGCCATGGACACCAGCCGTTGAAAGCTCAAGCACACCCACCCCGCCATGAAATCCGCAACCCACATTCACCTTCACCACGTGCAGTCCGTCTATTCCGGACCGGAGGGCAAACTCTGGGAACTCCTGATGGGCCAGCAGATTCACATTGGCGGCCTGCAAAGCTCCACCGCCCTGGCCGACCGCGCCGGCATTCGCCCGGGGCAACAGGGCGTTGACCTGTGCTGCGCGACCGGCGCGGGCCATTGTGCCCGCGAAGGCGAAATCATCCGCCAACGAGTGCGCTAGGAACTCGGCCTCCCGGTCTTGGAATGGGATGTGCCATCGCTGGTTGACCCCGTCCTGCCCACGCTGGGCTGGTGCCTCCAGGCGCTGCACGTGCTGGACCGTTTCCACATCACGATGCACTTGAACCACGCAGTGGACCAGGTGCGCCGGGCTGAGGTCGGGCGATTGCAGGGCCGGTCCGTGGCCGAGAAGCTCAAGCACATGCGTTGGAAGCTGCTGCGCTGAGGCAGCCGGGTGCGCGGCCAGGCCAAGTGCCGACTCTACGGGTTGCTGTGCAGCCAGTTGGCCACTGGCCGGGCTTGGATGCTCAAGGAAACCTTCCAGGACTTCTGGCGTTACCGTTCTCTAAGCTGGGCGGCGGCCTTCCTGGACGTGTGGTGCACCTGGGCTCTGCGCAGCCCCTTTGAGCCGATGCAGAAGGTGGCGAGGATGCTGCGTACGCATGAGGAGTGGCTCTTGAACTGGTTCCGCGCCAAAGGGGAAATCTCCAGCGGTGCTGTCGATGGGTTGAACAACAAGATTCGAGCGGTGAGCAGACGTGCTTACGGCTTTCGCAGCTTCGATGCTATGGAAATAGCCCTGTATCACACGTCAGGCCGGCTTCCGGAGCCGGAATCAACCCACAGATGTTGCCGACGCGGCTACAATACATGGGTAGCCTATTCAACAACCTGACGAAGTGGGCCAACCAGGATGGCAAAATAAGGCAAGGAATTGACAAGTTATGTGTGGAAAGGTGGACGGCTAGCTGGTACAGACGAGAAAAGCAACATGAAGGTGATTCTCGGACATCTTATGAGGTCGAGCCGGAGTCACGGGGTTTCATTCAAGCCGTTGCTGTGCGGGCTTGGGGGCCAGGACGCAAGCCTTCCCGCCACACACACACACACACACACACAACCCCTCGCAGACTGACTTGCAGCGGTCAAATCCGTCGGTCGGTCTAACCGCTGCCGGAGGTGCCGGTATGACGACCGCGAGCTTCAAACCACTTTTTCCCGAACGCGTTTCGCAGTTCATCAAGTTCTGTTTGGTGGGCGGCAGTGGGACGCTGGTGGATATGGGCGTGCTGTTTGTCCTAGCGGATCCAAGGACGCTGGCTTTGAACATCGCGTTCAGCAAGGTCTGCGCGGCGGAAGTGGCGCTGGTCAACAATTTCCTCTGGAACGAGTTGTGGACGTTCCGCTCTCCGAATTTCCTCCCCCCATCGGATGGGGAGACGGCCAGGGTAAGGGGTTTTCATTTTGGTTCTCCGCGCCTGCGGCGGTTTCTGTTTTTCAACGCGATCTGCGGCCTCGGGATTGTGTTTGCCGTATGCCTGCTGCACCTGTTTCACAACCTGCTTGGCTGGAATCTTTACCTCTCGAACCTGCTGACCATCGGCTTGGTCACGCTCTGGAATTTCGGGATGAACGCTCGGTTCAATTGGAAGCAAAGGGCTGACTGAGGATTGAAAGGCAGGGGTAGATGAAAAGAAGCCAATTCAAAGAGCCAGCCTCGATGGGCGGGGATGGCGCGAATCCTATGGCCGCCTTTCTTGAGGCCGTTGTTGCCGCAGTGCTGACAACTACTAACTGTCTATCGCAAGATGTGTCACCACCGCAAAGTCGTCGTCGTGATCCCCGCTTACAACGCTGCCCGCACGTTGCGCCGAACGTACGACGAGATCATGCACCAGGAGATCGTGGACGCCAGCATCCTGGTGGACGACCAGAGCCGCGACGACACTGTGTGCGCCGCGCGGGAACTTCCGGGAGTCCCGGTCCACGTTCGCGACGTGAACAGAGGGTACGGTGGCAACCAAAAGAGCTGTTATCGCTTGGCGCTGGAAACCGGTGCGGACATCGTGATTATGGTTCATCCCGACTCTCAGTACACTCCAAAGCTGATTCCGGCGATGGCATCAATCATCGCGAGCGGCTTGCCCCCGTGCGCGCTCGGAGGCCGGATTTTGGGCGGCTACGCGTTGCGGGGTGGGGTGCCGTCGTGGAAGTACGTCGCGAACCGGGCATAGACCCTGGTCGGCAACCTCCTGCTCGGGGCGAAGTTGTCCGAGTATCACCCGGCAATCGCGCATTCTCTCGCGGGATTTTCGAGAAAATCCCTTGGCAGAACAACTCGGACGATTTCGTTCGACAACCAGATTCTTGCTCAAATCATCTGGTACGGTTACACGATTGCGGAAGTCAGTTGCCCGACGCGGTGTTTTCCGGAAGCCTCGTCCGTCACTCCCCGGTCCAGTATTCAGTACGGCTTCGGTTGCCTTGCCACCGCGCTTGGGTTCCGCCTGGCCAGGTGGCGAATCCTGCGCTCGGCGTTGTTTCCACGGCCCGGCACCTTCGCATCCGCCCGCCTGACCGCAACGACGCAATAGACGACAAGGTGCTTGTCCATTCAGTCTTCAATTTCGTCGTCGCCATGGGCGGCGGGCACCCCCTGCAAGCGGCTTCCATGAAGCCCTGGATTTCCTCCCGGGTGACGTGGCCGTTGGATAAGAGACGAGATGACATTCCGAAGCTCCAGATATGAATAAACTCGACCACCTCAGTGAAAGAGTTGCGGTCCGGGAGCCATGCTCTGGGTCCATTGGGCATTGCTTCGCCGCGCTTTTGCTGTTGCTTTTTGCCGCTTCACATTTTGCAGCGTTCAAGGTCCACCGCCTTTCTCAGCAAATGCCCAATGCAGTGTTCCCGTTTTTCACAAATCAGACGATGTATTTGTTGGCAGGAGCTTTGGAAACAGTTACAGCCGCAGTTTGTCTGAAGGGACGGGGGCGGGCCATCGCTAATCTTGGCATTCTGAATTTTATCCTGATCATCATCTGGTACCGATGGTCGCTATCGCATACTGGCGGGGGGAACTCATGCGAGTGTCTGGGTATACTTGGCTCTGTCTTGCACCTCAGCCGCGCTCAGGAGAAGGTCCTCCCAATCATTGCACTGGTTCTCTTGATAACCTGCATAATTCCCTGGCTCGTCCGCAGCCTTGCCAAACGCAAGGGTCTGATTTGGAGAAAGCTGACTGCGGCGGGCACTTCAGGATTGCTCCTCACAATATTCCATTGTCATGCGTGCTATGGCGAACAAACGATTGAAATCTCCGGAAATTATGTAACTGAGAGGTGCTCTGGCCTGACTGGTGCCGTCATAGCGAATGATGGCAGGAATATCCGCGCGGTTTTCACTTGCAAGTTTTCTGGTGCCGCGTGGAGCATCTTCGCGACCAACATTGCCACGGAAGGCCGAGTCCTGAAAACGCCGTGGGAAGGGCTGGTTTATGATGGTACCAATACTTACACATTCGCCCCGAACTACGAGCATCCGTTCGAAAAAAAAGTGTACCCCGTAAGGGTCACCATCTCTCCAGAGCCGCTTTTTCTTCGAGATTACGACGAGCGACTTCATATTGACGTGCTATGGCTGGCGTACGGGCTTTCGCCCCGCCTTGCGCCAACGAATCACAATGGGGCCATTGAAATACCCCTGCCTTGGTGGGCAGCCCGCCGGTCGGCACTGGCTCGCGGGTACGAATGGAAAATCACACCCTCTGCCGATGGAAGGTTCGTTTCGGAGTGTACGGTGTTGCGCAATACGAACCTGGATCTGAGCCTGCGTGAGGAACTGCGGAGGCCGGACATGGGTTTCACTTTCGGTGCGTTTGACGAGTCGGACAATGGATTTGTCGCAGGTCTCGATACCAGGCATTCCATTCCCCATGGCTGGCTTGAGGCGACATACAAATGCACTGACTGGTTCAACACCAATGGCGTGTTGCTGCCGAGAACGTCAGAGGAGCTTCGCTACTCGCACAGCGTAGTAACAGAATGGCTGCATCCGACTTTTCGGGCGCGCATCACGGCGTCGGCGCTTGTCGTGCGCCAAGGCTTGCAGCAACTGCTTCCGCCTGTAACGCAGCCGACCCTTGTAGCCGATTATCGCTACCGACGGGCGGACGAAAAGTTCGCGATTCCCTGCCTTGAATACGAACTATCCCCCGGCTCATCTTGGAAGTCAGACAAAGATGAGAAGCTCGTCAACCAGGCCAACATCCAGTTCAAGCGAGCCAGAAGCTTTCTTGCGCCTGAGCAACGGGCCAGGTATTTGGCATGGTTGGTACTGCCACTGTTTCTCTTACCCCTTGCGATTTTCCTCTTCCAAAAGAGGAAACGACAAAGTGCAACCAAAACAACATAGCAGAATAGAAAGGCATAATGAACTCAAAATCAAATCGGATGGTGCTCGGACTCACCGCGGTGGCTCTGGCTGTGGTCGTGGTGGACGTGCTCGCGAAAGGCGTCACAGCCGGCAGTTGTCAGGTGCAGATTGGCGGGCACCTGCCCGGCGGTTGTATCGACGAGGGGGGGGAATGTACTGCGACCACAACCGCATGGACTCTCGGCTCCTACTATATTCCGAAAACAACAAGCGTAACAACACCTGGTATATGCAGGACCAAATTCGTCGCAGGGGACATCCACTCCACTGAGACCGTTACGGTCACTTATACAACTACAACAACTGGAGGGGCTTCCACAACCTCGGTATACACCGCATCATTGGGTGATTACTATTGCGAGTGCGTTTTTTGAAAACTTGCCAACGTTTCTTCACCCGCCAATAGCACACAGTCCTTGACTTCGGGCGCTTGCTCGTTCGGAGGCGGGACAGCGTGCCGAAGCCACCGGTTCAACAATGAGTACACGGAGGGGACGGTTGCGAACTCCGCCGCGCTCCGGCGGAATCGCTTTGTTGTGGTCATCGGTTCGTTCCTCGTAAGAGGCGCGTTCATTTGAATGCTCAATATGGCCGAAAAGCGACGGATAGCTGGTGCCGAGAGTCGTCTGAGTTCGGGCGTCACTTTCCTGCGTTTGTTTGCATCTCAAAACAAAACGGCCCTGCTGCACCTTGTTCTCTTTATCGCAGTGTGGAAGACATTTGTCCCTTGCATTTCCAACGGCTTTTCGAACTATGATGATCATGAGTACGTTTACGCTAACGATCATGTTACGTCCGGACTAACCCGGGAGAACCTCCTCTGGTCCTTTAGCAGTTCCACGGTGTGCAATTGGCATCCGCTTACGATGCTTACGCACATAGTGGACTGGCAAGTTTTTGGCGCGAGAGCGTGGGGACATCACTTGCTAAACGTCGTGCTCCATTGCTTGAACAGTGTTCTAGCCTTTCGGCTAATTAACAAGCTCACCGGCCTTCTCTGGAGATCATTCTGGGTCGCGCTCTTTTTTGGGATTCATCCGCTTCGTGTCGAGTCGGTCGCTTGGATTTCGGAGCGCAAGGATGTCTTGAGCACCTTTTTCTTCATTCTAACTGCTTTAGCCTATGCAAACTATGTCCTCGAGGCCCGAACCCGGAACAGAAACTCCAAAAGGCAATACTACCTTGCTCTGCTTTGGCTGTTCTTGGGATTGATGTCCAAACCGATGCTTGTAACCGTACCATTTCTATTGATCTTGCTCGATTTTTGGCCGCTCGGAAGGTGGAAAAACGAAGGGCTGTTCCGATTGGTCAAAGAAAAGATGCCCTTTCTCCTTCTGACTGCGGCCTTCAGCGTTTTGACATGCTTTACACAGAAAGGCGCTTTGTATCCGTTATGGGCGATGCCGTTGCACATCCGCCTTGAGAATGTCGTTGTTTCCTACTGCAGGTACCTGGCAAAGCTCTTCTGGCCCGTCGAGCTCGCTTGTCTTTATCCCTATCCGACACATTGGCCCGCTGGTTACGTGGCAGCGTGTGGCATTTTCCTGTTACTCACCACCGCTTTTGTTACCGTCGTGCGCCGGCATGCGCCGTTCGCGCTCGTGGGCTGGCTGTGGTTTGTCGGCACTCTAGTTCCAGTCATCGGTATCGTACAGGTCGGCACTCAGTCCATGGCGGACCGCTACTCTTATATTCCGTCGCTTGGGGTTCTTGTGGTGCTTGTGTGGTGCAGTTCAAACGTGGTGAGCGGATGGAGGTTCGGTTCAGCCAGCTTGGCTGTAGTTGCCGTTTGCCTTTCAATAGCGTCGAGCGCCCTCACCCGCCGCCAAATATCCTATTGGAGGGATGGCATAACCCTTTGGCGGCGCGCCGCAGCCGTCACAGACCTGAATTACTCGGCCGCGACGATCATTGGTCTATGGGAGTTAGAAGCCGGAAACTACGATGCGGCCATCACCAACCTGCAATACGCAATAAAGTTGAAAGGCAGCTTATCGAAGGCGCGTATTGGATTAGGCCGCGCCTTGTGGAAGAAGGGTCGTGTTGACGATGCCATCAAGACCTTAAAAATATCAACAGCCATTGAGCAGACAAACGCATTTGCACATAAAGAACTCGGGCTAGCGTGGCTCGCCAAGGGTTGCACTAATGAGGCGATTTCACATCTCGCTTACGCACTCAGTCTGTGCGCGGATGTTCCTGAAGCTGCTCAACAATTAGCCAGGCTCACCAATTTGGTACCATCAGTTCACCCGGCGTTTGCATCTACTAATGGTGCGGCTGCTGAGGAAAAAACAAGCGCAAAATGACAGTGTCAGCGAACCAGACTCGAAGAAATGGTCAAAAGGGCCCCCCGCCAGAATTCGCCTCACCGCGCGCAATGGCCTATCAGGCTCGGATCCTGTTGCCGGCCAGTGTGGTGGCCAGGCTACTGCTGGCTGTGGCGGTCGTCGTCGCTGGCCCAGAGTTTAACATCGGAGAGTTCCGGTCGGCCTTCGCCACGTGGCCTCCGGGCGAAACCCCAACCCTAGCTACCCGGTTCGCCACATGGGACAGCGCGCATTACCTGAAATTGAGCCAAGAAGGATACAAGGCAGGTTCGCATTCGTGCGCGTTTTATCCGCTCTGGCCGCTTGTGATTCGCGCGACGACCGCGCTCACCGGAGGCTGGCCCGTCTTAACGAGCCTGCTGCTAGCAAACGCGCTCTCGCTGGTCGGCTTGTGGTTGTTCTATCGTCTTGTGGGACGGCATTGTGGGGCGGCGGTCAGTCGGCATTCGTTGATCTTGATGCTGGCTTTTCCGGCAGCGTTCTTCTTTTCGTTCCCGTACACGGAGTCCTTGTACTTGGTGATCTTGATGCTGTTGTTCTGGGGCTTGGAACTGGATCGCTGGGCGTGGACGGCGGTGGCGGGTTTCTTGTTGCCGCTGGCTAGACCTGTCGGGGTGTTCATAGTGCTGACCCTGGCGTGCTATTTGTATGAGCGCGGGCGCAGGGCGGCCGCAGAGCGCATTGTGATGGGTGGCGGGGGCGACTCGCCCGTGCTGGTCGGCGACCCGCCGAGCGAAACTGCGGAACACACCCTCACAACAAGGTCGTCCGCTTTGGCGCGAACCGCTGTCCCCGTTCCGTCGGGCGGGTCGCCCGACGGCACAGGCGGGCCGCCTGTGCTACCTCGGGCTGGGGATTGGTTGTGGGGATGGCTTTCCACAAATAGGGCGTCCTTGCGGGACTGGAAGGGCCGGCTCGCATTTGCTGCGACCGGGTTGCTGGGGACCATCGCACAACGGCACGCCTTGTTGCTGCTCTGCCCGTTGCTGGGTTGCGCAACGTATTTCGGGACGATGTATGCGTGGACCGGAAATGCGTTCGAGGGATTTGAGGCACAGAAGGCGTACCCGTATTCGCCTTCGATCAAGAACATGTTTGATTTCCCGGCGTTCTGGAGCGCGTTCATCAATGTGCGGAGTGTGGATGGGATGATGGACTCGGCGCTGGATCGCGGGTTCTTCCTGCTGTTTCTGGCGCTGTTGCCAGCGGTCTGGAAATTAAACCGGACATGGTTCTGGTACACGTTGCCCACTGGCTTGGTGCCGGCCCTGACGAGTTACTTCATGTCGTACCGGCGCTACGTGATGGTGTTGTTTCCGCTGTTCGTCGTGATGGCGCAGCGTTTAGCGAAGGGGCCGCGATGGATCTTCTGGTATTACGTGATTTTGATGGCGGCGTTGCAGGCGTGGGCGGTGACGCGGTTTGTGAATTTCAATTGGGCGGGATGAGGCGCAATGCAAACAACTGAGGAAGCAGCAATCGTGGCCCGCAGGACCATCGGGAGGAGCACTCTCATTGCTAGCGTCGTTCTCCCAGTTTTCAACGAGCAGCGGGGCATCCGGCCGTGCTACGCCGGCTTGACATCAGTACTCGGCGCTCTGCCGGGGACCGTGCAAATAACCTTCGTTGACGATGGTTCGCAAGACGGAAGTTGGCTCGAAATTGCGGAATTGGGCAAGGCCGATAGTAAGGTAGGCGCAATGCCGTTTAGGAATTCAGGCATAAATCTCGCCGACGGAGTATTGGACGGGCCCGTTCTGGTAGGTGTCTTTCCGCAAGCGGGGCCAGATGCTCACCGGTTGCCGCAGCGCCCGGGGGCAGGACCGTTGTCGGCGTCTGGGAATCGCCATCTGGCCAATCTGGCGCAGCGCCCGACGCACCAGCAGTCGGATTTTATCCGGGCCCAGCAAATCAGCCGACAGCTCCATAAATTGCCACAGACCTTGAATCAGTTCGAAGGTCTTCAAGAAACTGATGCGCAGCACGCCCACCTCACCCGCCTTCGCGGCTGTGATGCGGTAATCTCCCAAAACTGCATAGGCGATAATCAGCGCCGCGATCTCCTGCATCGCCGTCAAAGGCGTGTGGCTTTGCAGGTAAGGCGTCGAGCGCATGTCCACCTCCAACTCTTTGTAAAAGAGCTCCTGCTCCCAGCGCTGGCCGTACAGGGCCAACAACTCCGGGGCCGGATGGCGCTGCCAGTCCAGCAAACTGGTCCACAGGCGCACGGGGGTGAACCGGCCGCCCCGTTGCACGCGCCCCGAAATCTCGCGAACTTGGCGCGTCTGGTCCCCCGAACCAATCTCGACCAACGCGCTGCCATCGGGATAGACCTCCAGCAGTCGTCGCTTCAGATTGCCTTTGACCCGAACCAGGAAATGCCGCTGTCCTGCAGCCGGCAAGTCCAGCAACAGGGCCGGCGTCCCGCAATAGCGGTCACTGATCAGCCGGCTCTTCTCGGGTTGTGCCGGCACCAGACGCTTGGCCAAAACCATTTCCGATTCCCCGTGGGACCCCAATGCCGCCGCCAGGGGATTGTGCAATCCCAGTTCGACCAGAACCGCTACGCCCACCTTGGGAAAAGCGGCGCGGCCCCGCCGACTACGCGCCTTGCGCATCGACTTCTTGACCTGGGGCGTGTTGGTGACCGACAAGGTGCTCCCATCAATCCCACACAGACGCAAACCGTGATAGAAGGCCTCCGGATGCCGGCTCGGCTCGGCCTTGGGTTTGAGCGCGGCGCTCATCATCCTTTGGAAGATCTCTATCGGCAACAAGGCCCGGCGTTGGGCCAGAGCCCCGTCGGTAATGTCTTTGCCCGTGAGTTGTTTTACATGTTGCGCCAATGTGCCCTTGCCAGCCACCACATGGAAGACCAGACCGCAGATCAATTCGGTCGGGCTAAGCCCGGGAGGACGGCGGCGGCGCGGGCCCAGAGCACGCAGCAAGGCGCTGAGAAACTGCCAGGAGATAATCTGACGCAAAAGAGCCTTGAACGGAGCTGCCGGGACAGTGGTTTTGGTTTGCATCCCCAGCTTAATGGGGTGCCCGGCGGAAAAGTACAAGCCTACAGTGCTTTATGTTAACAACTTACACATTCGCCGCACGTATGCTGTGTCTGGGAATTCCTAAACGGACTTGAAAAACCATCTAACAACGGCTCAAAAACCGTCCAAACGAACGGGGCCACCTCAGAACGGAAGGTGGAAGCCGGAGGTCAGATGTCTGGGGTTTGAGGCCCGCAGGCTGAGGGGAGAAAGTGGGAAAGGGGGCGGATCAGTGGGGCGATGAGTGAGTGAGAATCGTATTCGCGGACGGAGTATTTGCGCGGCTGGCGCCGCCACGAAAGATGATCGCCACCAAAGAACAGAAAGACCGCAAAGACCGCATTCCTAGTCTTTGTGTTCTTTGGCGGCAAAGATTTGAGCGCAGGGCGCTGTTGAATGTGGCGGTGTGGGTGGGGCTGCTGGTGGGCGCCGGGGTGTTGTGGCCGGAGGAGGCGGGCCAGGCGCACGGATTCAGTGCGCTTAAGGTTTTCGCGTTGCTAGCGTGGGGTGTGGGTGCGTTTGCGCTGGCGGGGCGGCGCGGTTGCGCTGCGTGGGTGGGATGGCCGGTGGCACTGGCAGGATTTCTGGCGCTTCAATATGTGCAGGTCACACCGCCTTCAGTGCGGCAGCACGACGTGGGCGGACATCGGGAATACATCGACCATCTGGCCAAGGAGCGGAGCTTGCCTGCGGTGCGGCAGGGATGGGAGACGTGGCAACCGCCGTTGTATTACGTGGCGGCGGCAGTCTGGCGCTGGCCCTTTTCCGCTGTTCCATTTGCCGATCCGTTCCGGCCGGTTCAGTTTTCCGCCGCAGTCTTGTATCTGACAGTCATCGTCGCGGGGCTGCTTATGTTACGACGGCTTGGATTCAACGATTTGGAGACTGTCGGCACGCTGGGTCTTTTGGCCTTGCTGCCGGGGCACGTGTTCTTCGCGGCACGAATCAACAATGATGTGTTATTGCCGTTTCTGGGCGCGGGTCTGTTGTTCGTCACAGCCGAGTTCGTCAAAGCCGCCTCACCCGTCACGGGTCACTCGGCACCGGAAACGCGCTGGTTATGGTGGCTGGCGGTGTTGTTGCCGGCGTTGTTGGCCACGAAGAGTTCGTCGCTGGCAGTCGTCGGCGGGGCGCTGGCACTCGTGTTTTTTGCGGAAGCGCGGCGTTCGGGCTGGCAGGTCGCGTTGGTGCGAGCGTATTGGACAGGCTTGCCAGCGGTACTCTGGCAAGTGTTCTGGTGGGTGCGCACGGCGGCGCAGACCGGCAGTCCGTTTTATGTGAACGCGGCGTTGCCAGACAACTTGCGCGTTGACGCGCCAGCGTGGCGGCGGTTGTGTTCGTTTGACTTCGCGGCCTTCATCGGCGGCGGGTTTTATTACGACGAGCCGATGCGGCAATCGTATCCCACAGCGCTGGCCGCGAGCTTGCTCTATGGGGAATACGGCATGCACGGCTACGCCTTCCGCTGGCCTGAATTGCTGCGTTGGGGTTGCTTGGGAATGCTGCTCGTGCTGGCGGCGGGCGCGCTGGTCGTGCCGCGCGCGGAGTTGAGGCCGGTGTGGATTACGTGTTTGGTCCTCGTGGCCTGCCAGTTTGCCATCACCATGACGTACGCGGTTCAGTTCCCGTTTGCCTGCAACCAGAATATGCGCTTTTTCGCGCCGGCATTCGTGCCGTTGTGCGGTTTGTTCGGCTTGGGGCTGGCTCATTTCTGGGAGCGTGGCGGGCAGCTGGCGCGAGGCGCGTTGGCGGTGATGCTGACGGCGTTCGTGCTTGGCTTGACGGATTTTTACCGGTGTGTGTTGTTTGGTCCAAGCTCTTGAGTCAGCAGTACCAGGTCGGCCGCGAAAGGTGAGATGGAATGCGTAAAGCTGCATAACAAAGCGTATGAAAACTCTTAAGCTACGGTTGGCGCAATGGTGGCGCTCCTCATGCGTGCCACTTGTCGCCCCCTACTTGTCACCTGAACTGAATGCGTTCACAAAGCGGCGGTGCGGCGCGCACGCAGTGGCGCGCCCTACTGTTGCCTTTACGCTTTTGGAGTTGTTGGTGGTGATCGCGATCATCGGGATTCTGGCGGCGCTGTTGTTGCCGGTGTTGGCCCGAGCCAAGGGAGCGGCGCAAGGACGTTACTGCATGAACAACGGCAACCAGTTGATCAAAGCCGTCCATCTGTATGCAACGGATTACGAGGACTGGCTGCCACCCAATCCGGAACACGGCACCAACTCCAGTTGGGTTGCCGGCACTATGAAAATCGCAACCCAGGCGACCAACACGCTGTTTCTGACCGATCCGCGCTTCGCCAAGCTCGCGCCTTACACCGGCCGTTCGGCGGCGATCTATCGTTGTCCGGCAGACAAAAGCACGGTGACCATCGCCGGGGTGAAATATCCGCGTGTGCGGACGTTTTCAATGAGCCAAGCGGTGGGTACAAAACCGCTGCCGCCGCCGCAAGCGGTGGACGGGCCGTGGTTGACCGGTACGTACGGTCACAAGGCGAACCAGCCTTGGCGGACGTACGGAAGGTTCGCGGACATGGTGAAACCGCCGCCTTCGGATTTGTGGGTCCTGCTCGACGAGGATGAATACGGGATCAACGACGCGCAGTTTGCGGTTTCAATGCGGATTCCGACGCATTGGGTGGACATGCCGGGCACGTATCATAACTTCGCTTGCGGCATTGCTTTTGCCGACGGGCATTCGGAGATTCACAAGTGGACGGACCCGCGCACAGCGTTGGGGCCGAAGGTCAATCAGCAGGGCAGCCGGGATCAGACCGGGAACAAGGACATTCTGTGGCTGCAAGGGCGGACATCGTCAACCGTGCTTACGGGAGCACCGTGAAACGTGACGCATGAAACCTAATACGTGATGTGAGACGGAGCGTCGAGGCAGCAGTCGCAGGATCATCAATCGCGCCCCAAGGCTCGGCTGAAAAGGACACATTCGGAAATGTTCCCTTTTGGTCGCCGACGCGGCGCAAGTTGCTTTTGGCGGTTCTGGGCATTAAGGCAGCGACTTTCCTAATCGCCTTGGGCGCGATCACCTTTTTCCCGGCATTTAACCAACGCGAATACCACAACGACATTCACTGGCCGAGGGAAGGGCCGCCGACGCTGGCAACTTATTTTGCGACTTGGGACGGGGCGCACTACCTGTTCTTGAGTGAAGAGGGATACCAAAAGGGAACAGCCTCGTGCGCGTTTTATCCGCTCTGGCCGTACCTGATTCGCGCGTGCTCCTGGCTGACGATCGGCAATCATTTCGTCGCGGGGCTATTGCTGGCCAATCTGCTGTCACTAGCTGCGATACTAGTTTTCCATTATTTCGTCGCACAGCATCACGGCCTGGCAACGGCGAATGCGTCCGTCGTCTTGATGCTGGCTTATCCCGGAGCGATTTTCTTTTCGTTCATTTACACCGAGTCGCTGTTTCTCCTGCTGGTGACGCTGTTCTTTCTGTGCCTATTTGCGGAGCGGTACGGCTGGGTGACGGTGATCGGTTTTTTGCTGCCGCTGACGAAAGCCGTCGGGGTGTTTTGCATTTTTCCGCTGCTTGTTCACCTTTGGCTACAGCAGGCGCGCTGGAAAGAGTATCTGGCTTACTACGGGCCGATTCTCGGTTATGCGACCTATTTCGGAATCCTGTACTCCACGACCGGCAACGCGGTGGAAGGGTTTGAAGCCCAGCGGTTTTATCCCAACCAACCTTCGATCGCGCACATTTTCGATCCGCTGGGTTTTCTGGCTCATCTGTTCATGCCGCTGAGGTTGCACGGGATGTTGGACTCGGCCTTGGACCGGGGACTGTTCCTGCTGTTAGTGGCATGCTTGTATCCGATTTGGAAACTGAACAAGGTCTATTTCGTCTATGCCTGTTTCATCGGGCTGGTGCCGGCGGCATCCTCATGGTTCTTGTCTTACACACGGAACGTGATGATGTGCTTTCCACTGTTCCTTGTGCTGGCGCGATTCCTGGAACGCAGGGACAACGGCTTCTTGCTTTGGTACGTGGTGGCGCTTTCGGGCGCATTCCAAATCTGGTTTTTGTTGAGGCACATCAATTTTGTATGGACGGCGTGAACGCAGTGGGCACCGGAGTGCAGCCTTCTGGCGCACGGGCTCGCCAGTTGTGGGAAACGCTTGCCCGCTTCGGTGCTCGGACACTTGCCAACATCTATCACAGGCGGGTCCGTCTCGACCTGTGGTTGTGGTTGCCCAGCTTGGTTTACTACTTCTGGCTAATGCGATTGATCGTGTTGAGCACAGCGTTCGCCGCGCCGGCCAGCCAGTTGAGGGCAGTATTTTTTGTCGTTTGTCAGGGCGTGCTCTTGTTTCTGTGCGTGCTGGCGGTGGACGGCGCGCTTGCCGCGAAGGCTCGACCTGCGTGGAGACTGGCCTTTGTGGTGGTCGCCCACTCTTATTTGGCAAGCCTCTATGTGGACTGCGTTCTGTACCGGATCATGGCGCTCCACTCGGGGCAGGGGCTGGCCATCCTCTTTCAGGGGGGTATATCCCGCTTGGGCATCAATTGGGCGCACACGGGCATACCGTCCGAGATGGCGTGGCCCTACGCTGCGCGTGGCGCCGTCGTGGTGCTGTGCATTGTCGGCTACTCCTGGGTGATGGTGGAGCGACGGAGCCTGAATCGCGAACTCTGGATAAGACTCGGCCGCCTAGGCTTGCTCGCGGGTTATCTGTTGGCTGTCGGCCAGATGCTGAGTGTCAGCGATGACCACGATTACCGGACGGCATTCTCGGATCTCAGGAAATCCATGCCAGTGTGTTTCGGCAGTCGTGGCGCCCGACCCGGCCTGCGCTTGGTGGTTTCTCCATTGCGTCCGCTGCGTGACCCTGCAACAAGTCTCAAGGCATTGGAAACGCTGCGCCTCCAACCAGGGACGCACCCGGACGTCTTCATCTTTGTGCTGGAAAGCGCGCGCGGAGATTTTATTGACCCGCACATCACACCGAACCTGGTACAGTTGTGCGCAGAGTGCCTGCCCGTTCGCACTGGGCTGGCCGCCGCCAACGCCAGCCACGTTTCATGGTATTCGTTGCTGACGGCGAACCACGGCCTCTACTTCGGCGCCGAAAAGCGCGCCCGCTGGCACGAGGGCAGTGTGCCGCTGCATCTGCTCCGGCGTCTCGGCTACAAAATCCACGTTCTGTGCAGCAGCACGCTGGACTATCACGAGCTTGACCGCATTGCGTTTGGAAGCGACCTCCAGCTTTGCGACTCAATGTTTGACGCGCAGAAATCCATGCTGGGCGATGCGCCGTCGCGTGACTTGGCGCTCAATGAGCGTTTGTTGCAGGCGCTCGACCAACCTTCGGGCAATCGGCTGTTTCTGGTGTTCTACCACTCGACGCACCATGATTACGACTGGCCGCCAGGCGATTCCGCGCCATTCACGCCTTACGCGCCCACTTGGAACTACGGGAATTTCAACATCGGCCCGAAACAGCTTGCCCTGATTATGAACCGCTACCGGAACGCGTTTCATTTCCAGGACCGCTTGATCGGGCAGGCCGTGAGCCGGTTGAGGAAGAAAGGCATCTATGAAAACAGCATTATCGCGATAACGGGCGACCATGGCGAGGAGTTTCTGGAGCACGGAAAACTGCTCCATGCGAGCAATCTGTACCGGCCGCAAACCTGCGTGCCATTTCTCCTGCGGCTTCCAAAGGATCCACTCCACCACCGCGCCAGCGCGTTTCCCGCCGGGACACACGTGGACTTGCTGCCCACCGTGCTCGACTTCCTCGGTGTTCACATCACTAACCTGTTCGATGGAGAATCCCTGCTTAGGAAAACTTCAGACGAAGTCGTTATTGCGGCCGAAAATCGGGACTGGGACCCAGCACGCTTTTGTCTGCAATCGCCGAACTACAAGGCTTTTTTCGATTACGAATATGAGCGTCGGCCTACCACGGCGCAACGCGTCCTTTACCTCAGGCAAATTACCGACCCAAACGACGTTGGGGTGAAGCTTGATTTAGCCAGCCCTGAAGCCACTCTGCTTTTACGGACGAACTTCGGCACGACATTCCCGTCGTTGTACCCAGGATTCAAATTCGCAAAAATCGGCGAGCCTGACTGAGCATCACGCTCTCCTCCTCAGCGGGCCTCGCGAACGACACCGTGGGGAACACTCACCAACGCACCTCGATAGGCAAGGCCGACGCGATGCGATGCCGAATCCGGGGTGAATGGTTGAACCGCCTGGCGTCGTCAACCTCATTGAGAATCTGTGCTGTGTTGCCATTGGCTTTCGCATAGGGGGAGTCCTCTTCAAAGCGCTCGATGACAGAAAGTCGATCTTCACGTTGACAAAGCAGTATTTCGCCCGGGTTGAGATTCAACAGCACCGTAAGCGTCACGCGTAGTCCCTCTATCAATTCGGGTCATAGGCGTCGTAGTATGTCCCGGTATGGAAACTACGAAGAGCCTGGTTAGGACTTCCGCACCGGAGCCTGTACTCATAAAGACCGATGTCCTGGGCCGGGTACATCACACCGCCGAGCAGCGGGAGAGGATACTCAATGAGTTCGAGCGGAGCGGATGGAGCGGCCCCAAGTTCGCGTTCTTGGTGGGCGTGAAGTATCAAACGTTGGCCGGCTGGCTGCAGGTCTGCAAGCGCCAGCGCCGCGCCTACCCCAAGGCCAAGCGCTAGACCAAGACACCCGCGCAGCTCAAATGGATCGAGGCGGTGGTGCGGCCAGGCGCGGTACCCGCCGCAGGTCTGCTGCTGCATCTTCCCGGCGGCGTTCGTGCGGAGATCACGAGCAATCCGCAGGCTGGCCTTGCCGCCGCCCTGGTGCGCGCCCTGGAGAAGCCATGCTGAGCTTCTCCGGCAGTCTCAAGGTCTTCGTGGCCGTCGAGCCCTGCGATATGCGCAAAGGGTTCAACGGGCTGCACGCCCTGGCCAGCGAGCGCTTGGGAGAGGGTCCGCGACAAGGGGCCTTGTTTGTGTTCACCAACCGTCGGCGCAACCGGCTCAAGATCCTCTACTTCGACGGCACCGGGTTGTGGGTGATGAGCCAGCGACTGGAGCAGGGCACTTTCTCCTGGCCCAAAGCGGTCGAACCGGGAACCCCCAAGCTGGCAATCCGGCCCGAAGCTCTGGCCCTGCTCACCGATGGAGTCGATCTCAAAGGAGCCCAATTGCGCCCGTGGTATGGGCGCGAAAATTGAGGCGAAGGGCGTTGGAAAAACCGTTGCGAAAAATCTGAACATTTTTTGAACACCGCTTCGTTGCGAGGCGTCTGACCAGCAACTCAGATGACACCTCGCGAAGCGGAACTCACCCCGCAACTGGAGCAGGCGCTCCAACGGCTTGCTTCGCTTCAGCCGGAGAACAAATTGCTGCGGGAAAAAATCCATCTTCTGATTCGAAGGATTTTCCGCTACAGCAGCGAGACGATCGACGCCGCTCAACTGGAGCTTTTGCTTTCCGGGGTGGAGGGGGTTGAGCCCGCTGTCGGGCCACAGGCCCCAGCCCCCGTATCCCAACCGCGCGAGTCCTCTCCGCGCAGGGCCAGGACGCCGCGCCTTCCCGAAACTCTGCCCGTGGTGGAGGAAGTCCTCGGCCCGGAACCGGTCAAGGCGGACCCGGAGCAATGGCATCAGATTGGCCAGGAGATCAGCGAGCAACTCGATTACGAGCCGGCCCGTTACTTTCGCCGCCGGCTGGTGCGCCGGACCTATGTCTCGAAAGCGCAGCCGGAGAATGCTCCGGTCACCGCACCGCTGCCGGCGACGCTTCAAGAGCGCTGCATTGCCACGCCGTCGCTACTGGCCCACCTGCTGGTTTCGAAGGATTGCGACCACCTGCCGCTCTGCCGGCAGGAACAGATTTTGGCGCGGCGGCACGGCATCAACCTGCCGCGGCAAACGCTGGCCCGGTGGGTGGAGTTGGCGGCGCAGTGGTTCACGCCGGTGTATCAACAGACCAAAACGGGGGTCATGGCCGGCGGATATGTGCAGTTGGACGAGACCCCGGTTGATTATCTGGAACCTGGAGCTGGCCGGACCTTGAAAGGCTATCTTTGGATGGGGAGTCGTCCTGGCGGAGACGTGTTCTTTGACTACCACGCCAGCCGTGCGGGGGAGTGTTTGGACACCGTCGTGCCCGTGGACTTCCAAGGCACGGTGCAGTGTGACGGGTATGCCGGTTACCATCGGCTGGCCGCCCGTCCCCGTAGTGCGATCAAACTGGCCTATTGCTGGGCGCATGTGCGCCGGAAGCACAACGACGCGTTGGAAGGTTCTCCCCGGACTGCGGGCTGGCTGATCAAGCAGATCCAACTTCTCTACCGGATCGAGTCCCGGCTGAGAGAACAGAAAGCCGGTCCGGCGCTGCGGCAGGCGGTGCGCGCCAGCCAGAGCCAACCGATTGTGGAGCGAATCAGGAAAGCCTCCACGCTACTGGTGCGCACCAAACGGTTCCTGCCCAAAAGCGCGATGGCCAACGCCTTGGAGTATACCCTGTCGCAGATGCCTGGCCTGATGGTGTATCTGGAAGACGGCAGAATCGAGATCGACAATAACCTCGTCGAAAATGCAATTCGACCCACAGCCCTGGGCAAGCAGAAATGGTTGTTCATCGGCGAGGCCGAGGCCGGGGACCGCAGCGCGATCATCTACACGGTTATCGAAAGCTGCCGGCGCCGCGGCATTGATCCCTTCGCTTACCTCCGGGACGTCCTCACCCGCTTGCCGCAGATGACCATCCAACAAGTGCCCAAGCTGCTTCCGGCCGTCTGGGGCAAACCTGTCGGCGAACTCCTTCGCAAAGCATCATCGTCGTCGTAGGTAGTTTACCTCTGACCTCTACGGCCTCCTGAAAACTCAGGCTATGTGCATGGTGCTTGGCGTGACGCTTACATTCAATTGCTTCTTCAAGCCACCCAATGCTCAAAGCCTTTTATGAAGAGTTGAATGCCAGTTTCAACAGGACGGCCTGAAGCTACGCAAAGCGAGCTGGCAGCCGACCCTGGCCGGTTGCCAGCTTTTGTGTGAGCCCAGCAGGACGCACTGACTAGTTGGTTAAAGTGCAATGTACACCCGGCAAGGGGAGGTGCTAGTGTGCTGTCCCTCATATAGCTAGACATATCCTGCCTCGCATTCTATTCTCGGCTTATGCCAAGATTCGCCCTGGCCGTGAGCCTCTCGGATACGGATCGGAACCAGCTTCGTCTCTGGTCGCGGGCCCCTTCCACCCCGCAGCAAGTGGCCTTGCGCTGCCGCCTGGCCTTGTCGGCCGCCCAAGGCATGCAGGATTTGGAAATCGCCGCCGAGCACGCCGTCAACCGCCACACCGCCGCGCTGTGGCGCCAGCGGGTCAGCACCGAGGGCATCGGCTGCGTCTGGGAAATCGCTCCGGGCCGAGGACGCAAGGCGCGCTATGACGCGAGCAAGCAACAGGCGGTTATCCAGGCCACCCTCCAGGGCAAGCCCAAGGGCATGACGCACTGGAGTTGCCGCCTCATGGCCCAGGCGCAAGGGGTGAGCAAGAACACCGTCCAGCAGCTCTGGCAACGGCACAACCTCAAGCCTCACTTGAGCCGCACCTTCAAGCTCTCCCGCGACCCACGCCGCCTGGAAAAGCTCACCGATGTCGTGGGGCTGTATTTGAACCCGCCGCAGCAGGCGCTGGTGCTTTGTGTCGACGAAAAGAGTCAAATTCAGGCGTTGGACCGCACCCAGCCGGGGCTGCCGCTCAAGGCCGGCCGCGGCGGCACGATGACGCACGATTACAAGCGCCACGGCACCACGACGCTCTTTGCGGCGTTGAGCGTGTTGGATGGCAAGGTCATTGGCCAATGTGTGCCCCGGCACCGGCATCAGGAGTTCCTGAAGTTTCTCCGCCGCCTGGACCGCGAGTTTCCCGAGCCGCTCGCCTTGCATCTGGTCATGGACAACTACGGCACGCACAAGACTCCGGAAGTGCAGTGCTGGCTCAAAATGCACCCGCGTTTTGTCCCTCGCCTCATTCCGACCAGTTCGAGTTGGGTGAACCTGGTGGAACGTTGGTTTGGCGAGTTGACCCGCAAGGCCGTGCGACGACGTGCTTTTATCAGCGTGCCGGATCTGATCCAGGCCATTGAAGCGTTCTTGGCCACCTGGAATCAGCAGCCTCAACCGTTTGTCTGGACGGCCAAGGTCGAGGACATCATGGCGAAACTGGAGCGAGCCAGGACCAAACTGGAAAGCATCGAACCAAGTTGCACGCAGCCCCGGAAACGGCCCAAAAATAAAGAATAATAAGCCTATGCATTTCAGTGACACTACACTGGCATGCATAACCTCGGTGCAATAAAATCATCTCGTTAACTCGTAACGACCCCGGCAAACGAACCGCTGCAAATACTGACGACGCCAGTCTA
>ERZ795050.1652-NODE-1652-length-27751-cov-6.766573_pt1 | contig 27751 bp, 19 predicted proteins | sample MGYA00375134_ERZ795050 | MGnify/ENA primary metagenome ERZ795050 (study PRJEB30179, sample SAMN05720221) | activated sludge metagenome | isolation source: Anaerobic digester | place: Japan | collected 2015-05-26 ... | reverse complement strand
TCGAAGAAATGTGCCGCCGTTTCCCGGGCATCAGCGCAGTCAACATCGTGGATGCCCTTTTCTTTGTTCGACCGGCCGAAGAGATTGCGGCGTTTGCCGACGGATACACGCGCCGCGTCGGACGTCCGCTGGAAGTCGACGCCCATCCGGAACTGGTCACCGAGGACAAGATCGCTGTCTTGTCACGGATGCCGATCGCCCTGGTGAGTATGGGGATCCAAAGCGGCAGCTGTGATACCCTGTACAACATCTACCACCGCCGCACACCGGTCGATCGCATCGCGATGGCAATGGACCTGCTGCATCGATATCGACTTCCGGCCGAGTATCACTATATCGTCAATAACCCCTACGAAAGCGATGCCAACATCATTGAAACAATGCGGTTTGTGGCCGATCATCACCGAAAGGCTGCGGCCCTGCGCATCTTTCCGTTGGCCCTCTTCCCTGGTTCACCGCTTTATGAACGAGCCAGGAGCGACGGCATTATCGGAGCCCGCCACGAGGAGGCGTACCACCGCACTTACACAGGAAGCGTGCATGTCTTCAAGCTGGACTATCTGGCCATCATGCTGCGGCTGGTGCTGCATCTGCGTAACCTCGGCGCACCGCCGTGGCTGACTCACCGTTTCATCGGCCTGGTCACCAACCGGTTCGTGCGGCGTTGCCTGGATCGCAGGATCTGCATGTCGATGCTGATGGGCGCTTACTATCTTTGCCGGAAGTCGTACAAGATTCTGCTCTACCAGCCGATTGTTCGGCCGGTGCTTCGGTTACGCCGATGGTGGGTGTTGAGAACGCCCGCGATGAAGATCGATCTTGCTCTGGGGGAACCCGTGTCCGTGCCGCCGGCGCCGGTACGGAACCCGAAGCCGCCGTCTGGCGGCTTCAAACCGAAATCCCAGGGCCTGGAAAACGGAATCGAACCGCAGCAGCAAACGGCATCCCGCCGGGTTCGTTAGTCACCGGGCAGACTCGACGGCCGTGCAAAGGGTGTTCTGAATGTGACCGGGCGCCCGGAATCGATGCGTACTCGGAGCGGGGGGTGATTTCATCGGTTGCCAATGCAGCCAACGACCGATTTGAACGGGCCTTGGCAGGCAACAAGTCCTAGAATTAAGGGCCGTAAGTGCATCATGGCACCGGGAGACGGGCTCCTGGCGAAAGCGGCGATGGCCCGGCCCGCCCATAAGACCCTTTTCGCGGGGGCACAGTATGCGAACTTTCGGTCTTCCTGCAATCGTCCTGCTGGCTGTCGCGGGCTGCGCGCTTCTGGTCATGGAAGTCGCAGGTCAAAGCAGCCGGCGCTCGGAAAAGCAATCGTTAGCAACCCGTCCTGCCGGTGGAGTCAAACAACGCATGATCTCACGAAGCGGTTATGACATTCGGCCGTTGACCCATGAAAGAATCCAGGAACTTGCGAAGGGTCTCGAACCAGCAGAGCGGCGGGTTTTGCTCGAAAAAGGTACCGAGGCGCCGTTTTGCGGACACTTATTGAACAACAAGGAAAAAGGCACGTACGTGTGCCGACTGTGCGGCCTGCCGTTGTATTCGTCCGACAGCAAGTTCGAATCCGGCACCGGCTGGCCGAGCTTCTATCGGCCGTTCGACCCGGATCATATTCGACATCAGCGAGACATCAGCCACGGCATGGTCCGCACGGAGACGCTCTGCGCCAGATGCGGCTCGCACCTCGGGCACGTTTTCGAGGATGGTCCCCCGCCTACGGGACTTCGCCATTGTCTGAATTCCGTCTCGCTGAGGTTTTATCCTGCCGGTAAGGAGCTTCCGCCGGAATCGCGTCCGCTCAAGCTTGAGACAGCCTACTTCGCGGGCGGCTGTTTCTGGGGAATTGAAGACCGGTTCCAGCAGGTGCCCGGCGTCGCCGATGCCGTCTCGGGATATCAGGGCGGCAAGGCAGTCAACCCAACGTACAAGCAGGTGTGCTCCGGCCGCACGGGTCATGCCGAGACCGTCCGCGTCACTTTTGACCCGGCACAGGTGACCTATCGGCAGCTCCTCGAATGGTTCTTCAAGTTCCACGACCCCACGCAGCTCAACCGCCAGGGCCCGGACGTCGGTTCGCAGTATCGCTCCGCGATTTTCGCCGCCGATGACGAGCAGCTCAAGCAAGCCAAGGCGTTTATCGAGGAGCAGGCTGCCAAGGACCGGTTTCGTGGGAAGAGAATCGCTACCACCATCGAGCCGGCTGGTCCTTTTTACGAGGCCGAAGAGTATCATCAGGATTACCACGCCAAGCACGGGGGCTCCTGCCCCCTGTTTCAATGACCTGACAATCAGTCTCGGCTGCCCGGTATCCGCGAGATCTCTGCGGGATGATTGCGAGCGGCTAGGGGGCTGACTCGGCTGAAGTCTCGAGGTAAGATGGTTGTCCGTCCTGAGGTCGAAGATTCCCGCGGTCCTGCGAAGATGCCAAGCATGGCAGAGGTGACGTATGCGACTCCTGATCCCGTTCCTGGCTCTTGCGATTTGCGCGTCCACGGTTGTCGGAGCTCAAACACCGAACATCATCTATGTCATGGCCGACGACATGGGCTACGGCGACCTTGGCTGTTACGGCCAGAAGCTCATCAGGACGCCCAACATCGACCAACTGGCGGCAGAAGGGATGCGATTCACCCAGTTCTATTCCGGCTGCACCGTATGCGCCCCGGCTCGTTGCTGTCTGATGACCGGCCTGCACACCGGACATGCGTGGGTGCGCGATAACAAGAGTTCGATCCTCGAGCGCGTGCCCCTGCGTCCGGAGGACTTCACCGTCGCCGAACTGCTGAAAAAGGCCGGCTATTCGACCGGTGTCGTCGGCAAGTGGGGCCTCGGTGAACCCGAGACGACCGGCGTGCCCAACAAGCAAGGGTTCGATTATTGGTTCGGTTATCTGAACCAGGCGCATGCGCACAGCTACTATCCCGATTACCTGTGGAGGAACGAGGAGAAATACACGCTGGAGGGTAACGTCAACGGCCAGGGCAAGCAGTACTCTCACGACTTGTTCACGCAGGAAGCCCTGTCCTTCGTCGAACGCAACAAGGACAAACCTTTCTTCCTTTATCTGGCCTACACGATTCCCCACGGCAAGCTCGAGGTCCCGAGCGATGCGCCGTACTCAGACAGGGACTGGCCGCAACCGTGCAAGAACTACGCGGCCATGATCACGCGCCAGGACGCCGACATCGGCAAGCTGATGAAACTGCTCAAAGACCTGAAGCTGGACGACAGGACGCTGGTCTTTTTCTGTAGCGATAACGGCGCGCCAGACGGCGGCGGCACGCTCAGGCATTTCAGCAGCAATGGTCCGCTGCGTGGAACAAAAGGGCAGTTGTATGAAGGCGGCATTCGCGTGCCGATGATTGCCCGCTGGCCGGGAAAGATCAAAGCCGGCGCGGTCAGCGACCAGGTCTGGGCAATGTGGGATTTCTTGCCCACCGCGGCCGAGGTCGCCGGAATCTCGCCGCCGAAGAACATCGACGGGATTTCAATGCTTCCGGCCCTGTTGAGCGAGTCGCAGAAGCAGCACGACTTCATGTACTGGGAGTTCAATCAGGCCAACCTGGTCCAGGCCGTCCGAATGGGCGACTGGAAGGCGATCAAGCACAATAGCGGAAAGATCGAACTCTATAACCTCAAGAGCGACGTCGGCGAAACGAACAACATCGCGGCGGAACACCCGGAGATTCTGGCCCGCATCGAGGATTATCTGAAAACTGCCAGAACCGAATCGGAGTACTGGCCCACCCGTTGAGCAACTTCGGAGGACCGGACGATAGTCAGGATCAACAATGTGCCTGTTAGATATGACGGTCGGACGGTGCTGCGGTCTGGTGATCCTGCTCGTCGTCGTGGCATCTGGAATAGCCGCCCCGACGAGCGAACCGTCTGCCCGAACACGGCCGGCGGAAACGACCTTACGCAATCGCCGGATTCTTGAACGCGTGCGCAAGCAAACGCCTGGCCGGACGCCTGCTCGCTTCAACGCCATCCCGGACCGGCTCGCCGACATTCTCATCGAGAAACATCTGTACAAGGACGGCGAGGTCTGGGGCTTGGCCAAGACTGTTCCTGACCAGGGTTATCCGTATGACGAGATGGGGTCGTGTACCTTTGCCGGTCTCGTCAGGCAATACAACCTTTATGATAAAGTCGGCCCGCTCGATGACGCCGCTCGCACCAAAGCCCTCAAGTTCTGGCAAAGCTGGCAGGATCCGGCCACCGGGCGCTTCAAGGACCCCCGTGACCCCAAGCGGCAGGTCAACGAGAAATACGTCGTGGGTCTCATCGGTCAGCTTGGCGGTGAGCCGCTGTACAAGTGGACCACCACGGGGACCGACAAGAAGATCGAGACTCGCGTCTTCCTGGAACGAAGCCGCGAGGATCCTGACTGGCAGAATGGCGGCTGGGGTGTCGGCTCGCACACCGGTTTCCAGGCCGTTGAGATCTTCGAAGCAATCAACAGCGGCCAGGTCGAACTGATCCCGGATCTGGAAAAGGGCGTTCAGCAGATCCTCTCGCACCAGGATCCGGACGACGGGCTTTGGGGGCCGCCATCCGCGGAACTGATGCGACGCATCGGCGGAACACTCAAGGTCATCGGGCGCCTGTATTTCAAGATGGGCATGCACGTGCCGCACACCCGCGAATTGGCCGACGCCATGATCGAGCATTCCCGCAACGGCGACTGGTACAAGCACGGGGCCAATTCCTGCGTTCCGCGGAACGCGGCCGAAGTGACTGCTTATTGTCTGGAAGTGTCCGATTACCGGTACGATGAGCTTCTTGAAGTTCTGGAGTCGCTGGCCAAGGACTATGAGTCCTGGGTGCTACCCGATGGGCGAACCCTAATCGCGCGCGGAGACCCGTCTAACGTCGGTTTGCAGTACACGACGCTGTACGGTCTAGGCATTATTGCCGCGTATCTGCACTGGGAGGACTGCCAGCTTCCCAACCCACTGGCAGACAACCCCCGCGGGCAGGGATACCGCTACCAGGTCGGGCTGCTGCCGGACGGATCGGTCAAAGTGATTGATACCGGTGCCGGGAAACCCTGATGGTGGAACACGCTTCGTCTTGCGAATGGCAAAGAAGTCGTCGTGCCAACTCGTTTTCAGTTGAGGCTGACCTTGCCGACGTTCGTGCACGACATGTTCTGAGGATATGGCGAAGGCATCGACATGTCGACCTCCACGGCCTCATAGTCGTAGGTTTTTGTCGCAAAAAGAGATAAGGACTGGCACGCTGCTTACGCCGTATCCCATGACCAAGCCGAACGTACATCTTGAGTCCGGAATCAGCGTTTTCGACCGCTGCCACGATCTGGCCGTCGAGACGCTCTGCCGCAACATCAAGCCATGGAAAGACGGCCTGCTCGACGAGCCGGCGCCTTCGATCATGGCCGGCCAGACCTACAAGTCGCCGTGGACACGCGACTGCGCGTTCAATGTGTGGAACGCAGCCGCCCTCCTGACGCCTGAGGCCGCCCGGAACACGCTGATCAGCACGCTGATCGAAGATGACGGCCTGGTTCGCATCGGCGGGCAGTACTGGGATGCTATCGCTTGGACCACGGGCGCGTGGCACTACTACTGCGTCACCGGCGACCATGAGTTCCTCGAACTGGCCCACGCGGCGACGGTCAACTCGCTGCGGTACTTCGAAGAGACCGAGCTCGATCCCGAAATGGGGCTCTTTCAGGGTCCCGCCAGCTACGGCGACGGTGTGGCCGCGTATCCGGAACCGTACAACGACGCTGGCGGATCATCGGGCATTCTCGACTGGCCGGCTGCTCACCCGGAAGTCGGCAAGATCCGCATGAAGGCCCTGAGCACTAATTGCCTTTATGCCAACGCGTATTGGATCGCCGACCTGATGGGGCGGCGGCTCGGTCTCGACGCGCAGGTCAACGAGTCGTTGCGGACTCAGGGCGATGCGGTCGGGGGAGCAATCAATCGGCACCTCTGGCTGCCCGAGAAAGGCTGCTACGCCTACTTCACCGATCCCACCGGACGTTGCGAGCAGTACATGGAGGGCCTCGGCCACGCCTTCGCGATTCTCTTCGGTATCGCGTCGCCCGAACAGGCCCGGGCCGTGCTCGACAATCAATATGTCGCGCCATACGGTATTCCCTGCGTCTGGCCGGTGTTCCCGTGGTTTGCCAGTCCGGACGGCATGACCTTCGGCCGGCATAACGGCACCGTCTGGCCGTTTATCCAGGGCTTCTGGGCGTCGGCGGCCGCGATGCACGGTCGGTTGGATCTGTTCGACAAGGAATTGACCGCCTTGGCCGACATGGCCGACCGCCACCGCGAATTCAAGGAGATCTACCATCCGATCACCGGCGAGCCCTATGGCGGCTTGCAGGTCGACCGCGGCAAGGTTCGCCTGTGGGCCGGCGAGCCGCATCAGACCTGGAGTGCCACCGGCTACCTGCGGATGATCTACTACGACCTGTTCGGCATGCGTTTCCAGCCGGACGAACTGTGTTTTCAACCGACCGTCCCGCCGCGATTTGAGACTTTGCAGCTGACGGGAGTCAAGTATCGCGACATGACCCTGGATGTCACCATACGCAACTCCGGCACTCGTATCGCTTCCTTCGCGCTGGACGGTCAACCACACGAACCTGTGATACCGGCCACGCTCGACGGACAGCATCGGATCGTGATGAACATGAGGTGATGTTCAGCTCGGATAATCTGGAATCGTTGCGTGAGCACTCCGTGCTGTAGCACCTTCGATCTGCCCTGTTGGTGGTCCAGAAGCCGAGGGGATGAGCGGCGCGAGGACCTCCGGGGCCCAGGTTCGCGACTCATAGCCGAGGTGGCCACCCCAGTGCCCGAGCTTTCGCCACTGGGGCGTCCAGGCGGCTTGATTCAGGCCGTCGCGGACGCAGAGTGTGCCGCCCGCGTCGAGGAATCCTCGCCTTCCGGCCGTGGAAGTCTCCTTTCGATCCATGGTACCGAAGGTTTTAGTCAGCACCCCGGCATCGAACCAGTCTTCGCGGCTGTAGAAGTTGACGATGCCGCATCGGCAATGCTCCAGGGCCGGGGCCAGGTCGTAGTCGGGCGAAACGGTCGCCGCAGGTGGGAGATGGCCTGGCCGGGGGCCGAGTTGGGTTCCACCAGCCGGTCCTCGAACTGCCGCATGCACCAAGTCCGGAACTGCTCCATGACCGGGCCGCTCTTGGCCTGATGAAAGGCCGGCCGCTGCTCCGACGAGAAGTCTCGATCGCGGGCGATGGCGTCGTTCCGGTTCTCATCCGCCGTCCTCCGTGCACGCTCGCACTGGCCGCGGACGATATCAGAGGCATCACGATTCATGCAGGCTTGCCGGAAGGACACCAAACACCAGGCTCTTTCTGATACGCTTTAATGTGCCGGGATTGGGAATTGGAGACAACCGGGTCTCTCCAGGGCGTATGATTGCCAGTTGCGAAAGATGAAATCGCCAGCTTGCGAGATATCGGGGTTTGAAGCTCCCGGTGACAATCGTCCCTTACTCCGGAACTCCTGTACATTTTGCGCGCACGTTTTGGGGCCTCGGAGGCTTCATGGTGTAGTGGTATGGAGCATTCCCGCCGAGTGCCGTCAGACAAAGGTTGCCAAGATGCAGCCGGCGAAGATGATTTGGCCTTCTTCGTAATCGTTTGATATCGCGGCGTTGAGATCGGACGGGATGTGTCTTGCCAGTGGCCCGCAAATCAATGCGCACGACACAACGACGCGCGTGCGAGTCTCGGAGCAGCGGGCAGATTTCGAGCCGTCACGTCAATACCCGTCCGAAGGGGATGTGTAGGGTACTCGCTGATTTTTCAATTTGGTTGCGGCCAAAGGCCGCTTTGGGATTACGTTAGCTAAGGCGGACCGCCTTTTTGCGGGCCGCAACCCAAGTGCTCTGCGATCGAGAAACATGCGCGCCAGTTGCGACGGAAGGGACTAAAAACCCATTCTCTGCATCACATCCGAACAACGTCTTGTACGGCAATACGCACTCCTTCCTCGGCCGCTCTCAGCACGGTGCGTATATGCAGCCGCCCTTCCTGGTTCGCTCGCCTGTCGTGATGTCCTCCATGGACTCCGATGCCCCCTCGCTCATGCCCCGCCCCGCCTGCGGCCGACCAATCGATGAGGATCCGGCCATCAGCAGCATTGCATTCGTCTGCCAAGGCGACATCCCCCTGCTGGTTGTCTCTTGTCGATGTGCATGATGCGGCCATGAATGGGATGATGCTCATGAACCGATCAATCGAACTCAATAGGCTGCTCGGATTCATTCACTGCGACACCGCGCAATACCGCACCAGCGGTCTTTGGTCTCAATCGGCACGGCGGCGCGCGATCGGATGATAAGACACCCTGTCCTTGAATATGTTGACACCACGCCCGATGGGTTTCGGCTCGAAAGCAATCTCATCTTCGGTCACCGTCGCGATGATGTACTCCGTGTACGCCGGTTCCTGGGGATGATGAATGGCGAAGTTGAGCACCGAGGCTGGAACCGCATAAACGTGCGCGCCTAGATTCTCTTCGGGGGGCCAATACTGCGCGTAGTGAAAGTCGCCGCCGAACACGGCTTGGACGCAGTGACCATCCGGACATTTCTCCAGTATGCGGTACAGCGGCCGGCTGATGTGCCCTCGATCACCGGTCATGACATGCGGATCATGCGCAAAGACCAGTGTCGGATACCGCGACGGATTCCCTTCATGACGGCAGAGTACCGCTTCCAGCCAGGCCAACTGGTGATCGGTGATGTTTTCCGAGTCCATGATCACGAAATGCACGCCGCGCCAGGTGAAAGCGTAGTAGTGCTTGCCTTCGAGGCAGTAGCGCTTCCAGATCTCGGGATGTTTGTCGGCATCCAGTTGTGCGTTCATGGGATAGGGTGGAAGCTGAGAGGCAAACCAGTTCCTCTTGAGCACCGCAACGCCAGGCTTGTCGGCGGGCACGTCATGATTGCCGACCGCAACGTGGATCTCGATGCCGGCCTCGCGCCACCTCCTGAACGCGGCGTCGATGACCTTCATCTGCCATACGCTCTCGCCGGGAAAGCTGTCGTTGCCCACATCGCCGAGCTGCACCACGAAGGCCGGGCGGATCTCCAGCACCTCCCGGGTCAGTCGATCTAGTTGGTCGATGATTGCATGCGTGGGGTGCAGGTCGGACACGATCACAAACCGGTGCGCGTCTGCTGAGCAGAGAGTGCCTAGGACAAGCACGACGAGAAGCATCGCACATGCCGGCAATCGGGTCGGCAGACAGGAGGATGCTTGATGATAGTGAGCCATCTCAACCGCCCTTCACCGAGGTTTCCCGTTTGTCCTTGCCCGGATACGCAGCCGGGCGACGTTTTGCTAACCGGCGTTCCCCCGCTACACCTACCGCACTCTCGAGTCTCACGGGTCTGCCGGGCTGATGGAGGAGACCTGTCTGGACACCAAGGCAGCTTTTCGGCCGCGTTTCCTGCGGTCGGCGGAGGGCATGAAAGGTCGCCTGCCTTGCCCCTTAACGTACCCGACAGAGGCGGTTCTAGGTAGACCGGAGTCCTCGACCGGCAAGGGGTCTTCAATCGACAACTTACACTTACCTCGGCACTACGTTGCGCACCTCGGCGACGAAGTCCTTGCAGGCCTGCTCGATGCATTTTTCCCATTCGGAGGTGAATCGCTCAAGGTATTTCATGTCGTCGTAGGCATAGATAACGCTTCGGGAGGCGGTCACCAGAGCCCCCGTGCCATCCGGTTTGAAGCAGGCACCGATATCAGAGGCGGTGCCGCCCTGAGCGCCGAATCCGGGAACCAGGAAGATGCAATGCGGCATCATGGCTCGAAACGTCGCGATTTCGTCCCGGGCCGTCGCGCCAACAACCGCACCGATTGCACTGTAGCCGCATTCACCTACCAGAGTCGGATCGGAAGCCCAACTCTCGACTTGCCGGGCGACAAACTCGGCCACGGTCATGCCGCTTTCGAGCCTGGCAGTCTGCAACTCGGCAGCCGATGGGTTGCTCGTCCGAACCAGCACAAAGACCCCTTTTTGCTCCTCGCGGGCTACGTTGATGAACGGCTGGAGCCCGTCGAGGCCGAAATAGGGGCTGACTGTGATGGCGTCCGGCCCGGTCAGGTCTTCAAGGTTGGCGAAATCGGGTTCGGCCAGCATGGCGGCGGCATACATCTCGGCGGTCGAGCCGATGTCTCCGCGTTTGCAGTCGCCAATCACGATAAGGCCGGCTCGATCCGCCTCCTGGACCAAATCGAAATACGCATCCACGCCGTCAGCATAGTATCGCTCAAAAAAGGCGATATTGATCTTCACCGCAGCCACCAGCGGGCTGACGATTCTCACCAACCGCCGGCAGTACTCCAGAATCGCATCCAGGGCTACCTCCGAGTCGGTGGCGTCGTTAAGCTCCTTGTTTTCCGAGATCTCGGCCGGGAGCTTGGAATAGACCGGATCGATCCCAATACAGGTGGGGCTGCCCTTGGCCTTGATGGCCTTCAAAAGACGGTCGGCAAAGTTCTCTGCCACGGATACCTACCTCTCATTTCACAACCGCTTGGCGCGAGCTGTTGGATAGCCAGCAGTCAACTTTGGGGGGCGCCTTGAGGGCTGCTCCCCCGAAAACAGCGAGTGTAGCCCTCCAGGGGTCGCGACGCAAGGTATCCGCAGACTAAAAACCGGATTTCCGCCTACACGTTCAGGTCCAAACGGTGTTAGAATCTTCCGCGAGGCTGGTACCCTGCTTCTCGGGAAGTGCCGCCTCTGGAGCGATCTTGGAGATCCATTGTGGGCGGAGAGTCGTCAGGCAAAGGTCGAAGACTGCGGCGGGTCGACTTTCGACGAAATCGACAGACACCCGCGCGCCGCAAGCGCTGGGAAATACCCACGGACGATGACCAAGGAACAGAAGTTTTCAGTCGGGAGGCAGTCAAGGCCAAGGGCGACCTGTCCAGAAAGCGGACGGTTGTCGAGATCGACCAGGATCAGAGTCGCGGCGAGGGCAGTTGGCTTAAGGGAATCGCAGTCGCGGTTCGCGGGCAGTTCGTCGACGTGGATGTCGATGGCCGAATCTGGCCGTGCACCGTTCGCCGCGTCCTGCGGACGCTGCTGATCCGGAACCGAAGCCCCGTGGTGGTCGGCGACGAGGTGGCCATCTCTATCGTGGCCGACGAGGCGGGGGTGGTGAACGAAGGCGTGATCGAACACGTGTACCCGCGTCGAACGGCCCTGAGCCGGTGCGACGGCAAGAAAACCCATATGATCGCCGCCAACGTCGATCAGGTTCTGGTGATCACCTCGATTCGCGAGCCGATGATCAAACCGCACCTGATCGACCGCTATCTGGTGGCGGCGCACGCGGGCAACCTCCCTGCGGCCATCTGTGTAAACAAGGTAGACCTCGACCCCGATCCCGAAGACGAGACTGCGGAAGTGCTGACCCGTTATCGAAGGTTGGGTTATGCCGCCGTAGCCACAAGCGCCGTCGAAGGTACGGGCCTGGACGAGTTGCGTTCGCTATTGACGGGAAAGGTGACCCTTCTGGCGGGTCAGAGCGGCGTCGGCAAGAGTTCACTGATCAATGCGCTCGAACCGGGTCTCAACCTCAAGACAGCTCCCGTTTCGCTCGCCAGCGAGAAGGGACGCCACACGACCACAACCGCAGTGCGGCTCAAGCTCAGCTTCGGCGGCGCGGTGGTTGACACGCCGGGTATCAGGGCCTTGGACGTGGCCATGGTGCCGATCAACGAACTCGAAATGCACTTCGTCGAATTCGTCGATCGTATCGCCAACTGCAAGTTCCCCAACTGCGTCCACATTCACGAGGAGGGGTGCGAGATCAAGGCCGCTGTGAAAAGCGGCGAGATCGACGAGTCCCGCTATGCCAGTTATGTCGAGCTGTTCTACGAACTCAGCGATGTTAAGCGGGCCGGATACGAATAGGTCTCCGCCGGATACCATCGAAAAGCCACGTCACGCATCGCGCCTTGCTCGGCTCGGTCTTGCTCATCGGGGACGCGGCAAATGGACGATTGTCGATCACGAACGGCGCAGACCCCAATCCTGTTTGCCCAGGCTATCGTCATCGCGCAAAACCGGTTCGACCCGTCCTTGCCGGCCGATTCCCGATCGCTGAACCCTCTCACATGAGGAAGATCACCGTGATCAGCAGGAAAAGCGGAATGAGAATCACGATACTGTAGAGCATGTAGCCGAAGAAACTTGGCATTTTGATGCCCGACTGCTCGGCAATGCTCTTGACCATGAAGTTCGGGCCGTTGCCGATGTAGGTGTTGGCGCCCATGAAGACGGCGCCGAGCGAGATGCCGACCAGCAGCGGAATCGGGATGGTCTTGAGGAACGTATCGACATCGCCCATCATGGCCATCCCTTCGGGCGCCAGGGTTCCAGCGGTCTTGAAGTAGACCACATAGGTCGGCGCATTGTCGAGGAAGCTGGACAGAGTGCCCGTCGCCCAGAAGAACTGCCACGGCTTGGTCAGGCCGAGCTCGGGCCCCTTGGCGTTGAGGATTTCGATTGGAACCTGCATCGTGATGAAAATGCCGATGAACAGCACGGCCACCTCGGTGATGGCGCAGAAATCGAAGTTGTTTTCCTTGCGGATCTGCGGCGACGTCGTCATCCAAGCCAGGCCCACGAACGCAAGCATCACCGCTTCGCGGAGAAAATCGGGCACGGCGAAACTTGTGCCCGGCAATTCCTTGCCGGGGACCATGACGGCCACCGCCAGCACAACGCAAAGAAGCCACAGGAAATTCAGCGAACCACGGATTCGCAACGGTTCGATCTGCGTGGCATCCAGCATGCGATCTTCAACGGTCTCGCGGCGATACGCCAGCGTATCCCAGATCCAATATACGACCAGCAATACGCAGACGGCGAAGAGCCAGGCTTTCCAGAGGTTCAGTGTCCAAAGGAAGGGCACACCAAACAGGTAACCGAGGAACAGAGGCGGATCGCCCGTCGGAAGCAGACTGCCGCCAATGTTGCTGACCAGGAAGATGAAGAAGATCACCGTGTGGCGGACGTGCTTACGCTCCTGATTGATCTGCAACAGGGGCCGGATGAGCAACATCGATGCACCCGTGGTTCCGATGAAGCTCGCGAGGACCGCGCCCAACCCCAGAAAGGCTGCATTGGTTGCCGGTCTGGCCCGCAGGTCGCCGCGGAGCTGGATGCCGCCACTGATCGTATACAGGCAGAACAGCAGGATGATGAATGGAATGTACTCATCCAGAACAGCATGCTGCAAGACCATCTTGACCGAGGGCAAGCCCGGGTCGGCATGGAAACCCACGCTTCGGAGCAGGTAGTAGAGCAGGGTTACGATGGCCAATGCGGCGGCGATGATGAACTTGTTCTTGTTGTGGTGCCACCAATGTTCGACACGGTGGATCAGCGGCAGAATGGCAATGCACAACAACAGAATCACAAACGGAGCCACCGCCCAAAGCGGAGGCGAGTAGTGCGCGCCTGCCGCGCCTTCGCCGTGCGCACCGTGTGCTGCCGCCTCATGCTTGCCCATCGTCTCGTGCGGAGTATCGGTTTCGTGCTTGTCATGCGGCCCGGCTACCGACTCGTGCTTCTCTTCATGGTCCGGTGTTGGGGGCGGCTCCGGTGTCGAGGTGGGAACGGCAGGTGTTTCTGTCTTAGCCGGCTCGTCCGTCGCTTCGGGGGAAGCCAACGAGGAGTTGGATGACGGAGCAGGGTCAGGCTGTGCGGCCGCAGGCGACGCCGCCGCTTCGCCGGTCTCGGAGAATGGAAGCGGAATCGCCGGAAGCGGCGACACACCATGTGTCTCAGAGGCCACATCAGCCCTCGGCGTCACCGTTGCTGGGCTGAGAACCGGATTGTCCACCTCATCTGTCGCGGGCGACGCCACGTCGGCCGCAGGTTGGCTCGCGATTGCGGGGGAAACCGAATCCTGTGCCTTTACGCTCAGAGTTGAGGCGCAAGTTGCCAACAGCGTCAGAACCCACCAGACGACTACGGGACGTTTACCTAGCAGGCGCAGGTGCATGAACCAGATCTCCGTTTGTCAGGGCTGGGTGTCGGCCACGACTCCATCATCCCCAGATACCGTGACATTATCGGCAGATTGCGGTGGTGGGACTCCATGTCTATACTGGCCTTGAGCTGAGGGACAGCCAACCGTCACCAAGTGTTGCCCGTTGAGAGCGACGGCCTCATGACGCGACCGGATGACTCGTGGGCGAGGATGTGAATCCGTGTTTGCTTACGAACATGTCGGGCATCTCTTTTATGGGCGCAGGCGGAAAACCGTCTTGCTGGTTATCCTTCTATCCTTTTGTTCCGGTTGCACCGAGAATCCGGCCGCTGATACGCCGGGCGCAGCCCGAAATGACTTGAGCGCCATGCAGATTACTCGCATGACTATTGGCGATCACCAGTTCGAGGTCTGGCTTGCGAAGAGCAATCGACAGCGAGAACTCGGTCTGATGCGGGTGAAGCCTGAAGAGCTGTCCTCATTTCAGGAGCCGACCGGCCGGGGCTTATCGGACATCCACCGGGGCATGTTGTTCGTCTTTCCGTTTGAGCAACCGCTGTCCTTCTGGATGTACAACACCATCACACCCCTGGACATCGCGTACATACGGAACGACGGCCGAATCGTGGGTATTCACACCATGGCCCCACTTGAAACGCGCACATATCCTTCCGGGGAGCCCGCCCGCTTCGCTCTTGAAGTCAAAGCTGGGTTATTTGCCAGCATTGGCGTGAAGGTGGGCGACCGTGTTCAAATCCCTGAGTCGGTTCTCAAGGACCTGCCCAGATAGGTCGAAGCTGATTCTGAGCAAGTACCGGTGACGGCGTCGAATCTCCGGCGGGACCGGGGGCCAGCAGCACACCTCATGTCGGGATCAACGACTCTTACAGACTTATCGGTACAGCCCGTTCCGACGGCATCGAAGCCATTCCGGCTGCTGATCGTGGGTTCCTCCGAAGACCTGCCACAGGCTCTGGTTAAGCTCATCGAGAGGCATGAGGCTGATGTCGTCCTTGCCGCATCGCTGCAGGATGCTCGCCGGCCGAAACTCCTCGCCGACGTCGAGACCGTCATTCTCTGCGCGCATCAGGAATCAGACGCCCGCCGAGCCGCCGACCGGGCGGCATTCTTGCTGGCCGACTCCCTGGTAAGTCATCATCTCATGGGACTGGCATTCTCGTCGGGCACATACGGCGTGGTGCCCGGTTGCGGCGATGTGTTCATCCGGCTTCCGACGGACGTATCCTCACAAGAACTGAGCGGCTGGCTGTCAGCGTTGAGGCATGTCAGACCGCACCTCCGCCGCATCAACAATCAGGTCGCGGCGATGCAGCGGCTGGGACGTCGCGTCAATGAGAACCTTCTCGAGGTGGATCAGGAGCTTCGCCTCGCCGGCCGATTGCAGCGGGACTTCCTGCCCAAGGTCTTTCCTGAATTGGCGGACGTTCGCTTCGCGGCCATGTATCGCCCCGCCACCTGGGTTTCCGGTGATATCTATGATGTCCGCCGGTTGGACGAACGGCACATCGGCTTTTTCCTGGCCGACGCCATGGGGCATGGTGTGGCTGCGGGTCTTATGACGATGTTCATCAAAGAGGCAATTGTCGGTCGGAGAACTCGCGAAGGTGAAGCGCCGGTCAGATGTCCCAGTAAGGTTCTCACCTCACTCAACGCCGACCTGACCGCGCAACAGTTGCCCAACTGCCAGTTTGTCACCGCCTGCTACGGCCAGATTGACACCGATTCTCATGAGGTGGTTCTTGCTCGTGCCGGCCATCCTCACCCCATACACGTCGGATCTGACGGCCAAGCTCGCGAAGTGAAAACGGCGGGCGGGTTGCTCGGCGTCTTTCCCGAGGGCGACTTCCCCAGCATAAAGCTGACACTGCAACCCGGCGAGAAACTCGTTATCTACAGCGACGGCCTCGAAAACATCATCTCGGGCGGTCACGACGCCGGGGGACACTCGACGTTCGGCCCGGTTTTCCTGCAGGCCATCAGACTGCCCGGCCAGGAATGCCTCGATATGCTCGCCCAGCACCTCGACGGTGCTGAGGGCAGTCTTCAGCCATCAGACGATCAATCTTGCCTGGTTGTGGAACGACTCTGCGCGTGATTCGCTGCCAGCCCGGGTCCCTTTCGTTATAATGCCGTTGAGAACCAGCCGGAAAGGATCGCATGGCGGAGTTGCAGGGACTGTTTCTGGATTTCTACGGCACCGTTGTCGGCGGCGATCGGCTGGCGGTCGAATCAGCCTGCCAGGCGGTGGTGCGCGATCATCACCTGCCGTTGACTGCGGCCGAACTGGCTGTTCGGTGGGGTCGTGCCTACTTCCGGGCCATCGAGGCGCCTGACGGCGACGGATTCCGCAATCTGGTTGAAATCGAGCGAGATACCCTTATCGAGACCGTCTCGCCTCTGGTCGGACATATCGATCCCGAGCCATACGTGGCCATCCTCCAGGATTACCTGGCCAATCCGCCGCTGTGCCCGGAAATCCGCGAGGTTCTGAGACATAAGAGGCTGCCAGTGTGTATCGTGAGCAATGCGGACAACCGAGAAATCCATAAAGCATTAGAGCGTAACGACTTAAGATTTGACTTCATTGTAACGTCGGAATCCGCCCGCAGCTACAAACCGGATCCAACCATTTTTGGGACGGCACTTCGACTTACCGGTTGGCGACCGGAGCGTGTCATCCATATAGGAGACTCGCTTCACAGTGATGTGGGCGGGGCTCGAGCGGCTGGTCTAAAAGCGGTGTGGGTTTGCCGCGAAGACCGGATCAGCGACGTCGGCTGTGAGCAGCCGGACCAGACGTGGTCGGACCTGCGTCCGATCATCAACTTATGAGGCTTGTTTTCACAGCCCGGGAACCATGAAATGTGGCGAAAAACGGCAGCCAACCAGCCCCTCGGGGGGATGATAAAGGCTGGCAGGAGGCTAGAGCCATGTGTCCGATCAATCGCGTGAACGCTTTGTGGGCAATCGTTTGTGGTGCCCTCTGCCTGGCCTTGACGACCGCCGAAACGACGGCGGCAGACATGAGCGGCCGAGGAAGCACAAAGCGATCGTATTCTTCTGGGTTTTCGGGTCGGTCGGGCGCGTCGGGTCACTCGAGCTTCTCAGGCGGCTCAGGCTTTTCGGGTCGCTCCAGCGGCTTCTCCAAATCCTACAGCAGTCCGCGATCCGGATCGTCTTCGAGCAGCAGTTTCGGTCGATCGAGCGATTTGAATCGATCGACCTTCGTCGGACCACCTATCAGCGGAGGCGGTTCAGCCTTTCGCCCCAACATGACGCCCAAGGGCGCTCCTTCGGTTTCGAGCCCGGCCCCGAAGTCTGCTCTGCCATCATCGCCTTCAGGCACTTCGCCGGGGCAGTCGAGCCCGTCCGTGACGACAGGCAAACCGACGGTCAGCCCGTTTTCGGCACTGCCACCAGGAGCGAGAGCCTCGTCGACACCCAAGTCTCCGAACGCCGGAGGTTCGCCCGCCGGTGAGGCCCCGTCCCTGGCCGGACAAAAAAAACCATTCAGCTCAAACACGACGGTCACAAGTCCGAAGGCACCGTTCACACCTTCTGTCGGTCAGACCGGCGGGGTAAAGGTGCCTTCCCAGGTCAGTTCAGGCAACTCGAAATCCGGCGGCGTTCAAGCTCCTTCCGCGGGGTCGAAATCAAGCCAGACGCCCACGACTTTTATACCGTCGTTAGCCGGTCGCAAGGCCCCCACAGGTGTTTCGAACAACAGCGGTGCATCGTCCCAGTCGCTCAAGAGTGCTTCGCCCGGTAGCTCAACCATCGTCAGGCCGCCCTCGGGGACGGGCGGAACGAAGGTGCCGACCGGCTCTACGGTCGGCAAGTCCGGCGCTGCTTCGGGGGGTTCGTCGGGTGACCGATTCTTCTCCGGCCCAAGCCGGTCGAGCAGCGGATTCACCGGCTCGGTCAAGAAAAGCACCGCCGGCGGCTACTTCATCAATCCGGAGCGATCGGGCAGGCTCAATATCAGTGTGAACCGCCATAGCCGCGACGGGGACGGCCGCTATTTCTTCAGGGATGAACGCGGCCGGCACGACTATTGTGGCTGTCATCGACCCCGTTATGAGTGTCACCACCACAGGCATTCGAGTTACTGGTTCGGATTTGGTTTCTTCGACTCCGGTCCCTGCTATTACCCCGTCTATCCGGTGTACCCGGTTTACACTTGGCCGGTATACGAGGTGGTAGCCGCGCCAACATACGTCGTTCAGCCGGCACCGGTTGTTGCCCAGGCTCCAGTGGCCGTGCCTGGGGCGGTGGCTTATCCGGGGCAGGCCGCCCCAGGCGTTGAAGTACTCACGCCAGGCGCCTACGCGACCGTCCCGCCGGGGCAACAACCCGCCGAACAGCCTCAGGAACAGGCTGCTCAGCCGCAGGCACAGCCGCAGGAACAGCCCGCCGGACCGACTCAGCCTCAGCCCCCTACTGCATCGAGCTCGCCTGACACCGCGCAGTCCGGCGAGATGCCCGTTGACGAGATGGACCGACTCATGAAGGAGGGCGTTGAAGCCTTCGCGGCAGGAGACTACGAGAAGGCTGCCCAAAACTTTATGAGAGTCTCGATGGCCATGCCGGACAATGTCGACGCATTGCTGGCATACGCGGTCGCTCGTTTCGCTACCGGCGACTATACAAACTCCGCGACCGCGATCCGGCGGGCGGTCCGCAAGGTTCCCGAGGTGGTCAATTCGCTGTTCGACCTTCGCGACCGTTATGGCAAGATGTCCGACTTTGACGGACACGTGGCCAACTTGGTCCGGTACGTCAACGAGAAGAAAGAGGATATTGACGGCTGGCTGGTGCTGGGGTTCATCCAGCACTTCATCGGCGACCGGACGCATTCCAAGCAGACCTTTGAGGGCATAAAGCAACGTTCGCCCGCGGACGCGGACATCGCCGAGTTCTTCATCAACGCCAAGTCCGTCGAGCAGCTTGCCAAGGAGGCCCGTGAAGCTCAGGACAGAGAGCAGTCGGGCACGACGCAGCCGTCGGCGCAGGAAAGCTCAAGCCAGACGCTGCCGAGTTCCGTCGGAACTGCCGGCTCCCAGGCCCCGACGCCTGGGCCCGTCCAGCCCGCCGCTGCGGTCTCCAGCGGCGACTTCTCCGATCCGTTCTGATTCTGAGGCCTGCCTGCCACCGTCCGGCCGGCAATGAGGCGACTCACGGTGTGGGAGGCACACTCGACCTTGACAACCGGCCGACAGCTTCTTTCAGCCGGTTGGCATTGTCGCGAGGACCTGTGCCGTTCGGGTCGGAAGGTAGATCTGAATGCTTTGGTTCCGACCATGAGCCGGCTGGTACTGACAGGGGTAGATCTGGCCCGTGGCAACGATTCCGTGGCCGCCGAACCAGAAGTCATCCGTGTTGAGGACGACTTTGTAGTCGCTTGGCTCGGGCACCCCGATCCGATAGTTGGGATGCGAGTCGGTCGGATGGAAATTGAAGACGAACACCAACGAACCGCGCCGAAAGGCGATCAGCTTGGCGGCCTCGTCGGTGTGAATAATCTCGGTGTTGGAAGCGGCGAGCAAGTCACACCGCTCATCAAGAGCCTGAAGCTCGCGGTCGAACGCCGCCAAGTCACGATACCGCAGTAACGGATCGTCGCACAGGGACCACTGTCGCCGGGCGTACTTGTAGGAAAACCCGTTGCCCTCTCGGGGGAAATCGATCCACTCCGGATGCCCGAACTCGTTGCCCATGAAATTGAGATACCCCTCGCCGCCGAGGGCGAATGTGATCAAACGAATCATCTTGTGTAACGCCACGCCGCGCTCGATGACCAGGTTCGACCCGACGGCCTTGCTCATCAGCCAATACATGTCGGCGTCCATCAGCCGGAATGCGATGGTCTTGTCTCCGACCAGCGCCTGGTCATGGCTCTCCGCGTAAGCGATGTGCTTCTCGGCCGGTCGGCGGTTGGTCAAGGTATGGCAGATCTCCCCCATATTCCACTGTTCATCGCGGTATTCTTTGAGAAGCTTGATCCAGTAGTCGGGGATCCCCATGGCCAGCCGGTAGTCGAACCCGATGCCTCCTTCATCAAGGGGCCGGGCAAGTCCGACCATGCCCGACACGTCCTCCGCGATCGTGATAGCCTTTGGATTCACCTCGTGAGCGACCTGGTTGGCCAGTTGCAGGTAGACGACCGCGTCGGTGTCGATGTCGTGGATCAGGTAGTCGTCATATGAAGAGAAGTTCCTGAAACCATGGTGCAGGTACATCATGCTGGTCACGCCGTCGAATCGCAGGCCGTCAAACCGGAATTCCTCCAGCCAGTACCGCACGTTGCTGAGCAGAAAACGTAGAACTTCCGTCTTGCCGTAATCGAACAACAGCGAATCCCATGCCGGGTGTTCACCTCTTGGGCCGGCATGAAAGTACTGATGATCCGTCCCGTCGAATCGGTTGAGCCCCTCGTTGACGTTCTTGACGGAATGGCTGTGCACGATGTCAAGGACGACCAGCAGTCCCAGCCCATGAGCCGTGTCAATCAGTTCCTTGAGGTCCTCCGGAGTCCCGAACCGCGACGAAGGAGCGAAGAAATTGCTCACGTGGTAGCCGAACGAGGCATAATATGGATGTTCCTGAATGGCCATCAGTTGAACGGCGTTGTACCCGGCCTCCGCAATTCGTGGCAGAACGTTCCGTGTGAATTCCTGATAGGTGCCGATCCGCTCCTCCTCTGTGGCCATACCGACATGAGCCTCGTAGATGCGAGGGCTGCGAGCCTGCGGGGGCACGTGCTTCCAGACATAGGGTTCGGGTGGAGTCCAGTACTGCCCGGCCCAATCTGCGGAGTGAGGCTCATTTGTCACGCGACGGATGTAGGCAGGGATGCGGTCTCTGGCGTCCGTCGGGGTGTGCACGTGCACCTTAAGCCTGCTGCCGTGTGTGAGGTGATCGGCGTAGTGATCGTCCGGCAGGAAGATGCTCCAGACGCCGAATTCGTCCCTGGTCAGGGGGTGTGATTGGCGGTTCCAGCCGTTGAAATCGCCGGTGAGGAACAAACCCGTTGCTCCGGGCGCCCATTCGCGGTACCACACGCCCGGTCGGCCTTCGTGGGTGCCCTTGTTCAGGCCGAAATACTCGTGCCCACGGCTCGCGGCATCCAGAGAGCCGAACGCGGATACAAGCCGGTCCAGACCGGCCCGGTAGCGCGCGTATCTCTGTCGCAGGGCCTCGGCGTAGGGCCTGAGCCATGGATCCCATTTGATCAGTCCGGTCCCGTCCTGTTCTGTTGTCGGCAAAGAGATCGCCATTCCGAAATCACCCCCAGGCAACCACCGCCCCGTCTTTGCTCCTGACTCAATAGGATACGTGCTGACCCGATCACTCGAAAGTGATCAGCTCAGCGCCGCCGAGCAACCCGTAAGGAGTGAACACATACCTGTCGGTCCAGTTGGCCTCGTCGGCGAACGCCTCCGGCCCGATCCACCAGTTGTTGCCCTTTTCGAGATACTGCCTGTTGTGCAGCGGCCCGAAGGTGTTCCGAAGACTGCCGTACACAATGATCTCGAGATCGTTGTTCTCGCTACCGAGGAACTCGGTGATATCCAGCTCCCATGGTTGCCAGCCGAGCAGACCGGCCGTCTGGTTGTTGACGCGAACCTCGAAGAGCGTGCCGGCGGGCTGGTTGAGTCGCAACACCGTCCGTTGCCCAAGCCGGCGGGCACATCGGATCGACCGGCGGTAAACCATGTTGCCAGAATAGAAATGGTAACCCTGCGGGCCCCAGTCGCCGATCGTCAGCCTGTCGGGCTCGGGTACGATGACGTAGCTGTTCTCGCCAACCTGCCGGGTGGCAAAATCACCGACGATAAAGATGTCCTCAATCTCGACGCCTGGTCTGTAAACGGCGGTCAGCAGCAGGTCGTTTGCCCCCTTATGAATCTGCGAGCCGACGGGTATCTTGCGGAACTTCTTGTCCCACTGCCACTGTGAACGGTCCGCCGGGATCTCGTGGCCGTTGAGCCGGATGTGGAAGTCCTCGGCCAGCTCAACCACAAGGGAGGCGTTCGGCTGATCGATTTCAGACTTGAACGCGAACCGCATTTCGACCTTCGCCGTCTTGCCCGGAACGATTCCCTTCTGTCTCAGGACCCACGGCTGAATGCCCCGGTACTCCTGGAGCCCGGCGGCGTCGAAAGCCGCACGGCGGACCTTCCAAACCGGCGAGGGCTCGCTGAGTGGCCCGTCATTAATGGCCCAACGGCAAGTGTCCAGCACAAGCGTGTTGGGATGGGTGCGTGCAAAAGACCAGTCCCCTTGCAGGATTTCGCGGGCAGTCTCCCGGTGATCGGCCATGCGGCCGACGAGGGACTGTTGGGGGTCCACCATGATTGCCAGGCTGCCGACCGGCTCGAATCGATGGGTGAGAATCAACCGGCCTTCGCTGACGTGCGCGGGGATCGGCCGCATGTCACCCGAGACCATGTCGCAACACAGGGCAGAGCCGCCGGCATTCACCGTGATCCTCGTCTCATATGCCGTCTGGCGAGACGTGTTGCAGATGAAGTAGATGTTCTTGTCACCTGACCGCCGATGATGGCAGAGGATCGACTCGATTTCACGACCGTCCGTGCCGGTGACGCTGATTTCCCGAAGCCCCATCTCCTCAAGAACCTCGGCCACAGCCTGGGTTTCGTTCGGCACCCGGCGGGCATTCGGGTGACCGTGCAGCGGGGCCCAGCGATCGCCCCGCGGCTCGCCGTCGATCGCTGTCGGCAACTGTCCGACGAAAACCACGCGACCCCCGGCGGCAAGCAACTCCTCCAAAAGAGTGACGGTTTCGGAAGTCCAGGTCAACGAGGGCGGCACGAGGACGACTTCGTAGACGCCGTGCGATGCGACTCGCAGGTTACGTCCTTCGACGCGTCCATGTCGGGCGAGAATCATTTCATCGCCGTAGTCATAATCCAGATGCCGGCCCAGCAGTCCGCTCTGCAACGAAATCAACTCCTGGTGGTAGAAATCGACCTCGGGGCAATCGTCGAATCGCGATACGAAGGCCCATGCGCTGGCGATCGGATGGAGCACCAGTATCTTAGTCTGAAACTCGCCTTGGCGCGTGACCCAGCCCGCGCGAGTGAAGTAGTCGTTGATGAGGCTCATGCGGTCCCAGTAGGGTTGGTGATAGCTGAAGGTCGGCGGGTAGTCGCGCTTGCGGTCGCCGGTGAAGCTGTACAGAGTCAGATGCGGGCAGAAGTAGTTGACGCCCAGTGCCAGATGGAAGTCGCCAATCCACTTGGCGTCCTCGAAACTGAAATCCTGGCCTGAAACGCCGAAGATCTCGCAAAGCACCTGGTCCCGTCCGAACTGGTGAGCAACGCTGGCCACTTGCTTGAGCGTGAGCGGATCCTCGATATTGCGGCGAAGGTGATCGATCCCCGGCACCTGCTCGTACTCGTAGTGGGGCATGGCCGCCCCGATGTGCATGACCTGCGATCGCAGTGAGTCCTCCCACAACCAATGCCCGGTGAGCTTCAGGCCAAGCCGGTCGCAGAATTCACCATAGGGTTTGGCAAAGGACTCCACAAACCTCTCGGTAAGGAAACGATGATAGTCGTGCCGGACTTTCTGAAACCCCGGGCGGCGAAAAGCCAAGGCATCGAGCTGATCCAGAAGGTCGTAACCGAATCGTCTCTTGAAAAGATCGGCCATTCCCGCGGTCCAGGGCATGGCCGTCAGGTCAGCCCCGACCCACGGATAGAAGTTGGGCTCGTCGGTGAAGATGCCCGGAACGGTTCGGCCGAAATCATTTCGGAACCGTTTATGGTAGCCGTCGATGGTAATATCGAGGAAGTGCTTTACGGCCTGCGGGTTCAGGATGTCAAGGTAAGTCTCTCCGTTGAACCAATTGTCATTGGCGAATGGTCGGGCATAGTAGCACCAGATCATCTCGCCGTTGGTGGGTACATCGCCGGTTTTGAGTCGGCGGGAGGAGCAGACCGTCCCCCGTTCATCCTTGTCGATGGCAAATACGGCGAGAGTGTCGGGCGCCGCCAAGGCTTTGTCCAACTCGCCTTTCTGGATGGCCGTGGCCGCCAGTCCGACGCCGCGCGTCTCAGGAAACCTGCGATTGAGCCAGCCGCCCGCGAAGCCGCTCGCCCACTTGTCCTCATCATACAACCATGCCAGCATGCCGATTCGGCGGGCCTCATCGATGCAAGCACCGATCTTGGCGAACCATTCGTCGGACAGGTACTCGGTTTCCAGGCCGACACGCGAGTGCATGAAGAATCCGCCGAAGCCGGCGGCCTTGAATTGTTGAATCTGCCATCGCAACTCATCTTCGATCAAATCGTCGTTCCAGGACCAGAATGGAGCAGGACGATAATCAATCGACGGCGAACGGAATCCCATAAGGTCGCACTCCCTGGTGACGGGCGTACACGAAACGGACAATGACGCGGCAAGAACAAGCGGAAGCCACAGCTTCATACGTCGCACCTCTTTGCCTTGTTTTCGGGTACCGCACAACCGCGGAGTTGTACCGCGCAGACGAGTCATTGACCAGTTGCCCAGCTCGCGGAGCTCAGCAGACGTCAAACGTGAGGCTCAAGGATTCCCGAGATCCGAACCTGCCGAAGTCAATCACAAGAGCCGGAAGCTCATGGCCGATCGCTGACCGCCGCTCACACATTATCCGTCCGCGCCTTGCGGCCGAGATAGCCGCCGTGGTGACGCAAGCCGTAGTCGTGCCTGGTGATACCCTTGAGTTCCATGAGCGTCAGGGCCAAGGCATCGGTGATGGCCAGCATGACGGCGATGCTGGCCGAGGGGGTCAGTCCGAGCGGACAGGCCTCCTTGATGATGCCCATGTCCAGAATGACGTCGCTCAAATCGCGCAGTCGCGAGTCCGGGTGCGAGGTGATGCCGATGATCGTCGCCAGGCCGAGATGACGGCCGAGTTCGAGCATCTCAATGATTTCGTTCGTTTTGCCGCTGGTGGAAAGGGCAACGATGCAATCATCCTGGCCGACCAGCCCCAGGTCGCCGTGGGCCGCCTCGCCGGGATGAAGGAAAGCGGCGGGCGTACCCGTCGAGCAGAGCGTGGCCGCGAATTTGTGTGCGATGTGCCCGGCCTTGCCCATGCCGGTGGTCAGCACCTTACCCTTGCAGTCACGGAGGACAAGCACGGCCTTTTCAAACTCCGGCGTAACCCGCACGGCCAGGATGGCCTCGGCCTCCCGCTTCATGATCTCGGTGATACGTTGTTGGATGTCCATGGACAACTGTCAGCTTTCAGCCTGGCGCCGCTGGAACCTGCTCCCACGCCGCAGAGCCGGCCAGTCTATCCGGCCGGTTGGACCGCAGTGCAATCGGGCCCCAGGAACAGACCCCGGGCCCAGCAAGAATGCGACGACAGTCTACCGATCATTTCGCCGGCCGCCAAATCTCTAGGCCGTGCCGGTCCATCAGCTCGCCGTTGCCCAGGATCTCGGCGGCCGGGCCGTCGGCTACAATTCGTCCCTCGTCAATCAGCGCCACGCGCGAGCACACCGTGCCAACCAGCGCCAGATCGTGCGACGCGATGAGCATCGTCGCATGGAGGCTTTTCAACACTTCGATAAGCCGCCTTCGCGAACGGGGGTCGAGATTGCTCGAGGGCTCATCCATCAGCAGCAGAGCCGGGCGCATCACCAGGACCGACGCGATTGCCGCATTACGTTTCTGACCCATCGACAGATGGTGTGGCGGACGGTCGAGAAGCTCGGACAGCCCCATCTGCGCCGCGACCTCTTCGACGCGTCGGCCGACCTCGTGGGCGTCGAGTCCCAGATTGACCGGACCGAACGCCAAGTCGTCGGCCAACGTGGGCATGAAGAGCTGATCGTCGGGACTCTGGAAGACCAGTCCGACGTGCCTCCGCGTCTCGCGAAGCCGGGAGCCGGTCAACTCGGAACCCTCGCAGTGAATACAGCCTTGGCCGGTGTAAAGCCCGCTGATGCACATGAGCAGCGTGCTTTTGCCCGATCCGTTCTGGCCCACCAGCCCGACCTTCTCGCCGGCGCTGACGGCCAGGTCAACCCCGCGCAGTGCCTGTGTACCGTCGGGGTAGGCGTAGGTCAATCCGGCGATTTGCAGTAGCGGTTCAACCACGCAGCCATTCTCCCAGGTGCCCGCCCCATCGCAACAGGAACAGATAAATGGCCGTTCCCGTAAGAAAGAGCGTATCGTGCGGTTTCCACCGGAGCCCCCGGAGCAGACGAATTGCTCCGTCGTAGCCACGGGCGATCATCGCCAGATGCGTTCGCTCGGCCTGCTCCAGTGTGCGGATGAACAGGATGCCGACCAGCCCCGCAGCGCTTTGCCATCGCCATTTCATCGGTCCGAGCCCGGCGTCGCGCGCGGCCCGGGCCTGTCGCAGGTGCATGGCTTGGTCGACCAGCAGGAACAGGTACCGATATAAGAAACGCAATTGTGTCACCAGCACCTTCGGCACCCCGAGGCCTTCGAGGCCCTTCAGCAATTCGGGGAAGCGCGTGGTGCTGGCCAGAGCAATCAGAGAAAACATCCCGAGCACAAAGCGAATCAGGACGGTTGCGGCTGTCAGCCACCCGCCGGTAATAGTTCCTGGCCCGAAGGGTGAAGGTACTTGTGTTCTGTCGAAAACCGGTGAAAAGGCTACCAGGCAGACGATGAACGGCGACACCATCAGAGTGTGCTTAACGACGAACCATAGTGGCGTGCCGCTCCACCACAGCAGCACGACCGGCAGGATCAGATACCCCGGCGAGGGCAACTGGTAGCGGCTAAGAGATATGAGCGCCGCGCTGTACGCCACGACCGCCAGGATCTTCGCACGTGGATCGAGCCGATGGATCGGCGAGTCACCGTAGGCGAAATGATCGATATAGTGATGGTGCATGGATCAGCATCTCGTGTCCCCCTTGGTAAGGGAGTCAGGGGGCGTTCCGAGGGTCAGCCCACCCGCTGTTCACCCCCCCCCCCTTTGTCCCCCCTTGTTAAGGGGGGAAAGAAGACCGCCGTGCCACGGTTCAAGTCGGTGGGTTCGCACTCGCGGCCGGCTTCTTGCGATTCCGATGCAATGATACGCCGATCACCCAGACGATCAACAACGTCACAACGGTGCCGACCACGCCGCTGACGCTGGTCCACGCGGCTGATTGGGCATCCCTGAGTGTGTAGTCCGGCAGCGGAGCGGTCCGAGCCTGCCATTCGCTGACCTTGACCATGAGCGGGTCGGCATCGTGTTTGACCAGCGCGGCATCGCCGGCCTCCTCGTGGGCGGTCACTGATTCCAGCGCATCGGCCCACCCGCTCGCCAAATGCGACACGACCGCCCCGAGCAACAGGGCCACGACCGCGATGGAGGCAACCACCGCCCGGTTGCTCAGCCCTGCCCCGGCCGAGACAAGCCTTTCTGCCACCTTACCCAGCGACTGTGGCCGCACCTTGGCCAGATAACCGACGACCAGGAAAGTGATGATCGCCTCGCCGAGAGCCACGAGCAGATGCAATCCAACCATGACGGAGAGGAACTTACTGAACGGCACCGCTGCGACGCCGCTCAGGGCGGCCTGCACCGGCACCATGGCCGCCCCTGAGACCATCCCGATCAACGTGCTGATGAAAACCGCGGAGTACAGGCGTCTAGCCCCAAAACAAGCGAACTCCGGTGGCAGTTTTGCGCGATCGGCGGCCGATC
>ERZ795050.1650-NODE-1650-length-27780-cov-7.089234_pt1 | contig 27780 bp, 26 predicted proteins | sample MGYA00375134_ERZ795050 | MGnify/ENA primary metagenome ERZ795050 (study PRJEB30179, sample SAMN05720221) | activated sludge metagenome | isolation source: Anaerobic digester | place: Japan | collected 2015-05-26 ... | reverse complement strand
AAATCGTTAGCGGGAAAAATACTCAGTTTAGAAAGTTAAAGTGCGGAAGGTGGGCTCAATGATCCTCTTTTCAGCCTCCCGGCCCCGGATGCCCCGCCTATAGACGAGATATAGACTGAGCTACTTTAGCATCATCTCCTGGCACCATGACTGCCAGAGGTCCCTGCCCCCATCCGGACCGCCAGGGCCTGCCGGTATGGCCGGCCGGACCTGTTGAGGATGGAGGCCACATAGTCGCTCTGCGGCTCGCCTGCACATGTGAAGTCCTTCACCTTCACATGGAGCGTCGGCTCCACCCAGCGAAAACAGAGATTGAAAGGGCACCTCCTCGGAGGATGGAGATGGAAGTAGCCGTCCCTGAGGATGGCAGCTTCGATATTCAGCGCCCCCGGCCGGCAGGTCTCATTGCCATCCATAAAGACGCTTATTTGGGGCGGGGCGGGAAGATGCGCAGCAGTTGTCATTTGCTGAGATTAGCTGAGAATAGGCAGGCTGGGCGGAGTGAAAGTATTCGTTCAGCAGCCTCTATTCAGCTCCGCGAGCCTCTCCGGAGAGCCCATAAGCTCTGTACCCACGAGCAGCGCATCCGCTCCCGCCCTCACCATGCGCCTCGCATCTTCAGAGCTGTGCACCCCGCTCTCCGCCACCAGGAACGCCCCGGCATCCTCGGCCAGGGGGGCCAGCCGCTCGAATGTGGTGAGGTCCACTTTCAGGGTATTGAGGTCCCGGTTATTGATGCCAATGATGCGGGCATCTGTCCGCAAGGCCGCCTCCATCTCCCCTTCGCTATGAACCTCTAGCAGGGGCTCCATGCCCAGATCTCGCGCCGCATATATGAACCCCTCCAGGTCTATTTTCAGGGCTGCTATGAGCAGCACAAGATCGGCCTGAACCTCAGAAATCTGCCGCTCGTCGAAAATAAAGTCCTTTCTCAGCACGGGAAGCCCCGCCCTGCGGGCGATCCCGGCGTTCTGCAGGGCACCCATGAAGTGGCTGGGCTCTGTCAGAACGGATATGGCGCAGGCACCGTTGTCGGCATAGGTGCGGGCGTAATATGCCACCTCATCCGGATGGAGCGGCCGGCCCAGGGCGCTGGGCTTGATCTCTGCGATGATGGGGATTACGCCCCGGCCCCGGACGGCGCGGGCTGAGGCGATTATGTCGCGGTGTCCGGCCTTCGGCCAGGCGGGTGCCTCGGAAAAGCCCCGCCTGCGGGCTTCTTCCAGTATGCCGAGAATCATAGGGTGCAGCCCACCACATCCTCAATCCAGTTCTGTATGAGCCTCTTTCCTGACGGGGTCAGCACCGACTCCGGATGAAACTGCAGGCCGCTGTGAGGGCGTCTCTTATGCCGCACCGCCATGACAATCCCATCGGAGGTGCGGGCGCAGACCTCCAGATCCGGGGCCAGCGTCTCGATAGCCAGGGAGTGATACCTGCCGCCCACCAGGGGGCAGTCCAGCCCTCGAAAGAGCCCCTTTCCGTCATGCTCGATCTGCGATGTCTTGCCGTGCAGAGGCGCCACCCTTCCGACGGTGCCTCCATAGGCGATGTTCATGGCCTGGTGGCCCAAACAAACGCCAAGGATTGGCACGTTTCCGAACCTGCGGATGATATCGAGACAACTGCCTATGTCACGGGGACTGGCTGGATTGCCCGGACCGGGAGATATGACTATTCCCGCCGGACTCATGGCAGCCACATCAGATGTGCTCACATGGTTGGATCGCACTGCTGTGGGCTCGTAGAAGGCGGAGACATAGTCCACCAGATTCCATACGAACGAGTCCTGATTGTCCACGAAGAGAATGGGCCGGCGGCGGGAGGGCTCCCGGCCGCTGTCCTCATTTGAGCCTTTGCTCATGCTGCTCATACCGCCACCCCAAGAGCCCTCTTCATAGCAGCCATCTTCCTCTCCGTCTCTAAAAACTCCTTCTCCGGAACCGAGTCTGCCACTATCCCCGCCCCGGCCTGAACCGTGGCAACTCCGTCCTGGACCAGAACGCTTCTGATTGCTATGGCAAAGTCGGAGCTGCCGTCCACAGAGAAGTACCCGATTCCTCCGCCATATATGCCCCGGGGCTCCTCCTCAAGCTCATCGATGATCTCCATGGCCCGCAGCTTGGGCGCTCCGGAGAGGGTTCCAGCGGGAAAGGCAGCCCTGGCGGCATCGAACTGATCGCACTCATCCCGCATCTGTCCCGATATGGTGGTCTCGATGTGCTGCACATGGGAATACCTGAGAACTGACATGAAGTCCTCCACCTGCACCGTGCCGGAGCGGCAGACTGAGCGCACGTCATTTCTGCCCAGGTCCACCAGCATGACATGCTCCGCCCTCTCCTTCTCATCGGCCAGCATCATCCGGGCGTACTTCTCGTCCTCGGCGAGTGTTCTGCCCCGGGGGCAGGTCCCTGCAATGGGATTGATCCTCAGCCGGCGGTTGTATGTGTTGAACAGTGTCTCAGGAGAGGCTCCCACTATGGCCAGATCCCCGAACTGGAATAGATAGGTATAGGGGCTGGGATTGATGCTGCGCAGCTTTCTGTACAGCTGCACAGGATCCGGGCAATCCACCCTGGTCGACCTTGCCAGGACGACCTGAAAGATGTCTCCGGCAAGGATGCGCTCTTTGGCCTGCACCACAGCCTGCTCATACCTCTGCCTGCCACCGGTCAAAAGGACCCGCCCTCCCGTGGCGCAATCCTCCGACTGGTCGTAATCAGGATCGATGCCCCCGATGGTCTCTATGAGGTTGACCTTGGGTCCGGGCAGAATGGGAGCGATGGTGAAGTAGACCCGCCGCGTGAGATGGTCGAAGATGAATGTGCTCTCCGCCAGGCAGAACATGGCATCCGGAGTGCGGCTGGCCGAACTCTTTCCGAGCCGCTCCATTACGAGGTCGTATGCCAGATATCCTATGGCTCCGCCGGTAAAGACCTGCCGGCCGAAGCTGTTGGGCAGGCCGCTGCTGCACGGGATGGCCGCCCGCAGGCCGTCGAAGAGATCGAAGCCCTCTCTCAGGGGTCCCTGTAGAGTCGAGCCCGCCCTCTCCACCTCCGCCACCCGGCTCAGCCTCTCCTCGATCAGGTCCATGCCTCCATTGTAAAACTGCATCTTTATGAAGCGGTTTTTGACAGTCACCACTGCCGATGGGTCGGCCCCCACAAAGGAGAACCTCGCCTTCTGCCCGGACTTCTCCACAGACTCAAGCAGATATGGATGCCTTCTGCCCTGCAGTGCCAAAAAGAGGGAGAGCGGCGCGTCCACGCTCACCTTGTCTGTCACATCCACATATACCGGCTCTACATATGAGGAGGACATGCCCCCACCTCCCTGACAAACTCGGCCATCTTCCTCTCATCCTTTCTGCCCTCCGTCTCCAGGCAGCTGGAGGCATCCACTGCATAGGGCCGCACCCTGCGGATGGCTTCAACCACATTGCCGGGATGAAGCCCCCCGGCCAGTATCACAGGCACGGGGAGGCCGGCAGCCAGGCTGGCGCTTTTCTCCCAGTCGTGTACTTCACCCGTTCCCCCAAAAACGCCGCCTGCGAATGTGTCCAGCAGAATGGCGTCTGCGCTGCAGGCGAAGCGGCGTGCCTCATCCAGCTCCGTCTCTGCAGGGAGCGCGGCCACGATCTTCTGGATGACCCTGCCCTTCAGCTCTGCCAGATCGGAGGCATCCAGAGAGCCGTGCACCTGCAGAATGTCTGCACCGGTGCGGGCCGCCAGAGAGACTGCTCCGTCCACGTCCTGAGGAGCGATCACCGCCACGCTCCTGTGGAAGAGAGGTACATGCCTGATCAGCCGCCCGGCCTCCTCAGCGGACAGGCAGTGCCGGGAGGAGGCTATCTCCACCACAAACCCGACTGCGTCGGCCCCGGACTTCATGGCTGCGAATAGTTCAGTGCGGTTCATTATGCCGCAGATCTTTATGCGGGTCACAGGAACCGCTCCAGCTTCTCCGGCTCGCCACCAGCCTCGGTCATCTGCTTCAGGACGCGAAGAGCTCTTCCCGAGTCCAGGGCCTCCTCCGCCATCCGGGCTCCATCCTGAAGGCTCGCCGCCCGTCCGCAGATATAGATCGCTGCCCCGCTGTTCATGGCTATGATGTCCCTGGCAGGGGATCTCTCCCCTTTCATTACGGAGGCCAGCTTCCGGGCGTTCTCTTCAGGCGAGCCGCCGGCAATATCGGCAGGCCTGGACCTCGGATAGCCCAGATCCTCGGGCTGCAGACAGTAGCTTGTCACCGTTCCATCCTTCAGCTCGGCTACATGGGTTTCACCGGTATTGGTGATCTCATCCATGCCCATGCCATGCACCACCATGGCCCTCTCTGTGCCCAGGATCTTCAGTACATTCGCAAGCTTTTCACACAGGGCAGGATCGTACACACCCATCACCTGGGCAGCCGCCCCTGCAGGGTTGGTGAGAGGGCCGAGGATGTTGAAGACCGTGCGCAGGCCGATCTCCCTTCGCAGCGGGCCCACCCGCTTCATGGCAGGATGAAAGGCAGGGGCCAGCATGAACCCGATACCCAGTCTCTCTATCATATCGGAGACCTCCTGGGGCGAGGGGCTGATGTTGACGCCCAGCTCAGAAAGCACGTTCGCACTGCCGCATTTTGAGCTGATGGCATAGTTGCCGTGCTTGGCCACGGGAACGCCGCATGCGGCGGATACTATGGCTGCCGCAGTGCTCACATTGATGGTGTTGGAGGCGTCTCCGCCTGTGCCGCAGGTGTCAACCAGGATGCCTTTCACCCGGGGATGGATGCGGATAGCAGACTGCCTCATCTGTTTGGCAAATCCGGCGATTTCGCTCACCGATTCGCCCTTTATGCGCAGGGCGATGAGGATGGAGCCGATCTGGGCATCAGTGGCGCTGCTGAATATCTCGCCCATGAGCGACTCAGCCTCTTCTACTGTCAGGTCGCGCCCGTCCACGATCTTTTGAAGATAGCTCATTGCAACCACCAGTGTTAATGTATAATCTTGTACTCTAATGATGTAAAAAGTACATTATATTTAAAGATTGTGCATTATGGTTCAAAATAGATCCCATGAGCTGAATGAGATCTCTGTGGTTTTGTTCCGTAATTAATGCTGCACCGCAAAGCCTTTTATCTCCGGGGGCATTCTGGGAACGCATGGCAAATCTCAATGTTGCGGTCCTGGGCGCTCCTGATTTCAGCAGAGATCTGGGAAAGAAGGGCACATCCAGCGACATTACATTTTACAATCTGAAGAAAGGGCAGAACACAGTCACATTCATAGAGCCCACAAGATATCCGGAGCGGCTCGCCCCTCTTTTTTATGCCGTCTCCATGGCTGCCAGGGCTATTCTGGTAGTGGACAGGATAGATCCAGCCTTTGGCGAGTCGGTCATAATGCTGGACTGCATGGGCATTGAGGATGGAGTAGTCATACTGAGAAATTACATGGCAAGGGAGCAGATCGCTCCCCTGATCAAGGGCACAGTTGTGGACGGCTACCAATTCCTGCCTGAGGACAAAAACGCCCTTCGCGAAGGGCTGCTGGAGCAGGTCGCCAATATCGCCTCCCCCCAGAATGCAGAGACCGGGACCATGCCAGTTGACCACTTCTTCAATGTGCGGGGCATAGGTACAGTGGTACTGGGATCTGTGGCGGATGGCAGCATCAAGAGGCACGATATCCTGAGGGTCCTGCCCGGCGGGAAGACCGCCCAAGTGCGCTCCATTCAAAAGCACGACGAGGACTTCGAGAGCGCCGGAGTTGGGGAGAGGACGGGAATAGCCCTCAAGGGAGTGGAGGTGGAGGACCTCGACCGGGGCACCATCCTCACCAGCGACAGATCCATCAAATCTGTCTCATCTCTGAAGGCCCCGGCGTCGATTGTCAAATACTGGCCCGCCCCTATCAAGGAGGGCATGGTACTTCATATCGGACACTGGATGCAGTATGTTCCGGCCAGAGTGGAGGCGGCGGCTGCGCCGGATGACTGGCACAGGCCGGATCTCACACTCAACCTTGACAAGATGCTCGTCTACCGTCCCGGCGCAAAGGCGGTTTTGACATACCCCGAGGGCGGAAAGCTGCGCGTGATGGGGACGATACAGCTGCCTTGAGGAAAAATCCGTCCTATTTTTCGCCCTCATCTGTGGGAAAATAGCAGAGAGTAAACCGGTGCATTCCGTTTTTGTTCTCGCGCAGGCAGCAGCTGCTCATCACCTCTTCTCATGCTGTTTGTCCGCCAGGTTCTTATTTCGCATCTGCCCTGTTTTTTGGCCAATTTCCTATTTTTGTCTTTATACCAAAAGAGTTAAAAACCTTTTGATCATTGGAGCTTGCGGGTAGACCGGAAATGAGCATGACATCGGCGTTTGCTTTACAGGGGTTTAGCTCACCTCCATCGAAGTCCGCGTACGGCGTATATCTCGTGCTCCTTTATTCGGTCTGCCTGTCCACCTTGGCGTATGCTATTGATTATTATTAATATTATAAGTAGGAGGGATCTGCGAACCATAGCCGTTGCCGTCCAGTATAATCGATGGCGAGAATCTTTGGCTGGGGTGGATGGGATATTGAAAAAAATGAGGTGGGAGAATGCCGCTTACATATGTTGATATAGGTTTATTTACCATCGTACTGATAGTTCTTCTCGGCCCCTTCCTGGTAAAGAAGATAGAGCATAACCTTGAAGCGTTTCTCTTTGTAATGGGCGTACTGGCTGTGACCATCGCAGGCTTTGAGAGCGAAGCAGTGCTGCACAGCATCGGCTACAGCGCCGAGCAGATTGAAGAGGTCGGCTGGAATATGAAGCTGGTCATGGAGGCGATCAAGGAGCCGGTGGTCAAAGGAATAGTCCCGGCGGTTCTCGTAGCCGGACTGATATTCCACTACGGGCGAAGGCAGGCCCAGCACATCATGGCCTCCATTTTGGACAAGGTCTCCGTAAAGCTGGTAGTCTTCCTGATTGTGGTCATACTGGGCCTCGCCTCCAGCGTGATTACGGCCATAATCGCCGCCCTGCTGCTGGTGGAGACGCTCAACTGCATCCCCATGGACAGAAAAACAAAGATCAATGTGGCCATTGTCGCCTGCTTCTCCATAGGCCTTGGCGCCGTTCTCACACCCATTGGAGAGCCCCTCTCCACCATCGCCATCACCAAGCTGCAGGGCGAGCCCTACCAGGCTGGATTCTTCTTCCTCTTCAACCGCCTGGCCGTCTACATAATACCGGGAGTACTGGCCATGGGACTTCTCGCCATGCTCTTCACAGGCAAGAAGGGAGCTGAGAGCTGCCTCAAGGTCGAGGAGGTGGAAGAGACGCTCAGGGATGTGATTATGAGGGCAGCCAAGGTCTACTTATTCGTCATGGCACTGCTGCTTTTGGGCGGAGGCATGAAGATCGTGATAGACAAGTATCTGCTCACAGTTCCATCCCAGGTGCTCTACTGGGTCAACATGATCTCTGCCATCCTGGACAACGCCACACTCACTGCAGCGGAGCTGTCTCCGGCCATGGAGATCACCCAGATTCAGGCTGTGTTGATGGGGCTTCTCATCTCAGGAGGCATGCTGATTCCCGGAAACATACCCAACATCATCTCCGCCCAGAAGCTTAACATCACCAGCAAGGAGTGGGCCAGAGCGGGTGTGCCACTAGGCCTGATACTGATGGCCCTCTACTATGTCTGGATATTCTATATCCCCTTCCATGTGGAATTTCATTTCTGAGGGCGAGGAAGGCCAACCTCGCCTGCTTTTTTTTGCTTCGGGGCTGCCGGCATGAGGCGCGGCTGCTCAGATAAGCTTAATTAATCTGGAAGGCATATATCTTGCATTCTCCAATCGGAGGCGGGAGCAGGGCGGCGATGAATGTCGATTTTTCAGAGGAAGAGCTGATAGTCGATCTTGAGGAGCAGTCTGCCTTTACCTCCAGGCATACCGGCCGGACCTTAAAGAGGATCAGGTTGAGGCTTATAGCCGGCAGCCTGCTGGCCCACAGATCTCTCCTTTTGAAGATCAGGAGGGCCGAGCATGAAGGCATCTCCTCAACCGATGAGGCCGGAGATGTCACTGGGCGGTGGGAGGTGGCAAAAAGCTCATTCTGCTGCCAGGGGGAGGGTCACAACTCCGAGTATCATCATGAGATCGTTCTGGAGGAGATGGAGGATCTGATGGTTCAGTCCCTGCGCCTGAACGATATCACCCTCTGCCCCTACTCCTACGAAGAGGTGTTTGACGGAGACGAGCTGTGCATCAGGTCCAGGGTGATGGTCACCCCTGAGCAGGACGCCCGGCTGCGCCTGCTCATGAGGGACGACGGCTACTTTTCGGTGGTCAGGCGTGGCATCTGCGAGCAGCCACGGGAGATGAGGTTTTCCGACACCATCCTCTGGTCCCGTCATGGAAATATGTTCAAGTACGAGATCGTACTGGTGGATAAGAGCTATGATGAAAGGGACCGGCCCCTGGTCAGGCTCTTCCAGCCACAGATATCCCGCATGCAGTCCGCCGTAGCCGCCCAGGCGGAGATGGTGGAGGCCATGCTGGATGCCCTGATCACCAGGAAGTACCTGACCCAGGGGGATGTGACCGAGATGAGGAAGAAGGCTGCTGAGCGCGCCTGGGACAGAAGAAGGGAGTTCTTTGAGGTCAGCGACATAGATGAGTTTCTCAGGCCTGCGCCCCGCCTCACCTGGGACTAGATGGCCGGCGGAAATTTAATTAATGAAGATAACCCATCACTGGACGAGAGGATCTGACAGCCTATGCCCAGCGGCAGGTATACGAGAATAGAGATAACCCAGGAAGCTTATATGGGTCTGGAGGCGGAGGCCGTGCTGAAGGGGATGACTCTCAAGAAGCTCGCATCCCAGTTGATACTGGAAAACATATCCGAAAGGGCACTTCAGTTCGTCAATGCCGCCAGCCAGGATGGGGAGATGGAGGATGATCCGGCATCAGAGCCAGAAGACGATGAGCAGGTCAAATTAAGGATCAGCCGCCCCAGGATCTCCGATAACGCCGAGGCCATAGAAAAGATCAAAGTTCTCTGGTCTCAGGACCCCCGGCCCTCACAGAGGGAGATTGCCAAGATCATCAGCTATCCTGCATCGTCCACCAAATATCAGATCAAGAACATGCTGGTGAGGGGCGAGCTGAAATAAGCCTATTTTTTTCCGGCATTTCACATATATCCTGTAGCCGAGCAGGTTGAGGCCGGGCCTCGTCGGCAGAATCCGCCGCTCTACAAACCGTGAGGCCCTCTCCTGAATGAAGCCGGGATCGATGAGAGGCCGCCACCGGCTCATGAAGAGATAGCCCTGGCAGAGCTTGAAGTCAAAGCCGCGGCGGCTGATCACTGCAAATCCGGAATCCTCCAGCCAGGCCCGAAACTCTGCAGGAGATACGTATTCTGGAGGGGATGTCCTCTCCCGGAAGATGTGCTTTCGCACGAGGGTATAGTGGGAGATGCGGGAGAAGAAGTCCACAACCAGCACGCCTCCGGGCTTTAGGACACGATAGAACTCCTGCAATGCGCATAATGCCGCGGCAGAGTTCGGAAGGCAGGTCAGGACGCCGCTGCTCACTACCCTGTCGAATGACCGATCCTGGAAGGGCAGGGCTGTGACAGAGCCCTGCAAAAAGCCGGCAGCGCCATCTGCTGCTTGACCGGCTCCACCGCCGCCGCACCGATCCGTGGCAGCCCGAAGGGCGGCTCTGCCCAACAGGTTGCGGGAGAAGTCCATGCCGACGATTCGAGGGGGCCGATCAGACCGCATGGCATCTCCATCGGTTTCATCCCTCCCCCTGCCATAATTCAGGGCGCGCAGGAGAAGGTTTCCGTTGCCGCAACCGGCATCTAAAACGAGGCCGGATGCGCCGGAGAAGCAAAACCGTGCTGCCTCCTCCTCGAATTCGGCAATCACATTCATTATGAAATCCGGGGTATCATCTGGCAGGTCGCGGGCCATCTTGAGATCGACCTCATCCACGCACCTGTTCTGGCGCTCCCAGAACTCCGGCTCCTCCTTTAGCAGGCTGGGATCCTGCCCAGAGAGGTCGGAAAGGCTGCCCATGGAAGAGACTCACTTCCGCCTCCCACGTGAGATGAGAATTATTAATAGTTTGCCAGGGATATGTACGATCGTAATTCGATCATAGGGATGAGGATCATGACTTCTGGCGCTCTTATCATGACAGCCTATTTCCTCCTCTTCGCGGCAGTGCACAGCCTGCTGGCAGATCCAGCGTTCAAAGGCCGGGCCGTGGACAGAGGCTATGGCCGCTGGCAGAGGCCAGCCTACAATCTTCTCTCCCTCTTAATGATGCTGCCCTTCATCGCTATCCTCTTCTTGCCGGACAGGATGATCTACACCATCACGCCTCCCTGGATGTGGGCGATGATGGCAGGACAGATCCTGGCGGCGGGGGCGGCGATAGCGACACTACACCGCACTGGCCTCTCCAGATTCCTCGGCCTGGACCAGGTGCTCAGAGGAGGGGATGCAGCCGGAGTGGATGAGCTGGTGAAAGGCGGCATTTACAGCCGTGTCAGGCATCCCCTCTACGTCTTCGCCATACTTTTTCTGTGGCTGTCGCCCTGCATGACTGAGAGCCTCCTGGCCTTCAACCTCTCCGCCACACTCTACTTCCTTCTGGGAGCCCTTCACGAGGAGAGATCTCTCCTGGAGCAGTTCGGACAGGAGTATGAGGAGTACCGGCAATCTGTGCCAATGTTCCTGCCGCGCCTGAGATCGTAATTAAGTCAGCTTGCTCTTCACCTTGGCGTAGAAGCCGTCTCTCGCCACCTTGACGAACCTGGCCGGGGTCTTGGCCTTGCTGATGACAATCCTATCCTGAGAGGAGATGGTGGCCGAGCTCTGCCCGTCCACCACCACCAGCGCCTCCTTGCCGGGCAGCTTCAGCCGCACCTCTATGACGCTGTCCCCCGGAATCACCCATGGCCGCGACGAGAGCTTGAAGGGGGCCATGGGCACGAGCACAATCGCATCCACGCGGGGGTCGACTATGGGCCCGCCTGCTGACATGGCGTATGCGGTGGAGCCGGTGGCTGTGGCGATGATGACCCCGTCCGCCCTGAAGTCCTCCATGAGCGCCCCGTCCACTATGATCTCAAACTCGATCATCTTGGCAGGGCTGGCTGTGAGAAACGCGATCTCATTGGTGGCCCGGGGCAGGCAGACGCCGTTGAGAAGAAGCTTGAGCCGGCTTCTCACGTCCACGTCGAATCCCGATAGCAGCCGCTTAAGGGTATCCACAGCGTCCCCGGGCTCCACGTCCACCAGAAAGCCCAGGGTGCCCATGTTTATGCCCAGAATGGGCACGGGGTCTGCCATCTTGTGAATGGTGCGCAGGATTGTGCCGTCTCCTCCTATGGATACGATGAAGTCGACCCTCTGCCGCTCCATCTCCGCCACTGAGCAGCCCTGCCTGCCGATCCTGGTGGCTAGGTCCTCGTCTACCAGCACCTGCACGCCCGCCTCGCCCTCGATCTGCTGAATGAGCATGCCGGCCAGTTGCACAGACTCGCTCTCACTCCGGGAGACAAAGCCGATCTTAATCTGCCCCACCCCCGATGAGCCTGAGCAGCTCTGCATGCCGCAGGCCGTTTGAGCCTATCAGATCCTTTCTCTGCCACATCTCTCTGCCGAGCTGCAGGCTGCTGCCACTGGCATCTGTCACAGTTCCGCCCGCCTCCTCTATGAGCAGCTTTCCCGCAGCAACGTCGACCACCCGCATCATGCCCCGCAGGTCGACGAAGGCGTCCAGCCTGCCGCAGGCCACAAGGGCCATCTCCAGGGATGCGCTGCCCAGGGTGCGAATCCTGCGCACAGTGTCGCCGATGCCCGCCAGCCGGCCGGTATGCGGGCGGAGGGTGTAGGCGGAGATGCTGAAGGACGAGAGGTCTCTGCTATCTGAGACAGCTATCCTCTCCCCCTGACCGCAGTAGGCGCCCCACCCAGCCTCGGCATAGTAGCGGCCGCCCGAAGCCAGGTCGCGGACATAGGCGAAGCTCGTCTCCCTGCCGGAGAGGAATATGGAGACGGAGTAGAAGGGAATGCCCGAGAGGGCGTTGAATGTGCCGTCCAGTGGATCGAGATGCAGGAAGTAATCGGGCCGCTCTCCCGCCTTTTTCCTGCCAGGCAAAGCCGCATCATCCATTCCGCACCTGCCTCCGATGCTCACCTCGCCGATCTCCTCTGAGAGGACGCGAAATCTGAGGCCCGATGCGCTCAGCGCCTCCAAGACGGCATTTTCTGCAGCGCGATCGATTCTCTTGGTGGGCGTGCCATCCGCCCCCATGTTCACCTTCTGGCCGGCTGAGGCGGTGCCGACCATATCACGCACTGCAGAGGCTACTCTATCCGCCGCACCATCGCACAGCTTCAATAGTTCGCTGCCCCTGACAGAAAGTCCCTCGCTCATCATTGAACAGGATGCAGGACCACTATAAAAGGCTCTCACACGGCAGCCGGAAAGCTTTATTAAATGCTAACCTGCATCACGCTATCACACTGCAAATGGATTGCAGTCGAATCATAATTGGGAGGGATACTATTGATCGTCGGCTTGCCCACTGATACATTTATCGGAGTCGTAATCATACCTGTAGCCATATCGCTTCTGCTCTTGCTTTGGGCCCTGAGGTGGTGATAGCCATGGATACCTTGGGGACAATTATCATAATCCTCTATTTCGTCGGCCTTGTGGCCATCGGAGCACTGGCCTCCAGGAAGATCAAAAACTCCGCTGACTTCCTGGTGGCTGGAAGAAACCTTGGCTTCTGGACGTTCACCCTGCTGATCGTCTCCAGCATCTGCAGCGGCATGACCATACTTGGCGTGGCCGGCCTCGGCTATGCAACCGGCTGGCCCAGCATCTGGGAGCAGATATTCGTACCGCTATGCGCGGCAGTGTGCATACTGTTCTTCGGAACCAAGATGCACGCCGTCGCCGCCAAGACGCGGTATGTGACTGTGCAGGACTACTTCGCCCACCGCTTCTACAGCCCGCGCGGCATTCGCGCCACATCCGCAGTAATAGGCATCGTCATATCCATCATCTACCTGGTGGGCCAGTACATCTCCATCAGCATGGTCCTCTCCTGGCTGTTCGATATCCCATACCAGTGGGCGCTGGTTATCGGCGCAGTCATCGTCATGGCCTACACCATCCTGGGAGGGCTTTACGCCATCGGCATGGCCTCACTTGTACAGGGGATCATGATCTTAGCAGGCGTCCTTCTGGTGGGCCCTGCAGTGATAGCCGCGGCGGGAGGCCTCGAGCACATCAACATAGTACTGGCGAGCATAGACGTGAACATGACCCATCTCTGGTATCCTCAGGTCCACCCGCCCTATGCCAAGTACGCCTTTCTGACGCCAGAGTACCTGGTGTCATTCTTCTTCCTGCTAACCTTCGGGCTGGCGGCCGCCCCCCACGTGGCCAACAATGTTCTGGCTGCCAAGGACAGCAAATACTTCAAGTGGTCTCCACTGGCGGCCTTCGTGATCTATGCAGTAATCATGTACCTGTGCAAGATCACAGGCTTTGCCGCAAGGTCCATGGTGAGCGAGAATATGATCACACTGCCTGCCAACGTCTCCAATCCCTCAGACTACAGCTTCATTGTAGCAGCGGAGTATGTGTTCCCCGGCCTCTTTGCGCCCTTAGTGGCCATAATAGTATTGTCGGCTGTTATGTCCACCACCGACAGGCTCATGCTGACCATCGGCAGCTATGTGAGCTGGGATGTCTACAAGCAGTTCCTCAAGAGGGATGCATCGGAGGCATCGGTCACCATGCTCAGCAGAGTGGCCATTGGACTGTCCACTGTGATCACCCTCTACCTGGCCTGGTCCAATCCGCCTGAGCTTCTCGCCTGGCTGATCTGGATGGGTATAGGTGTGATGCTGGCCTGCTTCGTCGCGCCGCTATTCGCCGGCCTTTACTGGAGGAGGGCTACGCGAGAGGGTGCGATCGCCTCCATGATCGTGGGGCTGGTGGGAATATCCATTATCAGCTACTCCCAGTTCACAGGGGCCATCTCCCTGCCCATGCACCCCAGCATGTACGGATTCGTTCTATCCGTGGCCGCCATGGTCATAGTCAGCCTCGTCACCAAAAAGCCGCCCGAGAAGGTGCTGGATGAGACCCAGACAGGCATGTTCATCCGGAAGGGCAAGGCCTGAGATGAGCAGAGACCGGCCCGGGTCTGGATGGGCAGGGCAAAGCAGTCCACGGAATTCTGCCCGGGTCCCCCCTATTCTAAGCGATAAGATCTAATACGACGAGAAGATAGTGAATGGGGCAGGGCCCGTGGTCTAGCTGGTCATGACATCGCCCTTACACGGCGGGGATCACGCGTTCGAATCGCGTCGGGCCCATTGCACATCCCCCTTGCTTCAGCCTAGAGAAGGAGCATGGCCGCCAGCCCGGCCAGCGCTATGGGCAGGAATATGCCTGCCATTTTATTGCCGAACCGCCTGCTGCCCAGGATGTAGGCTATACAGAGCTTGACCAGGGTGTTGGTCACAGCTGCCAGGATGATCGTGGTGACTGCCACGTCCATGGCCAGAGTCGATCCTGCCAGAGAGGCCATGGTCAGGGCAATGGCATCGACGTCAGCCAGGCCGGATATCACGCCGGCTGCATAGACGCCTGCATCGCCGAAGTAGATGCTGGCCTGCCTGGAGATGACCAGCACAAGGGCGAAGAAGGCTCCGAACTTCAGTGCGGGTATGATGCGGAAGGGATCTTTTACATTCACACTCGTTGCAGGCGAGCCCCTACTTCGCACCCGCATATAGGCCAGGCCTGCACCTACTGCGGTCATGACGAGAAGGCCGGGCAGCAGGGCGAAGAAGAGCTCTCTGTTTACCACCAGCACTATGAAGAGGATCCTGGGGAACATGGTGCAGCTCGCCACTGCTGTGGCGAAGACGGCCGATGGGAGTATCTCCGGGCTCTCCCTGGCCCGACTGGCCATTGAGGTGGCCACAGCGGTGCTGGATACCAGGCCGCCCAAAATTCCCGTCAGGGAGAGGCCACGCTCCGGCCCCAGGATGCGGATCAGGACATAGCCCGTGTAGCCGATGAGGCTGACCATGACCACAAAGAGCCAGATCTGGCGTGGGTTGAGAACCCCCCAGGGGACCAGCGGAGTTTCAGGCAGGAGCGGATAGATCACCAGGACTATTATGCCCATCTTGAGCGCGTCGAGCAGGTCGGCCTCGCTCAGGGCCTCAACGTAGCGGTGGGTGATGTTTCGCGTGGCCAGCACCCAGGTGGTGATGATGGAGAGGGCCACTGAGAGAAGAATGCTGTCGGGGATGCCGGCCAGCATTCCCAGGGCGAATGTGACCACGGAGGCCACTGCGGCCGTAAAATCTATCCGCCCCAGTGTGGAGACGGAGGAGGCATATCCCACGCCCACCAGCAGGGTGAATACTGCTATCGAGGCCACTGCAAAGCTCGGGCCGAAATGGGCTGCCAGGGCGGAGCTCAGGCAGCCCAGCAGGGCGATGAGTATGAATGTGCGCAGGCCGGCCACGCCCCTCACCTTTTCCTCTGCCAGGCGGCGCTGCCGCTCCGTGCCTATGAGGGCACCGATGAGCATAGCTACAAGAAAGGGATATATGTCTGCGAAGTCCATTGCCAGTTCTCCTGCGGCCATGCAGTTAATAGTTTGCCCGGCAAGTGGTAATAGCACAACCTTTTTACGTCCCTGAATTCGGGTGAGGGGAATGATGGAGCCGCAAAGAGTCGCAGAATGCATCCGGCTGCTGGAGGAGGAGTACGGCGTTCCACGGCGGCATGATATCGATCCTGTGGACCTGCTTATCATGACAGTCCTCTCTCAGAACACCAGCGATGTCAACAGCCTCAAGGCCTTCGCCCAGTTGAAGAAGGACTTTCCCGGCCACGAGCAGATCCTGGCCGCCCCGGCTCAGGCTGTGGCAGAGAGCATTCGCAGCGGGGGACTCGCAGACATGAAGGCCGGGCGCATACAGGAGGCGTTAGCTCTGATCAAGCAGCGTGAGGGCAGGATCGATATAGGCATTCTGGCTGGGATGGAGAGGGAGCAGGCCATGGAGTATCTGCTCTCCCTGCCCGGAGTGGGCCCAAAGACTGCTTCGGTGGTGCTCCTCTTTGCCTTCGGCAAGTCCTTTCTGCCGGTGGACACCCACGTCTACCGCCTCTCCCGCCGCCTGGGGCTGCTGGATGACGGCGTCCGGCAGGAGAGGGCGCAGGCCATACTGGAGAGCATCGTCCCGGAGGACAAATACCTCTCCTTTCATCTGAACCTGATCAACCACGGCCGGCGGGTCTGCCGGGCGCGCCGGCCGAGGCACGAGAGGTGCGTTCTGAAGGACTGCTGCGATAGCTTTCTGCACGGCCGCTGCCAAAAGGCTTAAATGATAGTAAAACCACCCCCATTCCGCGCTCCGGTAGTGTAGCTCGGCCAATCATGAAGGACTCTCACTCCTTCGACTTGGGTTCAAATCCCAACCGGAGCATATAATTATGCGTTAGATATTTTAAAGAGAAATTTATGCTGATGCCATCCGGTCCGACTCGGGATTGTGCCACAATCTTATTAGATATATGCTTTTTCACTCGTCGCCCCTCCCGACCTCTTTTTTTGCCATCTGCATCCTCTGCTTGGCAGTGTAGCCGGTTGCCTTCTCCAGAAAATTGCGGAACCTTTTGTTTGTGTCCAGCACCATCTGGTCAGGGGCGGATGCATCCGATTCAGTGGTCACATTCAGCTTTTTGCCCTCAATTTTTACGCGAATGCTCTTCATGGCTCCGTAACTGAATGCTATCACTCCGTTTTCTTCTTTCATCTCTGCGGGAAATTCCTCAGCCAGAACACTGCGAATCCTTCCCATGTCGGGCTTGAAGCCTCGCTTGAATGAGTAGTCCATAGAGCTATGGGGAGGAGCGATCAAGTATAGATGTTTCGATGAGAGACGCAAATCTCTTGTCTGCATTTGCCTTCTTGATGGCTGCAATCCTGGCCACCTCCTCTCGATTTGCCTGTTCGGGCTCAAACGCCACTCCCTCAAGCAGCCTCTCTCCGCTCTCCGAGCGCACGATCACAGTAGAGTATCCATCTGCACTGCCTATGGAGCCAATGGAGATGTCGGCCAGCCGGTTGACCAGGTCGTCGCAGAACGGGCAGCCTTCCCTTACATACGCCCCCAGCTCCGAGACCCGGCAGGAGTACTCCTGGCCGCCTGCCCGCACCAGCAACCGCCCTCTGGAGATCTGCATCTTTTCAGCGGCACCAATGTCGATTTCCCAGAGCCTGCGTGCATGCTCTCGCAGACGGGAGTAGTCAAAGCTCTCAAAGCAGAACAGGCCGATGGCAAATATCTGCACGCCTGGATACTCATCCTGGAAGTATCCCCCATTCTGCAGCTTTCGCAGCGCCCTGATCTGGCAGGGCGTGCCGACCACTGCAGCTCTTCGCGCGCCCTCCTCCAGGGCCTCTAAGAGGGCCGGGAGCACGGAGATTCGCACATATTTTGTCCCTTTCGCCTCTATAATCGCATTTGCGTCTTTTGCCGCCGCGGCCACTGCACCGCATAATTTATCTCTTCGGGCCACAATTGCCGCATCGATCCTTCCCGCCTCTAAAGCCCGGCAGAGTATGGCGGAGGCCATTCCCCCATCCTGCCCGTCTATGCCGCTCTTTCCTGCGAAGATTCCGCGGCAGACGCCGAGGACGGCATCTCTCTCACCGCTGAGATAGCGATCTTCAATCTCACTGATCTCGGCTGGCGTCGGAGGATAAATATTCCTTCTCTTGGAGATGGAGCTTGTTGGACATAACAGGAGACACGCCCCGCATCCGATGCAATCCCGGGAGAGCTCGCCGTAGGGCGTGTCCACCTTCCTCTCCACCCCCCGGTTCTGGGCGTTTATGGCTGAGACGCACACCAGCTCCTCGCAGACGCGGTGGCACAGGCCGCAGAGTATGCAGTCCCCGGTTTCAGCGTCAAAGCGCTGCTCTTTGACACCGTACTGAGAAGCCAGATCCAGCAGCCTCTTCTCGCCCGGGCAGGCAGCCAGCATCAGCTCTATGATCATCCTCCGTATGGCCTGCACCTCCTCAGAGGCAGTGCTGACCACCAGCCCATCCTCCACAGGATAGTTGCAGGCGGTGACAAACCTCCTTCTGCCCTCTTTTTCGATCTGCACGGTGCAGAGCCGGCATGAGCCGTAGGGCTCCAGGGCAGGGTGATAGCAGAGGGTTGGTATGCGAATTCCCGCCAGCCCTGCCGCCTCCAGGATGCTGGCCGGTATGGTGGCCTCAACCACTCGGCCGTCGATTACCATTGCTGCCTTCGTGCAGGGCTGGCCGGTCATCTCCCATCAGCTCCATCCATGTCCTTTTCTCTGCCTTCAATGCAGGCATAACCTCTTTTGCTCTCTTCTTGCTTCAAATGGCAGGAAAGGGCGGGAGAGACCTTCTTTATAGCTCCTGCCCGGGGTGGGCAGACATCGAAGCATATTCCGCAGCGGATGCACAGAGACTGGTCGATAGCACAGATGCCGTCCTTCTCCTCGAAGACGGCACTTTTCGGGCAGTTCTTGAGGCACAGGCCGCAGCCGGTGCAAATTTCAGGATCGATAAAATAGGATACTAGCGCCTTGCAGGCGGCTGCAGGGCACCTCATCTCCCTCACATGAGCCTCATACTCCTCAGGAAAATAGGCCAGAGTACTTAAAACAGGATTGACAGCAGTGCGGCCCAGGGCGCAGAGGGAGGCCTCTTTCATCAGGTCGCAGACATCCCTCAGGGCAGCCATATCCTTTTCCTCCGCCCGGCCGCAGACTATATCTCCCAGGATCTCACGCATGCGCTTCAGCCCCTCCCGGCATGGCAGGCACTTGCCGCAGGACTCGTCGCAGAGAAATTCAACGAAATAGCGAGCCAGATCCACGACACATGTATCCTCATCAATTACTATAATGCTCCCTGATCCCATCATGGAGCCGAGCTTTGTCAGCTCATCGAAGTCTACGGGAGTATCCAGCAGCCTGGCAGGGATTATCCCTCCGGAGGGCCCGCCGGTCTGAACTCCCTTCAGCCTCTTTCCTCCGGCTATGCCATCGCCGATCTTATAGATGATATCAGAAAAGCTGATTCCCATGGGAACCTCAACCAGTCCGGTGTTGTTGACCTTGCCCACTAATGAGAAGATTTTGGTCCCCTTGCTGGAATGCGTGCCGATAGAGGAGAACCAGTCGGCTCCCCTGTTGATGATTAGAGGCACATTGGCCCAAGTCTCAACGTTATTGAGCAGGCTTGGCAGATTCCATACCCCCTTTTCCGAGGTATGAACGTATTTGGGCCTGGGCTCGCCGACCTTTCCCTCCAGAGCATTCATGAGAGCTGTGGACTCGCCTGAGACAAAAGCCCCTGCACCCCGGTGCACAGTAACTTCGAAGTCAAACCCGCTGCCTAAAATGTTCTTGCCTAAGAGGCCCAGCTCCCTGGCCTGCTGTATGGCGATGTTCGTATTCTCTACGGCTCGTGGATACTCCATTCTCACATAGATGTATCCCATATGCGATCCAACTGCATAGGCGCCTATGATCAGACCCTCAAGGACGCTGTGAGGATTGCCCTCCATCAGAGCGCGGTCCATGAAGGCGCCAGGATCGCCTTCATCGCAATTGACGATCACAAATTTTGAAGTGCCAAGGCCTCCAGGATCGCTCGCACCGTCCGGGGCGTTTCGAGTCGCCTCCCATTTCTTACCTGTGGGATAGCCGCCACCACCACGGCCTCTCAGGCCGGACTTCTTGATCTCCTCTATCACCTGCTGAGGTGACATTTGAGAGATGACGCGGGCCAGGGCAGAGTATCCTCCAAGGGAGATATAATCCCTGATGCTTTTTGGATCTATTTTTATATTATTTTTTATTAATAGCCTCATCTGATAATTATAAAATGGGATTTCCTCTTCCAGTATTCCTTTCTGGCCGGTCACCGGATCGGCATAAAGAAGGCGCTCCACCAGGCATCCTTTTTCCAGCGTCTGCTCCACGATCTCTGGAACGTCCTCCTGCTGCACCTTCAGATAGAATATCCCCGGGGGATCGATCACCACACGAGTTCCCTTTTCGCAGAATCCCGAACATCCGGTCTCCTTGATTTTGACTGTTATATCCAGGCCTTTTTTTGCAATCTCTGTTTGGAAGGCCTGGATTACTTTGCGGGCTCCAAGGCTCTGGCAGCCGGTGCCGGCACAGATGGAGACCTCTTTTACTTCCGAACCTCTCTTGCTTCTTATTTCATCTCTTAAGATCTCCAGATCCTGAACTGATTCAAGTCTTGCCATCTCTCCCTCAATTGTCTCTGATCAGTGAATTGCAGCATCCGGCTCTGCATAATCCTTCTCCTGCAGAGCTTGCTTTAAGATCCCATCAACTCTCTTGCCGACCGCTCGGCCGTGGTAAACATCATCTACTACCATTACCGGCCCGATGGCGCAGCATCCCAGGCAGTTCACCCGGTATAGGGTGAAATTTCCATCCGGCGTGGTTTGTCCGGCCTTAATGCCAAGCATGCTTTCGGTTTTGTCAAGAAGCCTCTGTGCACCCCGTACCTGACATGCGGTTCCCATGCATATGCTCACCTTATGCCTTCCAACAGGTGATAAGCTCATCGCCTTGTAAAAGCTGGCCGCTCTAAAAATCCGGCTCATAGGGATTTTCAGCCTGAAAGAGACCTCCTGGAGGCTATCCTTTGACAGCCAGGAGAACTCCTCCTGCAGATCTAAAAGCAGCTGGATTAAAATTCCGTCTTTACCCTCATATTTTTTTATAATTTCATCAATTCGCGCCTTATCAGATCCATCAGCATTCATAAAACCTCATCATGAGTTATGCCGGGCCGCCCGCCGGAAAATTTGCTGTCCTCTCTTTCGGTGCATTGTGTCAGGATTAAGCGTTAAAAAACTATATAACGCTTGCCTTTAATGGCCTTAAAATAAAAATTTTCGTATGTGTTTAGGTCCATGAATTCAGGATCTATCGGCCCATTTCGTGCTATTCTCTGTCGCCTTTTCATTTAGAGCCTTTTTGGTGAGCATAGTCTAACGATATCGTTTGCTTATTAGATGCATGTCAATTCATATTAATCATGCCCGGACTGAATCAGCATCTACCGACCTACTCTCATGCACCTAAACACATACAAATTTTCAAAGGCAAAGCGCATGCAGAAACTTTTATGCTTTGAAATCGATTCAGAATTTATGAGCGAAGAGCTGAAGGCAGAGGTAATGGACTGGTGCCGGAGGATGGAGATTCCTCTTGCGGGAGTGGCGAGTGTGGAGCGGTGGGAGAGCCCCCCCTTCCAGCCCTGGATGCCCGAGGACTTCTATCCCCAGTCCATATTTCCTGAGGCAAAGTCGGTGATAGTCATCGGCCTGCCGGTGGCCCTTCCCGTCCTTGAGACATCCCCCTCCATCTTCTACCGCGAGCTGTACAACACAGTCAACACCCTGCTGGACCAGCACACCTACAGGCTGGCCGGCCTTCTCAGCGAAAAGGGGCATGCTTCAATCTTCGTTCCGAGGGACGGATATGCCGGCATCAAAGCCCTGCAAAAGAGCCCTGTAGCCTTCTTCTCCCACCGGCACGCCGCCTTCCTTGCCGGCCTCGGCAGCTTCGGTATCAACAATATGCTCCTCACCACTCGCTACGGGCCGCGCGTTCGTTTCGGCTCGGTCTTCACATCGGCCAGGCTGCCAGCCGACCCTCTTCTCTCCGAGGATCTGTGCACCAGATGCATGCGCTGCGTCAATATGTGCCCGGCGGGGGCCCTGGACGGGAGGGACTATCCTGAGGGGCTCAGCGACAAGAAGAGATGTACAGAGCACAGCGCAGAGCTCGCCAGACATGGCATCTCCCCCTGCGGCATTTGCATCAAGGTCTGCCCGGTGGGAGAGGACAGAGAGCTCTTTGACCGCGAGGACGCTTCCATCTACAGCCACCCGGAGAGTTTTCCCAGGGGGCAGAGGGCCTGGGAGCATGTGAGACGGCACGGAGGGCTGTGATCTTCGGCTATGAAGTCAGGCCAAAGGTTAAAATCCCTTGCCAGCCATAAACCACCGGGCGAGGAGAAGAGAAATGAAGCCGGCAGCCGCGATATCATGTCTGTTACTGTTTTCAGGCCTATGCCTCTCTTTATTCCAGGGCATCTCCGTTGCCGGGGCTGTTGACGCCGGAGCGATTGCAGTGCCCACCATACCCCCTGCCAATATGGATGTGCCGGCACCCAAGATCACCCCGCCGAACATGGATATGCCTGACACAAAGCCGAAGATGCAGTCTGAGCTGGAAAATAACTCCAGCGCCAGCCAGATGCAGGCAGGCAACGCCAGCAGCGAAGCGGAACGGGATCTCGGAGATGCCATAAGCGGAAAGTGGACTGTTCGCTTCCAGGAGATGAGAGACAGAGCGCTGGACCTGACCCTCTGGTCCGCAGGGAGGGAGAATGTGATGGGATTTGGCGCGTTGACTAAAGGCAGCACGACTGTCTCCATGAGCGCAAGCGGATCATTTGCAGGGGAAGAGCTACTGCTGGCAGTCAAATCCGCACAGCCGGAGTATGAGGGTGCCAAGAGCGAGCAGTACGATCTGGACCTGCTACTGGAGAACGATACCCTGTCCGGGAGCTACATATTGAGGGCGGGAGGGCAGATATCCTCAAGCGGAAACGCAACTGCTTCCAGGCGGGCGTGAGCCGGTGAACAGATGAGCCCGAGGTCATTTCTGCTCCGAGATACAGGAGGTGAGGCCTGAGAGGCAAAAGCTTTATAGCTGCTCATGCTACCTTTATTCTATGACACAAGAAACCTCTGTGGGGAATCGTCTTCTACGACGTTCGTTCGCTTGCTAACGAAAAAGTACGCATTTTTGACACCACACTTAGAGATGGCGAGCAGACTCCCGGCGTCTCACTCACCCAGGAGCAGAAGGTCCAGATCGCCAGGCAGCTTGACAAACTCGGAGTGAATATCATCGAGGCTGGCTTTCCGGTATCCTCCAAAGGTGAGTTTGAAAGCGTGAGAAGGATCGCCAAGTCCGGCTTTGATGCTAAGGTCTGTGGCCTCTCCCGCATTGTAAAAAAGGACGCTCAGGCCTGTATCGATGCCGGAGTGGACATTGTCCACGTATTCGTTCCCACCTCAGATATTCAGATAGCTCATACCATCAAGATGAGCCATGATGAGATCGTGGCCGATGCGGTGGATATTGTGGAGTTTGTCAAGGACAGCGGCAGGATCTGTCTCTTCTCTGCCATGGACGCCACCCGCACCTCGCCCGAGTTCCTGCACCGCATCTTCAGAGCGGTGGAGGAGGCGCACTGCGACATCATAAATATCCCGGATACAGTGGGTGTGGCCGTGCCATCTTCCTTCTACCGATTTGTGAAGGACATATGCGATGATGTGCATATGGTGGTGGATGTGCACTGCCATAACGACTTCGGCCTCGCAGTGGCCAACAGCCTGGCGGCGGTGGAGGCTGGCGCTCGCGAGGTGCAGGTCTGCGTCAACGGCCTCGGCGAGAGGGCTGGAAACGCCAACCTGGCGGAGACGGTGATGAGCCTGCGCTCCATCTATGGGGCCAAGACCAGCATCAGGACAGAGTACCTGGTGGAGACGGCCCGGATGGTGGAACGGCTCACTGGAGTCAAGATTCCCATCACCGCGCCCATCGTGGGCGAGAATGCGTTCTCCCATGAGAGCGGCATTCACAGCCAGGGGGTGATTGAGAACAGCAAGACCTTCGAGCCGGGCATCATGACTCCGGAGATGGTGGGGCACAAGAGGCGGATAGTGCTGGGAAAGCACACTGGAAGGCATGCCGTGGCCAAGGTTTTGGAGGATGCGGGCTACCATCCCACGGGGGAGCAGCTTGCCGAGATCCTGGATAGGATCAAGGAGCTGGGGGACAAGGGAAAGCAGATAGGGGAGATAGACCTGCAGGCCATTGCCGATGCCGTCATTGGAGATGTGGCCAGGGAGAGCCAGGCTGTGGTTCTCAAGGAGGTCTCGGTCATGACCGGAAACATCATCACCCCAACTGCGACTGTAAGGGCACTGGTGCGGGGCGAGGAGCGGGTTCTCGCCAATACCGGAGTCGGGCCGGTGGATGCTGCCGTCAATGCCGTGCAGAGGCTGCTGGACAGCGACACATCCATTCACCTCAGCGACTTCAGGATCGAGGCCATAACAGGCGGCTCGGACGCTCTGGCACAGGTGGTCATAGGTGTGGAGGACGGCCAGGGGCGCAGGGTTGCAGCCAGAAGCGCCCGCGAGGACATAGTCATGGCCTCGGTGGAGGCTTTGGTCAGTGCCATAAACCGGCTGATGCTTCTTAACTCAGAGGAGCGGGACGGAGAGAAGAGTGCCTCAACTACCACGGCGTGAAGACCGGGGACTCCGCGCTGATACGGAGTTTGATCTGCCCTTCTGCTATTTTGCCTCTCCTTTTTTTGGCTCGCCGCAGACTCATGCATCTTAGAGCCTGTGAAGCAGCGGATTTGCCATAAGGGCATTGAGGCCATTTTTGCTGACTGCGTAGATTGATGCCAACAGATCACTGCTTTGATGGGGGAAGCAGACTATCAGAGATGATACAAGCAGTATGCTCAATACCACCACTGCTGGCTTTATGCGGCTGTTTCTGCTCTCCAGATCCCTGATGATTCTGTTCGTCTCGCACAAATTCTCCTGCAGATTCGCAATTTGTGCGCTTAGATCCGAGCAGGTATTTTCAAATTGCCTCAGGCGATTTTCAAGAGCAGCTACTTTATTCTCCAGATCAACCTGTGTATCCGAGGCAGATCCAAGCCCGACAAGCACCCTCGCGCTCTCAGTGTTGGGCCAGTGCAAGTCTCTCCTGGTAATGTCACTCCCTCCGCAATTTCATCATTGGTACTACACTTAGGTTATATCTATATAAAGTTATTCTACACAAAAGATGCAGACTGTAGGATTTATATTCCAGGTATGTTCTCATATCCTTCTAAAGATTTCTAATGATAGATATATATGTAAATAGATCCCATTTTAAATGGATTTATCATTATTCCTTCCATCAAAAAGCTTGTTTTAACAAAAAGAATTTATATCAAAAGGAGCTCATAACAGTATATCAAAATAAATTAAGTATTAAACTCATCAGGAAGGCGATATCATGGCGAAGAAGTCAGGGAGCAGCTCCTCCGCTCTTCAGGAGAAGGCTCTCGATCTCATCGGCTCGCAGGATAGCGGGCTATTCCAGTCCGAGCTGCGCCGCATGCTGTCAGTGGACAGCAGCCGCTGCTCCAAGATCGTGGGCAGGCTGAGGGGCCTGGGGCTGATCTGCCGGGAGAAGGTTCCGGCCAGCTCAACATATCTGCTCAAGCTGGCCAGGCCTCCTGCGAGGCTGGATTATCCTCTGCCCCATACCACCCACATCGATAGCTACTTAACTGAGATCTATCTGCTCTACCTTACGCGCGGCATATCCGGATAGGACGGGCCGTATAATGACTGTGCCGGATGCAAAAAGATGGCATGGGGCCTGTTTATGCCGCAGGGATGGAGGGCTTGAGGGCATACTGGGAGATACTGCGTCCTTTCAACGGCGCAATGGCGGCAGCAGCGGCGATCATCGGCCTGGCCATAGCCGGCGGTCTTGCGCCCTGTGCCACGGCCCTCATCTTTCTCGCTGTGTTCCTGGTCACAGGCGCTGGAAATGCGGTCAACGACTACTGCGACCGGCAGATCGACGCCGTAAACAGGCCGGGCCGGCCCATACCGAGCGGCAGGATCTCTCCCCGGGCAGCCCTCTACTACTCGATGGCCCTCTTCGCAGCCGGATCTCTTCTGGCGGGGCTGGTGAACAGCGTCTGCCTGCTTCTCGCCGTCTTCAACTCGGCGCTTCTCATCCTCTATGCCAGAAGCCTCAAGGCTACGCCCCTGGCCGGAAATGTGTGCGTCGCCTATCTCACCGGATCGACATTCCTCTTCGGTGGCGCCGCCGCAGGCACTGCAGGCCTCCTGGCCAACTGCATTCCTTTTGCTCTGTCCTTTTTGATCAGCATGAGCCGGGAGATCGAGAAGGACATCGAGGACATGGCAGGGGACATCGCAGGCGGGGCGCGGACGCTGCCCATCATTGCAGGCGAGCGTCTCTCATCCGCCCTCGCAGCTGCCTTCGCCCTGGCGGCGGTGGCACTGAGCTTCTTCGCGCCCTTCGGGCGGCTGTATCTGGTGATTGTGGCTGTCGCAGACCTGCTCTTCGTGCTATCTGTGAGGATGATTGTGTGTGGAGACGCCAGCGGGGCGCAGAGGGCTCTCAAGAAGGGGATGGCTGTGGCGCTGGCGGCGTTTTTGGCGGGGGCGGCGGAGATGCTGGGGATTTAAGTACCAGATTGAAAGCCCCAATGCCCAAGCCGTTAGGAGATGGCTCGTCTATTGGAAGAGGACAAGTCCGAATGAAGCCTGAAAAGGATGCGGTAAAGGCCTGCCCTTTAGCAAATTTACCTGTGGGCAAAGTACGCCACTATCATCTCGCGAGCAGAGTTGACCCGTACGAAGCCGTACCTTTCGAACTGCACCACCTTTCCGACCTCCTGAGCGATTCCGGCCTCGCCAACGCCCTCGTCGGCTCCGTCCGGCCTCATAACCACGACCCGTGGTCCGTCCGCAGGAGCCCAGTGGATGATGCGCATCCTCCTGCCCAAATCCTTTCCTGCAAAGCGCGCCCTCGCTGGATCGAGGCTCAGGATCTCCACATTGCACAGGTCCTTGAGCCGGATGCTCTCCCCTACCTTCAGGGCAGAGAGGTCGCTTCTGCATATGAACAGCCTTCTTCCCGCAGGGATCTCCCGCACTCCGCGGTCGATGGCCGGGTGCAGAGGTGCGCGCGCCATGGCTGGAACATCCCCTTCGATCTCCAGCGCCACAGGGTCCCAGACGAAGAAGCGCCTGTTGGCCTCCGGGTCTATGATCCTCCTGTTCTCTGCGTAGATTGAGTCCATGCTTATGGAGATGTCAGTCTCGCCTACGCCCAGGTCTATCATGAACCTGCGCAAAGCCTCAGCCTGGATGCCGCGACAGCGCATGGCCCGCACAGTGGGCACGCGGGGGTCGTCCCAGCCGCTGTACTCCCCTGCCTCGATGGCCCTCCGCAGCTTGCTCGTCGAGAAGGAGCCGAACTGGTGGATCTTGATCCTGCCCCAGTGGATCACCCTCGGATACTGCCAGCCCATATAGGCGTAGAGGTACCTCTGCCTGCTGCCGCTGTCAGCCAGGTCCTTGCCTCTGATGATGTGGGTTGTGCCAAGCAGATGGTCCTCGACCGCAGACTCGAAGTCGAGGAGCGGCCAGACCCGGTACCTCTCCCCCACCAGCGGATGCGGAGCGGTGACGATCCTGAAGGCAGGCCAGTCCCTGATGGCCGGGTCCTTGTGGTGCATATCTGTCTTGACCCGCAAGACAGCCTGGCCCTCGGCCAAAGTTCCGTCCAGCATCTGCCTCCATAGCGCCAGGTTCTGCTCCACGCTCTGGCCCCGGTGCTCGCACTCGATCCCACTGTCCTTGTGCTCCTTGAAGACCGCCTGTGGGCAGCCGCAGACATAGGCCCCGCCCCGCCTGATCAGCTCCTCGGCAATCGGGTAGTACTGCTCCACCCTCTCGCTGGCGGTGATCATCAAATCCGTATGGACGCCGAGCCACTCG
>ERZ795050.1638-NODE-1638-length-27970-cov-9.619953_pt1 | contig 27970 bp, 30 predicted proteins | sample MGYA00375134_ERZ795050 | MGnify/ENA primary metagenome ERZ795050 (study PRJEB30179, sample SAMN05720221) | activated sludge metagenome | isolation source: Anaerobic digester | place: Japan | collected 2015-05-26 ... | reverse complement strand
GCGTATTGAAGGCGGGCGGCTTGCTGATCGAGAAACGCCCCGGTGCCGGCGGCGCAATCGCCGTTGCTACTGTAATCGACGATTCCCAGGCGGCGGCTGCTAGGATCGGGCAAGAGCCGCAGATAGCGGCTGCACTCGCCGCCCATCTCAAAGACGGTCCGCGCTTGCGGCATGAGGCGGTCGACGGCTCGGGCGCAGGCTTGGAACTCGTTGAAGACCGGCGCTCCAAGGGCTTGGGCCACGAGCTTGCCGCCTGAACCGGTGATGGCGACGCGCAGGGCAGAATCTGCAGGTAAAGCGCCCAGGACCTCTTCCAGAGCTTCGCGGACGGCTTCGAGCGGGCGGCCGCGTGTACGCTTGGGTGCTGCGACGCTGATGGGCGGGACTGCGCCCGGCGTCTGGATTTGGCGCAAGGGGTTATGGAACTCAGGTTCCGAGGCGATACGCCCGGGCTCTGAGCCATCCGGATTGGAAGTCGACCCGGAAGCGAGCAAGGCGACCTTGACGCTAATCGCGCCGACGTCGATGCCGACGTAGAAATCCACTCGCATGTTCTCCCGCGCTGTTGACACGCAATAGTTTACAGCGCCATTAGAGGTAGCGTGAGTGGCCGGAAAGGACAATGACAGATAATTGCCGCTTATCTGAGTCCGAAGTTGTTGATGCGCCGGGGCGGTCCGGGAGCGATTCCGGGAGGCTGCTGAAGCATCCCGAGCCCAGCTCGAGCTGAGGAGGAAAAGGCCTTTTAACACCATCCGGTTGTCGGTTAGAGCAGTGAACGCCAGTGCTCGCTCGATCAGCCGATTTAGGACGAAGTTACTCCGATGTATGGGAATAGGATAGCTGCCCCAACGTCTATAATGGTGTCAACGTAAGCGAGGAGGCCGCTCGTGTTCAGAAAGACTCGCCCTGCGTTTGTGGTTGCGACGCTCATTCTAACGAGTTTGCCAGCCGGCGCTTGGGCTTCCGACCCGGACCCGCAGCCGCTGTTCATCATGCGAGACGGGCGGCGGGTGCCTGTAGCGGTTATTCCGGCGCGCAGCGCGCCGGGCAACAACTCGCGCCAAGCGGTGCTGGAGGTGGTTGAGGCCGGGCAGGTGGTGCCGCCCCAGGCGGGGGTCGCGCGGCCGCGGGAGCGGCCCGGGGACGAGTGGGGCGGAGCGGGCCGAGCCGGTGGTGCGCCACCGCGGCGGCAGGAGATCGCGTATTACGCCGGGTACCCGGTTTCGTATTACTACCCGACTGACACGTCGTGGTGGGATACGGGGCCGATATACCCGAACCCTTACAACACGGACTACGGCGTCGCGGTGGAGCAGCTCTATCGCGGGCAACGGTATGTCTACATGCGTGAGCGCGGGCGGCGCTTCAATGAAGTGGACATGCAGCAGCGGCGCGAGCGTGCCTTGACCAATTCCGAGACGGCGCTGCGGACGGGCTTGGACGATTTGAAGTCGGGCGCATACGAGCAGGCGGTCGTGGCGCTGACAATGGCCGGTCAGTTGAATCAGGGCGATCCGGCTTCGCGCATTCATTTGGCGCAGGCCCAGATGGCCATGGGTCATTACGATGAAGCGGCCGCGGCACTGCGGCGGGCGTTGCAACTTCAGCCGAATTTGAAGTTCATTCCACTGAATCTGGGCAAGTATTACTCGGATCCCGAGGACTTTGACCTGCACGTGCAACGTCTGTACGAATACGTGAGGGGGCACGCAGTAACGGCGGACGTGTACTTCCTGCTGGGCTATATGCAGTTCCAGCGCGAGGACTTCGCACAGGCGAATGCGGCCTTTCAGATCGCACTGCGCGGTGCGCCCAATGATGCACTGGTGCGGGAATACGTAAAGCTGACGAAGCCGGCGGCGAGGTAACCCGGCGCGCGGACTGCAATCCTAAACTGAGCGGGGGACTGCACTTGCGACGATGCGATGGGGCAGGGATGTCTCCACAGGAATAGGCTTGCTATTGCGCGTCTGATTTGGTGATATTGACGCTAGCGGTCGCTAGCGTAGCGCCCGCCACTGTGACAGCATCTTCTGGAGGAAGAGAATGACATTTCGAAGTATGCTCGCAGTGTTGGGGCTGCTTGGTTGCTTGGTTGGCGAGGTGGCACTTGCGGACATTCAACCTCTGCCGGTCCCATTGGGCTCGACGGTGCGGCTCTCCGGCGATGGCTCGACGGTTATTGCGTCGCTCACGGGTGGCCCGCACGGGCGTTGGACTGAGACCACCGGCTTTCAGCCGCTGCCCCTACCCGGGGGCGAGATTCCCGGCGCTTCCCAGATGCTGGATCTGTCCTACGACGGTCGCACCGTGCTCGGCTTCACGGGAGGGAGTTCGTCGTACCTGTGGCGGGAAGGGGTGGGCTCGAGCTGGGTGCCCTCGACCTTCGGAGACAGGACGTTCTATCCCAAGGCCGTGACGGGCGACGGCCAAAGCCTTATCGGGTTAGCGAGCAACTTCGAAGACGGCACCATCGTCGCTCGGTGGCCGGGATCGGGCGGCCTCGAGTCCCTTTGGGATCTCAATCACATCAGCCTGGGCGGCTACTACTCGTTACACGGGGCCTCGAATACGGGAGACGCAGTCCTGATTAGCTACCCCTCAACCGGGGAGAACCACTGGTTGTTCCTGCGCGACTCCGGTGTAGGGCCTGAGCTGCTGTCCGGATCGGGAACTTACGGTATTCATCGTATAGAAGCTCGGTACGGACCGGCTTGGTACGGACCGGTTCGGTGCGGACCAGCTCGGTGCGGACCAGCTCGGTGCGGACGTCCCGCAATCAGCCGTGCGCTCGGGCCGGGACCGCGGCCTTTGTCTGGAGCTTCGATAGCGCCTGATCCAGGTCTGCGATGATGTCGTCGGGGTGCTCGCCGCCTACGCACAGACGCACCAGGTTCGGCGGGATGTTGGCCAGCTTGCGGCCCGCTTCGCCCTGCTGCTGGTGCGTGCTGATGGCGGGAATAGTGGCCACGCTCTTGATGCGGCCCAAGTCCGTGGCACGCCAGATGCGCTGCAGTCCGTCGAAGAATTTGCGCGCCGCTTCGGGGCCGCCCTTCACGCAGAAGGACATCAGGTGGCCGTAACGGTTCACCGGTTTGCCGTACTGTTCGTCGTACTCGGCGTCCACCAGCCACATGTACTTGCTGGCCAGCTCGTGTAGCGGATGCTCCGGCAGACCCAGGTACTGCACGCTCTCAACCTGCGGATGCTTGCTGAGGAACTGGGCCACTTTCATCGTGTTGCGGCTGAGCAGGTCCATCTTGGAGCGCAGCGTGCGCACGTCATTCAAAGTCATGATGGCCTGCATGGGGTGCAGGTTCGGGCCGTAGTCGCGGTTGGGCAGGTATTTGACGTACAGCGCGAAGTCCTTCTTGAGGTCTTCGTTGTCGATGTTGGTCACCAGGTTCTTGCGGGCGATCAGCGCGCCGCACACGCCGAAGCCGCTGGAGGTAATCGATTTCGTGGCCGACTGCACGACGATGTCGGCGCCGTGGCACAGCGGCCGCAGCAGCGCCGGCGTCGCGACGGTCGAATCGCAGATCAGCGGCAGGTTGTGGCTGTGGGCCAGGTCGGCCACGGCGGCGATGTCAAAGAAGCTCTGGCCCGGGTTGCTGGGCAGCTCGCCGTACAGGAAGCGCGTGTTCTTATCGATCTTGGAGGCCCATTCGTCGATGTTCTCCGGGTTTTGGACCCAGCGACATTCGATGTCGCGCTCTTCCATCAGGCGGACGCTGAATTGTTGGAAAGTTCCGCCGTAGCACTGGGCCACGGCCACGAAGTTGCGGGCCTCGTGAACGTGGCGGCGCTTGTGCACCAGGAAGGGCTGGACGGCGGTCATGATCGCAGCCATGCCGGAGGAGGTTGAACAGCAGGAGGTTTCGCCGTCAAAGCCATAGCCTTCGAGCAGGGCCAGGGTCCACTCGTAATAGTAAGTGGAGGGGTTGGCGATGCGCGAGTAGCACCAAGTGGGGATGAGGTAGGCCAGGGCGGCGGCCATCTCGTCGGAATCGCGGTAGGCCTGCGAGCTGCTCATGAAGATGGGCTCGATTATCGCACCCTGGTAGTCCTCGATGGCGTCCTGGACGGTGTACAGGCCGTGGACGGCGATGGTGTCGAACTTCCAGTTTTTGACCACTTCGCGGATGTACTTATCGCGCTTGGCGAGGTAGGCGTTGTTGAGGTCGATGTAACGCTGCATTCCGGGAGTGATCTGAACGTCTTCGCCGCCGAACATCGCTGGACTCCTGCAAAACGAGGGCAAACCAATCCAGCCCACAGCATACACACTATGTGCCAGACCGCCAACAAAACGACGAGCACGGTCCCCAGGCCACTGAGGGCGGAAGAATGCAGGGCGATTGCCCCATGCAAAGAGTAAAATTCCGCCCGCGGCATCGCGCGCATCCCGGCGTAAACGCCGCGGCTCGGCAGGGCGCTGATGCGGCCGGCGCTTGGCGCTACAGCGAACGGTGCGATGCGCGAACTTCGATCAGGTGGCCAACCGGGTCGGCCAGAACGAGCCATTCTTCGGCGGCGCCGAAGCCGTGGTAGTGTTCGAACGGCCAGCCGCGTTCGTTGAGCCGGGCGATAATCTGGGGCAGGTCAGGCACTAGCAACGTGAGCCGGCGGCGGACCGGATCCACGTGGGGATCGTGGCGAAATTGCAAATACAGCCCGCGGGCGGGATTGCCCAGCCCCCAGCCGCCGGGAATCTGCTCGGCGGCCGGCCACGGACGCAGGCCGAGCAAGTCCGTATAAAACTCCTGCACCTCCGGCAGCAGCTCCTGCGGGATTTCGAGGCGCACCTCACGAACGCAGTGCACCTCCGGCAATTCGGCTGGGGGTTCAGCGGTCGGTTTCATCCACCTTTAGCCTACGGTCCGGGCGGGCGGAAAGCTACGGCGGGCGGAGACTGCAATCGGCGGAAAGCTATCGTAGGCGGAAGCTGCGGTGGGTGGGAGCGACGTGGGGCGGAAAGCAAAACCAGGCGGCTGACGACGGCACGCCTGTAACGAGGGCATGCCCGCGCTTACAGCTTGGGCATGGCACCCGTGCGCTTGCGGCATCGGCATGATCACGTGGCGCGCGCAGGAGTTTTGAATTCGGCCGGCGGCGGTCTGCCGTTTGGCCTCAGTAACGCCTAAGCACGCCCACTACCACGCCTTGGACGCGAACGTCTTTCGAGACAATCGGCGCGTAGGCTGGGTTTGAGGGCTGGAGGCGTGCGCCGCTGGCGGTTCGGTAAATGCGTTTCAGGGTGGCTTCGCCGTTGTCGAGCAGGGCGACCACCATTTCGCCGTCGCGAGCGGTTTCGCGTTTTTCCACGACTACGTAATCGCCGTCGCGGATCTGGTCGTTGATCATGCTGTCGCCGCGGACGCGCAGGACGAAATTGCCGCGCGAGGAGACGAAGACTTCCTCCAAGTCGAGCGTTTCGGGTTGTTCGAGGGCCTCAATCGGTTTGCCGGCGGCGATCGTCCCTACCAGCGGGAGAAGCGTGGGGCGCTCGTCGGGGAACTCGATGCCCTCGCTAAGTCGCAAAGAGCGTGCCCTGTGCCGCGAACGGCGCAGAAAACCCTTCTTCTGCAAAGCGACGATGTGTTCGAAGACGGTTACCTTGCTGACGTCGAACTCGTCCGCCAACTCCTGCATGGTCGGGGCGAACCCGCGAGCCTTCGTGTAGTCGCGAATGAACGTTAGCACGCGCAGTTGTTTGGGCGTCAGCGATGCTTGTTGATGCTTCAATGACTTGACGGTCCGCGGCATCGGTCCACTCCTCTGCCAGGTAGGCGCTGAGAGAGCCAAGGAGAACTGGCGGCAGAGGCTGACGGGCGGCGGACATGAGGCCCAGCTCGACTTCCACGTGCAGCGCGTCCGCCACGGGCGCCGCGGCAGGCTCCGCGCCGCCGAGGCAGCGAGCCAGGCACTGCTTGAGATCGCGAGCCTGTTCCGCCGTCAGGCCGCACGATTCGAACTCGCCGCGCGGGTCAGTCCGCACTTCGGACTGAAAGTTCCCGCCCGGGCCCGTGAGGCAGATCAGTCGGCCGGTCATGTTTTCGTGCTTGCTCAACACTTTGGCACTCCATTGCCACATCCGTCGCCAAGCCAGCGCGCCAGTTAGAGCTTTATTAGCCTAATACTAGCCTAACCTGTCAGGCGCGTCAAGAGCAGACGCGGAAATCCGCACGAACAACGGAACACAACATCCTGCATAATAATAGTACAACAGGTCAACCTATTGTGCCGTCGATGTCGGAGACAAAATCGCTCCCGGTTCCAAAAAATTTCCTGCCCACTTTGGGGGTGTGAACCCGCCGGCGCGCGCAAATGACGCGTATGCAAGGGTTTACGGCTTTCCGAGGCGAGCTGGAATTCTTACGTGGTCTTGACTTGAGCTCCGCCGGCGTAAGCGGTTCCGCGCCAATTAGTCGTCTTTCCCGTCAGGCGTGTCATGGCGTTGAGTGTCATTCCCAAACACACCGTCGCACCCACGGGGTAGGTCAACGCCCAGCCGGGAGCGTTCCCGGTCAGCGCGTAAAACCGCATCAGGATGGACTGCTGCGACACAATTGCGAATGCCGCCGCAGCCGCCAGCCACACGCCGGAGCCGCCGATCAGCGGCGACGCCAGTAACGCCACATACGGAGAAACGCTGAAAATCGATAGCATGATCACGCTCGCCAGAAGGCGCGGCAACGTCCCGAAGCAGCCGTAGAAAATGCGGGTCCAGCCGCGCCAGATCTGCTTCAGGCCCGTGTACATGCGCACGCGGTAGAGGCCGGCGCTCTGCAGCACCTGCAGCCGCACCCCCACGCGCTTAGCCTGGCGGGCCATGTGCATGTCTTCATTCAGCGTGGCCTTGGCGTACTCGTGACCGCCAATCGCTTCGTAGGCCCGCCGCGTCATGAGCATGAAGGCCCCGTTGGCGTACGCCTCGCGGCAACGCGGGTCATTGACCTTTTGCGGCGGAAACCAGAAGACCATGATCGCCCCGGCCACCGGCTGAATGACCTTTTCCCACAGGCTGTTCGCCTCCAGCCGGGGTAGCACCGACAAAAACTCAATCCCCTCCCGTCGGGCGAATGACACGGCCGCGCGCAGCAACAGCGGCGAATCGTAAGCACAATCGGCGTCTGAAAAGCACAGCAACTCCCCGGTGGCTTGCTGCATCGCCTCGCGCATCGCATTGTTCTTACCAAACCAGCCGGCCGGCAACTCGCGCACGTGGACGGCGGTAAGGCGCGGATCGCGGCGCGCGTAGTCGTCGATGATCTGCGGCGTGCGATCGCGGCTGCGGTCGTTTGCGATGATCACTTGCAGGCGTGGATAGTCCTGTGCCAGCAAGCCGTCGATGCACCGCGCGATGTTCTGCTCCTCGTCCTTGGCCGCTACCACGACTGACAAGCTCGGCCAGCCGTTGCTGTCTGCGCCGCCGCCGGATTGGTCGACTGTTTGGGCGTCCTGTTCTGACAAAACGTGCTCTTTCCCGCCGCGATTCACCTGCAGGTGGCGGCGGAGCCAGACGAGGCCGATGGCGAGCGTGATCCAGAACCAGGCGGCGATCCAGGGCGAGGCGAAATCAGGCATGGAGAACTCAGGCTTTCTGCCGCCGCGCGGGTCTGGCGCGGACGGTTGCAAAACAAAAAGGCAGCGACTCGTGCGCGCCGCCGGTTGTCTACTTTAACGGCGCTGCCGCTGGACGAAAACTGGCGGTTGGAACTCCGAAGTCTCCAATCTGTTTGCCGCACCGTAGGACGTGCCTTTGGATCAACCGCGCAAGTGCTCCTCAAGCCGGTCGAGCAGCTCGACTTGAGCGGGGTTGATCTTCTGTCGCGCTTCGTCCGGCGTGAAGAAGGCCGCGCGGTCGATTTCGGGGAATGTACGAGTTTGGCCCGAGCGTGGCGGCCATTCCATTGTGAAAGTGTTGCTGCGCAGGGCAGCGGGGTCGCAGTCGGATTCGAAGACCCACGCGTGGATCAGCTTGCCGCCTTTTTGCCTGATTGTGCCGAGCGGGATGAATGGGCCGGCCGGTTTGAGGCCGGTTTCCTCCTCGAATTCGCGAATCGCGGCGGCCAGCGAATCTTCGCCGGCGGCGATCTCGCCTTTGGGAATCGTCCACGCGCCGGCGTCTTTCTTGGCCCAGTACGGCCCGCCGGGGTGAACAAGGAGAACCTGCGGCTGTCCATGGCGGATGCGGAACATCAGCAATCCAGCGCTGGGCGTAGGCATACGGGGAATTGTAAGCGGAGCGGGGGCGTGTCGCCCCGGAGTGCGGGGTGGTTGGACGCCAAAGTGGGGCGGCGCCGTTGCTTCCGGGGGCCTTTGGTTCTCCGGCCCGGCACGGGCCGGCTTTGCTTGTGGCGCGCGGCGCAGGCTGCTTATGATGGCGCCCTGAGCCCGGGCGAGCCTATGGGCGGCTAACCGCCGCCTCCGAAACGTGTCCAAAGCCTGGTAACAACGTTTTGACTTTTGCTATCGAGGGAGCACGATGCGTACCGCTACGATCTTGATCGCCATGACGGGGCTCTTGGCCTGCCGTTCGGCCGTCGCCCAGGACATTACCGCCGAGCAGCAGAAACTGCTGGCCAGGCGGGCGGCCGAAGCGGACGCCTACCGGAAACTCGCGCAAATCGTTTACGGGATTCAACTTAACGAACGCACGTACGTGCAGGATTTCGTCTGCGAATCGGACGAGATTCGTGGCGAGGTGGATACCTTCATAAAGGGCGTCCGGCTGGGGCAGCCGATCTTCTACGACGACGGCTCCTGCGAAATCCCGGCGGAGGTGACCGTCGCGAAGGTGGTTGAAACGCTGCGTACGGCGTGCGACCGCTGGTACAAGGGGGAGGACATCAAGACCAGCGATTTCGAGTCGATCAGCCGCCGAATTCAGAAAGACGTGATCAAGGTCTGCGGCATGGGAGCCCCGCGGGCGGACTTGCCGCCGGATCTGCCGCAATGCGCGATGGAAATGCTGCCGCCGGGTCCGCCGATGGCCGAGAACGCGCCGCCGCCGCCGATTCCGGATATCTGGAAGCAGATTGGTCCGCAGGCGCGCCTTTCGGCCATGAGGGCCGCGCAGATGGACGCCATGCGGAAGCTGGCCGAACGCATCAAGGGCCTGCGCCTCACCTCGCAGACCTGCGTGCGCGACTTCGTAGCGGAAAGTGACCGAATTACGGCTGACATGCAGGCCTTTTTGAAAGGCGCCCGCGAGATATGCTGCTACTTCCACAGCGACGAGCTAATCTGTGAATGCACGTACGTCGTGCCGACCGAGCAGGTCATCACGACCATCAAGCAACTCCACAGCCGCTATTACAACGGCGACCCGGACGATACGCGCGGCTCGGATATCGAGAAGATCGTCAAGACGGTCGTGAAGAAGGACTTCGAAGCGACGGGTATGGGCGTCCCGAACCCGCGCTTCATGCAGAAGTTCCAGGAATCGGCGGCCGTCCGCATGCCCGACTGGTCCATGCGCACGCTCGAAGCTGACGGGCGCGGGACGGACCCGCAAATAGATACGCCGCAGGGCCGGCTGCGTGCGGCGCGGGCCGCCGAAATGGACGCGCGGCGCCGACTGGCCGAGCAGATCGCCGGCTTGCAATTGGAAAGCGCGACGACCGTGAGCGACTTTGCGATGCAGCACGATGAAGTGCGCGGCCTGGTAGAGGCGGTGGTCGTGGACGCAGCCGTGACCAACACGCGCTTCGATCAGGACGTCGCGGTCGTGACCGTGGCCCTGCCGGGCATGAGCGTCTGGAGCGTCGTCAACGACGGGCTCCCGCGAAACCAGTAGCGGCCGCGCGCCAGGTAAGTGACAGGAGAAACCGATGCGTCTTTTCGTTTCGCTCGCGATTTCGTTGGCTTTGATGTTGACGGTGGGCTGCGCTTCGCAGCGTCACCACAAGGTGCGCGTGCTGGAAGAAGAGCGCGTGGGCGAAGTGCAGGAAGCGCCGCAGGGTGAGATGATCGTCGAATAGCCTGGGCTGCCGCCATGCACGTGTGGCCTCAGTGGTTGTTGTGCTCGTCGCCTTGGGCGTGCGTGCTGCCGGTTGCAATCGGTTGGGCGGCGGGAGCGCTGAGCCTGCAGGGCCGCGCGTTGGAACGAGTCGCGCTCGCCAAAGCGCGCAGCGAACTCCTCGACCGGGTCTATGCTCTGAAGCTGCGTGAGTCGCTTACCATCGGCGATTGGGCGGCGCACGATCTGGGCCGCGACCGGGCGCTGCGCCTGTGGCTACGCCAGACGGCAGCGTACGGAGCCGCCCGTACTTATTCAGACGGCTCGTGCGACGTGGCGGTGCGGCTCGCCCCGGCAGCGATTGAGCAGAAGCTCGAGGCATTATCCGCGACCAGCGGCGCCACGGCCGACGGTGCGGTCGCGACCCCGGACTTTTCACTTGCCGCGTGCGAATGGCCGGTTCTTTGGGCGCAAGGTACGGCCTGGCCCACTGAGGCGGAGCTGGCGCAGCAACCGGAAGGCTGGGAAGACGTGACGCCTGTGGGCTTGGAGATGACACGTCGGGCGGCCGAGGCGGACGCGCGGCGGGCGCTGTTTGATTCGATTGGGATGTTGCCGGTAACGCGAGCGCGGCGGCTGAGCGATTTTCTCGAATCGGGCGAGCAGGTGCGTGAAGCTGTTATTGCCGCGTTGCAGCGCGAGGCGCTGCTGGCAGTCAGCTTCGCGCCGGACCAGGTGGCCGTCGCCACGGCGCGCATCGGGCTGGTTGATTTGATCCGCATTCTCACCGAAGTTCACGAGAACAACTATCAGGGCGATGGGTTTCACGGCCGCGACTTCCGCGGAATGGGACTGCTGGCGACGGTAGATGAGGTGAGTGCGACCGGGTGGGCCATCCCGCCCGCGGCCGCGATTTCGCGCTCGCACTACCCGGATGGCGAACTCGACGCGCCGGCGTGGGCGACGGCCAAAATGACCGCCAGTGGCCGTTATCTGCCGAGGGAGAACGAGAAGCTATCCCAGGCGGAGCAGGCCGAAGCGGCGCGGCTCGATGGTGTAGACGAATTATGGCAGGGAATACAGACTCTCGCCCTCAAAGATGGAAGGACGCTATCTGCGTTCTTCGCGGAGCACACCGAGTTGCAGGCCGACCTGGAAGTGTTCTTGAGCGGGGCGCGGGTAGTCGGGCCGCAGAGCACGCAGCCGGCCGGCGTAGTCACGGTGCAGATCGAGCTGCCGCTGAGGCGGCTGTGGTGGATTGTGCGGCGCGGTTTGCGCCCGGCGGAAATGGCCACTGCGGCCGAGAGTGCCGGCCGACCGGCTCAGAAGGGAGCGCCATGAATCTGTATGTGAGGCTTTTTGGGTCTGGTGGCTTGATTTGCCGCGCCGGCCTGCTGTGCGCAGGCATGGTAATCGCGATCGGACTTCTGCCGTGCCCGGGCGCGGCTCAGGAAACTGGTTCTCCATTCCCGGCCGGCGACCCGCGGCTCGCGGGTGCGCCGCCCGAGATGGAGACGAAGACGGTTACGGTCGAGGCCGAAGGGTACAACCGCGACGATGCGATCAAGCAGGCGTTGCGGAAGGCTTTGGAGGAGGGCGCGGGGGCGCAGATTGCGTCCTTTTCGCAGACACAGGATTTCGTCCTGGTGCGCGACACGATTTACAGCCGGGCCTCGGGCATTGTCAGCGACTTTCGAATTCTCAGTGAGCGTGAAGGCCCGGGCGGCACGAGCATTGTGCGGCTCGAAGCCCGGGTGCGGCCCAGCGCGGTGGCGGCGGCATGGGGGGAGGTGCAGAACGTGCTGGACCAGATCGGGCGGCCCAAGATCATGGTCTGGATCGACGAACGCATCGACGGGGAGCTCCAAGAGGATTCGATGGTCGAGAACCGCATCGAGGAGCTGTTCGTCAAATCGGGCTTCGACCTGGTGACGCGGAAAGCGCGCGGCGCGGCGCCGCTTCCCGAGGCGGCCGACGTACGCGACGAGCGCGGCGCGACTGAGTTGCAGCGAATCGCCCGCGAGGCGGGGGCGCACATTCTCATACGCGGCTCGGCCAATGCTGACCGGGCCGGCCTCGAAAGCCTCTATGGTGTGCCGGCGGCGTTCTATAACTGCGACGTGCAGGCGCGCATTTATGCGACCGATACGGGGCGGCTGCTGGTGAGCGAGTCAATACCTTCCACGCGGCGCGGCGTGCGCTCGCGGCATGAGTTCAGCCCGCAAGCGGCGCGTGAAGCGCTGGTCCAGGCGACGTTTCCACCGGCCGAATCCGCAGGGCGGCGTCCGGCGCTGGCGATCAAGCTGTACGAATCGGTGATGGAGCAGTGGTCGACGCAGATCTCATTCGGCGGCGATATTGAACTGGAGGTGCGGCCGCTGGACTTCCGATCGTACCTCAAACTGAAGCAGGCGCTGGCGGGAATCGAGAATGTCCGTTCAGTCGAGGGGGATTTCACTGACAACTGTGGGCAGTTCCGGATCAAGGCGACCATCGCCGCGCAGACGTTGGCGGAATTGCTGACGGGCAAGCCGTTCTCGGATTGGCTGGAAGTAACGGACCTGAAGCTGAGCCGGATTCGGGCGAGGAGCGTGGGGGGATGAGAGAGTCTGACGGCTCTGGGCGGCGAATAGTTCCGCGTCGGAATCAGCCGGGTCGGGTGATAAGGTGATAAAGTGATAAGGTGATAAGGGGACTGCGGGAGACAGGCAGAGGGCTCCACGCTCGGTTGCGGAACGTGGAGCCCTGTTGATAGAGCCGCCAGGACCGGGACCAGAGCACCTTGCCCGGCATGCTGTAGAGGGGGCCGGAGCCGTCCGGATCAGGAATGTCCTCGCGCAGCTTAAGCGTGACATTGATGTTCGCCGGATCAAAGGGATACTCATCGTGCAACCACGATCCCCAAATCACGATCCGGGTAATAGCATTGGTTTCCGTGCAGAGGAAGTCGTCAGCCAATGCTATCGGCTGCATGTCCCTGACGTCGATGCCGGTCCTGCTCAAATCGGGCGGCTGGAGCCATTTGGATTCGCACGTTTCATCCTTGCCGTCGCCGTCCCAGTCTCCGACGCAGATTGAGCCGGGGCCTTGCGGCTCGCCTTTTTCCTCCCGGCAGGCCTCAACAGGCATCATTCTACACTCGCCGTCGAAGCAGCAGGCCTGCTCGGGCGAGGAGATAATCTCGCAAACGTCGGCCACATGATTGCCGTTAAGATCCTCGCAGTCGCTTCCGGGACCGTGCCAAGTGCCCTTGTACTCGTCGCGGCACTTGATTACGTCCATAACCTCGCACTGGATCGGGTCCGCCGTTCCATAGCAGCAGGCACCCGGCTCCGCACTGACCGGGCACTTGAACATATCGCACTGCGAGCCGGGGCCCATCGGCGTGCCGCCCTGCATCAGGCACGCGAAGGTTTGCAGCATCTCGCACGTTCCGTCTGGGAAGCAGCAGGCTTCGTCCGGCGGTGCGCCGTGAATTTCCCAGAACCAGCGCGTTTCGTACTCGCCCTCGTTGTTGGTGAAACCCGCCAGTTGCCGGGCAACCAGGAATCCGCCCGGCTCGATCTTGATCGGCTCAGCCGCGCGCAACGTATCGGCGTCCGAGCGCGCCTCGCCCAAAATCACGTCGATGACCTTCCCGGCGTCGAGGCTCAGCGGACGGTCGCCGCTGATCTTGCTGCCATCCGCACGTACGATGTCGACCCACTTGTAACCCTCGGACGCCCCACCTTCGGCCAAATCCTCAAACTTGGGCTCGTGATCGGGGTCAAACACGGCCGCCTGCAGTTGCACAATATCCAGCTTGATCGGCGTCGGCGGCCAGGGTGGAGGCTGCTCGGCCGGGGGCGGCGGCGGCGTCGCGGTGACGAAGTTGTTGGCGATGGTCAGCAACTGCGGCTCGCTGCCGTCGGCGACGTTGAACCCAATCATGGGAACGAAGCCGTCGTTGTACAACGCGCCCCGGGCCTTTTCCCCAACCGGCTTGCCGTCGCGCGTCCACCAGGACACCACGTCGATGACAATGTTCTTGTAGTCAACGTCGAAGAGCACGCCCATGTGAAGGATTTCACAGTACGGAATATAAACTCCGGGCTCCTCCATCCACCACGTGCACTCAAACCAGTAATCTTCCCCACCGAGGGGCGTGATCTCCCACTTGAACTTGGTGAAGGGGCCGTCCAAGTGATTGATGACCGTGGGTAATCCCACCAATGACTGAAGTTTCCCCTCAACGTGAAAATCGTTCGGCCACAAGTCGGGGTCTCTGATGTCTTGGTGTACATCGAAGACTATTCCCGCCTGAATGGCCCAAGCCGCCGTGCTGCTTAGCAACCCGACGGCCACCAAGACACATGCTCTTGCCGCTACTCTGCTGACACACATACTTGTTACCTCCTCGGGAGTGTGCTTATGGCTCCAAACCAATCACGCATTGGATTGGAGCCACGTCCGCCCTTATAACAGCAGACTTAAGTTTGTCACGCATTTTTTGCATGCGCTTTTGCGCAAACTCACATATTGTTGGTTAAGATTGCGCACTCGCGCAAAGTAAAGAGCGCACCAGTAGCATTGTGTTGCGCATTCGCGCAAATACTCGCTTGCCAAGGTCGGCTTTGGTACGCGCTAGGCTTGTTTTCCGCCTCGCAGTGTCGTCGATGTGAAAATCAGGATTCGTAGCTCTTTTAATAATCCCGCTTTAAGACACGAATGTCCAGTGTGTGCCCTCTATAGGCACTCACCTGTAGTATCCCAGGCAAATACGTATAGTTGACTTCCGCGCGCACCATGCCCACTCACTGCGCGCGAGCTGTGTGTCCCAGCCGCATTATGCGCGTGGCGGCGTGACCGGTTCGTCGTGACCAAAGCGGTCCGTGCGATAGATTCCGAGGCTGCCGCCAAACGCCGCGGCCCCTGCTCCGATCAGTAGCATGATGAACGCCCAGAAGGACGCCGCCGCGCTCCAATCGGCGACCTTGCCGCCCCATTCTTCGGCCACCTCTCCGGCGCGTTCGGCTGCCGCTTGCAATCCTTGGGCGCCTTGAGCCCACTGCTCGGCGTTGCGCTCGGCCTCGGGGCGGGACATGCTTGTTTGGCTGACGAGGATCTCGATTACGCGCTCTTTGTCCTGCGCTGTGGCGCCGTCCGCGTCGAAGTAATTACCGAGTGCGGGTTTCAACTGGTCCCAGGCGCCTTCGGTTGCCTGCCAGCGCTGCAGCGTAGTCTGTGACTGGCTGTAAACCTGTTCAGGCGTTTTGCCACCGTTCGCAGTTCCGCCGTCAGCAGCTTTACCGTCGGCAGTTTTGCTGTCGGCGGTCTTGCTGTCGGCGGTTGCTTCGGCGCCCGTGCCGGTAACCGCGCGCGCCCCGTAGGAGACGGTCTGGTCCAGCAGGTTGAACGCGCCGCCCATGATGTTGCCGGCCGTAGTGGTCAGCAGGTATGCCATGAAGAGCGTGGCCAGGCCCCACACCACCAGTCCATGGAGAGCGCCGTTAGTGCGACGGTGCGCCCCCGCCAGGCGTGCGCTCGCCCAGCCACCTATGAACAGCGCGACGATGCCGGAGGCCAGCCACCAGATGTAGCCGGCAATACCCAACCCGGCGAAGTACCCCTCTCCTTTGCCCGGTTCGACCGCGGCCAGCCCGATCGCCAGGCCCAGCAGGCCCAACATAAGCTGGATGACGGTTACGAGCACTGCGCCCGCGAAAATCGCGCCCCACGAAACCGGGCGCGCCGTCCGCACTGGGGGTGTAGCGGCCCAGTTTGATGTTGGTCCGTGTACGGCCTCGGCCATGGAAAAGCCTCCTGTGTGAATCTCCGCCCTGAAGCAGCGGCCCCGGGTGCCCACTGATGATTGCCGGCGCTTGTGAAAAAGGGCTGACTGAAGTGTAAATTCGGCGTCACCAGAGTAAGCCTGGGGGCCAAATGGGCCTCGGACTACACCCCAAATTCCAGCACACACAGTTCAGAAGCTGGCGTATTCGTAATGCGCCGGCCTGACAAACACATTTATGATGAGCCAGACTATCAGGCTGATTAGGCCCAGCACGACTGCCGCCAGGGCATAACCCCGGCCGACAAGCAGGCCGGCCGAGCGCTCGATACTTTTTTGAGCTGTCAGTCCCAGCAGTACAGATATCAGGCCCAACGGGAAGGCGCACGGCTGAATGACTAGCGATACCACAGCCAGGATCAGCCCCAGAACGGCTTGAACGCTGGTACGCGAGCGCGTGTCGCTACGGGCCGCGCTGGTTTCGGCGCCGGCGGGCTGAGCTGATTCGCTCAGCGCCTGGCCGCATACTGGACAAAATCGCACGGGCGTCGGCCCGCGTTGCTCGACCGTTCTATGACAACGCTCGCACTGGCGTGCCTGGGGCGTCATGGCGGCTCCATCAGGCCCGAAGTTCCCGCAGCACGGCCACACTGGCAGACAGCCCCAGTCGCGCTGCGCCCGCCTCGATCATAGCTAACGCGGAGGCGGCATCGCGAATTCCGCCGGCCGCTTTAACGCGAAGTGGGGCCGCATGCTGGTGCAAAAGGGCCACGTGTGCGACGGTCGCGCCGCCGGCCGGATGAAATCCGGTTGAGGTTTTCACAAAGTCGGCTCGCGCCTCGGCCGCACAGCGGCAGCCGAGGATTATTTGCTCGGTTGTCAGCGCGCGTGTTTCAAGGATGACTTTCACCAGTGCACGTTCGTTCACCCTCTTTACGGCCGCCACGACTTCGGCGATGTCGCGTATGACGGCTTCCCGGTCGCCGGCTCGCAATGCGGCGAGATTTACAACCATGTCGACCTCAGCGGCCCCTTGCTCGACGGCCAGTTTCGCCTCGAGAGCCTTGACTGACGTCGTGGACGCGCCGAGTGGAAAGCCCGCCACGCTCACCACGCATGTAGGCGTGCCGCGGAGCAACTCTGCACAGCGTGGGACCCAAATCGGATTAACGCACACGCCGAAGAAGCCGTACTCGCGCGCCTCGACGCAGAGTTTTTCAATGTCGGCCGCAGTCGCCTCAGGCTTCAGCAGCGTATGGTCGATGCAGCGGGCCAGAGCGGCGCGCGTGTTCGGGAAGCCGGATGGCAATTGTGAATCCTCCGTGAAAAGGGTGATAAGGTGATAGAGTGATAAAGTGTTCCGCAGACCATCCTTTATCACTCTATCACCTTATCACTTTATCACTAGTGGCATGCTCAGTGGGTTTCGGCGGATTCGGCGGCTTCGGTCGTGGTGATAATCGTCGCATCCTGAATCGACCGGCCCAGCATGCGCCCGATGGGGATTTCGCGGCCGCGGCGGTCCGGCGCGTCCTGGGTCATCACCAGCAGCCGGTCGCGGTTCTCGCTCAGCGCGACCAGTAGGTCGTCGCTGGCCCAAACGCGTCGTATAGGCACGGTACTCTCCATCAACCGGGCCACTATGCCCTGTTGCGGGTAGACGCCTTGGACTCCCGCAGACCCGGCGGGAATCACCAATTCCAGCAGATCGCTCCAGTGCCGCAGAACTATGGACTCAAAACCCGAGGTGGCCCGGTGTAGCGGGACCCAGCCGTCGGGGCGATCGATGTTCAGCGAAGCCAGCACGCCATCGGTCACCCCGGCATAGACCGTGCGGCCGTCAACGGCCAAACACTGAATAACCTCCGGCGCCGGCGGCGAGAGCTCATGATCATCGTTTGCGAGGGCTAACATGTGCACGACGTCGTCGGCTGCAAACAACACGCGGTCGCCGGCCGGCACGACGGCCCGGATAGTTTTGGGCGTCCCGGCAATCGGTTCGTAGCGCTGCTCGCCAGCCTCCGGAGCGCTAAGCGGCCAGGCCCACACCCCGAGCTGCGAGTGGCTGGCGAACAGCAAGTCACCTGCCACAGCGGCGGCGTTGAAACCGGTGCGCGGCGCCTCACTACTCTTGACGGGATAAGCGGCTAAAGCGGACCCATCCGCGGCGCTGATCGTCCAGACCCCGCGCGCCGCGCCGACCAGCAGCAGATCATGCTGCGGGCAGTAGGTAACCGAACGCAGCCCGCCCAGGCTGTCATCCAGATGCACGACCCGCAACGGCTGCTCGACGCGCTCCGGGTCAAACCACAGACAGTCGTTGCCCGCCACTGCGATTAACGCGGCGGCCACTTGCCGGTCAGGCGAAATGCGCCACAGACTTTCCAGCAGCCGGCCACGCTCGCCGGGCGAAAGTGAGGGCAGCAGGTCGCGCCATTGCAGGTCTTCGCCGGTCCCGGCCGCGGCCTTCATCTTCTCGAGCAACCCGCTCAGGTGGTTCAGGCGGCGTTCGGTAGCCGCCAGCGCGGCCTGCTCGACCAGGGCGCGCGATTCGATGCCGGCCAGGCGTGCGGCCGTTTCCCGCTCCAGCATTTCCTTGCGATTGAGGGAGAAACTCTCGCAACGCAGGGCCCGCACGCCCTCCAGCGTCATTCCCGTGGTGAAGAGGAAGCGTTTCAGCTCCTCGCGCAGTACGCCCTCCAGCTCTTCCCGCACATCCTCATGTACAAGCCGTGCGGCCGGATTCTCGCGTAGAAACCGCTGCAGGGCCGGTTCGGCCCCGGCCGCGGCGATGCGTTCCGCCAACTGCTCCACCGTCAATTGGCCGCTGTCCAGCAAAGTCCGGCGGAGAGCGGCCAGTTCGTCAGCACGCGCCTGCCAGCGCACCAGCAACTGGCCGGTCAGCGTCACATCGTGCTTGTCCGCCGCGGCGCCCTCGACCGAAAGCGGCACCTTGATAGGCCTGTTCCGCGCGAACAGGATGATTTCGTCGCGCTGCGGGCGAGGCTCTTCCCCCGCGGGCACCAAGCGCCGCCGTCCGTCCACCCGCTCGATCAAAGCCACCCATTGGTCGGGCACGACTACGGCCGGTGACAATATCGAACGCGGTAAGGCCTCCGCGTCCGCACATATGGCCACGAGCGCCGGATCACTCAGCCGATCGATGATGCTGCCTGCTGCCATGGACTTTCCTATGGAAACTGCCAGCTTCCGCGGCGGGCGAGCTCCCGATTTTTACTCTCCACCATGCCGGGAATGAGAAACAGGTCCACCAGCGATCCAATGCCCACCAGACCCAGCGTCAACAACCAAATGACGCCCGTGACATAACGGCCTGTGTAGAACCGGTGTATGCCTGCCGCGCCCACCAGGCACAGCGCCCACAGCAGATATGCCATTCCCACAGAGCGCACGGTCAGTTCTCCCAGGCGAAATCGGCGGTAATCCGACAGGGGCCGCCCGCAACTGGCGCAGTACCGCGCCCCGGCTTGATTCCGCCAGCCGCAGTCCGAATCCGGACAACGTATCTGCGGGCCGGATACTCCGCTTGCAACGTGTGACATTCCGTTCAGCCTCTATTCCGGCGACGCCCGGACGATTCCGGCCAGCCGGCACTGATTCTAGCTATTGGTTGCAGCCCACTCCTCAAACTTCTGATGGTCCTTTGCACCTACGGATGGCGGGACATCCTCGATCGCCGCAAGCAGGTCAGCCATCGCAATCTTACGCGGCTCCGCCCCAGCCACCGACTCGAGGAAAGGTCGCGTGGCCGCACGCCCGCATACGGCCTTGATATCCGCGCCGCTGTAGCCCGCGGTTTTTTCGACCAGTTCCGCGAGATTCACGTCGTCGGCCAACGGGCGTTTGCCGACGTAGATTTCAAATAGTCTAAAGCGGGCCTCCGCGTCAGGCAGCGGGACGTAGACTTTGGAATCGAAGCGGCCCGGGCGCAGAATGGCCGGATCCAGGCTCCACGGCTCGTTGGTGGCGCCGAGGAACATCAGGGCCCGCATTGCTTTCCGGTCGAAGCCTTCAAGCTCCTGCAGAATTTGAGGCACGACGCGCTGCATGACGCTCGATTCAGACGAACGCCGGCGGGGGACCAGGGCCTCAATTTCATCCATGAAGATGACGCTTTTCGGTTCGGCCTTGGCGGCTTCGAAGAGTTTGCGCACGTTCTGTTCGGCCTCGCCGACCCACTTGCTCATGATCTGCGCCGGGCTGATGACGAACATGGTGGCGTCCACCTCGGTTGCGACCGCCTTGGCAATCATGGTTTTGCCGGTGCCGGGCGGACCGAAGAGCAGCAAGCCGCCGCCGACGTCAATGCCGTAATGCTCGGCGAGTTCCGGGTGGCGATAGGGATAGATCATTTTCAGGTAGATTTCCTGCTTGACGTCCTCCAGGCCGGCGATGTCGGCAAAGCGTACGTTGGGCTTTTCGCGGACGATCCAATCTTCGGCCTGGGCGCCGTTCTCCTCTTCGCGGGCCCGGTCGCGAGCGCGCGGACTCCCGCCAGGGGCGCCGACGCGGCGGTCGCAGCTCCTGGCCAGCTCGAGCAGTTCCTTGGCATAGGCCTCCTGCTCCTCGCGGTGCTTGGGGTCGTCGTTGGCTTCGGCGAGTTCAATCATGCACTCGGCGGCCTGAATGAGATACGGCCGCGCGGCGGTGTAGTCGCCCTCGCGCAGTGCGGCCAGGCCCTTGTCCTTGAGGCGTTTGAACGTGGCAAAGGTGGCGGGCATCAGGGGAGCACCTCGGTTGGTAGCGCGCTGACGATGATGTCGTACGCCTCGCGGGCGAGTCTTAGCGCCTCGCGCGCCTCATCCAGGTTCGGTTCACATCCGGTGTCCGGGTAGCGGCCCTCTACCGCAAACTCGGTCATCAGCGAAAGCTGCGGAGCCAGCAAGTCAAAACGCGGATCGATCGGCCCGCACAATTTCAACAACGTGTCAAGCACATGTGTTCGTGGGGCTTGGATACCGCGGTACAAAAGCACCGCCTTAAGCGCCTTTTCAATCGTCTGATGACTGTGGAAGCACGCCATGTCTGGTAATCGAGGCTCTTCCTCGAGCGCGCGGTTCGCCATCTCCAGATCGCGCTGAGCTTTGACGAGCCAACCCCGGGCGAGTTCCTCTTTAGGCGGCATAGACGATTCTCCCGCGCGTCTTGACCTCGCGATGAAAGCTCCCGATCACGCCTGAGTAGCGCTCCAGTTTCTCGGCCGTGATGAAATGTAGTTCGATCGGCAGACCCAAGCCGAACAGCGCCCCATAGCCGCGCCGTGCTACATCCATGATGGAGTCGATGTGGTCAAGCACGATCAGCAAATCGATGTCGCTGTCGCGATGCGGCGTACCGTAGGCATGCGAGCCGAAGAAATAGATGGCGCGCGGCGTCAGAGCGGCCACCAAGCGCCTGATGATCTCGGCAAGCATGTCTTGCGAGAACTCGGGCATCACCCCAGGTGCTGCATCGCCGTACCCATCCGGCGTTTGCCGAGTTCCCGGCCGCTCACCTTTCATTTCGTCTCCTTCTGCCCCTCCCCCTTAAGCGCCGCCAGTTCGGCCCGCAATGCGCTCATCTGCTGGCTTTCGCGGGCCGCCTCGACCTGTTCTTCAGCGGCGATCATGCGGTCGATCTCCTCGTCGCTGATCGCCTCAGTCGTCCCCGCGGCCGATACGTCCGCCGCGGCCCCTTGCTCGATGGCATCGAGGAACATCTGCATGCGCTCCTCCATGCTCTGCGACTGCATCAGCGCCCGCTCCCAGTCCATCTGCGTCTTGGCCAGGTCCGTATCGCCGTACATGCGGCTGACCTCGCGGGCCATCAGGCTCATGGCTTCGGCGAAGTCGGCCGAGGCTTCAGCCTGCCGTTTGATCAACAGCGCGTTTTTCACCGCCAGGAGCTGCCGCTCGAGCAACTTCTTGATGGTGGCCGTCTTTTTCAGCGAACTCCGAATGAACTGATATTGCGCCTGATCGCCGATCTGCTTGGCCTGCCGGGCATTTTTGACAAATTCATCGGTGAACTTGTTCTGCTCGGCAATGGACTTCTCGATTCGCCGTATACCTTGGCGAATACGCATGTCGCGCTCGAGCCGGCGTTCTTCTTTGGACTTAAATAGACCCATGAACCACTCCAGTTGCGGTGATAGGGTGATAAGGTGATAGAGTGATAAAGGTTGCGTGTCGCAGCCGTCTGGCGGACGTGAGTTCAGCATTCATGGAACGCGCTCCCCCTGTTGATCCTCACACGCGAGGTACTTCGGACCGGGCAGTGTCTTACGAGTACCCCGCAAGTGAATAATGTACGCCTGAAGCTGCCGGGCGCAGAGCTCGGCTTTGTCTATCAACCACTCATAAACGTGCTGGTTGATCAATCCGACGTCATAAGCAGTGATAATTTGACTCCGCAATTCGGCTGCAGAACCCTTGGCGGTGTAGCAGTACTCAGTCTGTTGTTTGCGCGTGCCTCTCTCAAAACCCTCTGCGATGTTGCTGCCGATGCTCACCGCCGCACGCTTCATTTGGCTAGCCAGCGCGAAGTCTCCTCGCAGCTTTTGGTTCTCGCTGGCCCGGTACACACCGCGCGTCAAATCCCGTGCAGTCTGCCAAACCCGCAGATCCTCAAACCGCCTCGCCGCCACAGCGCGCTCCCTTTATCACTCTATCACTTTATCACCTTATCACTTCACGTGTCTGCAGCTTTCTCCCGCTCGCGCACGCGGCGTTCCGCCTCGTCGAACGCCGTCCCCGTATCCTTGATCAGCCCCGCGTCCATGTCATTCCAGATCTTCAGCAGCTCCTGGGCGGCGGGTGAGATGCCGGCCGTCGATTCGTCGGCTTCGGCGCCCATGCGCAGGATCTCGTCCAGACGCTCCTGGTACATCTCACTGGTGATCCGATCGTTCTCGATCAGCCGCTCAATGGCCGCCAGGTCGCTTTCGCGGATCAGCGGCCGAACGCCAGCCGCGCCGCCGAACATCTGGCCGCTCTCGCGCAACATGCGGAGGCGCGAGACTGTCAGTGCCTCCTTGCTGCGGATGTTGAGATGCCGCGCGATCATCATTTGCTCGGTGTGCAGCAGGTCGTATTGCTGGGCGAATGTGCGGCGGAGTTCGGGCGTCTTTTCCTTCGCGCCCTGGGCGATGATTTTCTGCTTATCTTTGGCGAGCTGCCCGACGCGGGCTTGCATGCGGTTGCGCTCGTTCTGTAACAGCATTTCCTGGGCGCGCAGCTCGGCTACGTTCATCGTCGCCAGCGTCTTGCGTTTGGTCGTGAGCCATTCGAAGAAGTTCATTGAAGCTCTCAACTACCAGTTCTCAAGCACCATCTGCCAGCTGCCAGCTAATACCATCTGCGGGCTGCCAGCTAAGCCAGACGCGGTGTGCCACTGCTGCTTCAGCAGTGAGAAGCGCTTAACCAATCTCGGGGCGCGGTTCGGCGCGCTCGCGCCCGCGCTGGCCGGTCGAACCTTCAGCCCCCTTGGTCCGCGCCGGCGCTTCGGGCGCCGGTCCCGCCGCACCTGCCGCGGCGGGCGCCGTCTTGGCCGCCGCCTGGGCCTCGGCTACCTGGGCGAACTCGGCCAGAATGGCGTCTTCCTCGTCCGCCTGCAGCGGCGTCTGCGCGCCTACTTCGATGCCCGCCGCCAAGTCCGCATTGGCCGCCAACTCGGCCACGATCTGCTCGGCTTCGGCCGCCTCGCGCGTCAGGTCTTCCGCCTTCGGCAGCTCCAGCCGGCGGCCCTGCTCGGCCAGCGTCAGGTTGTGGACGTGCGTGCCGATAATGTCGATCTGCTGGGTGAAGACGTTCACCTGGGCCCGGATGCGTCGTAAGTCGCGCCGCACGCGCACCAGCTTGCCGGCGAGCTGCTTCTTTTCGGCCTCGGTCGCGGCGGCCGCCCCCTTCTGAAGCGACTCGCGCTCTTCGGCTTCCAGTGCGTCGAGCCGGCGGTCCAGCTCCTCCCGCTGTTGTTCGAGTTGGACGCGCTGCGCGGTCATGATGCGCACGCGTTCAGCGGTGCTCGGCTTGAACCCAAACAGCCGTCGTATCCGCATCCACAAGCTCATAGCGCCGACCTCGTCCGCCAGCGGGCTGCGCGCCACGTGCAGCTCGCCCTCGTGCACGACCGTCATCAGGCGCGGGTCGCTCCGGCACGCCTGCCGAACCGCCGCTTCGGTCTGTTCCAGCGGCAGCCCGAGTTTATCGGACAGCTCGGAGAGCGCAATACCCCGCGACTCCAGGGCAGCGGCCTCTTTGTCCAGATGATACAACAAACGCCGGACATGGTCGTCCTGGGTTTCGAATTCCACTAATTGCGCCCACGGGCTATAGCGCACTGAGTCTGACATCTCCACGTCCCACCCGCCGTCCTCGCGCCCGCCCACCAGCACCAGCTTGGGCAGGTCGCTATCGGTCACCATGGCCCGCGCCTCGGGCGTGAAACCCGTCGCACTCGCCAGTATGACGGCCGTCGGGCGCTGGCTGGTAGGAAGGAGTTCGTAGCGATCCAGCGCATATTGCACTTGATCGCGCCCGATCGGCCCCGGAGTTTCGCCGGCCACCAGCGCCGCCGTCGGCGTCAGCACCTGGGCCCGGACGCGCGCCACCGTGTACGACAGCGGCCAGATCAACTGCCGCCCAAATTCCAGGCTGACCGCGCGCGTCCCCGGTAACTCGTTCAGCAGGTCAAGATCGTACATCTCCAGGCGGTTGAGCGTGGCCCGTACCGCGTCCCGACCATCCGGCATGGACTCAACCACGACCCGATCGGCTGGCAGCGACCCGTGAATCAGCTTCGTCGCCCGGGCGCGCAACTGCCGGTGAAACGAATCTTCGAACTGGCGTTGACGGCTGCGCTCATCCATAGGCGTCCAGATCGTGTTCATGCTGGAACGACCGGCCGCAACGTGCACAATAGCGCGCATCGCCCGGGTTGGCGTGCCCGCAACGTGGCTCTGGGCAAATCAGCCGGCCGCGGCGCGCGGCCCCCAATTGCCGATCGCCGCCGCCAATCCCGGCCACTGCCCGGAACACAAACCCCAGCGTCCTTACGACCAGCGCGACGGCCACCACGATCAGGCCCAACACGCCGAGCACGAACAGAACGCCGACGGTCACGTGAAAGGCCTCGGCCAGCAGCACGATCCTCTACTCCTCCAGCGGCAGCGCCGTCCCGCAGAAAATACAGAACCGGTCCCGGGCGGCGGGATAGCCCCGGCAGGCCGGACACCGTCGCACACGGCTAGTGAGTTGGTGGCCGCAGTAAGTGCAGAACTGGTCGTCAGCAGCCACCAGGTGATTACAGGACGAGCAGGCCCGCAACGCCCCGCTGGCGTCAGCGTTCCAACCTGACGGAGGAGGCGGAGGCACGATACCGCCTCGGGCGGGCCGCACGGCGGCCAGCCGCGCATCCATATCGTTGAGCACCGCACGGGCGCTCTCGTAACGCGAATCCTGCCGCGCGTACAGCCGCCGATAAACTTCATCCAGCGCCGTCGGAACTTCAGGACGCACGCTGCTGGGCAGCTCGGCGCCGGCCGGCCGCTCACCCGTGAGCAGCTCGAACAGGATTACGCCAATTGAAAACAGATCGCTTAGCGGCGACGGCTTGTAATGCCCGTCGCGCAGTTCCGGGGCCATATAGGCCAGCGTTCCGACCAGTTTGTCATCTCGATCCAGCGAGGCCGAGTGCGCGATGGAGCGCAAAGTATCGGCGTTGCTGACGCCCAACCCAAAATCGCCGATCTTCACGTCCGCCACGCGTACGTCCGTGATGGGCCGCTCGCCCAGATCCAGCAGCACGTTTCCGGGCTTGAGATCGCGGTGCAGCACACCGGCCGCATGCGCCGCTTCCATGGCCTGCAGAATGCCCCGGATGACCGTCAAAACCACGCCGATCGGCAGCCCCTTGCGGTTTTCCTCGATCGCCTGACGCAACGACGGGCCGCGGACCAGTTCCATCACCAGGTACGGATGCTCTGCGTAAGGATCGAAGCCCAGCACGCGAATGATGTTCTCGTGCCTGACCCCGTGAACGACGATGCCCTCACGCTGCAAATACCGCACGTATTCCGGTTCTGTCGGCAGCTTTACCGCGACCAGATCATTCGCCCAAATGTGGTGCCGCGCCCTCCAGACCTCGCCGAATGAGCCCGTGCCAATCGGCTCTTCCAGCACGTATTCGCTGATACGCATGCCTGCTTGGTACTTGCTCATCGCTCTTGTTCCCGGCAGCCTTTCCGGCGGCCAGTATCCGCGAATCACCCCCCCGCCTGCTCCGACAGATACTCCGCCACCAGAAAATTATACGTTCCGGCGATTGCGACCGCTGCCAAACCCGCCACCCAGCCCCAGCCGCTGCTCGGCCAGCGCTGAAGTAATACCAGCCCAACAACGATATCGACCAGCAAGAACAGGGCTAGCAGGACGAAACCGGCCCAGTTAGAGCCGAATTCCAGCACACGCCTCATAAAAAAGCGTGCGGACCAGGGCAGCGCCGCCGCGATCACGACCCAAACGAGCGTTCGCCAGATGCCGTTCCAGACCATCTGGCGGCCTTCCGGGCCGAGTTTGTAGATTGCGAAACCCAAGGCGACGAGAAGGCCCAGGGCGACCCAGCCCAGAATCTTCTCTACAAGTCGTCCTGCGATGCCGCGTGGTCCTTCCATGTGCGTGATTGTAATCCTTTCCGAGTATTAAGCAGAATTAGAAATAATGGCTGTATTCATAATCGAACCCGACCACAAAGTAACAAAGTTCCAAGACCGCCACTGATGCTCCAACCGGCGCCGAACCGGCGACGTTCCGGGACGACGCGCCCGGCTGCGAGGGAATTCGTGTCGGAAGCGGGTTCATTCGCATGATTTCTTGCCTCGAACAGCTTGCCCGGCGGGGAACTGACGGTATACCAACTCATTGACGAGCTTGTTGTATTCGGAAGGCTTTCGATGGACCAGCGCGGCGCGTCGTTGCTTCAGACTTTCCCGAACCCCAACCCCGAGCGCGACTACGTGATCCGTCACGTCGCCCCGGAGTTCACCAGCCGCTGCCCGGTCACCGGGCAGCCGGATTTCGGAACGGTAATCGTGGAGTACGTGCCTGACGCCCGCTGCGTGGAGTTGAAGAGCCTGAAGCTGTATCTGCAGAGCTATCGCGACCAGGGCATATTCTACGAAGCGGTCACTAACCGCATTCTGGACGACCTCGTCAACCTGCTGGCCCCGCGCCGCATGCAGGTGCAAACGGTCTGGAACCCGCGCGGCGGCATGAACTCAACCGTCACAGCAACTTACGAGCTGCCCCGCGAGCAGAGCCGCCCCGGAGCCGGGCCGGGATTGAAATAACAGCGCTCGGTTTACTTCTTCAGCAACTTGGCGCCGCGCCACAACGCGGCCGAAGTGGGATAAAGCGTATCCAGCCGTCTGCGCCGGCAATCGAACTCTTCGGGCGTCCACGATGGCCGCACCCGCAGGCTGGCCACCAGTCCGGCCGCCCGCCCCGCTAGCGTATTGCGGCGGCGAAACGAGCGCCGGCTGCGGTCGGATATCAGCACCACATCGAGGTTTGCCTGTCCCGAAAGCAATTGCAGGATGCGCAACCCGCCCGGATCGCCCGGGTTGAGCCAACGCTCAAAAGTGCTGGCGTTGCGACCGGCCAGACGCACGAGCAAGGCCACGCAGATTACCTGGCGATCGTCCCATATCGGCAGTGCGAACTCCAGCGTACAGCGGGGCGGATAGGAGGCGAGCGTAAACTCGTCCTCGCGGATGTAGAAGTGCACCGCGGGATCGACTGGCACCAGCACAAGCGAATGATGCGGCGCGCGGAGTACGGCATCTGTGGTGCGCTGCTTCATGGGCTTATTGCAGAGCGGTTATTGCAGAGCGGCTTGTTTCCGCCGCCCGCTTCGGCTGCCGCCGCACCGGCGGCAGGCGCGATGTCGCGGGAGAACCCGGAAATGTCAAAGCCGGTTCCTCGCCGCCGCCTGGGTTCTAATCGGCTCTGATTGGGTCGCACAACAAGTGAGCCCCGAGATGACCAGCATCTCGGGGCTCAGAAGGGGGACACGACAGCTTCCACATCAAGTATTACAAATTTTCTGTTGAAGTCTGGGGCGAAAATGGCCGAAATCGCGGGCCCGCGGCAAAGACTATCCTGGTCCGATAGCGACTGCTTGCATTTCGCCGAGCCGCATTTATGATCGCGGCATGCCCTTAGGACGAGCCGCAGTTT
>ERZ795050.1636-NODE-1636-length-27984-cov-4.808121_pt1 | contig 27984 bp, 22 predicted proteins | sample MGYA00375134_ERZ795050 | MGnify/ENA primary metagenome ERZ795050 (study PRJEB30179, sample SAMN05720221) | activated sludge metagenome | isolation source: Anaerobic digester | place: Japan | collected 2015-05-26 ... | reverse complement strand
CATGGTTCGACAAAGCCTGTCCTGAGCTTGCCGAAGGGCTCACCATGTGGTTCGATAAGCTCACCATGACACCTTTATCACCCTGAGTCCCGCGTTTCGCGGGCTCGAAGGGTGGATTCGGCGCCGGTCCCGTACTTGATACGGGAGTCAAGCCAGAGAATGACACCATGAGACCCGGTAGCCAAGCTACAGGGAATTATCAAGTTAAAATCCCGCGCCCGCGGAGAACCCAAAATTACTTCCCTTTTCATCGTGTTTCGGGCTTAAGTTAAGGCCCCAGTCTACCCGCAGCGGCCCGAACGGAGAGTTCCACCTGATCCCACAACCGACATCCGTACGGAGGTCAAAGCCGGTTTTATCTCCGGGACCTCCCCACGAGCTACCAGCATCAAAAAACACCAGCCCTCTTATTTTTGCGGCCTTGATGAGGGGGAAGAGGTATTCAAACTGGCAAAACGCCATTTTATCACCTCCGGTGATGGCGTCACCGCTTAAATAAACGGGGAAAGATTCATTAGGATCAATGACACCATCATCGTCAAGGTCAATCCACTTATATTTAATCGGATCATCAGTATCTTTGCCTCTGGGGCCGACTTCCCGGTCTTCAAAACCCCGAAGAGAATCCAGACCGCCCAGGAAAAACCGCTGAAATACCGGCACCTCGTCCCCGCCGTAACCTTTGGCCCACCCGGCTGACCCATGAACTGAAAAAGCCGTCGCCCACTTAAAAGGAAAATACCAGCGGGAATCAATGATGCCTTTGGCGAATTTCTCGCCGGTTAAGCCGGCAACCGAAAGGGAGAGGGAATTCGATGAACCCCGCATGGGATAAAATTGGTCATCAATGGTCTCACGGGCTAATGTGGCGGTTATGGTGCTCACGGTGATCGGGCTATCTTTTTTCGCCTCGTAAATATCACGATCCACATCATATATAATCTTAGTAATATTGCCCTCATTATCATATTTTGCATAGGTGTCAATATCGGAAATATCGGTGGTTGAATAACCAAATTGAAAAGAAAGGCTAACATCTTCGTTATTTTTGATCGGGAGAAAGCCGAAGGTTAAGCTCAGGCCCTGGTTTCTGGAATCAAAATCCTCATAATACTGATCCATCCTGAAGACGTCGAACCCAGCAGAAATTTGTTTGTCAAAAAGATAGGGCTCGGTGAGAGCGAGCCGATAGGCAGGATAACTTCCTACTTGCGCCATCAAGACAGCCGCCAGACCTTTCCCCAGAAAATTACGCTGAGAAATTTGAAACATACCCACCATATTCTCGGCTGAACTGTACCCCGCGCCCGCGCTGATCATACCGGTGGGTTTTTCTTTTACATTCACCTCCACATCCATTTTGTTCGGTTCACTTCCTTTTTGAGTATTTATCTTTACGTCTTCAAAGTATCCCAGATTATTTATTCGCTCTCTGCTTTTTTTGAGCTTTTTGTTGTTATAAAGGTCTTCTTCTTTGATCCGCATTTCCCTGCGGATGACTTTATCCCGGGTTCTGGTGTTTCCCGTAATTTTAATTTTTTCAAAATAAACTTCCTTGCCTTTGGAGATATCATACGTCAGATCAACGGTTTTATTGTCAGCGTTTATTTTTGTCAGGGGCGTGATGTCCACAAAAGCATACCCAAACTCTCCATACGCGTCCGTGATGGTCCCGATATCCGTTTGGATTTTTTGGCGACTAAAAACTTCCCCCTTGGTGACCTTTATCTGCTTTTGAAGGGGTGGTTTTGTTTCGATGAGGTCGCCGCCGATTTTAACGTCGTTTACGCGGTATTGATCACCTTCTTCAACCGGGATGGTGATGTAAAACCATTTTTCATCATGCGTTACTTCCGGTTCTCCTACCTTAACATCCAGGTATCCGAAGTCATAGTAATAGGCAACGATTCGATCGCGGTCAACCTTAAGTGCCTCTTCCTTAAATGTTCCGGCCTGCGTAAGAAAAGAAAGAAGGTTTTTTTCTCGACTTTCCATCACGCTTTTAATGGCACTGTCCTTCAGTTTTTTGTTTCCCGTAATCTTAATTTTTTTAATTTTCATGGTATGGTGTTCCACAATTTGAAACACCAGCGCCGCTTGCTCAGGGCTTACCTCCTCGGTTTTGTATTCCACTAAGGCATTATGATAGCCCTTTCCCTCATAAAATTTTTTTATCTTTAAGGCATTCGCCTTAGCCTTATTGTAGTCCAGGATCGTATGGGGTTTGATATCAATCTGTTTTTCAATGTCCGAAACGTTTATCTCTTTATTTCCGGCGATTTTTATTTGGGCAATTTCCGGGTTTTCATTTACGACAAAAATAATTTTTTTCCCCGCAGGCTCATCAGTGCTGTCAATTTTAATGTCGTTAAAGAAACCCATTTTGTAAATAGTGCGGATATCTTCCTGGAGCGTTTCAGGAGAATAGACATCGCCTACTTTGGTTTTGACCTGGTCAAGGATGGCAGCATCTTCGATCAGCCGGTTTCCCTTGACACCGATATCCACAACAATGACTTTGCCCAAAATCTTATTGCCTAGCTGTTTCGCTAACACCCCGACGCCGTCAATAAGTCTTTTTAGAGAATTTTCCTGGTATGACTCCGAGAGGGTTGGTTTATCGGCCGAGATGCCAACCAGCCTGGCATCTAAGGTAATTGAATCAACTTGTTTAATGATTGTGCCGAGGATAACCCAATCTGCCCCGGTTTCCATTCCCAGGGACCGCGCGTTTGCCTCATCCACGGTGGTTATTTTTAACTTCTTTAGGGCCTCGGCAACAACTGACTCATCAATCGTTTTTATGCCTTCCTCAGCCTCGAGCCGTGAGGAAAGCAGGTGGGGAACAGCCTGGGAAACATAGTCTAAAGGTTCCTGGCACTGAACGTGGAAAGGAGCAACTAAAACAGTCACGGCCTTTTCTTCCGAAGCCCGGAGAGAAACCTGTGCGCCGATTACCAGGAAAATGCTGACTAGGAAGATGCCTATTTTTGTCATACGTTTCCTTTTACAGGATAGGTATCTCCAATTTTTATTCCATCTTTCAGAGTAATTAAGCGAGGGGTTTGGCTCGCTAAACTTTCATTATGGGTAACTACCACCATCACGATTTTTTCTTCTCTGTTTAATTGGAAAAGGAGATCAAAAATTAATTTTCCGGTTTCTGAATCGAGGTTTCCGGTTGGTTCATCAGCCAGGATAATTTCCGGCTTCAGTACCAGCGCCCGGGCAATTGCCACTCTTTGTTGTTCGCCTCCGGAAAGTTCGCCTGGTTTATGGTGAATTCTCTCTTTAAGACCCATTTTAATGAGAATGGTTTCCGCTTTTTCTCTGGATTCCCGAGTTTTTATTCCCCGAATAAGTGCCGGCATCATGGCATTTTCTAAAGCAGAAAATTCCGGAAGAAGATAATGCAACTGAAACACAAAGCCAATTTTTTGATTCCGAAATTGAGCTAACTCTTTATCACTCCAGGAAAAAACGTCTTTTCCCCGGTAAATGACTTCGCCTTCTGAAGGCCGATCGAGAGTCCCTAACACGTGGAGAAGCGTGCTTTTCCCGGCTCCCGAAGTTCCTACGATAGAAACAAACTCCTGCTCATAAATGTCAAAACTTATGCCCCTTAAGGCGCTGACCTGCTTTTGACCATTTCCATAGGTTTTGCAAACATTGTGAATCGCAAGAAGCGGTGTTTTTGTTTCCACCGGTTTTCCTTTTCTCGTTTTTATCCATAGCGCAAGGCCTTAGCCGGATCAAGCCGGGAGGCCTGCCAGGAAGGAAAAACAGTTGCCAAAAAGCTTATGGCCAGGGTTATAACCATAATCAACGTGATATCAGCAAGGCTAATTTGAAAAGGAATCTTATCAATATAATAAACATCCGGAGGAAATACAGTAACATGAAAACGTTTTTCAAGCACATTGGCTACTGCCTGGATATTTTCCCCCAAAGAAAGCCCGCCGATGGTTCCCAGTATTGTCCCGAAAATTCCTATCACCAGGCCGTCAATCATGAATATTCTCATAATACTCGAAGCTTTCGCCCCCATCGTTTTCATGATCGCAATGTCTGAAGTTTTTTCCATAACCACCATAATTAATATGCTGATTATGCCAAAAGAGGCTACCAGGATTATAAGGACAAGGATAATGAACATAATAATTTTTTCTATTCGGAGGGCGGAAAACAAATTTTTGTTCATCTCCATCCAATCACGAGCCTGAAAAGAAAACCCTAATTTTTTCTCAATCGCTTCAGCAATAGTATGGGCTTTATAAGGATCAGAGACTTTTACTTCAATCCCGCTGACCGCTTCTCCCATCTGAAAAAATTGCTGGGCAGTTGGAAGAAAGATATAAGCCCATTTACTGTCGTATTCATACATTCCAGAATCGAAGATACCGACGATTCGAAATTTTTTCATCTTCGGCACCATCCCCATCGGGGTTTGCTCACCCAAAGGAGAGATAACTGTTACTTCATCAAGATAAGAGAGGCCGAAAATTTTTGCCAATTCTTTTCCGATAAAGATTCCCGGCAGGATGGGAGCATGCGGAGATAAACCGGGAAGAGCGGGGTGCATGAGATTATCGAGACTCCCCCTAATAAGATTTTGTTTTAAGTTGGTAACCTGACCTACGGTCTCGGGATTGATTCCCAGAAGAACAATACCCGAAACAGCGGCTTCTGAGGAAAGCATGGCCTCAGAATAGACAAAAGGAGTCGTGGCCATAACTCCCGTAATCTTTGTAATCTGTGAGGATACGGAAGGGTAATCTTCTATCCCCTTGTCAAACTTAAATATCCGAATATGGGCGTTCGTGCCGAGAATTTTTTCTTTCAGGTCGTTTTCAAATCCGCTCATTACTCCCAACACAGTGATAAGGGTCATTACCCCGATAGTAACGCTGATAATAGAAATGATGGTAATAATAGAAAAAAATGCCTGTTTTCGTTTTGCCATCAGATACCGTAAGCTGACAAATAATTCAAACTTCATTTTCAACTCTTTAGCTCCGGTCGTAACAGGGGAAATAAAATGACGTCCCGGATTGAAGGTGAATCGGTTAAAAGCATAACCAGACGATCAATCCCGATACCTTCGCCAGCGGTTGGCGGCATTCCGTATTCCAGGGCGCGAATATAATCTTCATCAATTTCGGGAGGAATATCATCATCCTTTTCTCGTTCTTCCACTTGCCTTAGGAAACGTTCCTTTTGATCATTCGGATCATTGAGTTCCGAGAAGGCGTTTGCGATTTCTCGGCCAGCAATAAAAAGTTCGAAACGCTCAACCTCAGAAGGATCATCATCTCGTCGCCGGGAAAGAGGCGAAACTTCTAACGGATAATTAATGACAAACGTTGGTTGGATCAACTGAGGCTCAATAATGGTCTCAAACAGTTCGGTATGGAGTTTCCCAATTTTTTCCTGGCCCGTTGTCGGGACCGAATGAGTTTCCAGGTAGGCCCGCATTTTTAACCGATCTTGCAAAAATTCTGAGTCAAATCCACCGATTGAAGTAAGCGACGCTTTTAAACCCATCCGTTTCCAGGGGGGAGTAAAATCCAGTGTTTTCCCCTGGTAGGGTATTCTGAGGCTTCCGAATAGTGACTTTACCACTTCGGTCAGCATCTCTTCAGTAAAGTCCATGAGATCTTTATAGGTGGCATAAGCTTGATAAAATTCGAGCATAGTGAATTCCGGGTTGTGCTGAGTGGATATACCTTCATTGCGAAAACTTCGGTTAATTTCAAATACCCTTTCCATCCCACCGATTACCAGTCGCTTGAGATATAATTCCGGAGCAATCCTTAGATAAAGGTCTATTCCGAGAGCATGGTGATGGGTTTTAAATGGTTTTGCGGTTGCTCCTCCGGCAATAGGATGCATCATTGGGGTCTCTACCTCGAAAAAATCATGAGCGAGAAGAAAATTGCGGAGAGCTTGAATAGTTGCGCTTCTCAGTTCAAATATCCGTCTCACGGCGGGGTTCATGATTAAGTCAAGGTATCTTTGTCGGTAACGGGTCTCAACATCAGTAAGACCGTGCCATTTTTCCGGTAAGGGCTGCAAGGATTTAGAAAGGAGACAAATTTCTTCCACTAAAACGGTGAGTTCATTGGTCCTGGTTCGAAAGGGCTTTCCTTTGATGCCAACAAAATCTCCAATATCTAACTCCTTAAAAAGATGAAAAAAATTATTGGTTGATTTTTTTTGGATAAAAGCCTGAAGCCTTCCGGTACGATCTTGGAAGTGAAAAAAAGCAGCTTTTCCAAAATTTCGCACCGTCATGATGCGACCACCAAGAGAATAGATCCCCTTTTCTTGTTCTAAGGTTTGCCCATAAATGTCCCCAAACATTTTCCGGAATTGGGAAATGGTGGTATCAACCCGAAAGGTATTGGGGTAGAGGTCTATTCCCTGTTTTTTTAATTCTTCTAATTTCTTGATTCGTTGCTGAAAAAGGATGTTGCTCATTGAACTAAGCTAAATTTCTAAAAAAAATTGAAAAATCTTTTTAAAGTTAAAGTAATTATTCATATTCTAATCCTTAGAGAGAGTCAAGAAAAAGTTCGTTTTGCCTTTGACCAAAATAAATAGTTGCAAAACAGTGTTAAGAGACTATTAAAATTATTTAGGGTTCCTCTAAAAATGTCATTCCTGCGGAAGCAGGCGCGCCTCAGTCCATCTTCCCCCGCCATTAGGCGGGAATCCAGAGCTAATCGAAATTACTGGACTTTCGCCTTCGGGGAGTGACCAACTGGGAATTATTAGAGGTGCCCTTTAAGGAGATAGGGAGGATCGAAAAATTATTGAGCAGGAAATACCGGATTGATTTTGCTTTTGGTTCCAAGATTGACCCCTTGCGTTTGGTTATAATAATTGGATAAGGATATGCAATTAGATTGGAAGATAGGACGATAAGGCCTGCAGAAGTTCACTGATATGAAGGCCATGATAAGGGTAGGAAAGAAACTAACGCTCCGCATAACCGGTTGGCAACGGAGCGCAGTGGAATAGCGGTCAGATAGAGCGTTCTATGAGCTGCTTTCACGTCTATAAGCTCAAAAAGGGCTTTTATGATCTTTGGATGTAATGTTTCCCTTTTATGAAATGGCAAAACAAATCTTTCTTTATCCTTTTGATATATCCTCCCTATGGCTGCCTCTGCTTCTAATATATTGAAATCTAGATTTGAAAAGCATTCTTTCTGCCTCTTCAGCCGTCAATCTTGGTAGCTTAGGCAACACTAACCTCCAGAGAAGTTGTTAGTATTTCTTTGTTTAAATAGTCATCCCTTTCCTCTGGGGATAAGGTTTCTAAATAAAGATGTATGGCTTCTTTTATATTCTCCAGCACCTTATCCAAAGAATCGCCTTGGCTATGACACCCCTTCAGTTCGGGACAAAAGGCATAATATCCATATCTATCCTTTTCAATTATTACATTCACCTTCATAAGTGATACCTCCGGTTCTTAATTTTTATCGCTAACAATGGCATATTTCACCTCCAGAATCACTCAATGCTAACATTATTTTCTAAGCTTACTCTATGTATCGGGAAATTTTATCTAAACCTATGGGCATTGTCAAAAAAGTTTTTTGACTTTCTATTTCATCAACGCTAAAGTGTAGACGCGACCCTACTGGGTTCCCCATTTATTAAAAAATTTTTCAGTATCAGCAAGTCCTATTCTTTTCTTTGCCAGCATCCTATTTTCTTTTATCTTTTAAAATTATTAATTTTCCGGGTGCATTCACTTGAGAAGTATTTTTATAAGCATTCAATTATCCCCGGTTAACGGCGGCTGAACATTATTCAACTCTGTTACCGCTATACGCCGCAATGGTGTCTCAAGAGGATCAAAAGGAACATCCATTGTTTCTTCTTCATCGAGGACAGCGATATCAGTAGGGCAGTCAAAATAAACACACATTGAATTTCCTAACCATAATACCCGTTGAATATCTAACCCATCAAACATAACTGATGAATTTACATCTAACTCGATGATGTTGGAAATAGCCTCACTTCCTTTCGCTTCTAAAGTACATCCATTCAATCAATTTGGAGCACTTCTCCATCCTTTATAAGCCTAACATTGGAAAAGTCGTCTTCAAATTTTTCTGCATGAAAGGTGTGGATAGGAATGAGCATAGACGGTTTGAGGGTATCAACCATTCTGACTAAATCTTCTTTTTTAGCATGACCTCCTGTATGCAAGTATTCAATACGGACACCCTTCTCCTCAAAATATGCCTGCAATTTATGCAAGGGCTTGCTGGTTTTAAAATAGCTAGGCCACATAGAATAAATCCATGTGGCACCACTAAGGCTTAAGAATTTCTTAACGTTTAAAAGGAACCCGGGACGAATCAACAAAACAGATTTATCCTCCATCTCATGTAGCCCTGTCCATTTGATGCCATTTTGACGATGCTTTTTTAATATATCTGTCAAACTCAGATTTTCGAACCTTTTGGAAAGCATTTGCGGATAGCATACTCTAATTTTCGGCCACGAAGCTTGGGGTATGTTGGCGTATTTGCCGAGTCTTTGGAGGATTTCAGCAGTATAAAAGTCAATAATGAAAAATCGCTGAGAACGCATCGTGGCTCTGAAAAGGGTCACCAATCGATCGATGTTTTGACTGGAGGTGCTAACCAATACGATCCCCGGTGTCTCTTGAATCAATTGCACGAACTTTTCTTCTAATTCCTTTTCTGTAAGCGAGAGCTCATCTGATCGCGGGCCAATCATAGTCCCTTCCATAATTAATACATCCATCTTTGGTAGTTCATTAATCAGCTTATCGAATATCTTCGCCTTTCTGCCATGAGCGCGAAAATCACCGGTATAAAAGAGACTTTTCCCACCGGCAGATATAAGAAAGCCGTATGCGTCAAAGGCCGAATGGTCTACAAGGTAAGGCTTTATGGAAAAAGAACCGATACCGAATACTTCCCGGTCTTTGAAAAATCGCGGTGTAAAGGGTTGCTTATTATGAGGGCTAAGCTTTGAAGTTAATTCCATTAGATCAGCCGAAGCAGGCCCGCAGTACAGGGGTATGCCCGGGGGTAACATTCCCGCTAAGCCATAGTGATCCAGGTGGGCGTGGGATAAAACCACACCATTAATTTTCTTGATCCCTTGCCGCACTTCATCAAACAAAGGCTGGGGTAGATAAAATTCGGGATTATCTTCAAATCGGCTGTCAAGCGGAAGTCCAACATCCAGAAGAATCGTGGAATCCATATGGCTGAGTTCCACGCAACTGCCACCAACTTGGTGTGCCCCACGATGGATAATTAATTGCATAAAATAATCTTTTTTCGAGTAATAACAACATTCCTCCTGGCGAAATCTATTCGCCAGCAGAAAGGCAGCGGCCTATCTCATACATTCATCGGTAATTTTTCCCATTATCCAAAGATCTAAGGACCAAAGGCCTTGTAGATGTGTTTTAAATACTGATTATTTTTTATTTGAGGAAATCACCAACTTCCACTGGTCTCTTGTCAATTCAGGAATGGCATCTAATTTTGAAATACGAATAGACTGCTGCTTAGTCATTTTCTTTTCCTCGCAAATTCTTTTACATTTGTCTAAGAATTCATCTTCCTTTAAAGTAAGAGCCATCAAGGAGATATTCGTGGCGAACTCGGAACTAAGATCATTTAAGGATTTTTTTACAATACCCATATTATTTCCTCCGCTATCAACCAAACCATAATCCCGGTAATAAGACTGAGGTGCAAGGATAATCAAATTTACTTCATCATAATGTTTACAGCCTTCATCATGTTTAATGTTATTCTCGTGTATTATTCTATATTCAATCAAATTTTTCAGACTCTCAATAATGGCGTAGAGAGGAGAATTGGTGCTTGACCATGGTTTTAGTTCAATGAAAACATAACTCGATTCATTTTCTTTTATGCCAATATCAATAGATTCCTTTCTCCCTCCTATGGGAACTTGGTTATAAAAATTGTCTGGATTTGATGCCGTGATAAACCTTTCCAGGGCTTCTTCCGGTCTATACGGCTTTTTTTCACTCGTTACGGTGAAAATATCTCTCTTTTGAAGAAAAAATAGTTTGTCACCCTTTGGTGGGAATTCATTAATAACCTGCCTGAGAATCTGATGTAATTCATTGGGGGCAAAAACTAAATCTCCATCCTTAAGAAACCCTAGCCAACCCTTTTTATGGGTTATACGGCAGAAACCATCCTTTTTCGTCTTTAGTTTTAAAATTACCTCATCAATAATATTTTTCATGATCTCATCTCCTAATGTATCCTCAAATAATAAGCCCCCTTAAGAAAAATACTGAGTGTATTTCTCAGGAGGCTAACTTTTGCAAACCTCTTAGGGCCTGGCCGTATCTGCCATCTGGTAGATACCCAAACAAAATTGTTTAAGATTGGAATAATGATAATTTTTTACAACAATAAAATCAATAAATTTCTTCCTTCAAGCTTTCAATAAAACAAATGGCTACCGAAAATATCAAGGGATTAATATTATTGTAATTTCCTTCAAAGGTAATCTCGGGATTTACCGAACAGGGAAGAAGCAAATAGGTTTTTCATCTATCTCCCCAAAACAACCCCGGTGCTGAGAGGATATACCGAAAGTATAGAATAATGTGGTGGCCCTAATTATAACCATTGACGTTTAACGATACCCGTTATATACTATAAAAAATGATAAAATCATTCAAAAACAAGGAAACAGAAAAAGTTTATAGCCGGGAAGGGTCGAACAAATTACCACAGGATATTCAACAAGTTGCATTAAGGAAAATGCGCCTGATAAATAATGCCAAAAACCTTAATGAGTTAAGAATACCGCCAGCGAATAGGCTTGAAAAGTTAAAAGGCACCCGTGTGGGTCACTATAGCATTAGGATAAATGACCAATGGCGTATTTGTTTCACCTGGCAAAAAGGTGATTCGTACGATGTTGAAATAACCGATTATCATGATTGAGGAGAATTATGAAAAAGAAGCTACATCCTGTCCACCCAGGTGAAGTTTTATTAGAAGAATTTCTTAAGCCAATGGGTATAAGCCAAAATAGACTGGCACTCAATATTGGCGTGCCACCACGTAGAATTAACGAGATTGTTCTCGGCAAGCGAGGAATTACTGCCGATACCGCTCTTAGGCTGGCAAAGTTTTTTGGAACATCGGCCGAGTTCTGGCTCGGACTACAATCACAGTATGATTTAGATGTGACTGCCGAGGAACTCGGCGAAAGGTTAAAGCAAGAAGTAAGGACGTATGTAAGTACTGTATGAAAAAAAGATTCAGCAGCGTAGCCCGGATAAAGCGTAGCGAAATCCGGGAGAATTAATTTCTTTATGAAAACTGCCCCAAAAAATCCAGCCCGATAAATACATTTCCTTGAAAAAATAAAGACGATACGCTATAGAGTTCTCATGAAACAGTATGTATTGAAAGAAATCCAGCCGCTGGTAAAAAAATCCTTCCAGATTGACTATGAAAAGGAGCTTAACCCCGCTCAGTTAGAAGCCGCAACCATTCTGGAAGGCCCCATCCTGGTCATTGCCGGAGCCGGAAGTGGAAAAACCCGCACCTTGGTATACCGGGTAGCCCGCCTGGTTGAGTCCGGTGTCCCCCCGGAAAACATTCTCCTCCTTACCTTTACCCGCAAGGCCTCCCAGGAAATGCTTCGCCGTGCCAGCATGATGATTGATGAACGCTGCGAACGGGTCTACGGAGGAACTTTTCATGCAGTGGCCAACTCATTATTGAGAAGATACTCCCCGGTAATCGGCTATGAATCCACCTTCACGATTTTGGATCGCTCGGATTCAGAGGATGTTATAAATCTTCTGAGAACCCGGATGGGCTTGAGTGAAAAAACCCGCCGGTTTCCCCGGAAAAACACCATTGCGGAAATCTTCAGCAAGTCGGTTAATAAAATGGAGCCTATTTCACAGATTATGGAGCAAGAATATTTTCACTTCTACGAGGACTTAAAAGAATTATTAGCCCTTTATGACCTTTATAAAAAATATAAAAAGCAAAATCAGCTCATGGATTACGACGACCTCCTGGTAAACTTTAAGACCCTCCTGGAAAACCATCCGGACGTTCGCAGCGAAATTTCTCGAAGATTCCGCTTTCTCATGGTAGACGAGTATCAGGATACCAACCGCCTGCAGTCCGAGATTATCCAATTTATGGCTTCGGAGCACAACAATGTCATGGTGGTGGGAGATGATTCTCAGAGCATTTATTCATTCCGCGGCGCTAATTTCCGCAACATCATGGACTTTCCAAAACGATTTTCCGGCACCCGTATTATCACCCTCGAAGAAAACTACCGCTCCACCCAGCCTATCCTTAATCTGACCAATGAAATCATTCTCAATGCCAAAGAAAAGTACACCAAACATCTCTTTACCAAAAAAACCAGGGGCGCGCTCCCCATACTTATCGCCGCGGAAAATGAAAACTACCAGTCCCGCTTCATTTGCCAGAAGGTGCTGGAAATACGAGAAGAAGGCGTTCCCCTCGATGAGATCGCTATTCTGTGTCGGGCCGCCTTCCACACCTTTGACCTGGAGATTGAATTAGCCCGACGCAACCTACCTTATGTCAAGTTCGGCGGGTTCAAGTTTATTGAAACCGCCCATGTAAAAGATGTTCTGGCTCACCTCCGGCTTCTCATCAACCCGAGAGATACGATCAGCTGGCACCGGGTCCTCATGCTGGTGGAAAAAATTGGCCCCCGCACCAGCCATAATATCATTGAGTGGATCATAAAAAACCGCAAGGGGCCTGAAGACCTCACGAGTTACCCGGAAAAGACAAAGTGCACCGAAGGGATCAGTCAACTTCACGAGCTTTTAACTGCCTTAACCCGGAAGGGACTCACGATACCCGATCAGATCAATCTCACCTGTCGCTACTATGAACCAATCCTTAAAAATAAATACGATGACTACCCCCGACGCCTCAAGGACCTGGAGCACCTCCAAAATATCACTGCCCGTTATTCTAACCTGGAATATTTCCTGAGCGATCTTGCCCTGGAACCACCGAATGAAAGTGTGGCCGGGGTTGCTGCACCGGATACAGATGATGAGCGGCTGGTGCTTTCAACGATCCATTCAGCCAAAGGATTAGAGTGGCATACGGTTTTTATCATCTGGGCTTTGGAAGGAAAATTTCCTTCCAGCTACGCTTTTAACAGTGAAGAAGAAATGGAGGAGGAGCGGAGGCTCATGTACGTTGCCGCTACTCGGGCAAAGGAAAACCTTTTTATCACCTACCCGGTAAATGTCTATGACCGGGTAAACGGAAAGGTATTTTCCAAACCCTCCCGCTTTGTTCGGGAGATCCCTTCAGAATTGTTTGAGAATTGGTCACTTACAGAAGAAGTTAATTATTCATATTAAGTAAGGGGAGAATAATACCGCTATGAAAGGGCAAAAATTTAGTTTTATCGGAGGAGGAAATATGGCGGAAGCGATGCTGCGGGGGCTTCTCAAAAACAAAATTATTGCCCCCCGACAACTCCTGGTTTCTGAACCGCGAGAGGAACGAGCCCGGTTTCTCTCCCGCCAATATCGCATTCACGTAACCTCGGATAACAAAGCGGCCGCCCAGTTCGGAGAAATCATTATTTTGGCGGTAAAGCCTCAGGTTATTAAAGAGGTCTTGCAGGAAATTGCCGGGGGGGTTACTTCAAAGCATCTGGTCATTTCTATTGCTGCGGGAATCACGATTGCTTTTATTGCTTCCCACCTGGGAAAGGACAAACGCATTGTCCGGGCTATGCCCAATACTCCCTGCCAGATTGGTGAAGGTGCAATTGCTTTCTGTGGAGGAGGAAAAGCAAATCCACGCGATATGCGGGTTACCCGAGAGATTTTTGCGGGTGTCGGCACTACCGTAATAGTTCCGGAAACGCATATGGATGCAGTTACTGGTTTGAGCGGAAGCGGGCCGGCTTATATATTTTTAATTATTGAAGCCTTAACCGACGGGGGGGTGAAAATGGGACTGCCCCGGGATGTAGCTCAGGCTCTGGTGCTTCAGACTATTATTGGTTCAGGACGGATGGTTTTAGAAACCGGAGACCACCCCAGCACGTTAAAAGACTTAGTCACATCACCGGGAGGAACAACAATCGCTGGTCTCCAGGTTTTAGAGGAAAAAGGGATACGAGGCGCCTTAATCAATGCGGTCGTAGCCGCTTCTGAACGCTCCCGCGAACTATCCCGGACCCGCAACCTCTGAATACTTAATATTATTTTTTTTCATCTTGCGCCATAAGGTAGAACGGTGCACGCCAAGTTCCTCTGCTACCCGTTCGATATTACCGCCGTATTGTTTCAATGTTTCTTCAATCAGCTCTTTTTCAAACCTGTCAACCAACTCTTCTAATTTCTTGCCCCTTTCCGTCGGACGAGGGAACCGGTCAGTGAGGTAGTCGGGAAGATGCTTTGGGGCAATATAATTTTCCCGACAAAGGATAAAGGCGTGTTCAATAATGTTTTCCAGCTCCCGAACATTGCCCGGGTACCCGTGGCTCAACAGTAGCTTCATAGCCGGAGTGGTAATTCCGGTTATCTTTCCTTCCACCGTCTGATTAAAACTATCCATAAAATGCTCAATCAAAAGAGGGACATCTTCTTTGCGTTCCCGCAGAGGTGGAATATTGAGCGTGATAACATTCAGGCGGTAGTAAAGGTCTTCGCGAAAGTCGCCATTTTGTTCTAAAACCCGAAGATTGCGGTTGGTGGCGGTAATAATCCGGACATTAGCCTTCTCGGTTTGCACGCTTCCGAGCGGCTCATATTCTTTTTTCTCTAAAACCCGTAACAGCTTTACCTGGATATTTTTTGAAATCTCGCCGATCTCATCAAGGAAGATGGTTCCTCCTTCCGCTAACTGAAAACGGCCCGGCTTGTCTTTTTTAGCATCCGTAAATGCTCCTCGTTTATAACCAAAAAGCTCTGATTCCAGGAGTGTCTCCGGCAAAGCCCCGCAATTTACCTTGATAAAAGGCTTATCTTTGCGCTGACTTAGCTCATGAAGGGCATTGGCAAAAAGTTCTTTTCCCGTTCCACTCTCACCCTGGATAAGTACGGTTGCGTCACTGGCAGCTATATCCGGAAGGTCTTCCAGGATTTCTAATATTTTTTTATTCCTACTTACTATATTATAGTACGTGTACTTTTCTCGAATCTCTTTGCGGAGAGCTTTTATAAAGGAGATATCGCGAAAACTTTCCATCCCCCCAATAACTTTTCCCTCTTTATCTTTTACAATTGAAGTGGTTATCTTTACCGGGATTGGATGATTGTTTTTATTTTGGATCGTCATCTCCATGTTTACCGCATCTTTCCCGGTAGCCATAGTCTCTTTTAAGGGACAATGTTCTTTGCAAATGTCGGAGCGAAGAATTTCATGGCAGGGTTTTCCCAGTACCTCTTGCTCTTTATAGCCGGTGAGTTTTTCAAGCGGCTCATTAAAAAAAATAATTTTATTATCTTTATCAACTACAAAAAAAGGCAGCGCTAAACCCCTGATTATGCTGCCGATGGTCTCTTTGTCTCTTACCGGACTCATGGTGTAACTCTTCCTCAGTAGTAAAGTTGCTACTGATTTATCAACCGATTATCAAATAATTAATCTTTTATTTTAATATATTAGCAAATTTGTTTTGAAAATGCAACTGCTATTTCGGATTTATTGTCGGCGATCTCAAACCAATCCAGTCGCGATAGAGGCAAGCGGTAGCATATAAATAGATGGGAAAGGTAAATATGACCCCTATCCCCACCAATAAAATTCCTAATGCCCCAACAATGGATGCCACAACGTAAAAGGGGATAAGGTTAACCCAATTCTCTTTAAAAAGTTTAATGCTTTCCCGAATAGCATCAATAAAAGAAAGACGTTTATCCCAGATGAGGGGAAAAACAAAAATAAACGGCACCCCTGCCAAGAGGCTTAAAATAACCCCCAGGAACGGAATACAGCTCACCATGATCGTTACTACGAAAATAATTACCCAGGCCAAAAGAGCATCCCAAAGCACATCAAAGCCCTTGAACAGATCGCTGATGGTAGCCGACTGCCCCTTCATCCGCTGGAAGATTATAAAGTAAAAGCCGCAGAGCAAAGGCCCAACAATAAGAATACCGACTACCGTAAGACACACACCGAAAATGATTAATGCGGGCAAGGCATACCCAGTAACATCCGATTTTACGGCCTCAAAGCCCTCCTTTAACCAATCTCCGATTTTGACCTCTTGCATAGTTCCTCCTTTTTTAATGGTTAATTGCCACGTTAAACCTAAATTGGTTAAGCTAAAATTTTTCACGTCCAAATAAAAGAGGCCGTATCGCCTTTTCGGCAATTCGACCTCTGTTATTTCACCACATCAAAAATAATCTTTCTCTTCCAATGGCTCTCTGTTTCTTATGATAAACAAGAAAAAAGGTCAATATTTTAAAAACAACATCTATTTAAACTCTTATCGAAAAAAAGTCAACCAAAAACAGGCCCGCGGTGAAAAATTTTTTTTATCATAATCTTCTTTGAGATTGTCGGGGTTATAAGATATACTAATACAAACGCATTAAGTCTCATTACACGATGTTTTCTCCCCTCACCCTCCCCTCTCCCCGCTGGGGAGAGGGATAAGGTGAGGGGGACTCATGTCAAAAAACTAAATGCGTTTGTATTTATAGTTTAATTGAGCGAAACAATACAACCAACCTCTCTCAATCTCCCCTTTGCTTAGAGACTGTGTCGTAAGTCCGGTTATGGTTCGACAAGCTCACCATGACCGTTAAAAATCAATGAGTTAAACGGTCACCCTGAGCCTGTCGAAGGGTGAATGACTAATTGCGACACAGTCTCTAAAGAGAAGAAGAGCCGTTACATCCCCCTTTGCCAAAGGGGGACTGAGGGGGTTGCTAAAGTTCTTTTCTCAGGAACTTCCCTGAACAGGAAAAAAATAAGGAGCCTCAATATATTCGCTAAAAAGGAACAGCTTATGGAAAAAGAACTGCTGCGACTGCTCTACGAAAAAGGGTTTAAATTCAGTGAAGAACCAACCTTCACGCTTGCCTCCGGGAAAATGAGCAATTATTACATTGACTGTCGGGTGGTTACCAGCCTCGCAAAAGCCAAATACCTTATCTCCCAGATCATGTTCAAAAAAATTGTTGATCTTAATGTCGCTGCGATTGGCGGACCTGAGGTAGGAGCTATCCCGATTGCTGATGCAGTTTCGTACGCAAGTTATCTGCACGGCAAGGAAATAAAATCCTTCTGGGTCAGAAAAAAAGCTAAAGGCCATGGTCTTAAAAAATGGATTGAGGGTGATGTAAAAGAAGGAGACCGCGTCGTCATTGTTGATGATGTTATCACCACCGGCACGTCAACTATTGACGCTATGAGAAAGGCACGAGAGGAAGGACTTATTGTTGTAAAAACCATGGTACTGGTAGACCGGGAGGAAGAGGAAGGCAAACAGAATATCGAACAGGAAGGAGTTAAGGTAGAGGCACTCTTTAAGATTAGTGATCTTATGCGACTCCATAAGGAAGGATGAGGAAAACCCTTTCAAAATACAGGGATGGCTTTTGTTCCACGGTATCTCGCGCTATACGAATCAGGTGAACTGAGAAACAAGATCAAACAGTTATTATCGTTTCTCGAGTCCTGTACCCTCTGCCCCCGAGAATGCAAAGTAAACCGTTTGAAAGGGGAGGTTGGGATTTGTGAAGCAGGAAACATCGTAGTAGTCTCCAGTGTTTTTCCTCATTTTGGTGAAGAACGGCCCTTGATTGGCCACCGTGGCTCCGGAACCATTTTTCTTACCCACTGTAACCTTAAATGTGTATTTTGCCAAAATTACGACATCAGTCATCTGGGGCACGGCGAAGAGATTTCTATCGAAGAACTGGCAAACCACATGGTCAGTCTCCAACAAAGGGGATGCCATAACATCAATTTTGTTACTCCCACCCATTTTACCCCCCACCTCATCGCTGCTTTGCCGAAAGCAATTGAATGCGGGCTGCGTCTTCCCTTGGTTTATAATTGTGGCGGATATGAATCTCTGGAAGTCATTAAGCTATTAGAAGGAATTATTGACATCTATATGCCCGATGCAAAGTTTGCTGACCCCGAGGTAGCCCGTAAATATTGCAAGGCAGCTGACTATCCTGAGGTAAACAGGCAGGTATTGAAAGAAATGCACCGCCAGACCGGCGTTCTCAAAATCAACCGGCAGGGTATTGCCGAACGCGGAGTGTTGATTCGTCACCTGGTTATGCCCCGCGGGTTAGCGGGATCAAAAAAAATTCTTAAGTTTATTGCCGAAGAATTATCCACTGAATCTTATGTAAATATCATGGCCCAGTATTACCCTCAGTTTGAGGCCGCTTACTATCCTGAGCTTAATCGGAGAATAACTCCTAACGAGTATCATGAGGTAATTGCCCTGGCCCGGAGCTTTGGCCTCTACCGCGGTTTTCCGGAAACATAGAAAGTGCGCCTCACGTACAGTAATCCCGCACAATATCGAAGAGCACTTTTGTCCCGAAGACCAGGTCTTTTTTTGCTATCCGTTCATTATGTCCGTGAACCATATCCTGATTGTGCTCCAGGTCTCCCTCAACCAACAACGGGGAAAACCCAAATGCTACTGTCTTTTCATTGCGGAAGTACCGGGAATCAGTTGCTCCGGATGAGATAAATGGAACAACAATGGCTTTTGGGTCATGCCGAACAAGTGCTTCCTTAAAAGTTTTGACAATCTCGTGGGAAAAATCCGATTCGGAAGCAGTAGCGCACTGTATCTCCTGGATCACATACTGATGGATGCCATCCAAAATCCTGGTGATCTCCTTCTTAATTCCTTCGATCGTTTCGCCTGGCAATATCCGGCAGTCTACCTCACAAAAACATTCGCTCGGAATAACATTAACTTTTTCCCCTCCCTTAACCACCGTAGGAACAAAAGTATTACGGATCATAGCCAGGAAAAGTTTCTTTAAACCCTGATCAGGCATTGCTTCAAGAATTTTTTCGGCGTTAACCGGTTCCTTTAAAATCCTTTGCAGAATCGGGGTTATTTCTTCATCGTCGGAAAAAGTCTGGATGAACTTTTCTACGATTTGTGGCATTTGAATCAAAGCGCGATATTTTCCAAAAGCCTCTATACTCCTTCCCAGGGCAAGGATGCAGTTATCTTCTCGGGGAAGTGATCCGTGCCCCGGCGTCCCCTTAAAAATAATCCGAAACCAGCAGGCTCCTTTTTCTCCTGCCTGACAGAGATAAAAATTATTTTTTTTCCGGGCAATCCCAATACCCCCGCCTTCATTGATCACTACTGCAAACCGATTGAACTCCGGGCGGTTCTTGCAAAGCCAGACCACCCCGGATTGTCCACCTTTTTCTTCATCGGCAGTAGCTGCCATAACCACATCCCGCGTGAGAGGCGCATTGATCTTTTTAAGAAGGATAATGACTAGAGCTTCCATGATCCCCAATGATTTACAATCCAAAGCTCCCCGCCCCCAGATTTCTTTTCCCACGATCTTTCCGGAAAACGGCGGATAGGTCCATTTTTCTTCTTCAGCCGGCACCACATCAATGTGACTCAAGAGGAGGAGCGGTGGTTTGTTATCAGTACTTTTGAGACGCGCAATAAAATTTCCCCGGCCAGGCCCGGATTCAATAATTTCATTTTTTATGCCCTCTTGATCAAAAATGTCCTTCAAAAACTGAGCGCCCTTAATCTCATTTCCCGGGGGGTTGGTAGTATCAATCTGAAGATACTGGCTTAAATAGCCAGTCGCCTTTTTTTCAACTTCATGCCAGTTAATTGTCAGTATGTTCATAGTATTTCCTTGATTCCTGGTCACTGTTTTTTTCATTTCTTCTTAAAACCGATCACTCTTCCTTTGCTGTCAAACCGGACACCCTCCAGCTGTAATAGCCTTTGTTTTAATAAAATTCCTTCAGGAGCTGAAAATCCCCCTAAGGTCCCATCCTTCCTTATTATTCTATGGCAAGGCACAACAAGAGGAAAAGGATTTTTGCCCAAAGCCCTTCCTACTGCCCGAAAAGAACCCGGGTTTTTTATCTGCGTGCTTAACCACTGGTAACTCCTCACTTCCCCCCAGGGAATAGTTTGCGTTGTTTTCCATACCGTGACTAAAAAATCTGTAAAACCGGTTGCATCAAAAGCAAAGCCGCGAGTAAATTTTTTCCCTTCAAAATACTTCCCCAGAATATCGGCGAGCAGTCGTAAATGCGAGCTATTTTCTTCAACCCCGGGAAATTCTTCGAAGATAATTTTTTTAACGGCAGCCCTTTTCGCATGGGGGAGAATGATTCTTTTAAGACCTTTTCTACCTCCTACCACCCCCATCCAACCAAATAAGGTTTTAAAAATAAAATATCTTATCATAATAGGAAATATTACCTCACGTAACCATTTATCTGCCCCGGAAAAATTTTAAGGAGATTTTGCTATTAAAGTCAAGTAAAAAGGAAAGGGCGATCACTACCGTGAATCTTCTTTAGGGTGATCAATCAATCTTGACCTATCTCGGATAACATGGTATTAAAAAAAACAGCCCAAATTTTTCTGAAAAAAAGGAGCGCTTCATGAAAAAATCTCCCCTTAATATTGGAATTATTGGCGCCGGAAGCTGGGGTACTGCTCTGGCCACCCTGCTCGCCTATAACGACCATAAAGTCACCCTGTGGGTGTACGAAAATGAGGTGCATGAAAACCTGTTAACCAATCAACAAAATCATTTCTATTTGCCCGGAGTTACTATTCCGGAGTCAGTTTTTCCTACCCAATCTTTTTCTGAAGTTTCCCGAAAAAAAGACTTTCTGATCTCCGCAGTTCCTTCTCATGTAGTAAGAAAAATTTTGAGCGAATGTGTCCCTTTCCTCGATCCTCAAACCATTATAGTAAGTGTTTCCAAGGGGATTGAAAATGAGACCCTCATGCCTATATCAAGCATTTTTAAAAAAATTCTTCCTAAAAAATTTTTTCCCAATACCGCTTATCTCTCCGGCCCAAGTTTTGCCAAAGAAGTCGCCCTCCAGCACCCCACTGCAGTGGTGGTAGCTTCGGAAAATCCTGAGGTTGCTCAAAAGGTACAGAATTTTTTTGCTGCTCCCTTCTTCCGGGTCTATACCAGCAATGATGTCATTGGCGTGGAATTAGGCGGAGCAATAAAAAATGTTATTGCTATTGCTGCGGGTTGCTCGGATGGTTTAAACTTTGGTGATAATACCCGGGCTGCCCTTATTACCCGGGGGTTAGCGGAAATAACCCGGTTAGGCGTGGCTTTGGGGGCAAATCCATTAACCTTCTCCGGGCTTTCCGGTATAGGGGACTTAGTCCTAACGTGTACCGGAACGTTAAGCCGTAATCGCAAAGTAGGTATTCAACTGGCTCAGGGAATGCGTTTAGAAAACATCATCAAAAGTTCAAAAATGGTTGCTGAGGGGATAAAAACAGCTAAGTCCGCATACCAGCTTGCCAGGCGCCACAAGGTGGAAATGCCCATTGTCGAGCAGGTCTATCGGATCCTTTATCACAAGAAAGACCCCCGAAAAGCAGTCATTGACCTCATGGGAAGAAGCCTCCGGGATGAATTAGATGCTCGCCCTGAAAGGTATTTTTCCTGACGAAGAAAGATCTTTCGCGAGGAGAATTGTATGGCTGGGGAATACTTTTTAGGAATTGATATCGGGTCAATAAGCGCCAACACGGTTATCGTCAATTCGAAAAAAGAAATTTTAGAAGAGCATTATCATCGCCTTCATGGTCAGCCAATCACCACCGTCCGAAGCATCCTTGAAAACATTTTTACCCGTATCCCCCCTTTCGATTTTGAAAATATTTCTTTTGTTGGTTCGGGCGGAAAAATCTTAGCCCAATTACTCAACGCCCAGTATGTCAATGAGATTATCGCCCAAAGCAAAGCCATTGAGTGGCTCCACCCCCAGGTAAAAACGGTTATTGAAATGGGAGGAGAGGATTCAAAGTTAATCGTGCTTGATTACGACCCCGCCCGGACAAAAATGAAGCTGGTTGATTTTTCCATGAACACCATCTGCGCCGCCGGAACCGGATCGTTCTTAGACCAGCAGGCGATCCGTCTTGGCCTTTCCATTGAGGAATTTGGAGCGTTGGCCTTGAAATCCGTTTATCCCCCCCGGCTCGCCGGACGCTGCAGTGTCTTTGCTAAGAGCGATATGATCCATTTACAGCAAATCGCCACTCCCGACTATGATATTGTGGCGGGCTTATGTTTTGCGGTTGCCCGAAATTTTAAAAGCACCATCGGAAAAGGAATCTCCCTGCGCCCTCCGGTTGCCTTTCAGGGCGGAGTTGCTGCTAACCTCGGCATGAGACGGGCCTTTGTTGAAGTCCTGGAGCTTGCCCCGGAAGAATTTATTATTCCCAAATATTTTGCTTCCATGGGTGCAATCGGAGCGTGCCTCATGGCTATCGAAGACCCTGCTAACCGGAAAAAATGGCAGGGCTGGCAAAAATTGGAAACCTATATAACCGCCTTACCTCCATCTGAAAAAGCCGAGCAACCTCTTTCGCTCTCCTCTCACAAAATATCAGTCTGCAAATACCCCATTGCCTCACCAGATAACAAAAAGAAAAAAGCATATCTCGGCGTTGATGTCGGCTCAATCAGCACCAATGTGGTGGTGATTGATGAACAAAAGCACGTGCTGGCAAAGTGTTACCTTATGACCGCCGGACGACCGATTGAGGCAATCAAACAAGGTCTTAAAGAAGTTGGCGAAAAGTTAAACGACCGCGTTGAAATCCGGGGGGTGGGAACCACAGGATCAGGCCGCTATTTGACCGGTGATTTTATCGGCGCCGACGTGGTCCGCAATGAGATCACTGCCCAGGCCACCGCTGCTGCCCACAGTGATCCTGAAGTAGATACGATCTTTGAAATCGGGGGACAGGACTCGAAGTATATCAGTCTAAAAAATGGCGCGGTAATCGACTTTGAAATGAACAAAGTCTGCGCCGCGGGAACCGGATCGTTCTTAGAAGAGCAGGCGGAAAAACTTGGGATATCCATTAAAGATGAGTTTTCCCGATTAGCCTTAAGCGCTCCTGCCCCGGTTTCTTTAGGCGAGCGCTGTACCGTGTTTATGGAATCCGATCTGGTCCATCATCAGCAGCAGGGAGCTAACCAGGAAAACCTGGTGGCCGGACTCTGTTACTCGATTGTTCATAATTACCTCAATAAAGTAGTCGGCAAAAAACACATTGGCGAGCGAATATTTTTCCAGGGAGGTACTGCTTTTAACCAGGGTGTGGTAGCGGCTTTTGAGAAAGTGCTCAATAAAAGCATAACCGTCCCTCCGGATCATGAAGTAACCGGCGCAATTGGAGCGGCCATCCTGGCGATGGAAGAAAAGGGATTGGGACCGAGCTTATTTAAAGGTTTTGATTTAAGTAAAAAGGAATATGAACTCTCATCGTTTGAGTGTAAGGGATGTCTGAATATGTGTGAGATCCACACCCTCACGGTTAAAGGTGAAAAGCCGCTTTACTATGGCGGTCGCTGCGAACGATATGAAATTGAAACCAAAAAGAAGGATCGGTCACATATCCCTGATCTTTTTACCGAGCGGGAGAGCCTCCTCCAACAGTTTGAAAAGGAAAATGAAAAAATGCCGGCCTCCGCTCCGGTGATCGGCATCCCCCGGGTTTTATTTTTTTACGACCTTCTTCCTTTCTGGGCCGCCTACTTCAATGCCCTCGGGTTTCGCGTCGTGCTCTCTGACCCAACTAATAAAAAGCTCATCCGTGAAGGATTGGAAGCAATCGTCACTGAGACCTGTTTCCCCATTAAAGTGGCCCATGGCCATGTCTTAAACCTCCTGCACAAAAATATCAAAACCATTTTCTTCCCCAGCCTCATAAACTTTAAGCAGCTCCAGCCCAATATTACCCAGAGCTTTGCCTGTCCTTACGTCCAGTCTTCTCCGTACATCATCCAATCCGCGATTGACCTCAAGCAGCAGGGGATTGAGTTTATCCATATTCCCCTCTTCATGGCCCACCATCCATCACAATTGGAAAAAGAGCTTCTCTCCTTAGCATTAAGATTAAAAAGGACCAAAACCGAACACCATCAGGCTTTTTCGATAGCTTTTCAGGCCCAAAAATTTTTTAATGAAACCCTCCGGCAAAGAGGAAAACAAATTCTCTCTCAGCTTGATCCCCAGGAGAAAGCATTTGTGATTGTGAGCCGCGCTTACAACGGTTGTGACCCTGGGATTAACCTTCGTATTCCCCTTAAGTTGCGGGAGATGGGGGTAAAAGCAATCCCCCTCGACATGCTTCCCTTAGAAGATGTTGACATTTCTGAAAAATGGCGGGGAATGTACTGGGCTTATGGTCAAAAGATATTAGCTGCCGCCCAGATAATAAAAAAGGACGCCCGACTTTTTCCAATCTACATCACTAATTTTAGTTGTGGACCAGATTCATTTATTTCCCACTATTTCCGCAAGGAGCTGGCCGACAAACCCTTCCTTCAAATTGAAGTGGATGAGCACAGCGCTGATGCGGGAGTGGTTACGCGCTTAGAAGCATTTTTAGACAGCCTGAAAAATATCCGGCCTACGGCAGCCGGAAAAATTTCTGAAGCTCCGTTATTCATTATCCCGACTAACGGTAAAAAACGAGTTATCTTTATCCCCCGGATGGCTGACCATGCTTATGCCTTAGCTGCGGCTTTCCAGGCGTGTGGTAATCCAGCAGAAGTTTTGCCGGAATCGGACGCAGAAACTATAAAACTGGGAAGAAAGTATACCTCCGGCCGAGAATGCTATCCGTGCATATTAACCACCGGCAATATGGTAAAAGCTACCCAAAGACCTGGCTTTGACCCCGAAAAGTCCGCCTTTTTTATGCCCTCCTCCAACGGGCCGTGCCGGTTTGGTCAATATGTTTACTTACATCGCCTGGTCCTCGAAGAACTGGGGTTTTACCAGGTACCCATTTTCGCATTCAACCAGGATGATGCTGTCTATCAGCAATGTGCCGCCATCGGAAATGAGTTTTCCCGTTTAGCCTGGCAAGGAATTGTTGCCATTGACCTTTTAGATAAAAAATTGCATGAAATTCGTCCTTATGAAAAACACTGCGGAGAGACAAATTATGTCTATCAACATTACCTCCAGCAGGTATTTAACTATATAAAGGGCAAAAAAGAACTTACCGGATTACTTCGCAACGCATTAAGAGACTTTGAAAACATTTCGATAGAAAAGGGAGTCCAAAAGCCAGTCATTGGCATAGTAGGCGAAATCTATATCCGTTCTAACCAGTTCAGTAATGAAAATATTGTCGGCCAGATTGAGTCGCTCGGGGGCGAAGCCTGGCTTCCACCGATTGGAGAGTGGATCTTATATACTAACTTTACTGCGTTAAGAAGGACCTGGGAAAATCGGAGCTGGTCAAATTTGCTTAAGACCTTTATTACCAACATTTATCAAAAATTTGACGAGCACCATCTGAGTAAAATTTTTGCACCCCGCCTTAAAAATTACCCGGAACCTTCAACAAAACAAACCATCCGCAATGCCCAACCCTACCTTGACCCAACTTTCGAAGGAGAGGCAATTTTGAGTATCGGCAAAGTAGTTGATTTTATCCGCAAGGGAGTGCACGGGATCATAAACGTTATGCCTTTTACATGCATGCCCGGGACCATTGTCACTACCCTTCTTAAAAAACTCCGGGAGATCGAAAAAAACATTCCCGCGCTCACTATGTCTTATGATGGGCAGGAGCAAACCAACACCCGAACTCGATTAGAAGCTTTCATGTATCAGGTCAATCAGTTTCAAAAGAACGATTAAAGATGTCAGGTACCAAAAACTTTTCGCCCCTACGGCTCAATGATAAAGGAAACAAAAATGCTGGAAGAAATTAAAACCCGTCGCAGTATCCGGAAATTTACCTCAGAAGTAATTGATGACCGCACTATTAACCAAATCATTGAAATGGGAACCTGGGCCCCTTCGGGCTTAAATAATCAGCCCTGGAAGTTTGTGGTGGTCAAAGACCGGGAAATGCTGAATAAGCTTTCCCGCCAAACTCTTTATTCTCACATTATTAAAAATGCTCCCGTATGCATTGCTGTCTTTCTCGACAATAACACCTCCTACCACCGGGAAAAAGACCTTCAAGCAATCGGTGCCTGCCTCCAGAATATGCTTCTTTCCATCCATCATTTAGGATTAGGCGGAGTTTGGCTGGGCGAGATTCTCAAAAACCGGAAACAGGTCGAAAAGCTCCTTGAGGTGCCTGATGGGATAGAGTTGATGGCGGTGGTTGCCTTAGGCCATCCGGCGGAGAAACCGGGAAAGGGAACCAGAAAACCGCTTGACCAGGCAATCATCGGACAGAGATAGCGGGTTTAAGTTCCGCTTTTGTTTGCACGCAGAAGGATGCTCACTATTGACAATCTCCTCTCCATCGTGTATAAACTTTGATCGACAACATAAATGTCAGTGGAAAAACAGTGACTGCCAAAGAATTTATAAATGCAATCGCAAATGGTGAAACCGATATCATCCAGGCATTATTGGACCTTTTGAAGCAGACTAACTCACCCTACTGCGTAGTTGGCGGTCTGGCAGTGAACGCTTACGTAGAGCCGGTTGTTAGTCTTGACCTGGATGTTGTGGTTACGCGGAATCTTGAATCGATCTGCGATAAGGCCCTTGCCCGGGGCTTTAAGGTTGAGCAGTTTCCACATAGTATCAACCTATGCAGTGCTCAATCAGATTTGCGAATACAATTACAAACGGAGGATCGCTATCAAGAGTTCATCAACCGCGCAACGAAAAAAAACATATTGGGGTACGATATGCACATCACCCGACTCGTTGAAGAATATCCCGCCTTCATGGGTACTCCCTCAAATAGCGACTGATTACGCCCCCAACGAAACATCGATCCACTTTGGGTCAACTCACAAGAACGATCTCTGGAGGGCTTCAGCTTATGCAATAAGCCTATGGGCGGGTGTCATGCTGTCAAGCATTAGTCAATGGGTTCCAAAGACGAACGAATGGCACAAAAAATTTGTAAATACAGAGGAAAGAATCATGGAATTCATAGATCAGGAAAATAAGAAATTTAAGACTGGTCGTCAACCCTTCCTTCCCACTATCTCAATATAGTCTGCCATGCCCAAGAGAGAAGGATCTTCGCTCAGCAACAATTCAATCTCCGCTACTTTGTTAATAAAGGATTCACTGTATGAAGGACCGGTCTTTATCATTCGTCCATCCTTTTCTCCATACCCCGGAGGGAAAAACTGGGTCACAATCCGGTAGCCATACATTTTTTCTATGGTGACGTTATTTTTTCTAAAAAGCTTCTCAAGCTCCTGAGGGGTAAAAATCCTTGCCGGCGCACCTTTATAGTGCACATAATGGTACTGGCCTTGTGCTATTTTGAAGGCGTTTTCCGGGTCGGTTTTTAGTTCTTGCAATACCACCCGGATACCGTCCTACTCCTCCGGTCCAGATGATTCCTCCTCCTTTAAGCACTCGCGTTAACTCTGCTGCTGCCTTTTCCGTTTCCGGAGTAATTGAAAAAGGTCCATCCTCGCACATGACAAAGTCAAACCTTTCACTTTCAAAAGATAACGAGGCAATGTCCTCTATTCGTATCTCAACGTTATCTAAAAGGTTTTCCTCACGGAGCTTCTTTTCTGCCTGCGCAAGCATGCCGCTTGAGATATCGCAAAGCATAACCCGATAGCCCATTTCGGCAAGGAACTGCGTCCACCTTCCGGTGCCTCCGCCGGCATCGAGAATAAGTGCGTTTTTATCAGCAGGAAGAAATTGCTGAAGATGTTTCCTGGTGACATACCCAAATA
>ERZ795050.1627-NODE-1627-length-28036-cov-5.534577_pt1 | contig 28036 bp, 27 predicted proteins | sample MGYA00375134_ERZ795050 | MGnify/ENA primary metagenome ERZ795050 (study PRJEB30179, sample SAMN05720221) | activated sludge metagenome | isolation source: Anaerobic digester | place: Japan | collected 2015-05-26 ... | reverse complement strand
GGTCTGGCCGTTGGTGGGTCATGAAGTCAAGCGGGAGACAACGCGCACCAACGATTTTGGCGAGACCGAAAAGGTGGGCGGACACGAACGGTGGATGGCCCTTTGGCCGATTTTCTCGGAACAGCGGCTGGGGTCGGGAACCACCAACCCGGTCTGGCACCAGGCGTTATTGCCCGCCTACTACCTGAGCCGCTCACCCGCGCGGGACCAGACCACCGTCCTCTGGCCCTTCTTTTCACGGATTGAGGACCGGGAGAAGAAGTATGTCGAGTGGCAGGCGCCGTGGCCTATTGTGGCGGTGGCGCGCGGGGAAGGAAAGACGGCGACGCGGGTGTGGCCGCTGTTCAGCCGCAGCCAATCCGAGGTCATAAGCAGCGAAACCTACCTTTGGCCACTGTACCGCCACAAGCGGGTGCAGGCAGACCCGCTGGACCGGGAACGGACCCGCATTCTCTACTTTCTTTTTTCGGACGTGAACGAGAAGAACACCGAGACCGGCAGGAGCCGCGAATGGCAGGCGCTTTGGCCCTTTTACTTTCACCGGCAGGAAGCGGATGGCAGCCGGCGGCTGCAGGTGTTGGCGCTGCTCGAGCCCATCCTGGCCAACAACGAAAACATCGAGCGCAACTACTCGCCGCTCTGGGCGTTGTGGCGGTCCGAGCACCGCCCCGAAACGGGCCGGTCGAGCCAGTCGCTGCTGTGGAATCTCTACCGCCGGGAAACCTCGCCGGAGGAAAAGAAATGGTCCGCGCTTTTTGGATTGTTCCAGTATCGCTCGGGGACTCAAGGGAAGCGGGTGCGCCTGTTTTTCCTTCCCTTCAGCGGCCCCCGGAAGACCGCGGAGGGAGCGCCGCCAGCGGGCGCGCCGGCGCGGTCTGAAAATTGACTGTGCCACCTTTTCAGATACAGTCGGGAAGCCCGGGCAACGAACCGGGCGCCCGGCCGGGCGAAGTTGACGGCGGACGCCTGAAGCAGGGCGGTTCGGGAAGACGACGCTGCCGGGGTGAACAGGTATGTTTCAAAATATCGGAGAAATGGTGATTTTGTTCTGGCGCACGCTGCTGGCCCTGCCGCAGACGTGGCGCCAGCGGCAAAAGGTGTTCGACCAGTTTTTCGAGATCGGCAACGCCAGCCTGCTGATGGTCTGCATCCTGTCGTTTTTCATCGGCGGCGTCATCGCCCTCCAAACGGGACCGGTGCTGGTCGAACGCGGCCTGGCCAGCGCCGTCGGCGGCGTGGTCGGCATCGCCATCTGCAAGGAGCTGGCGCCGGTCATGATGTCCATCCTGATTGCCGGCCGGATTGGTTCGGCCATGGCCGCCGAGATCGGCTCGATGCGGGTGTACCAGGAGATTGACGCGCTGCGGACGATGAATATCAACCCCATTACGTACCTGGTGCTGCCGCGGCTGGTGGCCATCGCGGTGGCGCTCCCCTTGCTGGTCATTTTTTCGATCCTGGTGGGCTGGCTTGGCGGCGCCCTGGTCTCGGTCGCCAACACCCGGATTGACATCCCTTTCGAGTCGTTCTTCACCACCCTCGACGATGTGGTGGCACTGAAGGATGTGGTCAACGGCGTGTTCAAGAGCTTCATTTTTGCGCTGGTGGTGGGCACCGTCTGCTGTCACCAGGGCCTGATCACGCGGGGCGGGCCGCGCGGTATCGGCCGGTCCGTCACCAAAGCGGTGGTCAACTCGATCGTGCTGATCGTGCTCTTTGACTACATCCTCACCCGCATCCTGTTGCGCTGATGAACCAGGCCAATTCCAACCTTCACGGGGTCGGCGTCCAGGTTCGGGGGCTGCAAAAGAGCTTCGGCGGGCAGCGGGTGCTCAAGGGGCTGGATTTCGACGTCCAACCGGGAGAGATCTTTGTGATCATGGGTCCCAGCGGCAGCGGCAAGTCGGTGCTGTTGAAACACCTGGTGGGGTTGGAGGAACCGGACGCCGGCGACATCCTCATCCAGGGGGAATCCATCCGCTCCGGCGACGTGCTGAGCAAATACCGCCTGGCGATGGTGTTTCAATCCGGCGGGCTGCTGAACTCGCTGACCGTGGGCGAAAATGTCGGGCTCTACCTGAGCGAACATCGGCTCAAGCCGCCCGAGGAAATTGCGCGCATCGTGAACGAGAAGCTCGAGGTGGTCGGGCTGGCGGGCACGCAGGAGAAAATGCCTTCGGAACTCTCCGGCGGCATGCGCAAGCGCGCCGCCATTGCCCGGGCCTTGGTCATCGAACCGCAGTTGATCCTTTACGACGAACCGACCAGCGAGCTGGACCCGCTGTCGGCCGTGATCATTGCCGAGGAAATCGTCAGCCTTAACCAGCGAACCGGGGTGACCTCGCTGGTGGTGTCGCACGATCGCGAGCTGGCCTTCGGGGTGGCCGACCGCGTCGCCGTGATTCACGAAGGCCGCATCCTGACAATCGGCACCCCCGAGCAGGTCCGCCAATGCGCCGAACCCCTCGTGCGGGAATTCCTCAGCGCTGGATTTAAACGCAACTCCTCCTAGCTGTCTGGTTATGAAAAACACGCTTGAAACTCGACTCGGCATTTTCGTGGCCCTGGTGGTGATCGCCGCCGTGTTGATCCTGGAAACCCTCGGCGGCATTGACCTGTTCCAGCGCGGCTATTATGTCGCCGCGCTCTTCGACAACGTCCAGGACCTCAAGGTGGGCGACCGCGTCAAGATGGCCGGCGTCGAAATCGGCCGCGTCCACGGCATCGAACTGACCAACAACAAGGTGCTGGTGAACATGAAGCTCAAGGAAGGCGCGCAGGTGAGAACCGACAGCATTGCCCGGGTCCAATTCACCGGCTTGATGGGACAGAATTACGTGGCCATCAGCTTCGGCTCGCCCGGCGCCCCCCTGGCCGCGCGGGAAAACACCTACCTGGCCACCGCGGAGCAGCCCGACCTGGCCGCCATCATGCAAAAGATGGACAACGTGGCCTCCGGGGTGGAAAACCTCACGCGCAGCTTTACCGGCGAAAAGATTGACAATCTGCTCGGTCCGTTCACGGATTTCATCAAGGCCAATCAAGTGCCCCTGACCACTACCATTGCCAACCTCCAGAAGATTTCCTCCCAGATCACACGCGGGGAGGGGACGATCGGCAAGTTGATTTACGACGACGCCCTGTACCAGTCCACGCATGCCGCCATCACCAACATTCAGGAGCTGAGCGCGGACGTGAAGCTGGGGTTGGCCGATGCCCGGCAGGCCATGAGCGACGCCCGCCTGGCCATTGGCGATGCCCGCGAGCTCATGGCCAACGCCAAAGCCGGCCAGGGCACCGTCGGCAAGCTGCTCACCGACGAGGCGCTCTACCGCGAAACCACCAATGCCATGACCCAGCTCCGTGAGATTCTCCAGAAGATGAATCAGGGCCAGGGCACCGTCGGAAAACTCATCAACGACCAGGAATTCTACAAGAACGCCAAACTGAGCCTGCAAAAAGTGGATAAAGCCACCGAAAGCCTGGAAGACCAGGGCCCGCTGAGCGTCATCGGCCTGGTGTTCGGGAACCTCTTTTAGCTCCGCTGGCGCGGAGCTCAGGAGGTGACCTGGCGCGCGCGGTAAAACCGGCGGGGTTGGCTGGTTGCGGCGGTGTCTGTGAACTGGGCGGCGCCGGCGGAGTTGGCTGTCACCGTTCCCAGCGCCTGCCACTGGCCGAGGGCCCCCGCTCCTTGGATTTCATAGGTGAAGCCTGGCGCGCCGGCCAGGCTCACCACGGCCTGTTTCTGCGCGTTGAGCCGGAGGAAAAGCCTGGCGGTTTGCGGAGCGCTGAGGAGCCGCAAACGATAGAAGCGCGCGGGGTAAGCCGCGGCGTTGGTGTCGGTGAACTGCGCCGAACCGGCCGCGTTGAGTGTCACAGTGCCCAGCGAAAGCCATTTGCTGAAGGTCTGGCTGCCCTGCACTTCGTAGGTGTAACCCGCCGGCCCGGTGACGAAGAGCACAGCTTCTTTTTGCGGAGTGATGCGCACGACGAGGCTGGGCTGGGTGGGGCTCGGGACCAACTGGCTGACCTCGGTCGAAAAGGCGCTTTCCAAGCCGCTGCTGGAGAGGGCGGTGGCGGCAAAATAGTATCGCACGCCCGCACTCAGACCGGTCACGGTGGCCCGGTTGGTGTTGCCCACCGCCAGGAATTGGGTGTAGGTGCCGGGGGCGGTGCCATAATAAATCCGGTAGCCGGTCACCGTGGTTGAAGGGCTGGGGTCCCAAGCCAGGGTCACGCTGCCGGCGCGGGCAGTCCCCACAGTCAGAACCGCGATCAGGAGGTTCACAAAAACGCGCCGGCGACAAACCGCCCCGCGCGGGCGGGGGCCTCCCGCAGCGGCCGGTTCGATGCCAGGGTCAGCAGAAAAAATCGGTTGCTTCAGCATGTACTAATGGGAACAGGGAGAGGTCGCGCTGTGAACTTGGGACCTTTCCGGTTGGCCCCTAGGCAAATCCTTGGGCGATTTTTTTGAACGCTGGCGCGCAGGGTGCCGGCGCCCTTCGGCATCTCGCTGGGCTGGGCGTGCCGCGGGCAGAGCCCGCCAGTGCCGGCCACGACTGGCGTGGCTGCCAGAAGCGCTCGATTCCTGGCAGCCGTTACGGGAAATTCCCATGGTGAAGAGGTTGAAGGTGGATGCCTGCAAACGCATCCGGTCGTTTGGACTTCGCCGCCGGACCGCTGTGCCAGGGTGGGAATCGTCAACGTGCTGTTCGGTGCCAGCCAACGCCAAAGTCGCATGCCCCATCCCTTTGAAGTGGGGCTGAAAGGCGCCGGGGGGATGGACTGGGAGACGTTTTCCGACTGCTCCATGCTCCATGCCCTCGAATCGGGAAAGCTCACGTGCCGCCGAGGCCGCGTCAGCCGGGACCGGCGAAACGCAATTCGCGCCACGATTCGCGATGTGTTTCGCCTCGGAGGGGTGGGCTAAACCCTGATCCTCCCCCTCGGCGCCCCCCCACGGTCCGGCTTCCGTGCCACCCAAGACCGGGCCGGCAGGCCCCGCGCGGGCAAGAGTGGCCGGCCGGGACTTGGGCCGGCTTGCGTTTACTGCTGAAATCGGCCAAAATTGTAAGATGAAGACAGTCTCCGTGCGTGATTTCACGACCCGCTTTGCGACGTTGAGCCATTCCCCGCTGAAAGTCCGGCGCCGGGGCAAGATTCTCGGGACCTGGACCCCGGAACCCAAGGCTCCGCCGCCCCTGGATGTCATGAAACGGTTGAAGCAACACTTTAAGCAGCCGTTGCCATTCACGGGTTTGGAGGTCCTGAAGGAGGGCAAAAGGTGATCTACGCGGATTCGAGCTTCCTGTTTTCGTTCTATGCTCTGGATGCCAACTCGCCCGCCGCGGCCGCCGCTTATGCCACTGACGGCCGGCGGCCTCTTTTGCTCACTCCCTGGCAGCGGTTCGAGTTGAGAAACGCCGTTCGCCTGGCAGTCCATCGTCTAAAACGGGCGAGGCTCTCCATCCTCTTTCGTCCTGCCCACGTCTTCAAGCAGGTCCAGGAGGACCTGGATGCCGGCCGGTTGCGCCACGCCGAAGTGGATTGGCGCGAGAGCCTCCGCCTTGCCGAGGAGTTAAGCAGCCAGTACACCGAAACAACCGGACCTGGCGCGGTGGATGTATGGCACGTTGCCGCAGCCGTTCTGCTCGAAGCGGATACCTTTTGGACGTTCGATGATGAGCAACGGCTCCTGGCTGATCGGTGTGGGCGATTCCGCAAGGTTCCCAAACTAACACCCTGATCCTCCCCCTCGGCTCTACGCCGCTGTCCAATTGCCCGCCACCCAGGACCGGGCCGGCAGGCCGCGCAGCGCCGGCTGCCGGCGCACCTCCAGGAAGCCAATTCCTCTCAGTTCAAGTTCGACAACAGCGCGGCAACCCGCCACACTCCGCCCCCGTATGCGTTGGACCGAGACTCTGATACCCACGTTGAAGGAGACGCCGGCGGAGGCCGAGATCGTCTCCCACAAGCTGCTGTTGCGGGCGGGATTGATCCGGAAACTGACGGGAGGTTTGTACACGTTCCTGCCGCTGGGACTGCGGGCGTTGCGAAAGGTCGAACAGATCGTGCGCGAAGAGATGAACCGGGCCGGCGCTCTCGAGGTGCTCATGCCGGCGCTCCAGCCGCCCGACATCTGGCAGCAAAGCGGGCGCTACGAAGCCGCGCGTGACGTCCTGTTCAAGGTGCGGGACCGCGCCAAGAAGGAGTGGGTGCTGGGCCCCACGCACGAGGAAGTCATCACTTCCCTGGTCGCGGGGGAAATCAGCAGCTACCGGCAGATGCCCAAGAATTTTTACCAGATTCAGACCAAATTCCGCGACGAAATCCGCCCCCGCTTCGGCCTGATGCGGGCCAAGGAGTTTGTGATGAAAGACGCCTACAGTTTCGACGCGACGGACGAGGGGGCGCAGGCCAGTTACCGCAAAATGTACGACGCCTATGCCCGCATCTTCCAACGGTGCGGTTTGAAGGCCATTCCTGTGGAGGCGGACACCGGCGTCATGGGCGGCAAGTTTTCCCACGAATTCATGGTCCCGGCCGAAACAGGGGAAAATGAAGTCGTGTTCTGCGAGGGCTGCGGCTACGCCGCCAACGTCGAGAAAGCCTCGAGCAAATGGTCGGCGCCCAGCCCGCCCCAGGCCCCCTCAGGCGCGGTCGAGCGTTTCCCCACGCCGGGGGTCGCCACCATTGAAGACCTGGCCCGGCCGCCGTATGGCGTCCCCGCCAGCCGCCAGATCAAGACGCTGGTCTTTCTGGTGGAAAGCAAGCCGGTGTTGGTTCTTTTGCGCGGGGACGACCAACTCAACGAGGCCAAGCTGGCCGGTGTGCTCGGCACGACCACCTTCCGCGCCGCTGAATCCGAGGAAATCCATGCGGCGCTGGGGGCGCACCCGGGGAGCCTGGGCGCCGTGGGTGTCACGCAATACCCCGTTTACGCCGACGAACGGCTTCGGGATACCGCCGGCATGACGACCGGCGCCAATGCCGACGGCTACCACCTCCGCAACGTTGCCCTGGGGCGTGACATCGCCGTCACCCGCTTCGCCGACCTGCGCCTGGTTCGCGCCGGCGAGCCTTGCCCCCACTGCGGCCAGCCGCTGAAAGTCCAGCGCGCCATCGAAGTTGGCCACGTCTTCAAACTGGGAACGAAGTACTCGGAAGCCCTCAACGCCCTGTTCCTGGACGAAACCGGCAAACAGCAACCGGCGGTGATGGGCTGCTACGGAATCGGGGTCACTCGCACCCTCCAAGCCATCATCGAGCAAAGCCACGATGACTTTGGCATCATCTGGCCGATGAGTGTCGCCCCCTACACCGTCTGCGTCACTCCCCTGTCGGTCGTCCCCGGCAGCGACGTCCTCCGCCGCGCCGAGGAAATCTACGCCGCCCTCTCCGCGCAGCAGGTGGATGTGATTCTGGACGACCGCAACGAACGGCCGGGAGTGAAGTTCAAAGACTCCGAGCTGGTCGGGTTCCCGATCCGCGTTGCCATCGGCGAGAAGTCCCTCGCCAAAGGCGAGGTTGAAATCAAGCCAAGGGCTGGTGCGCTCCTGTCCGTTAAAGCCGATGAGGCGGTGGCCCGGGTCCTCGAACTCATTCGCCAGGCGGCCTGAGCCCCCCGGCCCGGCCGTGGCGGCATGGACAGGCGCAGCGGGGCTTTTCGCGGAAGCGCCGCCAGGTTGGGCGGCCGTGCCGATGCCCACTCCGGGCCGTTGCCGGCTGATGGGCGGCCGACCCCGCCCAAGCCTCCTCGCTGAGCCATGCAGGATGCGCAACGGCCTGGCTTCAATCCCCCGTCGCGCTGCCCGGAACGCAATGCAGCAAGCCGGGCCGATTCAGCCGCTCGCGGTTGAATTTTTCGAAACTCACGTTCTCCACGTGCCCGCTGAAGCCCAGCAGAATGCCCCCCTTTCGGCCGTGCCGCCGCCCCAAGCCTTCCCCTTCGCTGGGGTAACTGCTGGCATCATTGTAGCAGCTTTGGCCCGGGAAATGTTGGTAGTAATTCGGTTCGTCGGGTTCCCAAACGAAATAAGCCGCCTGATTGAAGGCGCCGAGCCGGTAGGTGCGGCCGCCCAGGGCGCCGTAACCGCTCACCGCCCCGTTCCAGATATAAGTGGATTGCTTGTTCGGCCGAATCGTCCAGTAGGGGTTGGCCGAGGCGTTGGTTTTGTCCGTGGGACACCAGTACACCTTCCGATTTTTCAGGTAGCTCCAAATCTGGCCGCCCTCGTAGGCCAGTTCGGGATTCACGTTGTAAGGCGCGGCGGTCATGTTCGGCGGGCTGTTGCCACTGGGGGTGTAGAGCCAGCCGGGGTGCACATTGCCCCAGTTGGGCGAAGCCATCCGGTCCAGGTTGTCGGCGGCGTACATGTGCGCCGCGGTCCCGATTTGCTTGTTGTTGCCGACGCAGGTGGTCCGCACCGCCTTGTCTTTGGCCATGGCCAAAGCCGGGAGCAACATCGCCGCCAGAATCGCGATGATGGCGATGACCACCAGCAATTCAATCAACGTGAAAGCCGCGACCGCCTCCGGGAGGCTGCTCGCATCGCGGTTCTGCCGCGGTGGCTTCACCCCTGGGAAACCGGATTCAGGGTTGCTGTCGGTATGGCTTGTGGGCACGGTAAAGCTCGAGAAATTGAGTGTTGGCTTCAGCTATTTGACCTTGGCCCGCCGCCCGGGCGCGGTCAAGCGCTTTCTCGGCGGCGGCGATCGCCTCGGGGAACCGCCCCACCTCGGCGTAGGCGGCCGCCAGGGTTCCGAGGAAGGCGGCCTCAGTGCCGTGGGTGAGTTCCACCGCCTTTTCGGCCAGGGTCACCGCCTCGGGGCCGTTGCGAAGGCCGGCGTCGGGATGGGTGGCCAGGAGCCAGGCCAGGTCGTTGAGATAGACGGCGGAGTTGGGGCTGAGTTGGACGGCCTGCCGATAATGCGGCACGGCGGCGGCAAGCTGTCCCTGGGCGTGCAGGCAAACCGCCAGGGAGTGATGGACCTGGGCGACGGCGTTGCCACCGGCGGCCCGGCTCTCCAAACCGCGCAGCAAGTCGGTGAAGACGGCCGCGGCCTCGGGGAGCTGTCCCTGGTTGAGCCGGGCCACGCCCAGCTTAAAGCGCGCCTCGAGGTCGTCGGGTTTCAAGCGGCTGGCGGTTTCATATTCATTGGCCGCCGCCGCCCAGTCGCCCTTGGCTTCCAGCGCCGCAGCGAGATTGAAGCGCGCATCGGCGTTGTCGGGGCGCGCCCGAAGCACCGCCTCGAACTGGGCAATGGCCTCGTCAAACCGTTTCTGGCCCGCCAGCAGCGCGCCCAGGCTCAACCGCACCTCGGCATAGTCCGGCCGCAGGGCCAGCGCTGCCTCGTAATCCCGAATCGCCTCGTCGGTCCGGCCTTGTCTGGCCCGCGAGATGCCCAGGTTGTAGCGGGCTTCAACGAAGCCTGGTCTGAGCTCAAGCGCGGCCAGGTAATGCTTTTCCGCCTCGGCGAACTGGCCGGCCTCGGCGGCGAAGTTTCCCAAATTGTAATGGCCCGAGGGAGTCGGCCGAATATCCATGGCCCGGCGCATGAGCTCGACCGCCTCCGGTGTGCGCCCCTGCCGGGCGCGGCATAGCGCGAGATTGACCAGCGCCTCGGGGTAATTCGGACGAACCTCGAGCGCCTTTTCAAACTGCGCCTCGGCCTCGGCGGCTTTCCCGGCGTCCAGCAGGCTCGATCCCAGGTTGTTGTGCGCAATCGCGTTTCGCGAGGTGGAGGCGACCGCACGGGCAAACAACGTCGTGCTGTCCTTCCAATGGTGCACCTGTTTCCACGTCACGGCGGCCAGCGCCGCCAAGACCACGGCCGCGGCCACCCCCAGTGCCGCGGGCCCCACACGGATTTGCGGCCCAACAAACGTTTCCGGGGGCCGCGGGGCAGCCTGAGGCTGGACCGCCGGACCGGGGGCCGTCCATTCGGCAAGAGCCCATGAAATCATGATAAAAATGCCCAGCAGCGGGAGATACGTGTAGCGGTCGGCCATCGCCTGTTGACCGACCTGAACCAGGCCAATGACCGGAACCAGCATGCCGAGGTACCAAAACCAGCCGACGGCCAGATAGGGACGCCGGCGGATTTGCCACAACACCAGGGCGGTGACCCCCGTCAAGAGCACCCCCGCCCCCAGCACCCAAAGCGCCGGCCACTCCTTCGGCGTCGGCAGCGGATAAATCACGGCCAGGTCCGACGGCCAGACAGTCTTGCCAAGATACCGAACGCAGGAGACCAGCGCGTTCGAAACCCTGAAATCCAGCGGAAGAGCTTCCAGGGAAGCGACCGCTCCCCCCTGTTTTTGCGCGGAAAACGTGAGCAGGCTCGACCCCGCACTCAGCGCAAAAAACGCGGCCTTGTCGAGGAGGACGGACACCGGAAACGGGCGGCGCTCGAGCGCAAACCGTTTCAGGGGCCAGAAATCCAGCAATAGCAGCACACAGGGGACCGTCACCAGCATCGGCTTGCTCATCAGCCCCAGCGCAAAGAATGCCAGCGCCAGCGTGTACCAACCCCACGTTCTTCGCGCGCCCCCACCCCGCGCCGGCGCCGTGCCGTCGGCCGCCTGGCGGTGGCGCGCATATTCGCCATAAGCCCACAACGTGAGGACAAAGAACAGGCCGCTCAGCACATCCTTGCGTTCCGCCACCCAGGCAACGGACTCGACATGGAGCGGGTGAAGGGCGAACAGGGCGGCAACGAAAGCAGCCGGCCAGAAGGCCCCGGTGAGTCGCGCCAGCACCAGCAGGAGCAACATGGCAGTTGCGGCATGAATCACCAGGCTGGTCGCGTGATGGCCTGCTGGATTCCGCCCAAACCATTCCACATCCAGCATGTGCGACAGCCAGGTCACGGGATGCCAGTTGCCCGCATGCCCGCCCTCGAACGCCCAGGCCACGTTGTCCCGGGACAACCCCTGCAGCACGCGGGGGTTTTCGGTCACATAATCCGGATCATCGTACGAGACAAAGCCGTTCCGGAGTGAGGGAGAGTAAACGGCAAGGGTCAGCGCCCCCAGCAGCACGCACGCCAGCAGCCGGCGCTTTGCCTGAGCATTCCAGTCCATCAAGGACAGCCAATGTCGTCAAAGCGGGCCGCCAGTTCAATGCCGAAACGCGGTGGGGTGTTGAGACGCGCTGATACGCGAAAAACCCCGCGGCAATCCCTGGTTTCGCCTGGAACATCCCGCGAACCACCCCCCGGAGTTTCCCGTTCCGACGGGACGAAAAATCCCCGGCCGGGTCGCCCCGGACCGGGGAAGCGGAAGCGCGGCGGGCGAATCAGAAGGTCAGCATGACTTCTCCCCGCAGGAAGCTCATCTGGTCCCGTTGGTTGTAGTAGTCACCCTCCCAAACGGATTCGGCCCAGAGATGAGCGTTCACGTACTTGTTAAACTGGTACTTCAGCACCAACTGCGCGTAGTGGCCACGGAAATTGCCATCGCCACTGAACAAGCCGGGCGCCACCGTGCGCGTCGGGACCTCCTGCGGCGCAAAAAGGGCATTGTACATGGCGCTGAAAGTCAGCTTCTTGACGGGGTTGACGCTCCAGGCAAGGCCGAAACGGCCGATATTGTTAATCTGCGCGATCTTGCCGCTGGTTTCCAACGGGTAGGAGTAGATATACAACTCGCTCCACCGCGGCCACCGGCCCCAGAGCAGATCGAACATCTCGTCCGTCCCCTCGGTGTCCGGATCGTCGCCAGACAGGAACTCGCCGACCAAGCTGAGCTCGTTGTTCATTTTGTCCTTGAACATGTAAGTGAGCTTGGCCTTGCCGCCGTAGGCATCAATGGTTCGCGGCCCGTACTCGGCGGCGGAAGCCAGGCTGGTCCGGATGGAATCGCCCTTGCTGCCGAATTGATACGCGCCTTCAACCGAATACTTCCAGTGTTCCGCCGGCGTGCCGGTGATCTTGGCCCCGACGGTGTAGATGTCGGCATTGTCGCCTTTGTTGGCCCAGACCTGGTCGTCGTGCTTGTAGATAAAATAGCCATCAATCTGCATGTTCTCGATGGACTTGTTGGACCCGTATAAAACCAGACCCGACTCCCGCTGCTCGGTCAGCGAGTAATTCTTCGAGTAATCCAGGGTCGGCAGCCAGGCGTCCGGCTGAGGACTGTGGTAGATGCCAATTAGGTCCAGGCGCGTCTTGATGTCCTTCAACTCGTAAGTCACCCGCGCCGCATCCAGGAAGAAACTCCAGGAGCCGTCCCCTGGCGTGCCGTCAGCCACCAGCCACCAGTCGTAAAAATCCCCCAACAGGATGTCCTGGCGCCCCACCGTCAGGCTCAGGGGCTCGTGGCCAAAGGGCTGCTTCCACTGCACATTCAGGTTGTCCAGGATGCCGTAACGCCATTCCAACCCGGTGCCCCGCTGTACGCCCGACGAGTCCGCATTCTCCTTCCACGCCGCGAAGGAATTCTTCATCCACTGCCGCGGCTCGGCCGAGAGCCGGGCGTTGACCGACAGGTTGGTCATCACCCGCGCGTTGGCCCAAAGCCGCGCCCGAAAACGAATCACGTCCTGCTCGTTGAGGCTGGCCGCATCGTTTTCACTCAGAGTCAGGGCATTGTTGAAATACTCGTTCCGAGCCCGGAAATCCGCGCCCCACGTCAGCCAATCCGTGGGATTCTTCACGTCTTTCACAAACTCGTCGAAGGCGGATGGGGGCGGCGGGGAGGCTGCTGCGGCTGACTGCGCTTGCGCCGCCAGGCCCGTCACAGCCAGAACGCCGATGATGAGGATCTTGGTTTTGGTTGTCATAGGATGGATTTGAACCGGGAGGGGCGAGTATCGCCCATGACCCGGGTTCGCTTGTTTCATAGGTTCGCTCTGCTCTCGCGGCGCTTCTGCCAAAAGCGCCGCCTGCTTTCGCCCGGCTTCCGCTCGGGTCCGGGCCAGGTTGTCCGCCCACCGCAAGACGGACACCTTTCCAGCCCGTCTTTTAGTGGGACGACCGAATCCTAGCGGGGAATGGCCCAAAGGTAAAGCGTAGAATAAGAGATTCTCCGCATTTTTCGAGGCGCTCTTAATGCTCATTTATTGTCCTGAAAACACCAATAAAAGACAACCTCGCGAAGGCTTGGCGGCCCGGGCTCCCGCAGGCTATGCTTGACCCCATCATGAGCCTCCTGTTGGACGTGATTGAGCTGCGGGTGCGCTACAGCGAGACGGACCAGATGGGCACCTTTTACAACGCGCGGGCGCTGGAGTGGTTTGAATGCGGCCGCAGCGAACTGATTCGCCACCGGATGAACATGTCCTATGCCGAAGTCGAGGCGCAGGGCGTGTTTCTGCCGCTGGTGGAGGCGCATCTGGAATTCCAGGGCGGCGCGCGATACGACGATCTGCTCCGAGTGGAATCGGCGCTGGATTTTCAGGGGCGGGCGCGGTTGCGTTTTGACGTTCAGATTACGCATGCCGGCAGCCGCCGGCCGGTCGTCCGCGGTTACACCGTGCATGCGTTTACCGACCGGCAGGCCCGTCCGGTTCGCCCGCCGCCCTGGTTTGTCACACGCTTGCGCGAGGCGGCCGGCGCGGCGGTTCCGGAACCGCGGTCCTGCTGAACGAGCCGGCCTGCAGAAATTCGGCGTTGCGCGCGGGGCGCCGCTTCGGTTAGAAACAGCCTGGTCATAACGCCGCAAGAACTATGAGCAAGAACCCGAATGCGCCGGCCGGAACGTTCCACCCCGTCAGTGCTCCCGATTTTCTTCCCCTGCCCCAGTTGCGCGCGCTTCAACTGCAGCGCTTGAAACAGATCGTCGAACGCGCCTATGAGCGCGTGGCGCTGTTTCGCCAGCGGATGAAGGAACGCGACCTGACGCCGGAGGACGTCACCCGCCTGGAGGACATCAGCAAACTGCCGTTTACCGTCAAGACCGACCTGCGGGACACGTATCCCTTCGGCCTGTTTGCCAGTCCCATGAAGGAAATCGTGCGGTTGCACGCCTCGAGCGGCACCACCGGCAAACCCATTGTCGTGGCCTACACCCGCGAGGATGTTCAGGTCTGGACCAATGTGATGGTGCGCAGTTTCGCCGCCTGCGGACTGCACGAGGGCGACATCATCCAAAATGCGTACGGTTATGGTTTGTTCACCGGCGGCCTGGGGGCGCACTACGGCGCCGAGGCGCTGGGCGCCACCGTCATTCCCATTTCGGGCGGCAACACCCAGCGCCAGCTCATGGTCATGAAGGATTTTGGGACCACGGCCATTTGCTGCACCCCGAGCTACTTCCTCCATCTCATTGACCAGGCCGAGGAGGAAGGCATCCGGCTCAAACAACTCCCGCTGCGGGCCGGGGTCTTCGGCGCCGAACCCTGGACCGAATCCATGCGCCGCCGCATCGAGGCCGACAGCGGCATCAAGGCCTACGATATCTACGGCCTGTCCGAAATCGTCGGCCCCGGTGTCGCCATGGAGTGCGAGTGCCAGGCAGGGCCGCACATCTTCGAAGACTACTTTTACCCGGAAATCGTGGACCCCAAGACCGGCAAACCCCTGCCCGACGGCGAGGAGGGCGAACTGGTGCTCACCACGCTGGGCAAGCAGGCCATGCCCATGATTCGCTACCGCACCCGCGACATCACCGCCCTGGCCTCCGACACCTGCGACTGCGGGCGCACCCTCCGCCGCATCAAGCGCATCTCCCGCCGCAGCGACGACATGTTCATCATCCGCGGCGTCAACGTTTATCCCTCGCAGGTCGAAACCGCCCTCCTCAAGGTCGAGGGCGCGCTGCCGCACTACCAGATCGTGCTCACCCGGGAGCGGGACCTGGATGTGATGGAGGTGCAGGTCGAGGTCACCCCCGAGGTGTTCGGCGACACCGTGGGGGCGCTGGAGCAGTTGCAGCAGAAGCTCAGCCGCTCCATTGAATCCACCGTCGGCGTGCGCGCCAATGTGCGGCTGGTGCAGCCCCGCACCTTGCAGCGCAGCGAGGGCAAGGCCAAACGCGTCATTGACCAGCGCAAACTGTAACCCCGCGAAACCCTTATGAAAGTAAAACAATTGTCGCTGTTTCTGGAAAACAAGCCGGGCGCCCTCAGCCACCCCATCAAACTCCTGGCCAAGGCCGGCTTCAACCTCCTGACCCTCTCGCTGGCGGACACCCAGCAGTTCGGCATTCTCCGCCTGGTGGTCCGGGACTGGCAGAAGGCCAAGAAACGGCTGGAGTCGGCCGGGTTCGTGGTCAAGGTGACGGACCTGGTCGCGCTGGAGGTGGCCGATGAGCCGGGCGGGCTGGCGCGGGTCCTGGCCTGCCTCGAAAAGGCCGGCGTGAATGTCGAGTACATGTACGGCTTCACCCTCAAGCACGAAGGCAAGGGCCTGCTGGCGTTCCGCTTTGACGACCCCGACCAGGCCATCGCGGCCCTGCAGCGCAAAGGCATGAAGCCGGTCAGCTCCGCCGAACTGTTCAAACGCCTCGAAGACTGACGTCCGCCCGCCGGGCGCCAGACCGGCCGGCACTCCTTCCGCAGCCCAAAACAAAACCACTATGCCCCCTTTGGTCTCCCGCCTTGTCCCCCGTTTTTCCGCCGGCGCCTGGCTGCCGGGCGGTCTGGTGATAATAGCCGCCCTGGCGGTGAGCGGCTGCCGCCACGGCCGCGCCCCGGCCCCCTGCTGCGCCTCGGCGGCGATGGCGGATGCCCCCGCTCTGGCCGCCCGCTCGAACGCCGTGGCGGCGGCCGGCACGAACCGCGCCGTGCGGCTTCCCAAACGGCTGACCTACACCCCGCGGCCCTATCCCGTGGACGAGCGGGGGTTCTCGCCCGTGGACAAGGCGCTGGCGAAGGCTTATGCGCGCGAGGAGATGATCGCGGATGACGACGAGGGTTCGCTGAACCCGTACATCCTGCGCGTGGTCGCGGCTTACCCGCTGGACGGGTCGTATCCCTATCATTGCAGTTGGGAACCGCGGGAGTATGACATCTACAACGGGGTGACCCAGGACCTGTGGTACCAGGGCATGGTCGTGGCCAAGGCGTACCCGGACGGCTCGCGCTGCAGTTACTGCTGCGGCTTCACCTTCGAGGTGTTCGTGCGCGCCATGAAGCTGCGGAACATCCAGAAAGGACTGGACCCGGACGACTTCAACGGCATGACCTTTCACGACCTGTTCAACCTCCTGCAAATCTGGTATATCGAGGGCAAAGGCGATTCCGAACAGCGGGGGATTGTCGCCTACGGCCTGGGCCGGGCCATCACGGACTTCGAGCAGGCGCGGCCCGGCGACATCCTGAGTTACAGCACCACGCCGCCAGGAGGACATTCAACCATTTTCATTGATTGGCTGCGCGACGAACAGAATCGCATCATCGGCTTGAAGTACTTTTCCTCGAACCTGTCCGGCACCCGCGGCGTCGGCTACGGCTCGGGCAAGTTCAGCGATGCCAACAACGGCCGCGGGATTCTGCGCAACTCGGTGAAAATCGCGCGCGTCGGGGCCATCAAGGACTACCGGCCGTTCAACCGGGCGGAGATTCCCTGGCGCAACGCTTACGCTCCCACCCAGCCGGACCGCGTTCTTTATCTGCCCGCTCCCACCGCCACGCCGGCGGGAGCGGCTGACCCCAAGCCTTGAACTGCGGGCCGGCGAGACTCCAGGTCAACCCCTTCGCCGCGAGGCGCCGGGGTGCGCGCGCCTGGCAGGGCTGGGCAGCGGCTTTCCTTTTCCTCCTGATTTCAGCCGCCGGCGCTGCGCCGGCGACCGGCGCCCGCGGCATGGTCGCCTCCGGCCATCCGCTGGCCACGCACGCCGGCCTGGCCGTGCTCCAGGCCGGCGGCAACGCGATTGATGCGGCCGTCGCGGTTGGACTCACCCTCGGCGTGGTGGACTCGCACAATTCCGGCATCGGCGGCGGCTGTTTCCTGCTGATTCGCCTGCCCGGCGGGCAGGTGGTTGCGATTGACGGACGGGAGACCGCCCCCGCCGCCGCCACGCGTGACCTGTTCATCCGAAACGGCAAACCGGCGCCCGAGTTGAGCCAGACCGGGCCGCTGGCCAGCGGCGTGCCCGGCGAACTCGCCGCGTTTGACCATGCGCTGCGCCATTACGGCCGCAAATCGCTCGCCGACCTCTTGCTGCCCGCGGCGAACCTGGCGGAACAAGGGTTCACGCTCGATGCCACCGATGAGGCGCGCCTTCAGTCCGTGGCGAAGGACCTCGCGCGGTTCAAAGCCGCGCGCCGGGTCTTTTTTTCGGGCGCCCGCCCCCTCGCCAAGGGCCAGCGGCTCAAGCAGCCGGACCTCGCGGCCACCTACCGGCAAATTGCCAGGCACGGCGTGGATTGGTTCTATCGCGGTCCCTTTGCCAAGAAGACCGCCCGCTGGATGAAGGCCAACGGCGGGCTGCTCACCGCCGCGGATTTCGCGAATTATTCCGTCGTTTGCCGCGAGCCGGTTTCCACCACCTACCGCGGCTGTCAAATCGTGGCCTTTCCCCCGCCCGGCTCGGGCGGGGTTCACCTGCTCCAGATGCTCAACATCCTGGAAAACTTTGACCTGCGGGCCATGGACGACGCCGACCGCTGGCAGGTCATGGTTGAAACGATGAAACTGGCCTTTGCGGATCGCGCCTTCTGGCTCGGAGACCCCGACTTTGCCAGGGTGCCCCGCGGGCTGGTCTCCAAGTCGTATGCCGCGGCGCTGGCCCAACAAATCCGCCTGGACCGGGCGGCCCCAGTGCCGGCGCACGGCCAGCCGCCGGGCGGCCTCGAGGACGCGTTCGAAAAACACACCACCCACTTCTCGGTGGCCGATGCGGAGGGCAATTGGGTCGCCTGCACCGCCACGATCAACACCACCTTCGGTTCCAAGGTCGTCATTCCCGGAACCGGCGTGGTGTTGAACAACCAGATGGATGACTTTTCCATCCAGCCGGGCGTTCCCAATTACTTCGGCCTGGTCGGAGCCGAGGCCAACGCCATCGAGCCCCGCAAACGCCCCCTCTCAAGCATGTGCCCCACCCTGGTTCTGCGCGACGGCCAGCCCGTTCTCGCCCTCGGCGCCGCCGGCGGCCCAAAGATCATCTCCGCCGTCCTCCTCAGCCTCGTGGCGTGCCTGGACCTCGGCCTCTCCCCCGCCGACGCCCTGGCGGCCCCCCGCCTCCACCACCAATGGTCCCCGGACGAGCTGTTGGTCGAGAAAGACTTTCCGGCGCCTCTCCGCGAGGCGTTGCGCGGCCGCGGCCATGCCGTGGGTGAATTGCGCTCGCACTCGATCGCCCAACTGGTGGCGTATGACCCGGCGGCGAAGCGCTTTACCGGTGTCGCGGACCCGCGGTCCCGGGGCCTCGCCGCGGGCTGGTAAGGGCGGGGGGCGCGGCTGTAAATCACGCGCGCTAATAACGTAAGTGAGCATAGCTTAAAAGTGCTTGCACGCTTATGTCCCGGGTGCTACCTTTCCCCCGACTTTTTCTGAACATAACCAAAACTATTATGAAACGACATCTGGCTCTGGCCGCTGTGACCGCGCTGGCTTCCGCCTTTGCGGCCACCGCGGGTGACGTTGTGGGAACCATCACCCTCAAGGGCACCCCGCCCAAGGAAAAGGACATCACCCCGCTGAAGGAGGACCCGAATTGCGGCAAACTTCACACCGCCATGCCGACGACAAAGTTTTATGTCGTGGGCGCCAAGGGCGAACTGGCCGACGTGGTGGTTTCGCTCGAGGGGATCAGCGGCAAGTCCACCGGGGCGAGCGCCAAGCCGGTGGTGATGGACCAGAAGAATTGCATTTACGTGCCCCAAATCCTGGCGGTGCAGACCGGCCAGAAGCTGGTGGTGAAGAACTCCGACCCGGTCCTGCACAATGTGCACTCCGTCCCGACCGTGGCCGGCAATCCCGAGGATAACAAAGCCCAAATGCCGGGCGGGGCCGATTTGACGTTCTCCTTTCCCAAGGCCGAGGAATTCATCAAGTTCAAGTGCGACGTGCATCCGTGGATGTTCGCGTGGGTGAGCGTGTTCGATCATCCCTATTTCGCCGTCAGTGGCGCGGATGGCACGTTCAAGATCGCCAATGTGCCCCCCGGCAAATACACCTTGAAAGCCAATCACCGCAAGGCCGGCGTGGTCACCCAGGAAATCGAAGTCAAGGACGGCGCGCCGACCACGGTGGCGCTGAGCCTGGACGCCAAATAAGCGTGGGACTTTGAAGCCGCCGTGGTGAACTGCCCGGCGGCTTGGTTTTTCTCCATCAGACGGCGCAGAACATGGATTTGGCTGAAAAGGGTTCCCGGCCTTTGCACTGGTTTGCGTTTTTGACCGCCGCGGCGACGCTGGTGCTGCTGGGCATTGGCGGGCTGGTCACCAGCCACGGCGCGGGGATGGCGGTGCCGGACTGGCCGACCACCTATGGCTACAACATGTTCTTTTTCCCATTCTCTTACTGGATGGGAGGCATCTTCTATGAGCACAGTCACCGCCTGGTGGCCACGCTCGTAGGCGTTCTGGTCGTGGCCCTGACCCGCTGGCTGGGCGGCCGGCCCTCCCGTCTGCCTTTGGCAATCATCGGCGGGCTCGAGTTGTCCGCCGGCCTGGCCCTCGGCGCGCTCGGACCGAACTGGAGGGGCGCGGGGCATTTTCTGGCGGGAATCGGCGGCGTGGTGCTGCTGGCAGCGGCGGTCTGGGCGCGCAACGCCCCCGCTCCCCGACCGCTGCCATTGCTGGCATGGGTGGCTTTCTTCGGAGTGCAAATCCAGGGCTTGCTGGGCGGGTTGCGCGTGGTCCTTTTCCAGGATGAAATCGGAATCTTCCATGCAACGCTCGCCCAATTGTTTTTCCTCCTGCTTTGCCTGGTTGTCCTGCTGACCAGCCGTTGGTGGAGAACGCTGGCGGCAGCACTGTCAACGGTCGGCGGGGGGCCCTCTTCGCGGTTGTCCTGGTGGATGCTGGCGGCCACGGCCTTGATCCTGTTCCAGTTGATGATCGGCGCCACCATGCGGCACCAGCATGCCGGCCTGGCCATTCCCGATTTCCCCCTGGCCTATGGCAAACTCTGGCCGGCCATGGATGCGGACTCGGTGGCGGCCTACAATCAGCAGCGTCTCGAAGTCACGGCGCTCAACCCCATCACCGCCTTCCAGATCGGCCTTCAGATGACCCACCGGCTGGTGGCCCTGCTCATCCTGGTGGCGGTCGGCGTCTGCGCCGCCAAGGCGTGGCGTCTGGCCCGCCGCTCCGGGCGCGCGCAAGGCGCGGTGGCAACGAACCGGCCGGTTCAAAGCCTGGCCCGGATCAGCCTCGTCTGGTTCGGCTTGATTCTTGTCCAAGCCCTGCTCGGCGCGGCGACCATCTGGTCCAACAAGGCCGCCGACCTGGCGACGGCGCATGTGATTTTTGGCGCGCTCTCCCTGGCGCTGGGGGGCATTGTCACCGTGATCTCCTTCAAGCTTCCTGCCCCGGCGCAGGCTGGACTCCCCGTACTCGAGCCCGGTGGCCGGCAAGGGTGGAACGCCACGGCCAATGCGATGTCCCAGCCATTTTCGAGCCGGCCATTGCCCTCCGGCGCTGCCAGTCACACGAGTTGATTCATGAAAGTCACGGCACCATCCCTTCCGGCCGCTGCGGTGGCCGAAAAAAGTCGCTGGGCGCTTTATGCCGATTTATTCAAGGCACGCCTCAGCACCCTGGTCCTCCTGACCACCTTGGTCGGATTCTACCTGGGCGCCGCCGGGCCCGTGGACTACTGGCGCTTGGTCCACACGATGCTCGGCACCGCTCTGGTCGTGGCGGCCGCCGCGGCGCTCAATGAGTTGTGGGAACGCCGCTTCGACGCCCGCATGAAACGCACGCAGGACCGGCCGCTCCCCTCCGGACGCCTGCAGCCGGAGGCCGTCTTCCGCCTCGGCGTCTCGTTTGCGCTGGCGGGACTCGTTTACCTCGCGGTTGCGGTCAACCTCACCACCGCCCTGCTGGGCGCCCTTTCACTGTTCTGTTACCTGTTCCTTTACACCCCGCTCAAGCGCGTCACCTCGTGGAACACGGCGGTGGGCACCATCCCGGGCGGATTGCCGCCCCTCATGGGCTGGACGGCGGCGCGAGACGGCTTCACTCCCGAGGGCTTGTCGCTGTTGGTCATTCTGGCCCTCTGGCAAATACCGCATTTCATGGCGATTGCCTGGATCTACCGGGACGACTACGCGCGGGCGGGCTTCAAAATGCTGCCCGTCGTCGAGCCCGACGGGAAGCGCACCGCCCGGCATGCCTTGCTCAGCACCCTGCTGCTGTTGCTGGCGGCCGTCTGGCCCTTCTTCCTCGGGCTGACCGGCAAGACCTACCTGGCTGGCGGACTCCTTCTGAGCCTGGCTTACGTCTGGCAGGCCCGCCGCTTTGCGCTCGACTTGAACCTGTCCAGCGCCCGCAGGCTGTTCCTGGTTTCCATCCTCTACCTCCCCCTGCTGCTGGGGTTGATGGTTTTGGACAAGGCCCGCTTTTATTGAGGCTACCCCCCTTGGCATAGGACAATAGCATGAATTCGGGCGATCGAACCTTGTTATTCAAAAGCCAAAATAGGGCAACTCCTCCATCCTATCGCGATTGACCATGCAGGCAACCTCCCCGGCCATTCCCGCTTCAACTCACCATCCGGCGCACCACCCCGAGACGGGTTTCTGGCGCACGTACATTTTCTCGACCGATCACAAAGTCATCGGCATTCAGTATGGCATCACCGCGCTGTGTTTCCTGTTTTTCGGTTTCCTCCTGATGCTGATGATGCGCTGGCAGATTGCGCATCCCGGCGAGCCGGTGCCCATCGTGGGGCCGTTGCTGGCGGCGGTCCTGGGCGATGTGGCGGCGCGGGGCGTCATGTCGCCGGACCTCTACAACTCCTTTGGGGCGATGCACGGCACTATCATGGTGTTCCTGGGGGTGGTGCCGTTGGCGGTGGGCGCCTATGGAAACTACCTCGTGCCGCTGCAGATTGGCGCCAACGACATGGCCTTCCCCCGTCTGAACATGATGAGCTACCAGCTCTATTTCCTGGGAGGCATTGTCATGTTGACGAGCTTTTTCATTCCCGGCGGCGCCGCCCAGGCCGGTTGGACCTCCTACTCGCCGCTCGCCACCGCCATTCCGACCGACGGCCAGACCTTCTGGCTGATCGGAATGGTCTTTCTGATCACCTCCTCGCTGCTGGGGTCGGTGAATCTGATCACCACCATCATTCAACTCCGGGCGCCGGGCTTGACCTGGATGCGGCTGCCGTTTTTTGTCTGGGCGCAATTCACCGCCTCGTTTTTGTTATTGCTGGCGTTTCCTCCGCTCGAAACCGCCGGCATCCTGCAGTTGATGGACAAGCTGGCGGGCACGAGCTTCTTTCTCCCGACCGGTCTGGCCATCGGGGGCAAACTGGCCGACATCAGCGGCGGGGGCAGCCCGCTGCTGTGGCAGCACCTCTTTTGGTTTCTGGCCCACCCGGAGGTTTACGTGCTGATCCTTCCGGCCATGGGGATCATCGGGGAAATCATCGCCAACAACACGCGCAAGCCGCTCTGGGGTTACAAATCGCTGGTGTTCTCCGTGCTCATGATTGGCTTCATCTCGTTTCTGGTCTGGGCGCACCACATGTATTTGACGGGCATGGGCACCCGGATTTCGGCCTTCTTCCAGACCACGACGATGATCATTTCGATTCCCTCGGTGATCATCCTCACGGCGTTGTTAATCTCGCTCTGGGGCGGGTCCATCCGGTTCAACACCCCGATGCTTTTTGCGCTGGCGTTTTTGCCGATGTTCGGCATCGGCGGCCTGACGGGCCTGCCGCTGGGGTTCAGCGCCAGTGACATTCACCTGCACGACACCTACTACGTGATTGGGCATTTCCACTACGTGGTGGCGCCGGGCACCATCTTCGCGCTGTTTGCGGGCATCTACTACTGGTTTCCCAAAATCACCGGACGCCGCATGAACGAGTACTGGGGCAAGGTTCATTTCTGGGGCTCCCTCCTGTTCATGAACCTGATCTTCATGCCGATGTTTCTCCAGGGCTTGGCCGGCATGCTGCGCCGCATGTCGGATGGCGGCCTGCAATACTCGGCCGCGAAAGTCCCGGGGGTGGCCGGGGCCTTGAGCGGCCCCATCCTGGGCCTGAACAACTTCATCCTCTGGGCGGCCGCCGGCCTGGCGATTGCGCAGATTCCCTTCATCATCAACTTTTTCTGGAGCATCGCCAAAGGCCAGCCGGTGCGGAGTGACAATCCATGGGAAGCGACCACCCTCGAATGGCAGACCCCCACCCCGCCCCCCCATGGCAACTTCCTCAAACCTCCCCAGGTCTATCGCGGCCCTTACGAATACAGCCTCCCGGGTTACGACAAGGATTACGTGCCTCAAAACCAGCCCCCGGGCTGAGCCGCGCCACGCAACCGACTGCCCTGACTCAAAACCATGGACATTCCTTACACCGTTCAACCCCGGCCGGACACCGGCGTGTACAACGCCAAGGTGGGCATGTGGCTCTTTCTGGCCTCCGAGGTCATGCTCTTCGGCGGCCTGTTTTCGGCCTATATCCTTCTGCGCGTGGCCGCGCCGGAAGGCACCTGGCCGCATGGATGGCTCAGCATCCCCCTCGGCACCCTCAACACCCTGATCCTGGCCCTGTCAGCCGTCACCGTGCTCCTGGCTTGGGCCGCCTGCAAAGCCCGGATGTTTGACCGCTACAAGTTCTTTCAGGGCATCACGCTCCTGCTGGGAGTGATCTTTCTGGGCATCAAAGGCTACGAATACCACGACAAACTCACTCACTACACCGTCGTGCTCAAGGATGGACGCATCGCCGACGGCCACTGGGTCTCGGCCACCCCCTCCGAGGTGGTCCTCAAGGGCGAATTCGTCGCCGAACGCTCCGAGCTGGCCGACCGCCGCGGCCGCGCCAAGGCCCACGAGGAAATCCGCCTCGCCCGCGACCAGGTCCAGAAAATGCAGGTTTACGGACCGGCCTATAACACCTACTTGGCGCTCTATTTTACCATGACCGGCCTCCACGGCCTCCATGTCCTCGGCGGCCTGGTGGTGTTTGCCTTCCTATGGGGGCCGGGCAGCCGCTTGTGGAAGACGGACCCGGACCTATTCACCAACCGGGTCGAAGTGGCGGGGCTGTTCTGGCATTTTGTGGACTTGGTGTGGATTTTCCTGTTCCCAGTATTATATTTAACCTGATTTATGAGCAATATTGATGGCAACCCTTTCCAGCAGCAGGTCCGCCGCTGCGGCGTGATCTTCGCCGCCGTGGCCTGTGGCACCTTGCTGATGGTGGGCGCCGCCTATGCCCCACTGGGCGCCGCCGCGGTGAAAATCGGGCTGATTCTGGCGGCGGCGGCCGTCAACGCCTCGCTGGTGGCGGGCTACCTGATGCACCTTTTTTCCGAGCGCCGGGCGATTTACGCCGTGCTGCTGTTCACCGCCGTCTTTTTCGTGGCGCTCCTGGGGCTGTCGGTCTGGGCGCAACATGATCACCCGGTGGTCGCAAGGTAACGGCTTATGTCTCTGAAAGCGGTTCATCTGGTTTTTGTCACGGCCCTCAGCGCCTTGTGCGCCGGGCTGGCGGTTTGGAAGCTGGTGGATTTCTTCCGTCCCACCGGGCAGGCGGGCGACCTGGCGCTGGGCGTGGTCGGATTGCTTTGCGCGGCGGGGGTTGTGGTTTACGGGCGTTACTTCCTCAAGAAACTCAAGTCGGTGGGCTATTTATGAAACGATGGATGCAATGGAGCTTGCGAGCGGGGCTGGCGGCTGTGGTGCTGGCGCCGGGCTGGGCCTCGGCCTGCTCGATCTGTTATGGCGAGCCGGATTCTCCCGTCTCCAAAGGCCTGACTTGGGCCATTCTGGCCCTGGTGATGGTGGTCATGACGGTGCTGAGCGGGGCGGTGGCGTTCTTTGTTCAGGCCAGCCGCAAGGCGGCCTTGGTCCAGGCTGCGGAAAACGCGGTGGCGCTGGTTGAGAAGTCATGAACCAACTGATGGAAAGATTCCTGGGTTTGCCGCCCCTGGCCTCGGAGCATGGCCAGGGCGTCAATGATCTGATTTCCTACCTCCACTGGCTGATGATCATCCTGTTTGTGGGGTGGTTGTGTTACTTCGGCTTTGTGTTGTGGCGGTTCAACCGCCGGCGCAACGCCAAAGCCGACCCCGTCGGCGTCCGCAATCACGCCTCCAGCTACCTCGAAATTGTCGTGGCGGGCGTCGAAGCCAGTCTGCTGCTCTTTGTGGCGATTCCGCTCTGGGCGCAGCGCGTGGACCAATTCCCCAGCCAGGACGAATCCACCGTCCTGCACATTTCCGCCCAGCAATTCGCTTGGAACGCCCGCTACGCCGGAGCGGATGGGGAATTCGGCCGCCAGGACCGCGCCCTGGTCAGCAATGACAACGTGTTCGGGATTGACCCGGCGGATCCAAAGTCCAAGGACGATGTGCAGGTGCTCAACGAGATTCATGTGCCGGTCAACAAACCCGTCATCGCCTACGTCACTTCGAAGGACGTCATTCATTCGCTCAAAATCCCCGCCATGCGGGTGACGCAAGATGCTACCCCGGGCCTGCGGGTGCCCATCTGGTTCAAGCCGGTGAAGGAGGGACGCTACCAGATTTACTGCGCCCAGCTCTGCGGCAACGGCCATGCCAGCATGGCCCAGGGGTTCCTGGTGGTCGAAAGCCAGGAAGCCTATGACCGCTGGCTGGCCTCGAAGGTCGGCGCCGCCACCAGCTTTGAATAGCCATCGCCCGCTTTCGCCGCGATGGCCTCCCCGCCCGGGCGCGGTCCAAGGCTCGAGGCTTGCCCGCGGCTCGCAATCAATCTTATTCTCCTGTCCCGATGAATGAGCGCTCACGAAGCAACCAGCGGATGCTGGGGTTGGGCTTGGGGCTGACGCTAGCGCTCCTCTTGCTCGCATTGCTGCTGAGCGTGCTGCGCCTGCGGACGAACCCGGCGCGGGCCACTGCGCTCCCGGTTTACGGCCAGGTGGCCGATTTCCTGTTGACCAACCACCATGGCCAGGCGGTTTCGCTCTCCAACCTCCTCGGCCGGGTCTGGATCGCGGACATTGTCTTCACGCGCTGCGCCGGGCCGTGCCCGCGCATGACGCAAAAAATGGCCGGCATTCAGGCGGCGCTGGACCCGGCGGAGCGCACGCGGCTGGTGACGCTGACGACCGACCCGGATTTTGACACCCCGGAAGTGTTGCGGGCCTATGCGCAGCGGTTCAACGCCGACCCCGCCCGGTGGATGTTTTTGACGGGGACCAAGGCGCAGATCGCCCGCCTGGCGGTGGATTCCCTCAAATTAACGACCGTGGAAAAACGGCCCGAGGAACGCGAGTCCCCCGAGGACCTGTTCATTCACAGCACCATTTTTGTGGTGGTGGACCGGCAGGGACGGCTGCGGGGGATTTTCGAAACCGAAGGGGAGGGGATTGATTCCCAGACCGTGACCCGCCAGGTGCTGGCCACCGCGCGGCGCCTGGAGCGCGAGCGATGAGCCTGGCCGACCTGCCGGCCGTCAACGCCGGCCTCAACGCGCTGAGCACGATTTTTTTGACCGCCGGCTACGTGTATATCCGGCGCCAGAACCGCACCGCCCACCGCAAGTGCATGCTGGCGGCGTTCACCACCTCGGTTCTGTTCCTGGCCTCCTACCTCACCTATCACACTTACGTCGCCTACGTCCTCAAGCGCGGCCCCACCGTCTTCAAGGAGCCGGAGTGGTTTCGGCCCATTTACCTGGCCATTCTGGGCTCCCATACGCTCCTGGCCATGCTGGTGGTGCCCCTGGCCCTGGCCAGCCTCTATTACGCGCTGCGCCAGCGGTTCGACTCTCACCGGCGCATCGCCCGCTGGACCTGGCCGGTGTGGATGTACGTCTCGGTCACCGGCGTGTTGATTTACCTGCTCCTTTACCAGGTGTTTCCCCAGCATTGAGGACCGTCACTCGGTCAGGTTCTTGAGCTCATCCCGCACCTGGGCGGCGCGCTCGTAGTCCTCGCGTCGAACCGCTTCTTCCAGCGCCCGTTCGAGCCGCTCGCGGGGCGTCAGCGGCCGTTGGGCCTCAATTTCCTCCCGCAACGCCTCGAGCGAGCACACCTCGCCGCTCTGCTCGGCCGCCTCGGAACGCCCGTGTTCGCGAAAGAACGCGCGCACGTGCTCCAGGCCTTCCTCGACGGCTTCGATCGCCAGGGCATGGTCCCGCGCCGCGAGGGCCTCGGCGGCTTTCGCGCGCGACAGCACGAGCCAGATCTGCGGCTCGAACTGGCCCAATGACCACGCCAGCTCCGCGTTCCCGGCGTGCCGGGACACGAAATTCAACACCGCCAGATTTCGCTCCGCGTCCCGAACCACCGCGGCGTATTCCTCGAGTTGCAGCAGGCAAAAGCACCGCTGATGATATTGCAGCGTCTCCAGTTGCAGCCTCGCGCAATCCTCGGCGCCCAGCCGGAACCCGGCGTCTTCTCCCTCATGCGTGGCCACATGCTTGTAGAGCCGGGATTGATAGTACTCGAAGAGCGACGGGAACCCATAAGGCCGTTTGCCGTCCGGCCGGCCTTGAAGGTTCATCTGCAGCAGGCCGAGGTCCACCCGCAACTGGATTTTTTCCGAACCGTCCCGGCCGCGAAACCGGCGTACGAGCACCTGCCCGGGCCGAAACTCCCATTGGTCCAGCAAGTGCGAGATGTCGAAATCCATGGCGCGAATATGAAACGCGCGGCCGGGGAAGTCAACGCCGGCCGCCGGCGGGGGACCGCGGCAGTTTCCGCGGACTCGTGGCGCCGCCGGCCAGCAGGCCGATCAATCCGGCGTGCAGGGCGCGCGGCGCCCCCGCCACCTGGTAACTGCGGCCATACGTCCCGGCCTCGACCTCCAAAACCAGCGGCCGCCCCGCCAGGTCCGTCACCCGCCCGCCCGCCTCCGGCAGCATCAAACACACTGGCGCGATGTCCCAAATCTTGGTGTTCAAATTGACAAAACAGCCGAACCGGCCCTCGAGCGTGTAGCAAAAATCCACCAGCGAGTTCGTCGCCCGGA